>Ga0070670_100005871_pt1 | contig 10375 bp, 15 predicted proteins | sample KBSS63metaG_FD_64665 | JGI IMG/M metagenome (GOLD analysis project Ga0070670, IMG submission 64665) | Switchgrass rhizosphere microbial communities from Kellogg Biological Station, Michigan, USA - KBS S6-3 metaG | ecosystem: Host-associated > Plants > Roots > Rhizosphere > Soil ... | reverse complement strand
GTCGGAGATGTCGGCCGCCATGACTGCCACGGGCTTACCGCGGAGCGATCCGAGTGACGGGGTGTCCAGGTGATCGAAGTGCGCGTGCGACACGAGCACGAGATCGATGTCCGGAAGTTCCTCAGGCGTGAGCGCGCACTGCACCAGGCGCATCGGCCCGAGCGTGCCAAGCCCGAGGTCCACGCCGATGCGTGGATACAGCGCGGGATCGGTGAGGATGCGCAGTCCGTAGAAGTTGATGAGGACGGTCGCATGTCCAAGCCAGGCGAGCGTCACGGCGTTGTCGGACCACGACGAAGGGTTCGGTTTGTTCGGCGCCGGGGGAATATCGCGGCCGATCTCTTCAAAGCGCTGCCGCAGAAAGCGAGCACCCCACGTCGACGACACACCGACCCACGCGGCGCCGCCAGCAGCGGCGATAGCACCAGTAGTCATGAATGTGCGACGGTTCAGCAAAGGGCGCGTGAGTCCCATCGGCTGCGTACAGTCTGCAGGCGAGAGGTGCGAGCGGTCAATTCGGTCACGAATGGTAGGACGTCGATTCGGGGGAGGCAGGTTCCCGCATCGTCATCAGGCTACGATCAACTGGGATGCACAACCTTCCGGAATCGCTGCGGCGCCGATTGGCCTCGCCCCTGCCCGGCCTCGATGCGCAGTTGCGGATGTCACCTCGGCCCCGGCTGGGAGCGGACTCCGGGATCGACGTGAGTGGCCTGCGTCCGGCAGCGGCTCTCCTTCTGATCTACCGGCACGAGGATGCCTGGCATGTGCCGCTGACCGTACGTGGGTCGAATCTGCGTCATCACACGGGGCAGGTCTCGCTGCCAGGTGGACGTCTCGATCACGGCGAATCGATCGAGGAGGCCGCGCTTCGAGAAGCCCATGAAGAAGTCGGCGTCATACCAGCCGAGGTCGACATACTGGGTCGGCTCACGTCGTTGCCAGTGTACGTGAGTGGCCATCTTCTTCATCCGGTCGTTGGCTTCGCTCCTCGTCGGCCGGAGTTCAACCTTGCGTCACACGAAGTCGAGCGGCTGATTGAAGTGCCGATCGCGCTGCTGCGTGAACCGGATCGAGTGTTGTGGGAAGAGCGCACGAGAATCCTGCCGCCACAAGGTGTCATGAATGTCCCTTATTTCGACCTACACGACATTCGTGTATGGGGTGCGACGGCGATGGTGCTCGCGGAGTTTGTTGCGCTCGTCGAGGAGTTGGAGAAGTCAGCGTGAAACGGGACACAGGTGAGCCGAAGCAGGACATTCCCCGCCGGCCATTCAGGTTTGTCACTGGCGGCCCGCGCGATCGAACGCGCCCACGATGGCCGGATTCTTGCCACAACCGGGACGGGTAAAGTCCTCGCCGCAACTTGCCGATGGGCTTGTACATACCCGGTGGTGGACCGCGGTACGAGTCCGCGCAGGAGGTGGCATGGAGCCGCTACAGGAACTATTCGCCGTCGATCAACGTCGCGCGCTCGAGTTCTTCGTCACGGGTCTTCAGGACGTCTCCGATCCTGGCGTCGATCGTCAGGAACTGCTGTACAACGCCAGCGTGCTGGCGCACTACTCGCAGGTCTCGACGACGACCGAACTAGAGATGCCGGCGCCCGCGACGCTTAGCGCAGTGTTCGATCACTTCGTGATGAACACTGCGGTGCCGCAAGATCATGACCTGATGGAGACTGCGGGCGCGCAGTGCCTCTTGCTCACGGGCTTCTTCGAAAATCAGATGCGCGGCCGCCACAACATTCGCTGGTATGCGGAGATCGGCGCCGGTTTCTTCGTCCGCGCGGCGGAGCACGCGAACTCGGTCAAGAAGGCGCGGCTGCTCACGATGATGGCCAGGCATTTCGAGCCCTGGCGGCAGCGGCACGCGCGGCTCAGCCGCGAGCTGCGGGATCAGCCGTATTTACTGACGCCTCCGCCGGGCCGGCTGATGTAGCCGTGGCGCCTGCGGGGCGTACACTGGCTCATGCGCATTTACTCGTCGCCGACTGTCCTTGCGACAGCCTTGCTCCTGGCGTCCGCGCTTCCTGCTTCTGCTCAGCGAGTGGCTTTTGAGCGCTCGTACACCGTCGGGGCGACGCCCACGCTCGACGTCTCCACGATCCGCGGAAAGATCGATGTCTCCGTCGGAACGGCGGATCGGATTGCGGTTCGTGGCACGGCGACGGTTCGAGTGGGACTGAGTTCGCCGACCGACGCCTACGAGCTCGTCAAGCGCGTGGCGGCCAATCCTCCCATTGAGCAAGAGGGCGTTACGCTCAGGCTTCGTCCGCCGGCTGCTCCTGAGGAGCAGCGCGCGATGACGGTTGCCTACGCCGTCAGCGTCCCGCGTGGCACAGTCGTCCGAACAAACAGCGACTCTGGTGAGACGACAATCGCTGGTGTCAGCGGGAAAGTATCTGTTCGAACTGAATCGGCGTCCATCCTTGTACGGGATCTCTCCGGCGACGCCGACGTGACAACGCAATCAGGATCGGTTGATGCCGACAGCGTTGGAGGGAATCTCGACGTGACCACGCAGAGCAGTCGTGTCAGCGTTCGCAACCTCGGGGCAGGACTACGCGTTCGCACGCAGAGCGGCGCTGTTGAAGGGACGTTTCGCGGGCAGGGCAACGTGGACGTCGGAACAGGGTCGAGCGCGATCGATTTGGTTGGCGTCAACGGCGGGCTCACGGCGACGTCCAACAGCGGACGCATTCGCGTCAGTGGTTTACCCACGGCGCCCTGGCAGGTCACGAGCGGGTCGGGAAGTTTCGAGCTGGACTTTGATTCGAACGCGAAGCTGACGCTGGACGCCCGCAGCGGATCGGGCTCGGTTCGTGTGGATGGTTCCGCGCTTCAGGGATCGACGACGAAGGGTGCGGCGTCTGGCACCGTGGGTGGCGGTGGTCCGCTCGTCAAGGCCAACAGTCGCAGCGGATCGATCAGGGTCGGCTTGCGATAACAATGAGGGGGCGGGCCCGCGGCCCGCTCCCTCACCTGGTTCCCAATTCCTGGATCCGGTTACTTCGCCTTGTGTGACGTCTCCATCAGCACGACCCCTGCGCTGACGGCTGGTGGCAGCTTCAGCTTGTCACTCACGGATCCGAGGCTGAAGCCTTCGCGTATGGTTCCGTTGACGCTCACGCGCGCGCCTTTGCGCGGCACGCCGCGACTGGACACCACCCAGAGCTTCCCGCTGTCGTCTTCGATCTGGTAGGCGCCATTGCCGACAAAGGAGTAGCTGTCCACGACAGAGCCTGACAGTTTCACTTCACGGTCGCGGTAGCGTCCGGGATCCGCAAGCACCTGATTGATCGATCGCGCGGCGCACGCACCTGAGAACAACGCACCAGCCAGCACGACGATGAGAGCCGCACTCCTGACAACCGATCTGTTCATGCCACACCTCGTTAGAACGTCTTTAGAACAGCACCACGCGGTGCAACGACGAGCTCGTGTTCGACATATCCCGGCACAGGCCGGATGAGAGCAAGGCCCCTGCCAAGCGAAGGTGGCGCTGTTGAAGTAGCGGCGTACAGCGGATTTAGGCCTTCAATGTCGTGATGGCATGTGCGGTGGACGTCCTCCGCACGTGACGTTAAGTCGGCGTGTAAGGTCAGCCGTATTACGCTATGGGCCTTCTTTCGGCACAACTGCGCAGTCAGCCTTCCATTCGAATGAGGAGCCGATTGGCCCGGGACGCGTAGACATAAATCCGCGCGCCGACGACCTTTTGGCTCCTGCGCCATCGTGATCCCACGCCATTTTGCTGGCGTTTTCTTTGCCTAATGCTTGCTAACCATGGCATCCGCGCCCGTCGCAATCTCCAGCTTCGATCGTCCTGCATTCCTGAAACGTTGGCGGCCGTCCGGCGCACAAGTCCTGTGGCTGGCGTTCGTCATCGTGCAGGCCCTCGACGGCGTAATGTCCTACGTCGGCGTGTCGCTCCACGGCCCAGGGATCGAGGCCAATCCGCTCGTCGGCTGGTACCTCAGTGCGTTCGGACCGGCGGTCGGTTTCACGATGGCGAAGCTGTTCGCCGTGACGTGCGGCTCGGTGTTGTACTTCACAGCACGCTACCGGTGGGTCGCTATTCTCACACTCGTCTATCTCATTTTCGCCGTCGCCCCCTGGGTCGGTCTGCTCTCGAACAGCGTCTAGCCAACACGCTCGCGCCACCTCGCCGCTCGTACGTGCGTCGCTAACAGCTAGAATGCGGCGTATGTACACCGCGCTCCTCTTTCTGCATTCGTGGATTCGGTGGCTCGTCATCCTCACTGGCATCGCTGCTCTCGGCGGCGCGGTGGCGGGTGTGACGACGCGTCGCGCATGGCTGCCGGTGGACAACCTGCGTCTCGTGCTCTTCAGCACGACGCTCGACGTACAGATGCTGATCGGCTTGATCCTCTACGCGTTTCTGAGTCCGGTGACGCGATCCGGTTTCGAGAACATGTCGTTGACCATGCGCGACCCGATCCTGCGGTTCTTCGTGGTGGAGCACCTCACCGGGATGATCATCGCGATCGCGCTCGCGCACATCGGGCGCGCCCGCGTCAAGAAGACGACGGACGCCAACGCTCGTCATCGCTACGTGCTGATTTTCGTGGGGCTGGCGATGGTGGCGATCCTGCTGTCGATTCCGTGGCCCGGGATGCCAGGCGGGCGCGAACTGTTCCGTGGACTCGCCGCGAACTGAGGACTGAGAACCGGGAAACGACGATATAATTCACCTTCCTCATGTTGGTGGCGCGCCGATTCGTGATCAGCGGCCGCGTGCAGGGCGTCGGGTTCCGGTACTTCACACAGGAATGGGCGTTGCGCGAAGGCGTAACCGGCTGGGTGCGCAATCTGCCTGACGGTCGCGTTGAAGCTCACGTCGAAGGGGAAGCCGAGTCGGTCACGCGCGTCGAACGCGCGTTGCGTTCGGGCCCGCGTGGCGCGCGGGTACAAACCGTGACCGTCGACACTGAGGATGTGACCGGCGCGTACGACACGTTCTCGGTGACTTCTTAAGCACGATCCTCTAACTCAGAGACTGAATGGATCTCAAACAGCACATCAGACACGTACCCGACTTTCCGAAAGCGGGCATCCTCTTCTACGACATCACGACGCTCCTCCGAAATCCGGCGGGCCTCGAGGCAACGATCGACCGGCTGTCAGAGCCGTACTTGAAGTCTCCGATCGATCTCGTCGTCGGAATCGAGAGCCGTGGCTTCATCCTGGGCAGCCCGGTGGCGCGGCGGCTCGGAGCCGGATTCGTTCCGATCCGAAAACCGGGGAAGCTGCCGGCCAAGGCGAGGAAGGAAACCTATGAGCTCGAATACGGCACCGATGCGCTCGAGATCCACGAGGACGCCGTGCAGCGCGGGCAGCGTGTGCTGATCGTGGACGATGTGCTCGCGACGGGAGGAACGGCTGCGGCCGCCGCGCGCCTCGTGAAGCATCTCGGCGGCGAGCTCCAGGGGCTGGCGTTCCTGATCGAGCTCTCGTTCCTGAAGGGGCAGGCCAAGCTGCAGGGCGAGAAAGTGTTTTCGGTGTTGCAGTACTGACGGGTCAACTCCCAAGGGGCTTGCGAATCGGACGAGCATCGATTGGGAGTTGGGAGTTTCGTACAATGCAGAGAAGGTCCCCGTAGCTCAGTCGGATAGAGCGAGCGCCTCCTAAGCGCTAGGCCGGCAGTTCGATTCTGCCCGGGGACGCCACACTTCTGACCGCGAGGTCACTGCCGAAATACCTGCCAGTGACAGGGCACTGTTGAACCGGTAACCCCGCCGGCCCTCCTCGAGAATCGGCGTGAAACGCAGCGGCGCCGCGAGCAGCTCGCGCAGGATTTGACGCGTGTCCTCGATGTTCCGGGGCTGGGTCAGGGCCTGCCGTCGCTCGGCCAGCACCCGCCGCGCGTCACGTTCGAACCGGCGCCAGTCGACAACGGGGCTGGGTCGGCTCGCGGGCGTCGTGTCGAGTGCGTCCAGGAGCACCGTGCGGCGCCCCTCGAGCGTCGTGAGTCGTCGCACGAGCGTCCGCACTTGGCCGCCCATCGCGATCGCGTCCGTCAGGCGCTCGAGCTGCGCGTCGATACTCGCGAGCTCGGCCTCGAGCGGCGTACGCGGGTCGGCGGCGGCGTCGGCCTCGGCCTCGAACTCCGCTCGCACGCTGGCGACCACCTCGTCCTCGAAATCCAGCGTCAGGATCTGACCGATGCACTCGAGCACCTTGTCGTCGACCTGGTCCATCGGGGCCAGATGGAAATTGCGGCACACGCTCTCGCCGCGGGTGAAGTGGCTCGTGCAGGCGTAGAAGGGGATCCGACCCCAACTGCGGGTGCGAAGCCGGACGTACATGCCGCCGTTGCACCACGCGCACCGGGCCAGGACGGGGAGCAGATACTTCGACACCGACCCGCGGCCGCGGTACAAGTTCATCGACGACCGCGCCGTCGCGAGCTTGGCGTGCGCCGCCTGCCATAGCTCCTCCGACACGATGCGCTGGTGCGGCGCGGACACGAGGAGCCACTGGTCCTTGGGCCGATCGCTTGCGCGGTGCTGGCCAAAGCGCTCTCGTTTCTTCGTCTTGTTCCACGTGGGCTCGCCGCGGTAGCGCTCCCGGAACAGCACCGCGTGGACCGATGACGACACCCAGGCGCGCGGCCGTCCCTGTTGCGACCGCGGCGCCGCCGCGCCCTCCGCGTTGAGCATCTTCGCGATCGCATGCTGGCCGTAACCAATGGCCTTGAGCTCAAAGATGCGTCGCACCACCGCGGCCTGTTCCTCGTTGATGCGGTACTGGACGGGCCCCCGTTCGCCGTGCGCGCCGGTGACCCGCACGTTGTCGTAGCCGAAGCACTTGCCCCCGGCCACGTACCCGGCGCGCGCCAGGGCCCGCGCCTTGTCGTATGCGCGCTGCTGCGCTCTCTCGCGTTCCAACTCGTCGGTCAACGCCTGAAAGGCGAGCACGGCTTTGTCCATCGCGGAGTCGAGTGTGAGCTCCTTGTCGTTGAAGGAGTAGAAGACGCGCACGCCGGCGACGATGAGCCGCTTGAGCGCGTAACCGGTCTCCAGCCCTTCACGGCCCAGGCGCGCGCTCTCCGTCATGATGAGCACCTGGAACGGCGGCCGCGGCTTGAGCGCAGCCATCAGCCGCCCGAACCCGGCACGCCGCTCGAACTCGGCGCCGGAGACCCCGTCGTCAACGTAGACGTACGCCTCATCGACGATCCAGCCCTTGCGCGTCGCGTACTCGCGCGCGCCCGCGGTCTGGCGCCGACCGACTTCTTGTCGTCGCTGACGTTTTGTTCAGTGGACTTGCGCGCGTAGATGGCGGCGATCATCCGCGCGGCGCCGGCGCTCATCGCCGGGCCTCATGGGAGCTGGGGGAGGACGCGTGGAGGGGGCGCACGCGGCGCGTGTCGACGCAGCGCAGGCAGCGGTGTGTGAGGATGAGACGGACGGGCATGAACGGCCTCCTAATCGTAAGAGGCCGCACAGAATCGACGAGTACACTCTCTCGAAGACTCGATGCGGCTTGGGTCCATCAAGCGGCGCGGGTTGAGCCTGCCTGGCGAGTCATCGCTCGTCAGGCGGGCGATTCCGTCAGGCATCATTGTCAGGGCTGTGTCAACTGGCGTGGACGCGTCCGACACTGCGAGGCGGCGATGGCGTGCGTCACGGATCTCGCGGACACCACTCAGTGCGGCGCGTGGGCCGCGCGCAGCTCCATCTGCGGCCACCTCGCCTATGCGATGGCGAGCGCCCCGCTCACCACCGCGGCGCGCCCTGGTGCCGCGGCGATCGCCGGCGCACGCCACGCGCCTGGTCGGTCGCGGAGGGTGACATCGCGCACGGCGATGCCGGCGAGCTCGTCGAACCGCCGGGCATTGCGGAGGAGCCTCGGCGTGACACGACGCGTGCCACCCGTTCCCGTTCCCGCTGCTGCCGATCGATCATGATCGCGTCGGCGTCGGCGAGCATCTGCGCGCGTAAATGCGCGGAGCTCTTCACCTGCTGCCTCCAGTCGTGCGAAAACGTTTGCGACGTGATCGCCTAGACGCTGTTCGCCGCGCCTTCGATGGCTGCAAGCGCTTCTTAGGAGACGGCGCTTCGCTCGACCTGGGCGCTTCAGTTCGCTGCGATTCCAGCACGCCTGAACCGACCAACGCCTTGCGAGCCGCCTTTAGCGCGCCCGGTCGCTCCTTGTAGTACGCGCGAAGGCGCCGCACGAATGCTTCGAGCTCCTCGTCTGACCAGTTGACTGTTAGTTGAGCCTCCGGGCCGATAACGATCCGCCCGCTGTTCACGTCGGCGCTCCCGTGTGCGACCACCTCGAGTTTCTTTCTCCGTTTGGTGATCTTGCCGAGAGCTGCTTTGAGAAGGTCATACGACAGGTTCCCGGCGACTCCCGACAATACGGCTAGGGCCAACCATGTGACGACTGCATCCGGCGCCAGCTGATGACGTTTGGACGGGCGGCGCTCGACCATGAGTGGGTACAAGTAGCCATTCACCGCTGCACGCTCTGATAGATGCCCAAGCCTCTTCAGTCCTGGCCAGGACCGTTCACCGCAGCTCGGACATCGAGTCCGCACGAGCCCGACCGTCCGGGTCCACTCGGCATTGCCGAAACACCCAGGGCAGAGAGATATTCGGAGTAGTCCACTCATGCTGTTCCAGCCGTCAAACAGTTGCGGCTCACTGGCGGCCGGTGAGCAGCGCAATGCTCACATCTCCACGGTTATCAGTTCAATTGACGATACGTCAAGTCTTGATCCATAGTCTAGTGTTGTGATCGCGGGTGAGCCGCTCAAGTTCGCCGAGGCCAAGGAGCGAATTCGGAACATTCTGAGCGGGGCCGGGTCGGTGACGCCGAGTCAACATGCGCTGGACCAGTTGCACGCGCGTGACATGACCATGGTCGATGTCGTGAACGTGCTCCGCGGCGGCTACGTCGAGTCAGCAGAAGAGATCGCCGGGACCTGGCGCTATCGCGTGTGCACGCCGCGGATGGTGGTCATCGTGGCATTCCGGGCCGAAACAGAACTGCGCATCGTGACGGGATGGAGGATCAGACGATGACCTGTATCGAATGCGGAACCGCGATGAAAACGACCCGCGAGAACGTCAAGTACGATGCGGTGGGCCTGCGCGGCGTGACCTTGCAGCACATCGAAGTGCGGCGCTGCCCGAGCTGCGGCGAGGTCGAGTACGTCATTCCGGACATTGAGGGCCTGCATCGAGCGCTCGCGAGTGCTGTAGTCCTGAAGCCGGCACCGTTGTCGCCAGCCGAGATCCGATTCCTCCGGACCTTTCTCGGCTTGTCAGGGGCCGACTTCGCGCGCCGCATGGGGACTACGGCAGAATCGGTGTCGCGATGGGAACATGGAAAACTGCCGATGAACCCCACAGCCGATCGGCTCCTGCGGCTGATGGTGGTGCATGAGGCACCAGTGGCAAGTTATGCACTGGATTCCCTGACGCAGATCCTGCCGAAGGCGACGACCAAACCGCTGCGCGTCGGACTGACCCGCGTGAAAAGTGTCTGGAAAACGATTGCCGCCTGACAGCGATCCGGGTGCTTGGTTGTCGTCGTCGCCCTCCGCGCCTGTGTGCAGATCGTCGAGCAGCTCGGGCAAGTCTTGATCGTGTAGCTCTTGTGCGCTGGGCGGCCGCCGCTCGACCGCGGGAGAGCGCGGCGTTGCTGGCTGCCGCTTGGACCCCGTGCTTTTTGGCGAGCGCCTCTGCGGCGACGGCGTAGTCTGGGACTTGCTCCGGGTCGAAGTCGGCCGCTTGGTCTGCTTCATAGGTTCCTTCCTCGCGTCGCCACGCGTTGCACCTGGTGGCAGCCACACGAACAGTTCTCCCAACACACGTCGCGGCATGCGGCGCAGGCAACCTTCGTCGCGGTGGGCGTGCGTGACGACGGACCGACCCGATCAGCAATAATTCATGTGTCGTTGTCACAGCCAACACGCCCCACGCCCGAGCTACTGCAGGCCCTTCTTGCGCAACCAGTCCTTCTGCTTTGCGTCGACCTGACGCTCGTGGGCGAGCGCGTTCCAGCGCCACCAGGGCACGGTCGTCCGCTTCGCGCGCCTCGCTCGAGATCCCGAGTGTGTCGTGCAACGCCTCCGCCTGCTTGTTGAAGTCCGACTTGAAGGCCTCGTACCGATCGAACCATCCGTTCGGGTCTCCGCTCACCTCTGCTCGGTACACGCGATAAGCTGGCCGGGCATTGCAGCGGGCCACGTCTACAGCTTGGCGCGCCGCAGCAGTTGCGCGTTGATCGCCACGATGACCGTGCTGGCCGACATCAGGACCGGCAAACGCAGGTGGGAGCAGAATCCCTCGTGACGCCAGAACACCGGCCGCCAACGGGATGGCGACGATGTTGTA
>Ga0070670_100005867_pt1 | contig 10379 bp, 10 predicted proteins | sample KBSS63metaG_FD_64665 | JGI IMG/M metagenome (GOLD analysis project Ga0070670, IMG submission 64665) | Switchgrass rhizosphere microbial communities from Kellogg Biological Station, Michigan, USA - KBS S6-3 metaG | ecosystem: Host-associated > Plants > Roots > Rhizosphere > Soil ... | reverse complement strand
CGGATTGGAACTGCACGTCGGCTCCAACATCTTTCGAGCCACGAACGGCGTCATCAAGTTTCAGGGCAAAGAACAGATTGTGTTGGAAGTCCAGCCCGACCCGCCGTCGTTGCTGTTGACGATGGATTTCTACGATGAGGCGGGGCGGCGCATCGGCCATTTGAGACGCAACCAACTCTCGGCCGTCGGAGCGAGTCGATTTGCAGTGGGCGTGACCACTCCTGCTGATCCAACCCTCGATGATCCTCTCACGGTCACGGTTTCCGAACGGGCAACCGGCAGCACGGTGGTGGAGGTGTATTTGTTCCACCAACGGAAAATCCGATTTACGACTGCACATTTTCATACCCACAAGGGCGAAGTGGTGTCGATCAGCCCCCACTACTGCCGCCTGGGCACCGGTTTGACGATGTTCGGTGATGTGGTCGAAGGCCGCGGTGGGACCGCGGCAATCGGTTAGCCCACCGCCCGGCGTCCCCATCTCCCTCGCCCACGGAAAGGCATATCCCTTTGACAGCCTACAAGACTCCCGTAGAATAGGCACGATGTCTGAAATCATCAAACCCAGCGTGCAGGCGTTCCTTGTCTGCGACCAAGTCATCGAAGACAGCGTGACCAAGAAAAAGAACCTGATCGGCCTGTTCACGCATCTACAAGCTTTGAGTTTTCCGTTCCAACACCAACAGATGGGCTTGTACTTCTGCCTGACCGACGCTGAAGGCACCTACCGCTTCGACATCGACCTCATCTACCTCAACAGTGAACAACTCGTCTGCCGTGCCACGCTCCCGAATATCGTGATCGCGGACCGTCTGCAGATCTCGGACTTTGGGATCAATATCCCGTCACTGATCTTTCCGGCCCCCGGCCGCTATGAGTTCCGTCTCCGTATGGAAGGGCACTTGATCGCCCAAAAAGATTTCAACGTCATACAGATCTCGACCCATCAGACAGCCTGAAAGTTCTTTCTCTCCCGCCCCTTGCCGAGATTGGCTCTTCTCCCCCGCGTGGTTCTTATGATAGAAGAAGTCGGATATCCCGCCATCGTTATGGACACCAGGAGGCTACGGACGGACGTGCCGGAAGGAACACGTGCATCCAATTTCATCCGTGAGATTGTCGCGGCGGACCGTGTTGCGGGGAAACACGACGGCCGTGTCGTGACTCGCTTTCCGCCTGAACCGAACGGCTATCTGCATATCGGCCATGCCAAATCCATCTGCCTCAATTTTGGGCTGGCCGCGGAGCACCCGGGCGGCGTTTGTCATCTGCGATTCGACGACACGAATCCCACGACTGAAGATCCCGAATACGTCCAGTCGATCCAGGAGGATGTCCGCTGGCTTGGATTCGACTGGGGGAATCACCTGTACTTTGCGTCGGATTACTTCGAGCGGCTCTTCGGTTTTGCAGAACGCCTCATCAACTCAGGCTCGGCGTACGTCGACAGTCTCACCGCCGACGAGATGAGACAATATCGAGGCACGTTGACCGAACCGGGGAAGAAGAGCCCCTACCGCGACCGCTCGGCAGAGGAGAATCTCGATCTCTTGCGTCGGATGCGCGCAGGTGAATTCGCGGACGGCACGCACGTGCTGCGAGCCAAAATCGACATGGCATCGCCCAACATCAATCTGCGCGATCCGGTGTTGTATCGAATTCGGCACACTGCGCACTATCGGACGGGCCGGACATGGCCAATCTACCCCTCCTATGACTTTGCCCATCCGTTTTCCGATGCGATCGAAGGCGTGACACATTCGGTCTGCACTTTGGAGTTCGAGGACCATCGGCCGCTCTATGACTGGGTGGTCGAACGAGCCGGTACATCCGACCGTCCGCAACAGATCGAGTTTGCCCGCCTGAACATCAGCCACGCGGTCATGAGCAAGCGAAAATTGTTGGAGCTCGTGGAGAACAAGCAGGTGGCAGGGTGGGACGATCCTCGCCTGCCGACGCTCAAGGGCCTTCGGCGCCGCGGCTACACGCCCGACGCGATCCGCGCGTTCTGCGAGCACATTGGCGTGGCGAAGCGGGACGCCGTAGTCGAAATGCAGTTGCTCGAGCACTTTATTCGAGAGGATTTGAACAAGCGGGCAGCTCGGGTGCTGGCCGTCCTAAAGCCGCTGAAGGTGGTGATCGATAACTATCCAGAGCAAGGATCCGAGGAGCTCGACGCGGTCAACAATCCTGAAGATGCCTCGGCCGGCACACGTTCGATTCCGTTTTCTCGGACGCTGTATATCGAGCGGGACGATTTCCTTGAAGAGCCCCCGAAAGAATTTTTCCGACTTGCACCGGGGCGGGAGGTTCGCCTTCGTTATGCCTACATTATCAAATGCGTCAGTGTGACGAAGGATGCCCGGACCGGAGAAGTCACAGAATTGCATTGCACATACGATCCACAGACCAAAAGCGGAGGCCCCGATGCCCGAAGGAAAGTAAAGGCCACGATCCATTGGGTCTCTGCAGCCCATGCGCTAGAAGCAGAAGTTCGCCTCTACAACCCGCTGCTCAAGGACGATCTCTCGAATGTGCCACATGATCAGGATTGGACGGCCTACCTGAACCCGCAGTCTCTAGAACGTCTTACGGGGTGCCTGGTCGAACCAAGCCTCAGGTCGGCTGGCCCCGGGTCCAGATTTCAATTCGAGCGATTGGGCTATTTTAGCGTTGACCCCGACTCCAGCCCAGATCGGCTGGTGTTCAATCGGACGGTATCGCTCAAAGACGCTTGGGCCAGACTCGACAAACGTCAGCCCGCCCGCTGAATTCTCAGCACGATCCTGCAAAGAGCGTGAAGATCCGCCGGTTTGCACTCGCTTTACAGATCTGGCATCCCTGCTAGGCTTGAGATGGGATGCGGGGAAGCTAAGATTGCTTTACAGGAGGAGCCGGGTTGCTAGACTGAACCAGGCTCACCGGATCGCACAAAGCACAAGGAGTCGAAGATGATCGAATGTCGTCAATACCCTCGAGTTCCAGTCGAGCTCCAGGTGTATTTTTCCACCACCGGCAATACCTCGATCCGCGAAGGCACCATGTTCGACCTATCGGCAGGTGGATGCGCCGTCACGAGTACGACGGCCGTACAGACCGGATCAGCGGTTCGGATCCTTATTCGAGCCACAGACCTTGGGTCTCCGATCACGATCGAGTCGGCGGCGGTTCGATGGAGCAAACACGGCGAGTTCGGAGTCGAATTCCTCGGTGTCTCGGAGATCGATCAGAATCGGCTGCACCGTCTCCTGCATACCAAGACGACCTATCCCATCCGCCCCAGCTGATCCTTTTATCCCCCGGGTATAGTAGAATTTGGGATGGCCTGCCCGCTCTGCCATCGACCGACCGCCTGGGAAGGCAATCCTTGGCGTCCCTTCTGTTCCGAACGCTGCCAACTCACGGACCTCGGCACCTGGGCGGCAGAACAATATCGAGTTCCCGGCCCAAACCTGTTGATGGAACTTCCCACCGAACCCACGCAGGACGCAGACTCCGATGCCGGCGAGCGCTCGAACGACTAAGGGCGCTGGAGATCTACCTCCTTCCCCCGATTCGTGTTGGCAAGCCCGACTGATCTTGATAAATTATCTTCCTTTCACAAATCCGGAGTTCGGAATGCTGCCGACTAGAGGCTATGCCGCCATGGCTGCCCGCGCGCCATTGCAACCATTCTTTTTTGAACGGCGTGATGTGGGTGCTCACGACGTCTTGATCAAGATTTCACACTGCGGAATCTGCCACTCAGACATTCATATGACTCGCAATGAATGGGGCGAGTCAATTTACCCCATGGTGCCTGGCCATGAAATCGTCGGCACCGTGAGCGAAATCGGATCTGCGGTGAAACTCCTTCGAGTCGGCGACCGGGCCGGCGTGGGCTGTTTCGTCGATTCCTGCAGGACGTGCTCCGCTTGCCGGGAAGGCCTGGAACAATACTGCGAGGCAGGAATGATCTTGACGTACAGCAGCCGCGATAAGAATGGAGCCATCACTCAAGGCGGGTACTCGACTCAGATCGTTGTAGACGAACGCTACGTGCTGAAGATGCCGACTGCCCTGTCTCCCGCCGGTTCGGCTCCCTTACTCTGCGCCGGTATCACGACCTATTCCCCATTTCGGCATTGGGGCGTCGGGAAGTACCACAGGGTGGCCGTGCTTGGACTCGGCGGGTTGGGCCACATGGCCGTCAAGATTGCCCATGCGCTGGGCACGGAAGTCACAGTCTTCAGTAGCTCGGAGGCGAAGGGAGCGGACGCGAAACGACTCGGCGCGGGTGACTTTGTCGTGAGCACTGAGCGGAATAACCTGACAAGATTCCGGCGGTACTTCGACTTTGTGCTCGACACCGTGTCGGCAGTCCACGACTACAATGCCTATGTCGAACTTCTGAAAACCGACGGGACCATGATCCTCGTGGGAGCACCAGAACACCCGGCGCCTCTCGAGCCGTTTCCTCTGATCATGCACCGCAGGAGCATCGCCGGATCGGTCATTGGAGGCATCCGGGAGACACAAGAAATGTTGGATTTCTGCGCTGAGCACCAGATCGAGTCAGATGTCGAAACCATCCCCATGGGACAGGTCAACGAGGCTTATGAACGCGTCGTACGTGGCGAGGTTCGGTTCCGCTTCGTGATCGACATAGATAGTCTGGCCTAACTCCTGCAGACGGCGTAGTCCCGCGGGCTAGGTACTACGAAATACGCCATTTTGAGTCTTGTGCGCCCCCAAAGGGCTGACCAAGTAAGACAGTTCATCCCCAAACGAGACAAATCGTCTCGGTAGCAGGTCTCTTATGCCGAAAGAAAGCAGCCGAAAGACAGACAAAGCCAAGAGCGGTACCAAGCCACCCGCTGCGAAGCGACGCAATGTTAAGCAATCCGATGAGAACGGTTCAAGCCGTCGAACGCTCGTTGTCGACGTGGGCGGCAGCGGGATTAAAGCGACCTTGCTGAATGATCTTGGAAAGGCGGTCAGCGAGCGGCTGCGGCGAGATTCACCGGCCTCGGGCATGCCGGGCGCAGTCATGGACGTCATCATCGCATTGGCCAACGAATTCGCGACCTTCGACCGTATTGCGATCGGCTTCCCCGGTGTCGTTATCAACGGCATTGTCAAGCAAGCGCCGAATCTGGCGAAAGAATGGCAGGGCTTCAACATCGTGGAGATGCTGCAGGCGAGGCTGAACAAACCTGTTCGTGTCGCAAACGATGCGGACGTCCAAGGCTTCGGTGCCATTGCTGGCAACGGCGTCGAGTTGGTCGTGACCCTGGGCACCGGTGTGGGAACATCACTGTTTATGGACGGCCGCCTCGTCCCAAATCTTGAAATCGGCAACGACAAATTGCGAAATGCGGCGTTACAGAAAGTCGGCAAAAAAAGGTGGAACAAGCGCCTCATCAAATTTATCTATCGCCTCGAGGAGATTTTTCACTTCACAAAATTGTATATCGGAGGCGGCAATTCGAAGGAAGTCGATGTCGGCTTGCTTCCCGCGAATGTGACGATCATTTCCAATCTCAACGGATTGATCGGGGGCATTGCGCTGTGGCGGGACGAGTCAGTGCCCCCATCCGTTCCAGCTCAGCCAGTGAATACTACGGCCACCGGTCGACCGCTCGCCGCTTGAATGAAGAGGCTGGAATAGTGGCTGGGGGACTAGGAATCGAACCTAGGTAGCCAGCTCCAAAGGCTGGCGTCCTACCGCTAGACGATCCCCCAGCGCGGTACGGCGCGCAAGGCTACGGGAGTCGAAGGGCGAGGTTGGCTGGGGGACTAGGAATCGAACCTAGGTAGTCAGATCCAGAGACTGACGTCCTACCGCTAGACGATCCCCCAACCGGCGTTCAACCTAATACACGACCAATCAGTCCGTCAAGCATGCGCGGCTTCAGCGCGCGCGAGGCTTTGTTGTAGCCGGGACAAGGTCCGCTCGCGGCCCAGCACCTCCATGACGTCAAACAGACCGGGACTCGCCGTGCGACCAGTCAGCGCCACACGCACCGGCTGTGCGAGCTGCCCCATCTTCATTCCTTCTTCCTCAACGAGCCGCTTGAACTGTTCCTCCCACGCCTGTTTTGAAAATCCGGACAATGAGACGAAGCGCTCGAGGAGCTTGCGCAACACGGGAGCGTTCGCCGGCGTCAAAAATTTCGTGGCCGCCTCTTCTTCCCAGACGACCGCTTCGCCGAAGTACGGCTTCACCCATTGGACCATGTCGACCAGGGTTTTGGCCCGTTCTCTGACGAGGACTACGAGCTGCACCAGCCACTCCTGTGGCACAGGATGGCCTGGATCGAGCAGGCCTGCCTGCTCCAATAAAGGCATTAAGGTCCGTGCGACGGCCTCGGGCGGGCTGGTCTTAATATATTCGGCGTTCATCCATAAGAGTTTGTCGGGATTGAAGACGGCCGCAGACGTCTGGACATTCTTCCAGTTGAACTTCTCGATCAATTCTGACCTTGAAAAGAGCTCTTGGTCGCCATGCGACCACCCAAGTCGGGCGAGATAGTTCACCAATGCCTCAGGGAGATATCCCATTTCTTTATAGGCCATGACGGACGTTGCTCCGTGTCTTTTCGAGAGCCGCGCCTTATCGGACCCCAGAATCATCGGCAAGTGACCGAACTGCGGCACCGGAAAACCCAACGCCTCGAACATCGGCACTTGTCGCGGTGTATTCGTGAGATGATCATCGCCACGCACGACATGGGTGATGTGCATCAGTGCATCGTCAACCACGACGGAAAAATTATAGGTTGGATAGCCGTTCGACCGCAGAATAATGAGATCATCGAGGACTGTGTTATCGAAGACAATCCTGCCCTTGATCAGATCGTCCACCACAGTCTGGCCGGTTTGTGGGGCTTTGAACCGCAACGCGGCTTCGCCGGACGGCTGCGTGATTCCCAGGTTCCGGCAACGGCCGTCATACCTGGGCGAGAGACCTTTTGCCTCCGCCTCTTTTCTTCTAGCGTCCAACTCGTCCGCTTTGCACACACACCAATAGCCCTGTCCTCCCTCCAAGAGCTTCATTGCATGACTACGGTATATGTCCATTCGTTCCGTTTGCCGATACGGGCCCTCATCCCAATCGAGACCGACCCACCGCAAACCTTCGATAATCGCTTGAATTGATTGATCGGTTGACCGGCTTTGATCGGTATCTTCGATCCGCAAAATGAATACACCCTGTTGTTGTCTGGCATACAGCCAGTTGAACAGTGCAGTGCGCACACCGCCGATATGCAGAAAACCGGTTGGACTAGGCGCAAAGCGGACACGAACTGGGGTCATGATATATTTCTCTGTTTCAAGGGCCGGTATCTATAACATGCGTGACCGTCCATGGAAAAGCGCCCATAGATTTTGATAAAACTCAACGGTCACCCCGAAGCATCATGACAGAACAGATTCAATCAGCGAGGGTCCTCTCCGCCACAGGCCTCACCTCGCAAGTGCGGCAACTCGTGGTCCTGCCGACAGGGCAGCCGATCGGCTTCAAGCCCGGACAATGGGTGTCTCTCAAGCTTCCGGTTGGAACACGGCCGCCGCTCAATCGAGCCTACTCAATGGCAGCTCCCGCTACAGCCTCAGGCGAATTGACCCTGATATTCGACCGGGTGACTGATGGATTGGGTTCCGGGTACCTGTTCCAAATGAAGCCGGGTGAAGACCTGGCACTCTCAGGGCCGTTTGGGAATTTCGTGCTGCCGCCGGCCATAGATCGTGAACTCATCCTTGTCGCCCGCTACACAGGTTTGGTGCCTATCCGATGCATGCTGAAAGAACTGTATGGGCAACGCTACCGTGATCCCGTCCTCTTGATCGCCGTTGCGCCGGCGGAAGACGAACTGCTGTTCCATCAGGAATTACTGTCGTTGGCCGTCACCCAGGCGAATTTCCGGTATTTGCCGCTCGTCGCGGCTAACGGGGAACAACAGGCCGTGGAGCTGACATTGCCCATGCTGCGTCCCTTTCTCGATCGCCCCACGAAAGTCCTTCCCATGCTGTGTGGAACCAAAGGATTCGTGAGACCGTTGCGAAGCCGTTTTGTTGAAGCAGGATACGACCGGAAAGAAGTGAAAATCGAAACGTATGACTAACGAGAAGCGGACAGTCAATGCCCTTCCTTCACGAGGTTCTTGTTCACCGCCGGGATTTCCACGACAATGTCCTTCGTGCCGTTCGGAACACATTGGCACCCTAGGCGCGATTGCAAGGTTGTCATAGGCGCCTCGTCTAGCTGGTCGAACTCATCATCAGTTCCTTCATTACAGGTTTCCAGTCCCTGCTTCACGATGACGTGACAGGTCGAGCAGGCACAGACACCGCCGCAGACGTGCTCAAGCTCCACCCCCTTCCCCATGGCAATGTCGAGCAGGCTCCCGGGGAGACCGGTCTGTCCATAAGGGATTTTCGCTGGATCTACCTCTACTTTGGTGACCTTTCCGCCTGGAGAAATATAGGTGACAGAATAGGGTTTTTGAGGCAGCTCAACATCGGCTTTTTCTATATAAGGGTTGGTTCCACCCATCTCGTAGGTCCTTTCTGGGATCGATTCTGAGATCCGGCCTCTTCATGTGACCGTTTGTTGACAGGCCCGAAACTTACGTGCTACCATGAATCCGACCTAATTGATCGGAGATCATTATAGTCTCCGATTATATCGATCGGCAATAGTCTGATGCTGAAAATCTCCAAAAAAACGGATTACGCCCTGATGGCGCTCCAGCATATCGCTTCGGTCCAGTTTGGCGATACGACTCCCGGACGGGTCGTCAATACGAAAGAAATCGCGGAGGAATATAACATTCCGCTCGAATTGCTGGCCAAAGTGCTCCAGGCCCTATCGAAAAGCGGGATGATCGAAAGCCATAACGGGCCGAAAGGCGGCTACCTGCTGGCCCGGAGCGCCCGGCAGATCACCATCGCCCAGATCCTAGAAAGCATTGAAGGGCCCTTGGGCATTACCGATTGTTCCCACGAAAAAGAGGGCGAGTTCTGCATGCAACGTGAACATTGCAATATCCGCACGCCATTGTTGAAAGTACAAGACAGTATTTACCAACTGCTGAACAACATGACCTTGCAGGACATGTTGGGCGGCACACCGTTGATCACTATTCAGTCCCCGACTGCACAAGGAGTAGAACGATGAAGTTTCCGATCTTCCTGGATAACCATTCCACGACGCCGATGGATCCTCGCGTGCTAGAGGCCATGCTTCCATATTTTGTCGAGAAATTCGGCAATGCCGCCAGCCGCAATCATGCCTTTGGTTGGGAAGCTGAAGAGGCGGTCGAAACAGCCCGCAAGCAGATTGCCCGCCTGATCAAGGCGGATCCGAAGGAAATTGTGTTCACGAGCGGTGCGACGGAATCCGACAACCTGGCGCTCAAGGGCGTCTTGGAAATGTACAAGGAAAAGGGGAATCACATCATTACCTCCGCCACTGAGCATCGAGCGGTACTGGATACGACCAAGTCACTCGAAGCCAAAGGGTTGACCACTGTGACGTATCTCCCCGTCGACAAGCAGGGCATGGTCAATCCTCAGGACGTCCGCAACGCAATCACCGACAAGACCATCCTTATTTCCGTGATGCTGGCCAACAACGAAATCGGCACGGTCAATCCTGTACAGGAGATCGGCAAGATTGCCAAAGAAAAAGGCGTGCTCTTTCATTGCGATGCCACACAGGGTGTGGGAAAAATTCCCGTCGACGTCCAGGCCATGGGCATCGATCTCATGTCCTTCTCCGCTCACAAGATCTACGGTCCGAAAGGGGTCGGCGCCCTCTATGTCAGGAAAAAGAACCCGCGGGTGAGGATCGCCGCTCAAATTGATGGTGGCGGACATGAACGCGGAATGCGTTCGGGTACGTTGCCGGTTCCCTTGATTGTCGGCTTCGGTAAGGCCTGTGAGATCTGCGAGCAGGAAATGGCCGCTGAGTCGGCCCACCTCTCCAAGATGCGGGATCGGCTCCAGGCTGGCATTATGGCCGCGCTGGAAGAGAGTTATCTGAACGGCCACCCCACACATCGGCTGCCGGGGAATCTGAATATTTCCTTCGCCTACGTGGAGGGAGAATCGTTGCTGATGGGCATGAAGGAGATCGCGTTGTCATCGGGATCTGCCTGTACGTCCGCAACCCTCGAGCCCTCGTATGTCCTTCGGGCTCTTGGCGTTGGAACTGAGCTCGCGCATTCGTCGATCCGCTTTGGACTGGGCCGGTTTAATACGGAGGAGGAGATTGACTACACGATCAAGAAGGTTATCGAAATTGTGACGAAGCTGCGGGAGATGTCTCCCCTGTATGAAATGGCTAAAGAAGGGGTTGACTTGAAATCGGTTCAGTGGGCCGCTCATTAAGA
>Ga0070670_100005866_pt1 | contig 10380 bp, 5 predicted proteins | sample KBSS63metaG_FD_64665 | JGI IMG/M metagenome (GOLD analysis project Ga0070670, IMG submission 64665) | Switchgrass rhizosphere microbial communities from Kellogg Biological Station, Michigan, USA - KBS S6-3 metaG | ecosystem: Host-associated > Plants > Roots > Rhizosphere > Soil ... | reverse complement strand
GTCGCCCCAGCGCTGATCGGCCGACCACGGAGGCATCTCGTGCTTGGTGACGCGCGCCTTGATCGCGCGGGCCCATGGGCGCACTTCCTTGAAACTGGTCAGCGACATCGGGCCGCCGGCGCCGGGCCGATGGCAGGTCGCGCACTTCTCGAACAGAATGGGCGCAACGTCGCTGTTAAAGGTTGGTGCGGCTGCGCCATCCGCGGACAGCTTGACGGTTGTCCGAGGAAGGGCAAACGCCGCAATCATAACGGCGCCGCCTAGAAGCATCAGCCTCTTCGCGCGGGCTGCAAAGTGTGGGTCAATCATCACCGGCTCCTTCGTAACGTCCTTTGTCGTACCGCTATCCCGCGGGCAGGGCCGTAGGCCGCGAAGTGCCCGGGAATTGGCGGAAATCATTATCGCCTGCAACCGGCCCAGTCAAACGCGAAAAGATTGTCAAAGATTGTGTATACAGGTATTTAGGTAGGGCATGAGGTGCCGCGATTCCGGCAGCGAAAAGGGCCTGGCTCATTACGGCAGCTCAGCGTCGCTAAAAGGCACCCGACAGGGTTTACGATTTTCGAAAAGTCGAAGATTTTCGCTGATTCTGCGGCTGACCTCTGAAAGCCCGGCGCTGGTGGCCGCCGTCAGTGCATCCCGCTGCACCCCGACCGCTTCGCCGTAACGGCCCGCCTCGGCGAGTGCCATGGCCGTGGTTTCGGCCAGTTCGATGGACTGCTGCCCTTTCACCAGCTGATCGATCAGCTTCAATGCCTGGCGGCCATCGCGGACCCGATCGTCGGGCGCGGCGGCGAGGAGCCGCGCGAGGGCGTGCGCGAAATTGGCCTGATCCGGATGGCTCTTCATGCCTTCGACGAGGGCGTCTCGAGCTTCGCCGTAGCGGCGGAGGCGAATGAATGACATTGCGCGCCCGAACGCCGCGTCGGCATTGCCCGGCTCGGCACGAAGAGCCTCCGCGTAATGCTCGATGGCTTCGCCGGGATGACCGCTTCTGGCGAGCACGCCCGCCAGCTGCACGCGCGCTTCGACGTAGTGCGGATCCGTTTTTAGCGCCGCGCGAAAGTGATCGATGGCTTCAGGATATTGGCGCGCCTCGTTCAGCAACACACCCAGGCTGAAATGCGCACGCGCGTAATCGGGTGACGTTCGCAGCACCTGCTCGAACTGCTGCGCGGCGCCCTGCTTGTCGCCCATCTGAAACAGCGCCGTCCCGAAGCGTTGACGCAGCGAGGGCTCGTTCGGATCGAGTTCCAGTCCCTTGCGAAACAGCGCGGCGGCAGCGTCCCAGTGTCCCGCGTCGAGTTCCGCACCGCCGCGGATGTTGTAAGCCTCGGCGCTCTCGAGCAACGTGTCGATGTCGCGCATCAAGGGATCGAACGCTCTCGGATCAATCTTCCCCTGCAGCGCCAGATGCGCTTCCGATTGCTGCACGTCGCCGAGCCCGCGGTAGGCCATGGCCAGTGGGTAATGGATGCTGGTCGCCTGACCCTCAAGCGCCAGCGCCTGATTGAGTTGATCGACGGCGCGCCGGTAGTCCCGCTTGGCCAGCGCGGCGCGGCCGGCGCCAAAGCGGGCGGCCGCGAGACGCGGTTGCGCGGCGATCGCGGCCGCGAACAACTCGTCGGCCGCGTCACTGTTACCCGCCGCCAGATAGGCGTTGCCAAGCGCAATCATCGTCGGGACATCGTCAGGCGCGAGTCGCCGGGCGCGTTCAAATGACGCGACGGCTTTCTCAACCGGTCCTCTGCCTTTGTAGATCTGACCGAGGTAATACGACCAGCGGCGATCCTGCGGCGCGAGCCGTTCGGCGTTGGCGTAGCAGGCTTCGGCGGCATCGAGCAGCGTGGCGGCCATCAACAGCTTTCCGGTGTTTCCGTACGCAACGGCGAGCGCGTCGTGACTGGCGTCACGTTTTTCGATGGCGGTCCTGAGCGCAGCGAACTCGGTCTCCATCTGCTGGCGCACTGTCGCCTGCATGTGCGAGACGTCCGGCAAGGTCACGGCCTGCAGCCCAAGACCCGGCGGCGGCTCCACCACCGGCGAGGATGCCGAGCCCTTCGGCATGCTCGAGGATGAACTGCACGCGACCATGAAGCTGACGCACACCGCCACGGCGACCGAGCGCGCGCGTCGGCGGAGCCTCGCCGTCATGGCGTCCGTCCTTCGCCCTGTTTGAGGACCGTCCATCGATCGACCATCAGCTGCGGAAACTGCTCGACCGCGCCGTTCGGCCACGTCACGCGAGCTGTCGGCGCCTCCGCCGAGTCGCCGAGGCCGACGATCACCCGTGGATCGTTGGCCGACCCGTAACTGCCATCGGCCCGCGCACGCCGCCAGAGGGGCGGCGACGACTGCCGCACGATTTGAACGTAGGCGCCGATCATGTCTCGCGGCGAACGACACGGCGCGCCTGCGGTTCCACAGCCTGACAGCCGCACGCCGATCCAGTGTCGCCGGTTGCCAACGTTGTTGATCAGCAGATCGGCCGGACGATGCATGTTGCTGATGACCACATCGATGTCGCCGTCGTTGTCGATGTCGCCGAAGGCGGCGCCGCGGCCGACGTGGGCGACCGCGAACGCCGCGCCAGCCTGCGCGCTGACGTTCTCGAACCGTCCGTCGCGCAGGTTCCGGAGCAGGAGATTTCGTTCCTCGTACGGAAACCTTTCGCTGAGCCGAGACGCCTGCGCCTCGATCGATCCATCCGCCGTCAGCAGATCGAGCCATCCATCGTTATCGAAGTCCAGCCAGGCGGTGCCAAAACCGGTGTAGCCCATCGTCAGCGATCCGAGTCCGGAGGCGCCGCTGCGATCCTCGAACAGGCCCGACCCGTCGTTCACATACAGGCTGGCTCCTTCGGTTGGCAGCTGGGTCGTGAACAGGTCGTCGTCGCCGTCGTTGTCGAAGTCGCCGGCGTCGACGCCCATGCTGCCTCTCGCCCTGCCGTCAGCGCTCAGGGCCGCACCGGAGAGCAGGCCGGTGTTCTTGAAGGTGCCATTCTTCTGATTGATCCACAGCAAGTTGGCCTTGCCGTCGTTGGCCACGTAGATGTCCGGCCAGCCGTCGCCGTTGAAGTCGGCCGTCGAGATGCCGAGCGCCGGACCGAACGGGCCGCCCTGGAGCGCCTTCGCGGTCACGTCGACGAAGGTTCCGTTTCGCTGGTTGTGAAACAGACGATCGGTCCGCGCGTTGTACACGGCAGGAGTGCAGTAATCGCGGCGGCCGGTGAGGCCGGTGCAACGCTGATCAGCCGCGATGTCGTACTGCACGTAGTGTCCGACGTACAGATCCAGCCACCCGTCGCGGTCGTAGTCCACGAACGCCGCCGAGACGCTCCACCCCGGATCGCTGACGCCGCCGGCCTGCGAGACGTCCGAGAATGTGCCGTCGCAGTTGTTGCGGTACAGACGATTCGCGCCGAAGTTGGTGAGGTAGAGATCCACGCAGCCGTCGTTGTTGAAGTCGCCGGTCGTGACCCCCATCCCGTAATCGGTCGCGTTGATGCCGCTCTTGTCGGTCACCTCGGTGAAGTGCAGCTCGCGCGTTCCGTCGGTTCGAACCGTGAGATCGTTGCGATACAGCCTGCCGCGAAGCGGCTGCGCGCGCGGGCGAATGATCGCCTGATCGACGGTCTTGCCCGATCCCAGCATCTGGCCCTGCGCGAAGTAGATGTCGAGATCGCCGTCGTTGTCGTAGTCGAGCAGCGCGACGCCGCCGCCCATCATTTCCGGGAAATAGAACTCGCCGGCCATGCCGTTGAAGTAGGCGAAGTCGAGGCCGGCTGCGGCGGCGCGATCGACGAACCAGTCGCGATCGTTCGGCTGAGGAGGAGCGAGCGCGCTCGAGGAAGGTGTGTTGTCAGCGGGACCGCGCCCGCAGGCGGCGACGACCAGGCACGCGACGAGGATTCGAATGACCGGTGAATGAGGATTCACCGGTCATCCCGTCCGAAGTCGTCAGAAGCTGATGTTACCGCTGATCTGGAAGAGCCGTGGATCGAGAATCGACGTCGGCTGCCGCCAGCGGGCATCGAAAGTGTTTTGAACCGCAAGGATACCGCTGCTGTTCAACGCATTGTACGCGTCGAGGTTGATTTGCAACCGCCGGCGCGGCGCGAGCTGGAACACCTTACTCAGCCGGAGATCCAGCCGCGACACCCGATCCTCGAACAGCGTGTTCGGCGCGATCAGCTGCACCGAGGCGGTCTTCGTGTTACCGGACAGATCGCGACCGAGCGGATGGCTCGACGTATTGGTTCGGATGTCGGCCGTCGGCATCGAGTAGCTCGCCTGGTACTGAGGTCCAGGGAGGTTCTGCAACGTGCCCGCAATGATGAAGCGCTTCGGAAGCGGCAGGCTTCCGTTGATCTTCAACTGCGTCTGACCTTTAAAAGGCGTCACAACATGACAGAAAAGCAGATCTTGCGGGCTGTCGACGATAAAGCAGCTATCGCGCAGCGACCACCCGGTGTCGACGCCGCCGCCGAGTCGGCCGCCGCCCCGTAGCCGCAGGTCTCCCGACAAGTTGACGAAGTGGTTCCGATATTTCGGCTTGCCGAAGCGGCCCGACGGCGCAACCGTGCTCTGGTTCTGACCGAACTTCGTGGTGCTGATGTCGGCGAATCCACACACTTCGTAGCCACCGCCGCCTGGCAGTCTGGGATCACTCGGCGCAATCACGCAGAAGGGATCGTAATCGGCCTGGGTGACCAGCGTGTTATCGGTGACGCGATTCTTGCTGAGTGCCGCTGTATTGCGGAAATACCCGCCGGTATTGAAGTAGTACCCGGCCGTCACCGACATGCGTTCGCCGAGCTGGCGCTGCACCTCGGAGGAGATGTCCCAGTTCGAATCGCGAACGCCCCAGCCGGCGAGCACCTCGGGATCCCACGTCACCGCCTTCGGATTGTTCTTGCCGAAGAACTGGTTGTCGATGGCGTTGCAGATGTCGCCGCCGGTCGCCGTCAGGTTCTGTGCACCGAAATTACCCAGGTCGCAGTCCGGCACGTAGTTCTTGTTCGAGTCGGTCCAGGATCGCGTCGTGCTGATCACCGACGTTTGAATCGGGTTGTTCGCCGCCGGCACGTCGACGTTCGTCTTGGCGACGTAGCGACCGGCCGCAAATTTGAGCGCCGTGCGCCCGTCGCCGAACAAGTCGTACGAGGCGTCGAGACGGGGGTTGACGTCCCTCCAGTTGGGGACGCCCTTTACGGAGGTGTAGCTCCGCTCGCCGAGCCACTCATTGTGGTCCGGAGCCCCAGGCCACGGCGATGTATCGCCGGGCGTCTGCTGATCGGGCACCCATCCGTAGTAGGAGTCGAACCGCACGCCGACATCCAGCGTCAACCGAGAGATGGTCCATTTCTCCTGTGCGAACACACCAAACTCGTTGCCCCGATCTTTGCGCAGATACGGTGTTGAGTACTGGGTGATGCTCTGCGGGTCGCCGTTCCTGAACGTGTAATTCACGTTGCCGTTGACGATGTACTGCGCATCGGTCGTGAGCACATCGTTCTGCACGCCGACTTTGAACGTGTGCGTGCCGGTGACGTAAGTGGTGGAGAACCGTTGGCTGTAACGATTCGTGTAATTGGGGTTGCCACGATACGTGGCCTGCGCGCCGTAACGTAGACCAAGCCCAGTGTCGTTGACGCTGATGATGTCGGACTGACCCGGTTCCCAGAAGGCGTTCCACTGCGAGATGTTGAAGGCCGATCCTGCTTCCATGAGGAGACGGCTGGTGCGAGGCGAACTCCATGTCGCCTGGACCAAGCGGCTCGGCTGGAATTTGTAGGAAGCACCCGACGCTTCCTGAGCCGCGCCGGCGGTCGATCCCCAGCAGTTGCACGCGCGCTGATAGTCGAACAACAAATTGAACTTGTTCCGCTGCGTCGCCTGCCAGGTGCCGCGGCCGAAGCCCGAGTTGTACCACTCGTAGCGTCCGCTGATCTTGTCGAGCGGACGGTCGACCCACGGCGTCCACAACACGACCTTCCGGGTCGCGTTCGCCGGCGTCAGAAACACATTCTGTGTCTTATTCCAGAAGTCGTTCGCGATCTGCTTCGAAATGCCCCAGGTCCGTGGCGCGGCGAAGAACCAGAGCTTGTTCTGCTTGATCGGGCCGCCCACACTGACCGACTCGTCGTACAGCCGGGCCGTCTTGTTGACGTTGGTGAATCCGCGGCTTTTCAGTTCGTCATTCAGGTTATTGCCTTCGAACTTGTTGTTGGTGAACATCCCGCTGGCGATGACGTTGAACTGATTGCCACCCTCCTTCGGAATCATGTTCATCACCGGGCCGTCGGCATTCACTTCCGCTGAGAGACCGCTCGTCTGGGCGGCCATCTCCTGCACGCCGGCGGCATTGATCTGATAGCTGCTGTTGCCGTCGCTGTTCTCAACGACCAGGCCGTCAAACGACACCTTGATGCCGCGTTTTCCGTGAAACGCTCCTGGTTCGACGAGGTAACGGCCGCCGACGTCGGACACACCCGACCATCCCGGGGTGATCGCGACGAGCGACTGAAGGTTCTTCGTGCTGACCGGAAGCGTCGACAGCAGTTCCGCCGAGGCGATGACCTGCCGCCGAGCGTTCGAGGTATCGACCAGGGGGGATGCGCCGCTCACCGTGATCGTTTCCTGGAGCGACCCGACCTGAAGATCCGCATTCACTTGCGCGGTGAAACCCGAGGTCAGAATGATGCCTTCACGCTTGATGCTGTTGAATCCAGTGAGCGTAAACGTGACCGAATACGTGCCCGGCACGAGATCGACGATGTTGAACCGGCCCTGATCGTCAGTGATGACGCTGCGGGTCTTCTCGATCAGAATCGGACTGGCGGCTTCGACCGTGACACCGGGCAGGATCGCGCCCGACGTGTCCTTGACGATGCCCGTGATGCCGCTGGACTGCTGCGCCCTGACTGGCGGCGCAAGGAGTGACGCGGTGAGAAAGCCTGCGAAGCCAACGACGACGACGAATCGCGCCATAGAGCAACCTCCCGATCGGGTGGATCGGTTCGAGTCCGCTGGGTCAGAGTTCTGCTAAATTGCCCGAATTGTAATAGGCTTCGACGCCGTGTCAACCGGAAGTTGTCCGCCCTGAGTGATTTCCGGCGGTCGGTCACGCCCAAAAATACCTAACGTTAGGTATCCCGATCCACGCCGCTGGATCGAATCGACGCGCCGATCAGCGAGCGGCGATGTACGCCCTACCCGAACGATATAACCCGAGGCGATCGCGCGCTGCCGCAAGCGTGCGCGGATCGGTGCCAGTCGGGAGCGCCGCCACCATCCGTTCGGCCGTTGCCGCCGCACGATCGAACTGGCCGTTAGCGGCCTGGGCGGCGGCCAGCACGTCGAGTACGCCGGCATCCTGATCGCCCTCGCTCGCCAACTGTTCAGCTATCGTCAGCGCGTTCTGGTGATCGCTCGCCGACGCGTTCGCCGAGGTCGCGAGCAGCCACGCCAGTTGCGTCTGCGCCGTCACCGAAGACGGATTCGTCTGCAGAACGCGCCTGAACCGTCCAATTGCGGCGGCCGGCTCACCGCGCCTGGCATGAATCAATCCGAGTGCGAGCTGGGCATCGGCGTACGACGGGTTGATTTCCGTGGCCTTGGCGTAGGATGCGAACGCTTCATCAATCTGCCCGTTCTGTTCCAGCACCGCGCCGAGGTTGTAATAGGCCTCGGCATCTCCCGGCCATCGCCGGATAGCGTCGCGAAAGGTCTGAACGGCTTCGTCGTGTTTGCCCCCCGCCCACAGCGCGAGACCGAGCCCGTACTGGGCGGTCGCGTAGTTCGGATCCAACGCCAACGCCTGTTGAAACTCCGCGCGGGCCTGATCGAAGTTCTGCAACTGGAGCAGGTCGTACCCGAGGCTGTAGTGCGCGGCGGCGCTCCGCGGCTGGAGTTCGACCGCGCGGCGCAGCGGCGGCAGCGCGTCGGCGAGTCGTCCAGTCTCGAGCAAAGCCGCCCCGAGCTTGCGCTGGCCCTCGAAGTGATCCGGCTCGGCCGCCACGAACTCGCGATACCGCGCGATCGCTTCCTCCATCCGGCGCTGATCCTTCAGTGTGTCCGCTCGCGCCAGCGTGGCCGCTTCCCCGGTCTGCCACTGCATCGTGACGAACAAGGCAATCCACAGCGCCATGTAGGCGAGATTGCGCTGCCGCGGAATCAGGGCGCGTCCGAGCGCGCCGGGGTCAAATCGTTTCAGCAGATTCGACCGCGCCGCCCTGTCGATCGCCCGAATCGCCACGTTCAGAAACGGCACCGGCAACAACTTGTCGTAGAACGTCGGCATGCCGAGACGATCCAGCAGCACATAGATCGCGATCACTCCGGACGCGTAGAGCACGCCGAACAGCAACCGGCCCAGCTCGGTGCGAGGTGACGTCGACGGATCCGTAAACAGCAGGTGTGAGGCGAGGAAGATGGCGATCGGAAATGGCAGCTCGAGGAAAAAATTGCTGCCCGTTGCCCAGAAATATGTCAGACAAAACGCGTACACCGTCGCCACCGCGGCCAGCGTCATCGAAGCGACGCCAAACAGAAACTGTCCCGGCAGCGCGACCAGGAAGATGAGCGCGTAGATGTGGGGCGGGTTGTACTGCGTGGTCGCGATCTCGGGGCCCCAGGTGATGCCGGTCATGCCGGTGGCCAGAAGCAGCAGCGAGGCGACGGCGAGCGGAAATGACGACGGATTGAAGATGTGGACCCGACGACCGTCCTTGTTCCAGCGAATCAATTCCTTGGCCGAGAAGCCAACCGCCACGAGCAGAAACTGGAAGTAGAACCAGTCGGGCTTGAACCACAGAAACAGGTTGGTGCTGAAAATGATCGGAAACGGTCCGAATCCCAGCGTGTAGACATCGCGCCGCGACCATGCAAGCAGCGCGTCGAAGGCGTAGGCGAACGCGAGTTGCGCCGCAATCAGCGGCGCCGCGTGGTAGACCTCGCGCCAGTACCAGCCCCAATACGCGAGGATGCTCAGGTGCGCGCAGGCCTGGATGTAATGCTGCTTCCGCAGCGACACCTCGATGGTTAACGCGCGTCCGTGGCGCCGGGCCATCGCCAGCAGCACCGCGTTCCAGATCAGCAGTGCGGCGCTGGCGCCCCAGAACGACCAGCGCAACACCGGATGACTCCAGACGCCCGGGAGAACGACCAGCGCGCTGAGGACGACGGTAAACGCCAGCGGAAGCGAGAGCGCGCGAACCGAAAACGGCCCCAGGCGAGTGGACATGAACAGGAAGTGAAGAAACCGGCGCCCCGGCGGGGCGGTCCGTATATTCGCTTGGGCCATCGGGCGCGTCAAGGTATCGTCTTGACCGGTGGGAGGAGTTTGATGAGACGGCTGCTCTTCGGATGCGCGCTGATCGGTGTGCTGGCGGCGTCAACACGCGTCACCCAGATGCAGACGCCGAATCCCGCGCACTTTCATCACGTCCACTTGAACGCGACCGATCCGGGGAAGACCTTCGAATTCTACGAGCAGGTCTTCGGATCGAAGCGTGTGAAGTTCCGCGACAAGTCCGACGCGCTCTACACCGGGCGCGGCTTCCTGCTGGTCAACAAAGTCGACCGCGCCCCCAAGGATCTCGAGACGACGTCGATCCGTCATATCGGGTGGGCCGGCGTCGACGGTCCCAACGAGTTCGCGTGGTGGAAGGCCAAGGGGCTCGACTTTCATACCCCGCTCACGCCGCTCGGCCAGAACTGGTTCTTCTACATCTGGGGACCGGATCGATCGATCGCCGAGATCTACACCGGCGACAAGAATCACTGGTTCAACCACGTCCACTATTCGGTCGAGGACGTCGCGGCCACGGCCAGCTGGTATCAGAAGCATCTCGGCATGGCATTCCCGGCCAGCGCCATGCAGCCGCGGCCCTCGGATCCGGCGCAGCGCTGGGGCTCGGCGGCGCGGATGGACGACATCAGCTTCGTGCTGATCTACAAGGATCATTACTACGCCGACTCCGAGAAGCGGCTGGCGGTCGGGCGCCGGCTCGATTCGACACAAGGCAGCCCCGTCGATCACATCGCGTTTTCGTACGAAAACATTCAACGCGAATTCGATCGCATGAAGGCGGCCGGCGTGCAGATCGTGGAGCCGATCGCGCAGCGGCCCGCCGATGATCTGAAAAGTTTCTTCGTCCAGGGCCCCGACAACGTGTTGATCGAGATCGTCGAAGCGAAGCCGATGCCAGACGCGTTGTGGCGGTAGCGTTTACGGAGGGGAAATCACCCGGTAGTAGAGAACCCCATTCGGTCCGTAGACCGCGCTGAACCAGGTGTTGCCGCACAGGTAGAAGGCCGGACCATGCGGGTATGGGGTCGCGCATCCGGCCGGCAGACTGGTCAGAATCTGTCCCGT
>Ga0070670_100005864_pt1 | contig 10380 bp, 8 predicted proteins | sample KBSS63metaG_FD_64665 | JGI IMG/M metagenome (GOLD analysis project Ga0070670, IMG submission 64665) | Switchgrass rhizosphere microbial communities from Kellogg Biological Station, Michigan, USA - KBS S6-3 metaG | ecosystem: Host-associated > Plants > Roots > Rhizosphere > Soil ... | reverse complement strand
TGGAGACGCGGGACGAGCAAGGCCGGCGAGCAGTGTCTTCGCATCGGTCTCCGCAGTCAGCTCCAGGGCACGGCAGTTCGTCTCGTCTCGTTCGGGCGCATGGGGTTCCCATCTCGCGGGACGCACTCCGTCGCCTACCGGGCCGTCGCGACGGTTCAGGGCGTGCGCGTGTATGTCGACCTCGTCGCGATGCAGGTCTCGCGCGCGCAGACAGGCGTCGTCTATGTCTCCGCCCTCGTTCCGCCGCCAGGAGATGAGCTGCGTCGCCTCACCGGCCTCGTCGCGGCGCGCGCCGAGAGGGCCATGCGCGCGTAGGCGCGCGGCTCTCGACAGCGAACTCCGCGTGCATGTCCGGTCGAGACATGCCTGGAAACGGCCGTAGTCGAACGCCGGAACCGGTGCTAGCGTCACCACCGGTCGTGGAGAGCTCAAGCCGTCTCGGCCTTCTTCGCCGGTCACCGTCGTTCGGGAACCTCTTCTTCGCGACCGCCGGCTCGAGCTTCGGCACCTATCTCGCGGCCGTCGCCCTCGTGCTTCAGATCAAGGAGCTGACGGAGTCCGGGGAGTGGATCGCGGCGCTCCTCATCGCCGACTTCCTGCCGATCGTCCTCATCGGGTTCCTGCTCGGTCCTCTCATCGACCGGCTCTCGCGCCGCCGGCTGATGATCGTCGCCGATCTCGCTCGTTTTGGCGTCTTCGCGGCACTTCCGTTCGTCGACAGCGCGACAGGCCTCGTCGTGCTCGCGGCGGTGACGGGAGTCGCCACGGGCTTCTTCTTCCCGGCCGCCAATGCTGCGATCCCGAATCTCGTCCCGGAAGAGGAGCTGGCGAACGCGAACTCGCTCACCGTGACGGTCGACACGCTCGCGATGACGGTCGGGCCCGTGGCCGGAGCTCTCCTCTTCGCCGCCTGGGGCCCGTCCGTGCCGTACGCCGTGAATGCGGTGACGTTCCTGCTCTCCGCCGCGCTCGTCGCTCGGATCCCCGACCGCAAGCTGCGTTCCGAGGACCCGCTCACGCGCGGCCACTGGCGGGACGTCGCGGACGGCGTGAAGCTCGTGCTCACTGCGAAGCCGCTCCGAACGGTGCTCGTCGTGTGGAATGTCGCGCTGCTCGGCTCGGGGGGAGTGAACGTGGCCGAGGTCTTCTTCGCGAAGGACACCCTCGGCTCCGGGAACGTCGGGTTCGGGGCACTCGTCGCGGCCAGCGGTGTCGGGCTCGCCCTCGGGAGCTTCCTCAGCGCGCCGTCGCTCGGGAGGGTCGGCTTGCGGCGGAACTACGTCGGGTCGCTCGTCCTCATGGGCGTCGGCTGGGGCGCCGCAGCGCTGAGCCCGACGATCTGGCTCGCGGTCGTCTTCGTGATCGGGGGCGCCGCCGGGAACGGCGCGGTCGTCGTCTGCAACAGGCTCCTCGTCCAGCGGGGGGCACCCGATCAGTACCGGGGCCGCGCGCTCGCCACGATCATGAGCTCGAACTACGCCGTGCTCGGGCTGGCGATGGCCGCGGCGGGCATCCTGACCGACGTGTTCGGAGCCCGAGCGGTGTGGATCGCCGCCGGGGTCATCTACCTCGTCGCCGCCTTCGTCGCGCTCGTGCTCACGCGCTGGCTTCCCGTCACCTCCGCAGAGGAGCACGATGCGTTCGAGGCGAGCTCCGAGTCGGCCGTCGCCGCGCTCGCCAACGGGAACGGCGATCGGCACCGCGGCTCGGACGAGGGCGCCGAGCGCGGGAGTGGCCTCGAGCGCATCGCGACCCTCCTCGAGGAGATCGACGAGCGCCGCAAGGCCGAGTCACGGCGACCGACCCGATAGCCCTGCGTAGAGTCCCTGCGTGGCGCGCAGGGAGCTGACGCTCGACCAGCTCGTGGCCGGCGTACGCGCCGGTGATCGGCGTGCGCTCGCGCGCGCGATCTCGCTCGTCGAGGACGGTGAGCCGCTCGCCTATCCCCTCGTGCGGGAGATCTACCCGGCCACCGGAAGGGCCGCGATCGTCGGCGTGACCGGCCCACCCGGCGTGGGGAAGTCGAGCCTCATCGGCGCCCTCGTCGGCCACATCCGCCAGGCCGACCGCACCGTCGGGGTCGTTTCCGTCGATCCCTCGAGCCCGTTCTCGCGTGGCGCGCTCCTCGGGGATCGGATCCGGCTGTCCGATCACTTCCTCGATCCCGGCGTCTACATCCGGTCCATGGGGACGCGCGGTCACCTCGGCGGCCTCGCCGAGGCCACGCTCCAGGCCGTTCTCCTCCTCGACGCGGCCGGCAAGGACGTCGTGTTCGTCGAGACGGTGGGAGCGGGGCAGAGCGAGATCGAGGTCACCGGGATCGCAGACACGGTGCTCCTCGTGCTCATGCCCGGCTCGGGCGATTCCGTGCAGGCGCTCAAGGCCGGGATCATGGAGATTCCCGACGTGATCGCCGTCAACAAGATGGATCATCCGGCCGCCAAGACCATGCTGAACGAGGTTCGATCCATCGTCGCGCTCGCGGAGCCCGAGCGGCGCCCGCCGATCCTCCTCACCGATGCGCTCCACGGTGAGAACGTGGCCGAGCTGTGGACGACGCTCGAGGAACACCGATCCACGCTCGCCGGCGACGGCCGCCTCGACGAGAGGCGCCGCACGAATCTCGCAGCGGAGGTCTTCGCGGTCGCGTCGAGCCGTGCGAGTCGGCATCTCCACGCCGCGGTTGCGGAGAACCCCGATCTGCGTGCCGTGCTCACGCGCGTCGAGGAACGCGAGCTGGACCCGCTCAGCGCCGTCAAGGAGATCCTGGAGGAGGTGTTCGACGTCCATGCCGACGATCGCTGACGTGGAGGCGGCGCGGGAGCGCCTCACCGGCGTCGCCCGTGAGACGCCGCTCTACCCGACCGAGACGTTCTCGAGACTCAGCGGCCGACAAGTGTTCCTCAAGGCGGAGAACCTCCAGCGCACTGGCTCGTTCAAGATCCGGGGCGCCTACAACACGATCGCGACGCTCGGCGAGGCCGAGCGGCGGGCCGGCGTCGTCGCGGCGAGCGCCGGCAATCACGGACAGGCAGTCGCGTGGGCGGCACGTGAGGCCGGAATCCCGGCGACGATCTTCATGCCGCAGGACGCGCCGATGGCGAAGGTCGAGGCGACCCGCGCCTACGGCGGCGAGACCGAGCTCGTCGGCGAGGGCTTCGACGACGCGGTCGCCGCCGCTGCAGCCCACGTCGAGGCGACCGGCGCGACGCTCGTCCACGCATTCGAGGACGAGCGCGTGATCGCCGGCCAGGGCACGATCGGCCTCGAGCTCGCCGAGCAGGCGCCCGACGCCGAGACCTTCGTCGTCCCGATCGGCGGCGGCGGGCTCGCGGCGGGAATCTCGCTCGCGCTCAAGGAGCGGCGGCCGTCCGTCACGGTCGTCGGCGTCGAGTGCCAGCCCGGATACACGATCGCCGACGGCATCGCGGTCAAGTTCAAGGGTGAGCTCGCGGGCAGCATTCTCGACGAGACGCTCGACGACCGGGTCTCCGTGTCGGACGACGAGATCGCGCAGGCACTCGTGCTCTGCGTCGAGCGGACGAAGTTCCTCGTCGAAGGGGCCGGTGCGGTTGGGCTGGCGGCGCTCCTCGCGGGGCGCGTGGCGGGGTCGTCGGGCCCGGTCGCCGTCGTGCTCTCGGGCGGGAACATCGACGCGACGACGCTCATCTCGGTTCTCCGGCACGGCCTCACGCAGGCGGGACGCTTCCTTGCGATCCGGCTTCTCATCCCCGATCGCCCCGGCCAGCTCCGGGACGTCCTCGACCTGATCGCCGGCGGACGCGGAAATGTCGTCTCCGTCGACCACCATCGCGAAGGGCGCACCACGAGCGCACTGCAGACCGAGATCGAGCTGGTCGTCTCGACCCGGGATGAGGAGCACTGCCGGGAACTCCTCGAGGCGCTCGTCGCGGCCGGCCACACCGTCGAGAGGCTCGGGCCACCGGCGTAGACTCGCGCGATGCCAGGCTGCCCGTCGTGCGGCTTCGAAAACGCCGAAGGCGCCAAGTTCTGTTCCGAGTGTGGCGCCTCGCTCGCGCCTCCCGGAACCGCTGGCCGCCGCGAGGAGCGGAAGGTCGTCAGCGTCGTGTTCGTCGACCTCGTCGGTTCGACGGCACGGGCGGAATCGAGCGATCCAGAGGATGTCCGCGCGCTGCTGCGCGTGTACCACGAGAAGGCCCGGGAGGAGCTCGAGAACCGAGGCGGGACGGTCGAGAAGTTCATCGGCGACGCAGTTGTCGCCGTATTCGGCGCGCCGGCGGCACACGAGGACGACCCGGAGCGCGCCGTACGTGCCGCCCTCGCTGTTCGGGACGCAGTCGCGCGCCTGAACGAGGACGAGCCCGGGCGTGATCTCCACGTCCGGGTCGCAGTCAATACGGGCGAGGCGCTGGTTACGCTCGACGTCTCGCCGGACGAGGGCGAGGGCATGGTCGCGGGCGACGTCATCAACACGGCGGCCCGTCTCCAATCGGCGGCGCCGGTCGACGGGATCCTCGTCGGCGAGCAGACATACCGCGCGACCGACAGGCAGATCGTCTATCGCGAGCTCGAGCCGATCGAGGCGAAGGGGAAGGCGGCGCCCGTCCCGGTGTGGGAGGCGCTCGAGCCGCGCTCCCGCTTCGGTGTCGACATCGGCGGTGAAGGGCGCGCGCCGCTCGTCGGCCGTGACCGCGAGCTCGATCTCCTTGCCGACGCGCTCCGGCGCGCGTGCGGCGACCGATCGACGCAGCTCGTGACGCTCGTCGGCGTCCCGGGCATCGGCAAGAGCCGGCTCCTCTACGAGTTGAGTCGCGTCGCGGACGCCGATGACGACCTGATCGTCTGGCGCCAGGGCCGCTCGCTTCCCTATGGCGAAGGCGCCTCGTACTGGGCACTGGGCGAGATCGTCAAGGCGCAAGCCGGGATCCTCGAGTCCGACCCAGCTGACGTCACGGAGTCGAAACTCGGCGTGGCGGTCGAGATCGTCGAGGACACCGGGGAGCGCGCCTGGATCGAAGGGCACCTCCGGCCGCTCGTCGGCCTCGTCGGCGACGAGATGGCATCGGGCGATCGCAGAGGAGAGGCGTTCTCGGCCTGGCGCCGGTTCGTCGAGTCGCTCGCGCTGAGCGGGCCGACCGTGCTCGTGTTCGAGGACGTCCATTGGGCGGACGACGGTCTTCTCGATTTCATCGACGGCCTCGTCGACTGGGTCGACGGTGTCCCGCTCCTCGTGGTCTGTACCGCACGCCCCGAGCTGCTCGAGCGGAGGCCGGGTTGGGGTGGGGGTAAGCGGAACGCGACAACGGTCTCGCTCGCGCCCCTCGGCGGCGACGAGACGGCGCGTCTCGTTCTCGCCCTCCTCGATCGCTCGGCGCTCGACGTCGAGATGCAGAAGGAGCTCGTCGAGCGTGCGGCGGGAAATCCACTCTATGCCGAAGAGTTCGTCCGGATCGTCGAAGCGGGCGGAAGCGTAGAAGGACGCCTGCCGGAATCGGTGCAGGGAATCGTCACCGCACGGATCGATCTTCTCCCGCCCGAGGAGAAGCAGCTCGTGCAGCATGCCTCCGTCCTTGGGAAGGTGTTCTGGTCGGACGCGCTTTCGATCGTCGCGGAGCTCGAGACGTGGCAGGTCCAGGACGCACTCCGTGCGCTCGAGCGCAAGGAGTTCATCCGCCGCGAGCACCGCTCCGCGGTCGCCGGGGCGTCGCAGCATGCCTTCCAGCACGCGCTCGTCCGCGATGCTGCGTACGGGCAGATTCCACGAGCGGTGCGGGCTGCGCGCCACGTGAGCGCGGCCGAGTGGATCGAGTCGCTGCCGGACGATCGATCCGAGGACCGCGCGGCGTCGGTCGCGCACCACTACACGACCGCGATCGAGCTGTTTCGGGCGACCGGTGAGGACGACGTCGCGATTCGAGCTCGCGCGGCGAGAGCGCTGCAGGACGCCGGCGAGCGCTCGCTGCAGCTCAACGCCTACCCGACCGCCGCCAACTTCCTCGAGCAGGCGCTCGAGCTGCTCCCTGAGGGCGAGGATCCCGGCCCGGAGCTGCTCTTCGCGGCCGGGAGCGCCTTCGGCTACCTCGGCCGCACCGGGGACGAGCTTCCGCGCGCCGTCGATGAGTTCGAACGCGCGGGAGATGTGGAGCGCGCGGCGGTGGCGGCGGTCCAGACGAGCCGGCACGCATGGCACGCGTTCGGTGGCGACGTGGACACGTGGCTCGATCGCGCCGGGGCGCTGGTCGAGGGGCGGCCGGGGTCGCGTGCGAAGGCCCTCGTCACCGCCGAGCGCGCCCGGAGGAACGCGTTGACCTACAGGCCCGAGACGGGGCTCGAGCTCGCGCGGGTCGCGATCGACCTCGCTCGCGATGTTGGTGCTACCGAGATCGAAGCGGATGCGCTCGTAACCTTCGGGTGCGCGCGCATCACGCTCGGCGACCTCGAGGGCATCGAAGATCTCCACGTCGCGCTTCGACTTGTCGGCAGCAGGGGTTCCGTCGCGGGCCGTGCCATGACGAATCTCGGCTGGGCCTACGACGTCACGGGTGATCTACGTCGATCCATCGCAGTGACCCTCGACGCCATCGAGCTCGCCGAGCGCGAGGGGGATCTCCAGAGCGCGTGGTTCGCGAGGAACAACCTCGTGAGCACCGAGTACATGCTCGGACGCTGGGACGATGCGCTTCGGAGTATCGATCTCTTCGCCGAGGCTCCGGAGGGCGTGCACTTCGCGCGGCTCCTGGTCGAGATGCAACGTGCGCTCATCCTCGACGCGCGCGACCGCACCGAGGAGGCGATGCACGTGATCCACGATGTCCTCGCCGTGATGCGGGTCAGCGCAGACGTCCAGGCGACCTGGTCCTGCCTCGTCATCCACGCCAAGGTTGCTCGTCGGCTCGGCTCGACCGCGGCCGCCGAGGCGTCCGTGGACGAGATCATCGACGGCATGCGGACGCATGAGTCCGTCGGCGATCCAGGGCGTTGGCATTCGGAGCTCGTTCTCGAGCTCCTCGAGGCCGGTCGGGTCGGCGCGTCCAGCGAGATCGTTGATCGCCTGAGCCCGAGTCCGTGGCGGGACATCTGCAACGCGGTCGCCGAGCGTCGGTTCGTCGAGGCCGCGGATCTGCTTGCCGAGACCGGCGAGCAGCCGTTCCAGGCGGAGGTCAGATTGCTCGCGGCCCGGGCGCTCGTCGCGGAGGGGCGTCAAGACGAGGCGGCCGAGCAGCTCGAAAGGGCGCGAACGTTCTGGTCGGCGGTCGGAGCCACCGCGTATCTGCGCGAGGCGGACGAGCTGTTCGCCGCGGCGAGCTAGGCGTCTATCCGCCGCAGCGGCGGAACTCGACGGTCGGCTTCCCGGCCGCCATCCACGCGTCGATGCCGCCGTGCACGACCGGAGCGGCGTCGAACCCGCGAGCGCGGAGGATGCTCGCCGCGATCGCGGCACGAGGTCCCACCTCGCAGATCGTGACGATCTTGCGGTCGCGCGGAAGGTCGGCCTGGCCGAGCGCCAGGAGTCGGTACGGGATGTTGCGGCTGCCGGCGATGTAGCCGGAGTCGCGCTCGTCCTTCTCGCGCACGTCGATGAGCTCGGCTCCTGCTTCGAGGAGCGCATCGAGTTGCTCGATCCGGACGAGCTCGAGCGACTCCGTGCCGCCGCCGAGCACGAATCCGGTGATGTCCAGCTGCCCGACCGACCAGAGACCGCGGATCGCGGACGTTGCCTCGTCATCGTCGGACGCGACGACGACGACCGGGCCGCGGTCGAGCACGAACGCGGCCTTCGTCGAGAAGCGCGTCCCGGAGACGGGCACGCTGAGAGCTCCGGGATGGTGGCCTGCGGCGAAGGCCTCGATCGGGCGCACGTCGAGGATCTGCGCCCCCGCGGGTGGCGCGTCGAGCTCTCTCGGAACGTCCTGTGCGCCGACGAACGCGCCGCGGTTGAGCTCGATGATCCGCTGCATGTTCGGCGGACGCGGGGTGGAGATCCCCGTCGACTCCGCGACGAAGAGCGCGACGTCGTCGTCGGCCAGTGCTTTGTTGAACCTGCGCTCGAAGCCGATCGTCGTCGACGCCTTGGAGCTCATTCCCTTCCCGCAGAGTGATCCCGCCACGTGTCCCGGGTAGACCTCGACGCCATCGCCGAGCTCCACCAGTCGGCGCAGCGAATGGAAGAGGCCCTCGGCGCCCTCGCGCGCCTCGACGGCGAGGTCGGGACGCGCGGCGTCGCCGACGAAGAGCGAGTCGCCGGTGAGCACGATCCACGGTTCGTTTCCCCGGGTCCGGTCGGTGACCGCGAGGCAGCAGTGCTCCGGGCGGTGACCCGGGGTGTGGATGCACCCAAGGGCGATGTCGCCGAGCACGATCTCGCTGCCGTCCTCGAGCGGGTCGTGCAAAAACTCGGCATTCGCCGCGGGGTGGATGCTCACCGGGACGCCGTGCTCGAGCGCGAGCCGACCGTGGCCGGAGAGGTGATCCGCGTGCGTATGCGTCTCGATCACCCGGACGAGGCGGACGTCGCGTCGCTCGGCCTCCTCGAGATACTGCTCGATCGCGAAAGCGGGATCGACGATCACTGCGTCGCCCGTGCTCGGGTCGCCGACGAGGTACGAGGCACAGCCGAGCGCGTCGTCGACGAACTGGGTGAAGATCATGGGCGGCGCCGACCGTAGCAGCGGTTCCCGCTATTTCTCTTGAAGTGCCGGATGATCCGGCTCGCCCAGGAGGTGCAGTCCATGGAGGTTGCTGATCGAGTCGAACGGGGCGAGCTCGCCTACTCGGCCTCGACGTCCGAACGGGTCGCGCGCGAGTGGCTCCACGGGAACATGCCCGATCTCGCTCCCAGCCCGCCGATGGTCTCGTCGGCCACGGTCACGATGAGCGCGTAGACGCGCGCCCGAGCCGCTTCGTCAGCATTCCTGCCGGCGTGCGCGCCGCCGTCGACCGAGGTCGCGACGGCGCGCCAGCTCGGCGTCGGCCAGTTCAGCAGCAGTCGTCGCCGTCGCAGCAGTCGCCGCCGTCACAGCACGAGATGACGTCCATCAATCGCCTCCTTTCATCGAAGAACGTCGATGATGAAAGCTTAACGTGCTAGATTGACGTTCGTCAATGAAGACGCTCCCCGTGTTCCAGTCCCTCTGCTGCGGGCCGGACGTTCGGCCGCTGGAGCGGGCCGCTGCCGAGGATCTCGCAGGTGTCTTCAAAGCGCTCGCCGACCCGACCCGGGTCGCCATCGTGAACCGTCTCGCATCCGGGGAGAAGTGCTGCGTGTGCGATCTGACAGGCGTCTTCGAGCTGTCGCAGCCGACGATCTCACATCACCTGCGCATCCTTCGCGAGGCCGGTCTCGTCGAGGCGGAGCGCCGCGGGACGTTCGCCTACTACTGGCTCGTCCCTGAGGCGATCGAGCGGCTACGGGGCGTGTTCGAGCCGGCGGAGCTCGTCCCGGCGTAGGGGGCGGCGGGCGTGCGGCCTCAGGTGCTGTTCGTGTGCGTGCACAACGCCGGTCGCAGCCAGATGGCCTCCGCGCTGCTCGACCTTCGCTCGGGCGGTCGAATCGACGTCCGTTCGGCTGGAAGCGCGCCGGCCGACGAACTCAACCCCGTCGTCGTCGCGGTGATGGCGGAGCTGGGCCTCGATCTCTCTCGCGAGTTCCCCAAGCCGCTGACCGACTCGGCCGTACGGGCGGCCGACGTCGTCATCACGATGGGCTGCGGCGACGCGTGCCCCATCTTCCCCGGCAAGCGCTACGAGGACTGGACGCTGGACGACCCGGCCGGACAGGACGTCGCGACTGTGCGCCGGATCCGCGACGAGATCGACACGCGGGTCCAGGCGCTGAGTGCCGAGCTCCTTGCGTAGCGACCTCGGCAGGCGCTGCCTCGCGGAGGCGTTCGGGACATTCGCGCTCGTCTTCGCCGGATGCGGGGCGATCGTCGTGAACAGCGAGCGCGGAGGGTCGCTCGGAGCAGTGGGTATCGCTGCGGCATTCGGCCTGGTGATCATGGCGATGGTGTACGCGATCGGCCACCTATCCGGCGCGCACGTCAATCCGGCAGTGACCGTTGCGTTCGTGGCATCCCGACACTTCCCGGCCCGGGAAGCGCTCGTGTACATCCCCTCGCAGGCCGTCGGAGCGGTCGCGGCCGCTCTACTGCTCCGGATCGCGTGGGAGGGAACCCCCGCGGACCTGGGTGCGACCGTGCCGAGCGTCGGTGTGGAGCCCGCCCTCGTCTACGAGTTCGTGATGACGGCGTTCCTGATGTTCGTCGTCATGGCCGTGGCGACGGATACGGCAGCGGTGGGGGCCGCGGCAGCCATTGCAATCGGCGGGACGGTGGCGCTCGACTCGCTCTTCGGGGGAGACGTCACGGGTGCGTCGATGAACCCGGCGCGGTCGTTCGG
>Ga0070670_100005859_pt1 | contig 10387 bp, 9 predicted proteins | sample KBSS63metaG_FD_64665 | JGI IMG/M metagenome (GOLD analysis project Ga0070670, IMG submission 64665) | Switchgrass rhizosphere microbial communities from Kellogg Biological Station, Michigan, USA - KBS S6-3 metaG | ecosystem: Host-associated > Plants > Roots > Rhizosphere > Soil ... | reverse complement strand
TATTGGCTGCTGCATCGCTACGAGGACGCGCTCGCCACTTCCGATGTCAAGGCGTACGTCGCGCCCGCTTCGCTGGTGGAACTCGGACGCCTCGACGAGGCGCGTGCGCTCATCGCCGAACTGGAGGTCAGCTCGGGTAATCGGGTGCCAGCACTCGCACGCGCCGTTCGGGCCTTCATCGACGGCCGGCATGACGAGGGCGTGCGTGCTCTGATCGCTCAGGCAGAGGCGACGGCGGCTCCAGATCCGGAAATGCTGTTCTATATTGGACGGCATCTCGCCCACGTCGGCGAACCCGGCGCCGCGATGAAGTTCATCCGCCGCGCGGTGAAAGGCGGGTACGGGTGCTATGCAGCCTTCGCCGCCGACGGGTGGCTCGACAGCATCCGCTCGCAGCCTGCGTTCGAGGCGCTTCTCAAGACCGTGCGCGCACGCGCGGAGCGTGCACGGGACAGCTTTGTCGAAGCTGGTGGACCGGCACTTCTCGGCCCATAATCCTCTTTTCTGCTGGAGGGCACCAATGCGACACCTGCGAATCTGGCTGGTCACCTTCTTCGTGGTCGCCGCTGCGGCGGCCGCGCACGCCGACAACAACAGTCCCCTCGACTGCAATAAGAAGTCGCTCGCCGATGCCGTGCGCGACGTCAGCGAGCCCGACCGCACCATCACCTTTACCGGTGTCTGCGCGGGACCTATCGTGATCGCCGCCGACGGCCTGACGTTGAAAGGTGTGGGCACGGCGATCATCGACGGCGGGGGACAGGATGCCGTCACGATCGTCGGCGTTGGTGGAGTCTCTCTCGTCGACTTCGAAGTGACCAACGGCTTGACGGGAATCGTAGCCCGCCACGGTGCCCATGTGACCATGAGCGGAGTGAGCTCTCACGACAATATACAGTCCGGCCTGGTGGTGCAGACCGCGTCCAGCGCCGTGCTCAGCGGTGTGTCCTTGATCAACAACGCCCGCCTCGGCGTCATGGCTGACGACGGCGTGAGCCTCATCGTCACGACCTCGACGATGACGGGAAACCTCGTCAAGGATATTCAGCTCACCTTCGGGGCCCGCGCCGACCTGCGGACACTGACCTTCGGAACATACACCTGCGACGCGACGGTGCTGGTCCGCGGAACCAGCGGCATCGTCTGTCCGCATTAGTCCGCGTCATCTCGCATGAAGCAACCGCAGCGCCGTCGACGAGGCGGCCCGCGGCCGTTAGCGCTGGCGCGCGAAGCGGGAGCGACGGATCAGGTTGTTGGTCGAGCTGTCGTGCCCGAGCGCAGGCTCCATCGGGCTTTCGAGCTCCGGAATGATTCGCTGCGCCAGAACCTTGCCCAGTTCGACGCCCCATTGATCGAAGGAGTCGATGTTCCACACGACACCCTGCGTGAAGACGCTGTGTTCGTAGAGCGCGACGAGCGCTCCGAGAATCTCCGGCGTCAGCCGATCGGCGAGGATGGTATTCGAAGGACGATTGCCTTCGAAGACCCGATGCGGCACGAGCTCGTCGGCGGTGCCCTCGGCCTGCACCTGTTCGCGGGTCTTTCCAAACGCCAGCGCTTCGGCCTGCGCGAACACGTTCGCGAGCAGTATGTCGTGATGCCGCCCGAGCGGAGTGAGTGCGTGGACGAACGCGATGAAGTCACAGGGAATGAGCCGAGTGCCCTGGTGAATCAGCTGGTAGAAGGAGTGCTGGCCGTTGGTCCCGGGCTCTCCCCAGTACACCGGGCCGGTCGAGTAATCGACGTCGCGTCCCGCGAGGGTGACGTGTTTGCCGTTGCTCTCCATCGTCAGCTGCTGGAGGTAGGCAGGGAAGCGGTTCAGATACTGCTCGTACGGGAGCACCGCGACGGTCTCGGCGCCGAAGAAGTCCGTGTACCAGATTGTCAGCAGGCCGAGGAGCACCGGCAGATTGCGCTCGAACGGCGTGCTCCTGAAGTGCTCGTCCATCGCGTGAAAGCCTGCGAGCATCTGCCGGAAGCTCTCGGGCCCGACGGCCAGCATCGTCGAGAGGCCGATCGCCGAGTCCATCGAATAACGGCCGCCGACCCAGTCCCAGAATCCGAACATGTTCGCGGTGTCGATGCCGAACTCCGCCACTTTCTCGGCGTTCGTCGAGACGGCGACGAAATGCCTGGCCACCGCCGTGCCGTCGCCGCCGAGGCCTGCAAGCAGCCACTGGCGGGCACTCGCGGCGTTCGTCATCGTCTCGAGCGTGGTAAAGGTTTTCGACGAGACGATGAACAGCGTTTCGGCCGGGTCGAGATCGCGCGTCGCCTCGACGAGGTCGGTTCCGTCGACGTTCGACACGAACCGGAAGGTCATCGAACGCTCGCTGTAGTGCTTGAGCGCCTCGTACGCCATGACCGGGCCGAGGTCTGAGCCTCCGATGCCGATGTTGACGACGTTGCGAATGCGTTGTCCGGTATGACCCGTCCACGCGCCGCTGCGCACACGCGTGGTGAACTCGGCCATCGCGTCGAGGACGGCGTGGACGCCGGGCACGACGTTGGTGCCGTCGACGACGAACGAGGCGCCCCGCGGCGCGCGCAGCGCCACGTGCAGGACAGCGCGGTTCTCCGTGACGTTGATCCTGGCGCCGCTGAACATGGCGGCGATGCGATCGCGAAGGCCGGACGCCTCGGCGAGGCGGCACAAGAGGGTGACGGTCTCGTTCGTCAGCCGATTCTTGGAATAGTCGAGGAAAACTCCGGCCGCTTCCGCCGTGAGGCGTTCGCCGCGCGTCGGGTCATCGGCAAAGAGGGTGCGGAGATGCACTCCTCGGATGTTCTCGTAATGGGCCTGGAGCGCCTTCCACTCGGGGCGCGCCGTGAGGGGCATGGGATCGGACGTCGTTCCCGTCGTCATCGGACTCCGGCTGCACGGGTGACCAGCGCTTCAGCCTCGCCCACCAGCGCGTCGAGGTGCGCCGCGCTGCTGAAGCTTTCGGCGTAGATTTTGTAAATGTTCTCGGTGCCTGACGGACGTGCTGCGAACCATCCGGTCGCGGTGACGACCTTGAGGCCACCGATTGGCGCGTTGTTGCCGGGCGCCGTCGTCAGCGTGGAGATGATCGGCGCGCCGGCGAGCGTCTGTTCCTGCACGTCCTCGGGTGACAGGTTCCGCAATCGCGCCTTTTGCGCGGGGGTGGCGGGCGCGTCGACGCGCGTGTAGTACGACGTGCCAAACTCCGCCTCCAGCTCCTGGTAATGCTCGCCGGGGTCTTTACCGGTGCGCGCGGTGATTTCGGCCGCCAGCAAGCCCATGATCAGCCCGTCCTTGTCGGTGGTCCACACGGTGCCGTCGCGGCGCAAAAAGCTGGCCCCGGCGCTTTCCTCGCCGCCGAAGCAGTACGAGCCGTTGAACAGGCCAGGTCCGAACCATTTGAAGCCGACTGGCACCTCGGAGACGCGCCGGCCCGACCGTTCCACCACACGATCGATCAGGCTGCTGCTGACCAGCGTCTTGCCGACCGCCGCGTGCGCCGGCCAGTACGGCCGATGGGTGAGGAGATAGCGCACCGCGACCGCCAGGTAGTGATTGGCACTGATGAGTCCGGCGGCGCGCGTCACGATACCGTGTCGATCCGCATCAGGATCCGTGGCGAACGCGACGCGGAAGCGATCTTTCAGCTCGACGAGCCGCGCCATCGCGTAAGGACTCGACGGGTCCATCCGGATCTTGCCGTCGTGATCAACTGTCATGAAGGAGAACGTCGGGTCGATCACGCGATTGACGATCGTGATGTCCGTCTGGTAGGTGGCGTTAATCGGGTCCCAGTACGGCAACGCCGCGCCGCCGAGCGGGTCGACGCCAAGTATGAGGCCGGCGCCGCGGATGGCGTCCATGTCCACGACGTTACGCAGATCGTTGACGTAGGGCAGGACGAAGTCCTGCGGGTGCGTGGTCGTCGCTCTGATGGCCGTGGCGAAGGGCAGTCGCTTCACACCGGCCACACCCGCTGCGAGCAGTGTGTTGGCGCGGCCCTGAATCCATTCGGTGACATCGGTGTCGGCGGGTCCGCCGTGGGGCGGGTTGTACTTGAAGCCGCCGTCTTCGGGCGGATTGTGTGACGGAGTGATGACGATGCCATCCGCCAGATGAGCCGTTCGGCCGCGGTTGTAGGTGAGGATGGCCCACGAAATGACCGGCGTGGGCGTCACGCCGCCATCGTGCTGGATGATGGCGTCGACGCCGTTGGCGGCCAGCACTTCGAGGGCCGTGCGCTGCGCCAACTCCGACAGGGCATGGGTATCCTTCCCGAGGTAGAGCGGGCCGTCGATTCCGTGTGTGCGGCGGTAGTCGGAGATCGCCTGCGCGATCGCGGCGATGTGCGTCTCGGTAAACGATCCGTCAAACGGCGAGCCGCGATGCCCGCTCGTTCCGAAACTTACGAGCTGGGTCGGGTCGCCGATGTCCGGCTTGCGCTCGTAATAGGCGCGTTCCAGCCGCGCGACGTCGACGAGGATCGACGGCGGAGCCGATGTTCCGGCCAGCGGCGAGATCGGCCTCGCGCCCTCGAGCGACTGGCGCAACATCCCGTATTCATACCGGAGGCCGTACCCTGTGGCAACTGCATCGCACATGAGTCAGACATTTCCGGTCGTCTACCTGGCCAGGCACGGCGAAACGGCCTGGACGATTACCGGCCAGCACACTGGGCTCACCGACCTCCCGCTTACGGCGCGCGGTGAGGAAATGGCGCGGCGCCTTGGTGACCGGCTGACCGGGTCGACATTCGCCAAGGTGTTCACGAGTCCTTTGCGGCGTGCCGAACGGACCTGCCACCTGGCGGGGTTTGGCGCGGTCGCAGAAGTCGATCGCGACCTGGTTGAATGGGATTACGGTGCGTACGAAGGCCGTCGCTCAGGCGACATTCTGGCGGAGCGCCCGGACTGGCAGCTGTTTCGCGACGGTTGCCCCGGTGGCGAATCGCCCCGTGCCGTGGCGGCCCGCGCCGACCGTGTCGTGCAGCGCGTGCGCCGAATCAACGGAGATGTGCTGCTGTTCTCCAGCGGCCATTTTCTTCGGATGCTGGCCACCCGTTGGATCGGGGCGGAGCCAACGGTCGGCGGGTCGCTGATGCTCAGCACGGGGAGCCTGAGCATCCTGAGTCATGACAACCCTGCGAATCCCGTGATTCGCCTATGGAACGAGACCGTGGCCCCTTCCTCCGGAATCAGCAGCTGAGACTACGGCCCACCGGAGGAAGGTTCTCCGGTACGCGGTTCAATTGGGTTAACGGCGACTATCGCGACGGCGTGCTGATTGCATCCGGACATTGAAATCCATTTGGAATCTCGATGGTGCCGGCTTTGCCGGACTCGGCTCTGCGATCGACATGAAAGCCATCACCGTCCAGCCTCACACACCTGGTAGCTCGAGCTTCGACGATGTTCCCGAGCCCGACCTGCGCGACGGGTCCGTGCTGGTCGAGGCGATCGCCGTCGGTGTGTGCGGGACCGACGTCGAGATCGTCGAGGGCAAATACGGGTGGGCCCCGCCGGGCAAGGCGAGGCTTGTGCTCGGCCACGAGTCGCTCGGCCGGGTCGTCGACCCCGGTCCGACCAGCGGGTTCCGCGAAGGCGACCTCGTCGTCGGCATCGTCCGTCGCCCCGACCCCGTGCCGTGTCCGAATTGCGCGATTGGTGAGTGGGACATGTGCCGTAACGGCCAGTACACCGAGCGCGGTATCAAGGAGATCGACGGATTCATGTCGGAGCGCTGGAGGATCGAGCCCGATTACGCGATGAAGGTCGATCCGTCGCTCGGTCTGCTCGGCGTGCTGTTGGAACCCACGACGGTCGTGACGAAGGCGTGGGAGCAGGTCCTCACGATCGGCCAGCGCGCGTTCTGGGAGCCCCACACGGTGCTCGTTACGGGCGCCGGACCGATCGGCCTGCTGGCGGCGCTGGTTGGCACGCAGCACGGGCTCGAGGTCCACGTTCTCGATCGCGCCGACGCGGGCGCCAAGCCGGAGCTGGTTCGCGCCTTGGGGGCGACCTTTCACACCGGCAGCGCCGCGGACGTGGGATTCCGGCCCGACGTGGTCGTCGAGTGCACAGGCGTCGGCCAGGTGATCGCCGATTCAGTCAACGTCGTCGGCGCCGGCGGTATCGTCTGCCTCACCGGCGTCGGTACGGGCGGCCGAACGGTCGCCCACTCCACGGCCGACGTCGCCGCGACGATGGTGCTCCAGAACAACGTCATCGTCGGCAGCGTCAACGCCAACAAACGTCACTGGTACAAGGCGCGACGGGCCCTGGCGCACGCGGACGCGACGTGGCTGGCGCGCCTGCTGTCGCGGCGCGAGCGGCCGGAGGCGTTCATGAGCGCGTTGCGCCGCCAGCCGGACGACATCAAGGTGGTCATCCAGTTTGGAGACGCATGAGGGAAATCGAGCGAGGAGAGATGAGGGCGGGCGAGCTCGACGCGCCCGATTGGCGGGTCCGTTGGCGCGTGTTCTTCTCCGAAGTCATCGGCACGGCCGCGCTCGTGTCGGTGGGACTGTCGGTAGTCATCGTGATGTCCGGAGACGGCAGTCCCATGGGTCGCATCGTGCCGAACGAGCGATTGCGAATGGTGTTGACAGGGTTTCTCTTCGGCTGCGTCGGCGGAGCGATTGCTTTGTCGCCGGTCGGGAAGGAGAGCGGGGCCCACGTCAATCCGGCGGTCACTTTGGGATTCTGGCTGGTACGCAAACTCGACGCGCCCGCGGCGCTCGGCTATATCGTCGCGCAGCTGGTTGGTGCGGCGCTTGGCGCGCTTCCACTCCTTGCGTGGGGATCGATGGGGCGGAGCGTCGCCTTTGGCGCCACACTCCCAGGCAGCGACTATGCCACTTCAACGGTCGTGCTGGGTGAGGCAGTGACGACGTTCGTTCTCGTTGCGACGTTATGTGTCTTCCTGGGGTTTCGACACCTGCGTCGTTACGCGCCTTCCGCGATGCCGTGGTTGTATGCCGTCATGGTTCCGCTCGAGGGACACATATCCGGCACCAGCACCAACCCCGCGCGCACGTTCGGTCCTGCGTTGATTTCAGGGCGATGGGACGCATGGTGGATCTATTGGGTCGGCCCGATGATGGGCACGCTGGCGGCCATCCTCGTATTCAAGTCGATCGCCAGGCGCATCGAAGTCGCGAAGCTCTATCACTTCGAAAGCGATCGCCGGCGGCTGTTTCACCGAATGAGCCGCACGTAGAGGTCGATCAGGGCAGAGACGCAGGCCCTGGAATGAGGGCCATGCCGTACCCGTCGTCTGATGACGCTCGCGCCTGTGATCCCCAACGGCCTCGCGGCGCCCACCGCTCCTCACTCACGCGAGGAACGGATGGGCGCCGGTCCTGACCGGTGGCGGCGGCTTTGGTCAGGCGTTCACGGGCTCGCCTCGCCGCACGAGGTTGCTGTCGCGAGTTGGGGACGCCGGTGCGAGCGGGGTGAGGGTGACGCGTGCGCGGATCTCGTCGGGACGGATGAACGGGCCGGGATCCTCATCCAGAATCGAGATGGGGACTGTTCGCTCGTGACTCTGAGTGAAGGCCACGGTGGACGTGGTGAACACCACGGTGCCGTCGAAGATGGTGCCGTTGGCGATGAGCTCGCTGTGGCCATCCTCACCCGGGCCCTGGTCATCGCCAACGAGCTGCACCAGCTCCCGGTACGCCTGCTGGTGTGGCGCGTCGTGGAGCGTGGCGGTCAGCGTGTAGCTGACCTGAACCAGAGCCTGGCCCGCAACCGGAACCCCTTCGAAAATCCGCAGCAGTACATTTGAAATGGATGCCATCGTGTCGTCCTCTTTTCTGATGTGAGTCTGATGAGGAGCAGGCGCGCATCGGCCGGGTCGGGCCGCCGGGTGCACGAGACCCTCTTGGAAGACAACGACGGCCCGGTCGTGTGGCGAACGCCTCGACTGAACCAGGCGATGTGGCCGCAATGTACACTCCACCCAGGAAATCGCACATGAAACAGGTCCTTCTCGCGCTCGCGTGCCTGGCCCTGGCGGCGACGCCGTCCACCCAGGCGCAGTCACCCGCCTGCCTTCCATCGAACGGATTGAACTTCATCTGCGGCCTTCAGAAGCCCGAGGATCTGGTCCTCATTCCCGGCACGCCCTGGCTCATCGCCAGCGGTATGGATCCGGGCGCTGGACTGCACCTGATCGACACGCGCGCGAAAAGGGCGCAGACGCTCTATGCCAGTGACACGCCCGCGCGCCCGGATCGCAATCGTTTCGCCAGTTGCCCGGCGCCGCTCGATCCGCGTGAGGCGATCCTGCACGGGCTGAGCCTGCGACCCGCACAGGCCGGCCACTACACGCTGTACGCGACGAACCACGGCGGCCGCGAGTCCATCGAAGTGTTCGACATCGACGGACGGGGTGCGACGCCGTCGGCCACCTGGGTGGGCTGCGTGTTGATGCCCGACAAGCTCGCGGCCAACAGCGTGGCGGCGTTCGGCGACGGGGCGCTGGTGTCCACCGTGGTCTCCCTGCCGGGAAAGACCTCTCCGGACGGGCGCAACACCGGCGCGGTCTTCATGTGGACGCCCGGCGAGAGCGTGTTCCATCGGCTGGACGGCACGGAGCTTCCGGTCAACAACGGCATCGAGACCTCGGCTGACGGTCGCGAGTTCTTCGTCGTGTCGATGGGACTGAGACAGATTGTCGCCTTCTCGCGCGCCGATCCCTCGAAACCGATCGGCTTCGCGCAGCTGACCGGCTTCACTCCCGACAACGTCCGCATGGTCGGCACGCGTCTGGTCGCGGCCGGAATGTCGGTGGCTGACGCATCGTGCGTCGCCGGCACGCCATGTCCCCGCGGCTTTGCAGCCCAGGCCATCGACCCGAAGACGCTCGTCGTCAGCGACCTCGCGCGTTTTCCAGCGACCCCGCCATACTCCGGCACGGCGACGGCGATTCCGATCGATGGCGAAATCTGGCTCAGTTCCTTCAACGGCGACCGCGTCGCCTACGGCCCGATCCCTCGCTAGTTCCGCGCGCGAGGGAAATCCCTGTGAGACGACTCCTGATCGCAGCCGCACTGACCGCGATGTCCTGTGCCTCGGGCCTTGCACAGCAGATCGACTACTCGCAGCTCGAGATCGGGACGACCGACCTCGGCCACGGCGTGTACCTCCTGAACTGCGCGCGGCGACCTCAAGGCATCCCGTGACGCGCTCGTGATGATCAAATCGCGCGTACAAAAGATCATCGACGAGGCGCGAGGAGGTGTCCTTTCCGGGGATGTCATCACGCGGATGGCCTATCAATCGCTGAAAGGCGTCAGCCCTCGATGAGGCTCAATCGACGCGAGTTCGTTCGGTTGGCCGCGGCGATGGGGGCCTCCCTCGCGTGGGGCGGCTCGGCTCGAGCGTCAACCACCGGCTGGCATGAGCGGCGCGACCTGTTTCCGGAGGGCGTCGCGTCCGGCGATCCCGATTCGAGCAGCGTGATCCTCTGGACTCGACGCCCGTTCGAGTCGGGCGGCCGGCGTGTGCTCACACTGGAGGTTGCCGAGGATGACGCGTTCCGGCGGGTCGTCGCAAAGGCGTCCGCGCCGATCTCCGCGGAATCGGATTGGACCACGCGCGTGCTGGTCGGTCATCTCAAGCCTGCGCGCGTGTACTGGTACCGCTTCACCGATGGAGAGGGGAACGGCAGCCGCGTCGGCCGGACGATCACCGCGCCGCTGGCCAACGATCCACGGCCGGTCAATTTCGCCTTCGTCAGCTGCCAGAGCCTCAATGAAGGCAAGCTCAACGGCTATCGCCGGATGATCTTCGAGGATGAGCGAGCGGCACCCGCCGATCAACTCGGTTTCGTTCTCCACCTCGGTGATTTCATTTACGAAGTCGTCGAATATCCCGACGAGGTGAAGACGCGATACGACCGCACGATCTACGACGTCGGCCGGATTCCTGATGGCGGTAAGACCGCCAACTTCCATTACCCGTTAACGATCGAGGGCTATCGCGTCGTCTACAAGGGCTATCTTGCCGATCCGGATCTGCAAGACGCGCGAGCGCGCTGGCCGTTCGTCGCCATCTGGGACAATCACGAATTCTCGTGGCAGGGTCGACAGAGCATCCAGCAGGCTGGAGGGCCGCCGCAGCCTGGTCAGACTGTGAAGGTCGCCGCCAACCAGGCCTGGTTCGAATACATCCCTGCGCGCGTGAAAGCGCCGAGCGGATCGCTCGACACGTTCGGCACGGTCGCGGTGAAAAATGTGCCGATCGAAAACTGGAACGACAGCGGCCTCGATATCGAACCGAACAATCAGACGGCCATCAACAGCCTGATCGCGTATCGGTCGTTGCGTTACGGCCGGCACCTCGATCTCATTCTCACCGACCAGCACAGCTTCTGCGGCGACGACCCGACCGATGCGGA
>Ga0070670_100005858_pt1 | contig 10388 bp, 10 predicted proteins | sample KBSS63metaG_FD_64665 | JGI IMG/M metagenome (GOLD analysis project Ga0070670, IMG submission 64665) | Switchgrass rhizosphere microbial communities from Kellogg Biological Station, Michigan, USA - KBS S6-3 metaG | ecosystem: Host-associated > Plants > Roots > Rhizosphere > Soil ... | reverse complement strand
CGCCGTCAACGGCAAGGTGCTGATCGGCACCAACGGCGGCGAGTACGGCATCCGCGGCTTCGTCAAGGCGTTCGACGCCAACGACGGCAAGCTGCTCTGGACCTTCTACACGATCCCGGAAACCGGCCAGGAAGGCACCTGGGCGACCAAGGACGCGACCGATCGCGATCTGCACCGCGACATCGCCGCCGAAAAGGCAGCGCTGGCGAAGAACGCCGGCTTCTACAAGACACTCGGCGGCGGCGTCTGGATGGCGCCGGCGGTCGACAAGGAGACGAACACGATCTTCTTCGTCGTCGGCAACCCCAGTCCCGATCTGTACGGGGCCGAGCGCCCGGGCGACAACCTCTACACCGACTCGATCGTCGCCGTCGACCTCAACACCGGCGCCAAGAAGTGGCACTACCAGTACGTGCCGCACGACGTCTGGGACCTCGACGCGGTCTCGCCCGTGATCCTCACCGAAGCCAAGGACAAGGCCGGCAAGATGAGAAAGGTCGCGATCCACGGCGGCAAGACCGGTCACGTCTACGTGCACGACCGCGCCACCGGCGAGCTGATCCGCTTCAGCGAAGCGATGATCCCGCAGGAGAACATGTGGGTGCTGCCGACCAAGGACGGCGCGCGGATGCTGCCCGGCGCCAACGGCGGCGTCGAGTGGAGCCCGATGGCGATCAACCCGAAGCTGCGCATGGTCTACGCGGCGAACCTGCACCAGCCGATGACGTACCACGTCGAGCAGGCCGCTTATCCCGGCGGCAAGCTCTGGCTCGGCGGCGCCTTCAAGGTCATCCCGACCGAGAAGCAGTGGGGACGGCTCGCTGCGGTGAATCTCGACACCGGCAAGGTCGCCTGGAAGTTCGACACCGAGCAGCCGCTGATCGGCGGCGTCCTGGCGACCGCCGGTGACCTGGTCTTCAACGGCGAGGGCAACGGCCTGTTCCGCGCCTTCGACGCGAAGACCGGCAAGAAGCTGTGGGAGTACCAGGCGGGCGCCGGCGTCAATGCACCCGCGGTCTCGTACATGGTCGGCGGCAAGCAGTACGTCGCGGTCGCGGCGGGCGGCAACACCCAGCTCGACTTCAAGCGCGGCAATACCGTGCTGGTGTTCGCTTTGCCGTGATCGGGTAAAACAGGCGCGACGTGACCCCAAGGAACCGATCCTGAGACTTTTCGCGGCGCGCCTGCTCGCCCTCGCCGTTCTCGCCACGGCAACTTCCCTCTCCTTCGCGCAGGACGCAGCGCCGGCGAAGGCGGCGGTGTGCGTCGCCTGCCACGGGCCGGCGGGCAAGTCGGCCGATCCGATGTACCCGATCCTCGCCGGACAGACTTCGCGCTACCTGTATCTCCAGTTGCGCGACTTTCAGGAAGGCCGGCGCAGCGACCCGCTGATGTCGCCGCTGGCCAAGGACCTGACGCGCGACGAGATGCGCGAGCTCTCGGACTATTTCGCCAAGCAGAAGCCGCCGCCGCAGACGTTCAAGGTCGACGCCGCCAAGGCCAAGCTGGGCCGCGCCAAGGCCGACGAAACCCTGTGCACGATGTGTCACCTGGGGGGCTTTCTGGGGCAGAACGAGATTCCGCGCGTCGCCGGCCAGCACTACGCCTACGTCGTCAAGCAGCTCACCGACTTCAAGGCGAGGAAGCGCACCAACGACGCCGGCAACATGACGAGCGTCGCCAACACGCTGAGCGCGCAGGACATCGACAACCTCGCGCAGTACCTGACCGGGCTCTGACGCCTTGCACGCGACGATGGAGACGACGACCCGCGTGCCTGCGGCACTCGATCGCGGCGGCGGCGCCGAAGGCGCCCGAAGTGCCGGCCCGGCAACGCCGGCGCTCCCTCGCTACGACCGCGTCGCCATCTGGCTGCACTGGGGAATCGGCGTCCTGCTCCTGGCCGAGATCGCCTTCGGCCTTCTGCTGGACGAGATCGCCCCGCGCGGAACGCCTGCGCGCGCCGGCGTCATCAACCTGCACAAGTCGTTCGGCATCGTCCTCGGCGTCCTGATCGTCGTCCGGATCGTCTGGCGCCTCGGCCACGCGCCGCCGCCGTGGCCCGCGACGATGTCGGCGCGACGCCAGCGCGCCGCCAACCTCGGCCATGTCGCGCTCTACGTCTGCATGGTGGTGGCGCCGCTCGCCGGCTATCTCGGTTCCAACTTCAGCAAGCACGGCGTCCGCTTCCTCGGTGTCGCGATACCGCCGTGGGGGCCCGACTGGCCGGCGGCGTATTCGTTTTTGGTCGCCCTCCACGACGCGAGCGCATACCTGCTGCTCGCGCTCACGATCGGCCACGTCGCGATGGCGCTCAAGCATGCACTGATCGAGCGTGACGGCATCTTCGCGCGGATCGCGCCGTGAACCCCTCGCGCGCACTGCGCCTTTGTCCATGAGCCTGTCGTTGCCCGGACTTCTCGTTGCGGCCGCGCTCGCGGCCGCGCCGCTCGCCGCGGCGGCGGTGCCCTTCGCCTACGTGCCGAACGAGGGCTCCGGAACGCTCAGCGTCATCGACACCGCGACCGACCGGGTCGTTGCCGAGATCGCCGTCGGCCAGAAGCCGCGCGGCACCGCTGTCTCTGGCGACGGCCGCACCGCCTACGTCAGCGACCAGCCGAACAACGCGCTCGTGGTCGTCGATCTCGCAGCGCGCAAGCGCTCGGGGACGATCGCGGTCGGGGCGTCGCCCGAAGGAGTCGGTCTTTCGCCCGACGGCCGCTGGGTCGCAATCGCCGTCGAGGAGACCAACGAGATCGTCTTCGTCGACACCCAAATCAAAGCCAAGGCGTTCGTGGTCAAGGTGCGCGGCAAGAATCCGGAGCACGCCGTCTTCACACCCGACGGGCGTTATGTGTTCGTGAGCGCCGAGGACGGCGAGGCGGTCGACATCATCGACGTCGCCAAGCGCGCGCAGGTCGGCCAGGTGCCGGTCGGGGCGCGGCCTCGCGGCATCGCCTTCTCGGCCGACAGCAGGCGCGCCTACGTCGCAGCCGAGAACGCGAACGAGGTCTTCGTCATCGACGCGCAGGCGTTCACGGTGCTTGCCAAGATCAAGGCCGGCCTGCGCAGCAACGGCGTCGCCCTGCATCCCGACGGCAAGCGGCTGTACGTCTCGAACGGCGGCGACGCGACGGTGTCGGTGATCGACCTCGGCTCGAACCTCGCGATCGCGACCGTTCCGGTCGGTCAGCGGCCCTGGAACATGGCGCTCACGCCGGACGGCAAGAAGCTCTACGTCGCGTGCGGGCGGGCCGGCAGTGTTGCCGTGATCGACACCGGCAGCAACGAGAAGATCGCCGACATTCCCGTCGGCAAGCTGCCGTGGGGCGTCGCCATCCGCTGAACGGGCAGCGCGCCGCGGCGCTGCTCGGGACAGCGTTCGTCTCTTTCGTCGCCCGCGCCGACGAGCCGGCGCCGACGACGCTCGCGCCGCTGCGGGTCATCGGCGACCACGCGGCCGACGGCGTCTCTTACCGCGGCCCCGGCCGCTCGCCCGGCGACCCCGTCTTCAACCTCGGAGGAACCCTGCAGGCTCCATCGTCGCTGCAGTTCTTCGCGCGCATCGCCAACCTGCTCGACCGACACTACGCGAGCGCGGCCCAGCTCGGACCGACCGGCCTCGACGGCAGCGGGCATTTCGTCGCCCGGCCCTTCCCGGCAGCGGCCCAGGGCCGCTATCCGCTGCGCCACTCGACCTTCTACGCGCCAGGAGCGCCACGCCTCTTTTCGCTCGGACTCAGCTATGCCTTCGATTGATTCGCAGCCCGGCGCCCCGGCCGCGGCCCCCGAGCGCAAGCGCGACCGCATCCCCGGGAACGTTATTCTCCCGGCCATGTACATGCGGTTCTTCGGCCTGAAGCAGCAGCCGTTCTCGCTCGCGCCAGACCCGCGCTACCTGTACATGAGCAAGCGCCACCGCGAGGCGCTCGCGCACCTGCTCTACGGGGTCGGCGGCGGCGGCGGCTTCGTCCTGCTCTCGGGCGAGATCGGCGCCGGCAAGACCACCGTCTGCCGCTGCTTTCTCGAGCAGATCCCGAAGCGCTGCAACGTCGCCTACATCTTCAATCCGAAGCTCACCGTGATGGAGCTTCTGAAGACGATCTGCGACGAGTTCCACATCCCGCTGCCGGACGCCGATGCGCCGACGCCGACGGTAAAGACCTACGTCGATGCGCTGAACGGGTTCCTGCTGCAGACGCACGCCGTCGGCCAGAACAACGTGCTGATCATCGACGAGGCGCAGATGCTCTCGGCCGAGGTGCTCGAGCAGCTGCGCCTGCTCACCAACCTCGAGACCAACGAGAGAAAGCTGCTGCAGATCGTCCTGATCGGCCAGCCCGAGCTGCGCACCATGCTCGAGCGGCCCGAGCTCGAGCAGCTGGCGCAGCGCGTCATCGCCCGCTTCCACCTGAACGCGCTCTCGGCGAAGGAGACCGAGCACTACATCCGCCACCGCCTCTCGGTCGCCGGGATGACCCGAGCGATCCCGTTCGATCGCGCCGCGCTGCTGCGCGTCCACGAGATCGCGCGTGGCGTGCCGCGGCGGATCAACCTGCTCTGCGATCGCGTCATGCTCGGCGCTTATGCGCACGGTCGGCACTCGATCGACGTGATGATGATCGAGAAGGCGGCGCGCGAGGTGTTCGGCCGTTCCGAGACTGCGGCGCCCGACCGCGCGAAGATCGGCCGCGGCGCCGGAGTCGGCCTGGTCGCGGCGACGACGCTGGCGCTGGCGGCGCTGATCGCCTTCGCCGGCTACGCCGGCTGGCAGCGGCTGCGCCCGCCCGCCGCGCCGGGTCTGGCCGCGTCGGCGCCCGCCTCCGCTGCGCTCGCGGCCAAGACGACGCCGGGCCGTGGCGCCGCGAGCGCGACGGCCTCGGCGGGCGGCGCGAGTTCGGCGCCGGCCAAGGGCGTCCTGGTGTCGACCGCGCCGCTGGCCGGCGCGGCCAACGTTGCCGCCGGGACTGCGCCGACTGCGGCCGCGTCAGCGAGCGGCAGTGCCTTGCTGGCCGTGCTCGACACCGCCGAGCTGAAGGCGCAGCTGGCGACGATCGAGCAGGACGACAAGCTCGCCTGGCGCGAGCTCGTGCCGCTCTGGGGGATCGATCCGGGAACGCTGGATCCGTGCACGGCGGCGGCGCGCCAGCAGGTCCGCTGCTCGAAGTTCATCAGCACGTTGCCGCTGCTGAAGAACCTGGCGCGACCCGGCGTCGTCGGCCTGCGCGACGCGAACGGGCGCACGGTGAGCGCCGTCCTCGTCGGCCTCGGCCCCACCACGGCGACGCTGCACGCCGGCGCGCACACGCTGGTCGCCAAGACGTCGGCCTTCACCAACGTATGGCGCGGCGATTTCGGCACGCTCTGGCGCGTGCCGCCGGGCTACGTCACGGCGATCGACGTCGGCGCATCGGGTCCTGCGGTCGACCAGCTCGCGACCCAGCTGGCGCGGCTCGACAATCAGCCCGCGCCCGAGACACCGCAGACGATGGATGCCGCGCTGCGCCAGCGCGTCACGCGCTTCCAGGCAGCGCACGGCCTGGGCTCGGTCGGCCGGGCCGGCCCGACCACCTTCATGCAGCTCAACCGCGCCACCGGCGTCGACGAGCCCCGGCTCGGCGGCGACGCCGCGGCGCCTTAGCTCATCGCGGAGGCAGCGCCATGTCTTACATCCTCGATGCCTTGCGCCGCGCCGATGCCGAGCGCGAGCGCGGCGTCGTGCCGAGCCTGCAGTCGCAGCAGCACACCGTGATGGAGGAGGACGACGCGGCGCCGCAGTCGAGACCGCTGGTCTGGGTGATCGTGGCCCTGGGCGTGGCACTGGTGGCGGTGCTGGCGTGGATGCTCCTCGGCGGCGGAACCACGCTGCCGCGGCCGGTCGTCGAAGGTTCCGTGGCCCCGGCCGCAGTCGCGCCGCCGGCAAAGGCGGTGTTGCCGGTGACCGCCGATCCAGTGCCTGCCGCGCCGCCAGCCGCCGTCCCGCCGACCGCCGCCGCGCCGGCGAACGTCCCGACGGCGGTGCCGGCAGCGCCGATACGGGTCGCGCCGGCTGCCACGGTTCGTCCGCCTCCTGTGGCCACCGCCGAGCCGCACCGGTCAACCCGGCGCGCCGCCGCCGATCCGGCATCGGCGACGACAGCCTCGGCGGCATCGGCGCCGCGCATCTACGCCCAGGGCGAGCTGCCCGAAGACGTGCGCCGCGACTTGCCGCGGATCGCGTTCAACGGCTCGAGCTACTCGGGGGACGCGGCGAGCCGGATGGTGATGGTCAACGGCCAGATTTTCCACGAGGGCGACTCGCTCGGCGCCGGCCTGGTGCTCGAGAAGATCAACCGCCGCTCGGCGGTGCTTTCCTTTCGCGGCTGGCGCTACGAAGTGGCGTTCTGACGAAAGCCTGCCCGGCGCAGGGTCGATCGATCGTCGCTACGCTGAACCGTCCACAGCGAGTCGAAGGATCGTCATGCTCGTCGTCTGTCCGAACTGCGCGGCCCTCAATCGCGTCCCGCCCGAGCGTCTCGGCGAGGACCCGGTGTGCGGCAAGTGCGCCACCGCCATCCTCGACGGCAAGCCGGTGACGCTCGACGACGCGCGCTTCGCCCGCTTCGTCGAGAACAGCGACCTGCCGGTGATCGTCGACTTCTGGGCCGCGTGGTGCGGACCGTGTCGGGCGATGGAGCCGCAGTTCGAAGCGGCGGCGCGCCAGCTGAAGGGCCAGGCGGTGCTGGCCAAGGTCGACAGCGACGCGAGCCCGCGCACCGCCTCGCGCTTTGCCATCCGCAGCATCCCGACGATGGTCAAGCTCGACCACGGGCGCGAGGTCAAGCGCCAGGCGGGTGCGGTGCAGGCGCCGCAGATCGTCGGCTGGGCCCGCGCCGCCTAGGCATCGCCCTGCTAGCGTCGGCACCGATGGCCGCGGTCGGCCGGGTGCGCACAATCGGCCCGACCATAGCGACAAGGAACAGCACATGGCAGCGATCGGCTTCATCGGCGCCTCGGGATTGATGGGCCACGGCATGGCCAAGAACCTGTTGGCCAAGGGCCACGCGGTGTCGCTCACGGTGCATCGCAACCGCGATCGGGTGACAGATCTCCTCGCCGCCGGCGCGCGCGAAGTCGACAACGCCGCCGCGCTCGCGGCGACGAGCGAGTTCGTCTTCCTCTGCGTCACCGGATCGCCGCAGGTCGAGGCGTCGCTCGAAGGCGCATCGGGCCTGCTCGCCGGAGCGCGCCGCGGCCTGGTCGTCGTCGACTGTTCGACCAGCGAGCCGGCATCGACGAACCGTCTGCGCGAGCTCTGCGCCGCAAGCGGGGTGCTGCTCGTCGACGCGCCGCTGGCGCGTACGCCGATCGAGGCCGAGGCCGGCAAGCTCAACGTCATGGTCGGCGCCGACGGCGCGGTCTTCGCTCGGCTCGAGCCGGTCCTGCGCTGCTTCGCGGAGAACGTCTTTCACGTCGGCGGTCCCGGCGCGGGCCACATCATCAAGCTGCTCAACAACTTCATCGCCCAGGCGATCTGCACCGCGACCGCCGAGGCGTTCGCCGTCGGCCAGCGCGCCGGCATCGATCCCAAGAAGCTGGTCGAGCTGGTCTCGCAGGGCGCGGTCAACTCGGGCCTGTTCCAGATGATGGCCAAGACGCTCGACGGCGATCTTGGCGCGCTCAGGTTCGAGCTCGACAACGCGAGGAAGGACGTCCGCTACTACACCCATCTCGCCGAAGGCCTGGCGATCCCGACCGTCGTCGGCGAGGCGGTGCACCAGTCGCTCGTTCTCGCGAGCGCGCTCGGCCATGGCAAGAAGTTCGTGCCTTCCCTGGTCGAAGCCCAGGAGCAGCTGACCGGCGCGAAGCTGGTCCCGTGACCCGCCCTGGCGCGCACGCGGCCGACGAGCCGCCGTACGCGTGGGTCGTGGTCGCGGCGTCGTTCCTTTGCGTCGGTGTCATCTTCGGTGTCGCGTATTCGTTCGCCGCGTTCTTCCGCTCGTTCGGCAGCGATTTCAACGGCGATCGCGCCGATGTCTCGCTCGTCTTCGGCCTGTCGGGGCTGATCTACTTTCTTCTCGGCGCCGGCGCGGGGATGCTGGCCGATCGCATCGGACCGCGCGTCGTGAGCGCGGCGGGCATGGTCTGCATCGCCGCCGGGCTGCTGGCGAGCAGCTTCGCGCAATCGATGGCGGCGATCTACCTCGCCTGGGGGGCGGGGCTCGGGATCGGCATCGGCCTGGTCTACGCGCCGTCCAGCGCCTGCGTGCCGCCGTGGTTCGTTCGCCGGCGCGCCTTCGCGGCCGGCATCGCCAGCGCCGGCATCGGCGTCGGCACGCTCGCCGTGCCGCTGCTCGCCACGGCGGCGATCGACGCGTTCGGCTGGCGCCATGCGCTGCAGGCGATCGCTGCCGGTGTGCTCGTCGTCGGCGTCGGCGCCGCGCTGCTGCTGCGCCGTGCGCCGGCACGCGCCGCCGCTGGAACGGCCGCCGCCGGAATGACGCTCGGGCAGGCGCTGCGCAGTCGCCGCTTCTGGTGGATGTACGCCGCCTGCGTGCTCGCGGCGCCGGCGATGTTCATTCCGTTCGCGCACGTCTCGGCGGCCGCGCGCGATCTCGGCATCGGCGACGCGCGCGCGGTCGGCCTGGTGGGCCTGATCGGCGTCGGCAGCATCGTCGGCCGCTTCGCCATCGGCAGCCTCGCCGACCGCCTCGGCCGAATCGCCAGCATCGCCCTGCTCGAAGCGTCGCTCGGCGCCTGCTACCTGCTCTGGCTCGTCGCGGGCGGCTATCCGGCCCTGGCGATCTTCGCCCTCTGGCTCGGCCTCAGCTACGGCGGCATCGTCTCGCTGATGCCGGCAATCTGCATGGACCTCTTCGGCGCTCGCGCGGTCTCGGGCATCCTCGGCACGCTCTACAGCGGCGCCGCCTTCGGCAATCTCCTCGGGCCGGTCGTCGCCGGCGCCGTCTTCGATCGCACCGGCAGCTACACGCCGGTCATCTGGGCAGGCTTCGCTCTGTCGCTGCTCGCGGCGACCGCTTCGGCGCAACTCCTGAGAGACCGCCGGCCGACCTACTGAACGAAGTGAATGCGATAGATCGCGCCAGCAAGATCGTCGCTGATCAGAAGCGAGCCGTCGGGCAGGGGCAGCACGTCGGCCGGGCGCCCCCACACCGTCTCGCGCCCTGATGCGTCGACCTTCAGCCAGCCCTGGACGAAGGCCTCCGACGTGCCCGCGCGTCCTTGCGCATCGACCGGAACGCGGACCACCTGGTAGCCGCTCTTCCTGCTCCGGTTCCACGAGCCGTGTTCGGCGATGAAGATGTTGCCGCGATACGCCGCCGGAAACCGGCTGCCGCCGTAGAAGCGCATGCCGAGAGCCGCGACGTGGGCACCGAGATTGGCCGCGGGCGACGTGAACTCGCCGCACGGCCGCTGCCGGCCGAACTCCGGATCGGGCGAGTCGCCCTGATGACAGAACGGATAGCCGAAATGCTCGCCGGCGCGCGTGACGCGATCGAGCTCGTCGCCCGGCAGTTCGTCGCCGAGCATGTCGCGGCCGTTGTCGGTGAACCAGAGCGTGCCGTCGCTCGGACTCCAGTCGAAGCCGACCGAGTTGCGAACGCCGCGCGCGACCGTCTCGATCGCACCGCCGTCGCCGTCCATGCGCTGAATCACGCCATGGCGCTCGCTTGGCAGGCAGACGTTGCACGGCGCGCCGACCGACACGTAGAGCTTGCCGTCGGGACCGAAGGCGATGAACCGGCGCCCGTGGTGGGTATCGGACGGAAAACGGTCGCTGACGACGACCGGAGGCGGCGGCCTGGCGAGGCGATCGTCGATGTCGTCGAAGCGCAGGATCCGCGCGAGCGCGCCGACGTAGAGCTTGCCGTCGCGCCAGGCGACTCCCGACGGCAACGACAGGCCGCTGGCGACCAGGTGCACGCGGCCGATGCCGCTCGCGCCGTACTCGACTGCGTAGACGTTGCCCGCGCCGGCACTGCCGACGTAGACGATGCCCTGGCCGTCTCCGCTGCGGCCGAGCGCCATCTGGCGCGCGTTCGGGACGGCGTCGGTCAACAGCTCGATGCGAAAGCCCGGCGGCGCGCGCAGCTGATCGATCGGCGGAGCGGCCGCCGCGCTGCCGAGCGCCAGCGCGGCGACGAGTGCCACGGGCGCGGCACGCCAGAAATTGCGCCTTGGCGCGCGATGCAATGTCATGGCGATCTCCTGCGCGGTCCTTGGCGAGCCGCGTGCCGGAGCTACTTGCGCGCCAGCGCTTCGACCTGCGCCGCCGCCACGCCGACCTTGGCGCCGGCAGCGACGATCTCGCCCCACGTCACGGCGTCGACCGGAATGCCTCGCTGCAGCCGCTCTGCACGCATCGCGCGCTCGGGCTCGCCCGGGGT
>Ga0070670_100005857_pt1 | contig 10389 bp, 10 predicted proteins | sample KBSS63metaG_FD_64665 | JGI IMG/M metagenome (GOLD analysis project Ga0070670, IMG submission 64665) | Switchgrass rhizosphere microbial communities from Kellogg Biological Station, Michigan, USA - KBS S6-3 metaG | ecosystem: Host-associated > Plants > Roots > Rhizosphere > Soil ... | reverse complement strand
CCGAACGAGACAGTGGAGTTTTCGTTCAACGACCTCCCGTTAGCGGCAAGGCGAGCACTTTCCCTCTGCTTGAACGGCCAGTGAACGGGAGCGATTCGCGCCAGCGTCTTCAGAGCGGACCAGGCCTTCGCCGTACGCAACGCCTTCCAGTCGCGTTCGCCTTTCCGTTCGGGCACTCAGCCACGATCCGGTACGGGATCCCGCGCTCCGAGCAGAAGCCGCGAATCTCCGCGCGGTTCATGTAGTTCAGCTCTTCAAGGAGCCGGGCTTGGTCTCACTTCAACCCCGTCGCGGGCGACGATCCGCCCAGTCGTGTAGTCAAGGCGAATCTGGTCCCCCGCCGGAAAGGTAAGGACGAAATGCTTTAAGGAAAAATCGGGTTCGAACGCGAACCGTGTCCCCTCGGCCCAGTAGATGCCAGCCGACGACACCATCACCCGTCCGGCCCATTGCTTCTCAGGCACGATGTCGTCAAAGGCAAAGTCGGCAACAACCCGACCATCAGCCCCGTAGAGCATCAGCGCGTGTTTCCGCTTCCCACTGCAGGCACTGTCGATTGTTGCGACCGTGCGGAGGTCAGCCGAGAACAGCACCAGGTTGGGAATGTTAGGGAGAGTGCGTTCCCAGACCGTTTGCTCCTGCCCCTTAGGACTCAGGCGAAATAGCGAGCCAATGGGAGGCTCTTCCCCGGCAGGCTTCGTCAGTCTGAAGCCATAGGGGATCAAACCCGTAACGAATGTGAGCGGCTATCGAGGAGCGGTTCGTCCGAAGGCCGTCAGCTTGAGCTGTACTTCGGACGACGTTCCATGGTGATTGAAATCGTAGGACGTGATGCCGATCCCCGGAGCAAAGCCGATGAACTCGCTGGAGGAAGGGGATCGAAACGACATCGTGTACTCGGGACCGTTCCAGCCCGGTTGCATCCCGGGAATTGATTTGATGGAGGGTTCGCGCTCTTCATCGACCCACCAGCAGTACAGATCATCAGTCCGCGTCAGCATTTCAGTGTCACAAAAGCGCTTGCCGAGGGAGACTGGCGCCTCGAGGAACAACTCGCTTTCCCGGACGAGGCCGATCAGCAGATCCTTCGGGTCCTTGAGCCTGTTCAGCGCCGGCTGAACGCGATCGCCTTCGAGCAGGTAATACTTCTGGAGGTTTACGCTCACGAGGAGCGATGTGCGTGGTTCGCGTTTCTGATCGAAGAACACCAGATCGCGCGGATGGCCCTTCAACACCGCTACGGTCGTCCAATCCCGCGTGATCACCTCGACGATTTCCATCCTCCAGGTTATCGGGCGCCGCTGAACGGCCGATGTCCCCGGTTCAGTCCAGACAACGTTTCCCTCGTAGTTCCAGTACATGCCTGGTTCGAATGGGAACTCGTGGCGTTCGGCAACCTGACTCTGACCCAGGAACCCAAGCGCCAGCGACAGAAGCCATGGCGTCATTGCAGTCACAGGTAGAGCATACCGGCACGGCTACCGCCCGAGCGCCGTTCCGAGCGACATCGCCCGCTGCACCAGCGAGATGAACTCGGCGCGATAGCCACTGCGGTCCTGACCGCGGCTGCCAGTCGCCGTATCGAGGACCCACGGCAGCGTCACGTCGCCGCGGTACTGCGAATTCTTCAGGACCATCCCGAACGCGGCGACCGAGGTGGCGAACCGGAAGTCGGGGCTCGCGTCTGCGAACGAGCGGCGACGGTCCGGCAGCGGGACGTCCATGCGAGTGCTCTCGGACGCGTCAGGCAGCTTGTATCGGACGCGCAGCACGAGCAGGTCGTTGCTGTTCGACGCTGGCACCGGTGTCGCGCGCGGCGGTGCCGGCTGGAACACCGACGGATCGATCGAGGGGCCGGGAACGCTGCCGCCGCGCGGCACGATCTCGAAGAGCGCGGTCACCGCGTGGCCGGCGCCCATCTCGCCCGCATCCTTCAGGTCGTTATTGAAGTCCTCCGGACGCAGTGCGCGGTTTTCATAGCCGATCAACCGGTAGGCTTCCACTTTGGCGGGATTGAAGTCCACCTGGATCTTGACGTCCTTCGCCACGGTGACGAGCGTGCTGCTCATCTCCTCGACCAGCACCTTCCTGGCCTCGTTCAATGTGTCGATGTACGCGTAGTGGCCGTTCCCCATATCCGCCAGCCGCTCCATCGTCGAGTCCTTCAGATTACCCATGCCGAACCCGAGCACGCTCAGGAAAACGCCGCTCTTCGCGCGGTCCTCGATCAGCCTGGTGAGCTCGCCCTGGCTCGTGATGCCGACGTTGAAGTCGCCGTCGGTGACGAGAATGACGCGATTGACCCCGCCACGGATGAAGTTGTTCGCAGCCTGCTGGTAGGCGAGCTGGATTCCAGCGCCACCGTTGGTCGATCCGCCGGCCTGGAGGTTGTCGATCGCCTGCGAGATCACCTGCTTGCGCTCACCGCTCGTCGTCGGCAGTACCAGTCCGCTGGTGCCCGCGTAGACGACGATGGAGACCATGTCGTTTTCGCCGAGCTGATCGACGAGCATTTTCAGCCCGCTCTTCACGAGCGGCAGCTTCTGCGGCATGTTCATCGATCCGGACACGTCGATCAGGAACACCAGATTGCTGGGCGGCCGCTGTTTCGCGTCGATGTCGCGGGCCTTGACGCCGATGCGCACGAGGCGATGCGCTGAATTCCAGGGCGCATCCGCGACTTCCATGCTGGCGCCAATCGGATGGACTCCCGATGGGCGCGCGTAGTCGTAGGTGAAGTAGTTGACGAGCTCTTCGATCCGAACCGCGTCGGCCGGCGGGAGCTGGTTCATATTCAGGAATCGCCGGACGTTCGAGTAGGACGCCGTATCGACGTCGATCGAGAACGTGGCCAGCGGTTCCTGGCTCACACGCACGAACGTGTTCTCGGCCACGCGTGCGTAGGACTCGGTTCCGATCGGCGGCCGCGGGAAGAACACCGCACCGTCGGAAGGAAAAGCGGGGCGGACTGCCGAGGGCGGCGATGGCGGCGGTGCAGCCATGGCTGGCGCGTCAGCCAAGCCAGCGACGACGCCCCCGGCCATACCCGCGGGGACGTTTACCCTTCCTTGGTTAGCGCCGGACCCACCGCGTCCTCCGCCGCGTCCCCCTCCGCCCTGCGCACCGTTCTGTCCCTGCTGTCCCTGAACGATTTGTTGCCTCGCATTTTGTACGTCGACGGCGGGAGTCTCGCCAGTCACGACAACGGTTTCTGCCAGAGCCCCGACGGACATCGTGAAGTCCCGTTGCGCCGTGCCGGGCGCGGCCTGGACGTCCGCCGACGCTGCTCGAAATCCGGAAAGCGTCGCCGTGAGGCGATACGGTTCTCCAGGCTGAACGTTGTCGAACCGGTACTGGCCCACTGTGTCGGTCACCGTACTTCTCGCCACGCCGCTCGCCGAATTCACCGCTGTGACCGTCACGCCCGGCATCACGCCGCCGCTCGCATCGCGAATCGATCCTGTCAGCGTGGTCGCCGCGCCGCCGGGATTCACAGTTGTCGACGGCTCGACCAGGAACGTCGGTGCCGCCGCGACAGCGGGCGGATTCGCAGGCGTCGCGGATCGCGGCGGCGTCGAGGATGAAGGCAGCGGCGTCGATACCGCGATCTCCGTTGCGGGCGGCACCGGTGCGACAGTCGGACGAGAAGGCGTCGGTGTGGTGACGCTGTGCGCTGGAGCGATATCCCCGTCCGGTCGAACGGCCGGTCGGCGCGATTGCGGCTGCATTTGCACGACCGAGGCGACGATGACCGCTGCGGCAGCCGCGCCCAGGCCCAAAGCCCAGGGCCGGGGTACCTCGGCAAACCAACGCGCGCGGCCTGCATCCGCTGCAACGCGCACAGCCGATCGTTGCGCTGCAGTGAGCAGGTCCGCTGACTCAGATGACAGGGCCTCACCGAGGAGGGACGCCGCGACCTTCAGCTCGTTGACGAGCGCGCGCGCCTCTGCGGACGCCTCGAGCAGGCGCTCGACGGAGGCGTGGTCAGCCTCGTCGAGCTCGCCAAGTACGTAAGCGGTCCACTTCGGATCGTTCGGGTTGATTCGTGGAGTACTCATGACCAGCTCCTGTCGTTTCCGCACTCAGGTGGCTGCGGATCGCGCGCACCGCGGTATGAAGAAGGAATCCAACGTTGCTGACGGAGAGCGCGGTGATCTCGCTGATTTCCTTGTAACTGAGGTCGCACTGGAACTTGAGGTAGACCACTTCGCGCTGCTTGGCCGGGAGCTTCTCCAGGGTGTCGTGAATCCTGGCGAGTGCCTGCTGCGCGTCGTGTCGTTCGTCGAGGTCGCAGGCGACCGGGAATTGCTCGTCGTCCATGGGTGCCATGCGAGCCGCCTTCTTCCGCGCATCCAGCGCAAGGTTCCGGCACACCGTGAACAGCCACGGCGCGAGATGGCCTTCGAGCTTCGCCGGATCTTCCCGGCACAGGCGCAGAAAGGTCTCCTGCACGACGTCCCGCGCCGACTCCAGGTCGCCGAGGAGCCACTTCGCGTAGCGGATCAGCGGCCGCTCGTGGAGCTCCAGCGCATCGGTCACCCAGGTGGATTTCGGTGTCCGGCTCATTCGGTCTCTATGGACGATAACGAAACGGCGGCACATTTATTAGAACCGAGCGAAGTAGGCCACCTTCGCGGGCGCGGTGTCTAATAGGCGATCCGTGAACTTCTCCCAGTTCGTGCAGCTCATCGCCATCGGTCTGCAGGCGCGCATCCCGATGCATATGACGGGCTTTCCAGGTGTCGGCAAGACCGAGTTCACCAAGAGCCTGGAGTTCGGATTTGCTCGTGCGGGCGTGAAGTGCAAGGTCTTTATCCTGGTCGGATCCATTCGCGAGCCGCAGGATTTCGGTGGTTTTCCCGTCTCGACTCCCGATGGCGTTCGACTGCTGCCGATGGCGTGGGCGCGCGACGCAAAGGCGCTGGCCGAGGACGGTCACATGGTCGTGATCTTCCTCGACGAGCTCACGACCGTTCCGCCCACGACGCAGGCGGCGATGTTGCGACTGCTCAGCGAAAACGTGTGTGGCGAGCTGCAGTTGCCGGACTACGAACCCGGGAAGGGTGGAGTGGTGTACCTCTGCGCGAGCAATGCCGTCGAATGGGCCGCCGGCGGTCAGGAGATTCAGCCGCCAATGGCGAACCGGCTGTGGCATGGCGAGTTCCCCATGGACCACGAAACCTGGTGCGAGCTGATGGTCAGCGACTTCCCGGCGCCAAGCGATCTGCCGGTGTTGCCGACTGACTACTTACGGACGCACCATCATCGCCAGCGCGCCGTCATTGCGGGATACGTGAAGGCGGCGGGACGCGATGCCTGGCTCGCGCCGCCGGATGACTCCGCCCGGCGCAGCGGTCCGTGGCCGTCTGGTCGAACGTGGTATCTCGCCTCGAGATTCCTCGCAGCGATTGAAGCCACATCACCAGGCAATCGCGTTCTCCAGCATGCGGCGCTGGCGGGTCTCGTCGGTGATCAGGCGCTCCCGTTTCTCGAGTATCGCGAGACGTTGAACCTGCCGGACCCGGAGGAGATCCTGAAGAATCCACGGAGTCTGGTGCTGCCCGATCGAACCGATCGCGCATACGCGGTCTGCTTCGCGCTCGTCGGCGCCGTCCTGAACAACAACACGCCAGCACGATGGCAGTCGGCGATGATCGCGCTCGGCGTGGCGAGCCGGACGAACGCCGACATTCCGACCGCCGCGGCGCGGACGCTCTGCGATAAACGGAACCGTCCGGAGGAGCTCACCAGACTGCCGGACGAGTGCCGGCCGTTCTACGAGTTGCTGCGGCTGGCAAACCTCGTCCCAGGATAGTGATGTGCTGAGCCGCCTCGCCGAACTGATTCGCGGCATGGAGAGGCGCGGCGACGGGTACTCGCGCGGGCTGCAGGCCGCGCGCGTGCGGGCGGCGTATCAGCGGGCCTACTTCGCGCCAGCGCTGTTCAACCTGATTCCGGTCAGGACCGAGCTCATTGCCAGCATGGCGGTCGATGCCCACTGGAGGCTCTACTACAACGACGCGTGGCTGGCCGCGCATACTGTCGAAGAGAACGCCGCGGTCCTGATCCACGAAGTCAGCCATCTGCTGCGACAGCATGACGCACGGAAGCACGCGGCGGCCGTGACGAACACCACGCTCTGGAACACCGCCACGGATTGCGAAATCAACGACGACCTGACGGCCGAAGGGCTACCGCTGCCGGACGATCCACCGCGACCCGAGACCTACGGGCTGAAGGCCGGAGAGAACGCCGAGACGTACTACCGGCTGCTGTCGAAGCCTGCTCAATCTGGGAGGGCGGGGGATGCTGTCACGGGAGAGGTCCGCCTGAAGGCGGACACTACGCTACCCGTATCGTCTCGCGACTGCGGGTCCGGCGCTCACGGCGAGCGACGACCGTGGGAACTCCCCGATGACGACGGAAGCCCCGGCTCGGTCGCGGGTGTAGACAACGTCAAAGCCGAGCTCGTGCGCCGCGATGTCGCACAACGGATCCTCGATCGAACCGGCGAGGCGGGTGACGTCCCTCTCGGCTGGCGCCTGTGGGCGCGCACTGTGCTGACGCCCAAAGTGGATTACATGGCGACGATCCGCCAGGCGGTACGCAAGGCACTCCGCGACAGTACGCTCGGCCGATATGACCGTACCTATCGACGACCGCATCGGCGGCAGGCCTGTTACGGCGAACTGATCATGCCGTCGTTCCACCAGCCGCGGCCCCGGCCCGGTTTCCTGATCGACACCTCCGCGTCCATGCAGGACACACAGCTGGCGCGTGCGGTTGCGGAGCTGGGAGGCCTGACCCGTCAGCTCGGTTACACGACAGAAGTGATCGTCGCCTGCTGCGACACCGTCGTGCATGACGTGAGAAAGGTCTTCAGCTCCGCGCAGTTGGAGCTATACGGTGGCGGCGGCACGGATCTGACCGCCGGCCTGAGCTGGTTCGTCGAGCGGAATGCCATCGACCTTCTCGTGATCGTCAGCGATTGCCAGACCGCCTGGCCGGACGACGTTCCGCCTTTTCCGGTCATCACGATCCGCGTCGGCGACGGATCGCCGCCGCCGTGGGGCAGTCGCGGCGCGAACAGGGTGATCACCATCGAAGAACCGTCACCACAAGTAGAGCCGCAGTCTCAGGTTCTGCTCACCGCCTGGCGCCGGAGGTAAACGTGGCGGGCTGGTCGATGCCGGAAATGAGTCCCTGGAAACCGCCTTCGCTGACGTTTCCACCGAACTCGGCGCGCATGTGGATTCGATTCGCCGTCTGGCAGCTGCGGATGGGCACGTTCATTTGCGTCGCCCTGGCCTTCGGCACCCGGCTCATCGTCACAGCGCCCGATCGTCTCTACGTGGTCAGGGACTTTTCGAACTGTTACACGCCGCCAGTGCCATCTCCCTGTGAACGCATCGCGTATCAAGGCGGCGGTCTCAACGTCATATTCACAGCACTCATCGGTGCCTTGTTGCTTGGCGTCGGCATGTGGCTGCTGTGGGAGCTCTGGAGCGAGGTCGAGCCGAAGCCGATTACCGACGATTTTCTGCGGCTGCTCAACGACTCGTTCGGGCGCAATTGGCGCAATCCGTTCAGGTGGCCGTGGAAACGTGTGCTCTGGGCTTATGGATTCACCGTCGTCGGCGCGACAGTCTCGGCCGGCTTCGGGCTGATGATCTGGACGCTCGTGGCCTCCGCGACTGCCAGGCCACCCACCGTGCACATCGATACTTCCCAGAGTTTCAGAGTCGACCGGTGATGAGTTATTAGACGACTGGGTACGCTCAACTTGGCTTGACGCTCGAGATGCGCCAGGCGCCTGTCGAAGTGCTGGTGGTCGACTCGGTCGCGCTACCGGCTCCCGAATGACCCGTCACCATCGTCGTATCGAGTGATTCTTCGCCTGGACGCCAATGGTGCGCCTTCTGGTAATGGGTCAGGGCGTCACTGAGCTCCTTCAGCCTCTCCACCGCGCGCTCGAGACGGTCGAGAATGGGCGTCAGGTCATCGCGATTCTTCGCTCGGAGCAACTTGGTCGCGAACGCAATCGTCTGGATAGGCGTGTTCGCATAGTCGCTCAGCCGCAGGAACGTCCTCGCCAGTCTTTCGCTGGCCGCTGCCTCGGCCTGGACGCGCAACATGTCCCGTTCGATGGCGAGGCCGCGCAAGCGATAGACGAGGAGCACTCCGGCAAACAGGGCGTAGATCAAGATGAGCCACGGTTCGCCCACGGGGAACCCGCGCTGAATGTCCGGATCGAGGAAGTAGGACTTGCCGAGAGCGACCGCCGCGAAGCCGGCAATCGAAGCCAATCCGACACTCAATTCGGGCGCCAGCATCGCCACGGCCAGCGCGCCGAGCTTGTTCGCTTGAAACGGCGTCCACGCCATCCCTGTCGTCGCCCAGTAACCGCTGGTGACCCAGAGCGCTGCCAGGATGACGATGTTGTTCACCATGAAGACAGCCGAGCCGAGCCGGACCGTTGGTCGCTGCCGTCGGATCAGCAAAAACAGAGTGAGAGCGATTCCGACCCCCACCGACGTTGCGTACGGATAGACCGGCATTGACGGTATGGTGCGGGCGAGGAGGAAGTCAGCAGACATCCCCGTCGCGTTGAGAATCGCGGCGGCGAGTGCGCCTCGCCACGCATGCCTTGCCGCCAGGTCGAGCGAGGTCGTCACTGGTGCACTCCCTCGACCAGCGACCTGATGTTCTCGGGGTCGATCGGTTTGGAGAAGATCTCTGCATCGCCGATTCGCCTGGCGTCGACGACGAGTGGATGCGTGCTGGCGTGACCAGTCAGAAAGACGATCCGCCCCCGATATCCCGTGTGGCGAAGCCACTTGTAGGCGTCGATCCCTGACGGTTGGCTGGGACCCAGGTTGATATCGAGAATTGCCGCCGTACACGCCAGTACCTCGTTGCCGAGAGCCACGAGCTCTTTGTAGCTGCCGACCCCCACGCACCGACGCTCGAGAACGATCGTGACTAGTTCGACGCAGCTCTCGCGCAGGTCATCGTCGTCCTCAACGAAGAGCACGAACTCGGTTGCCAACGCTGGTTCGGGGACGTCGTCGTAGAGGTGATCAGTCGTTGTCGGAGCTTGCACCGCCTCCACCCCATATTGAGAGGAGCAATCCATTGGCCAATCGATAGGACTCTTTCACGAGGACAGAGTAGCCGCCAGTCATGTTCAGGTGACCACATGCGGTGACCCGGGCATTCTCCGACCATGGCCGTTGACCTCGTCCGCCACGCGACCCCAGGTGTTAGCATCGGTCATGAACAGGACCGACTGGCAGGCACTGGTTGGCGGTGCAGGCTGTGAAATGTGCGCGCCACGTCCGGCGTCGAGTGACGTTGCGGATCTCGTGACGCCGCTCTCCGTGTCCTCGCTCTACCTGCCGAAGAATCAGACCTATCGTGGGCAATGTGCGCTGATCTTCGACCTGCGGCACGCTGCACGTCCCGACCAGCTGACGGCAGCGGAATGGGCAGCCTTCTGCGGTGATCTCTACAGCGCTCAGAACGCGGTCGTGAGCGTGACTCGGCCGGACCACATCAACGTGGAATCGCTCGGCAATGTCGTGCCGCATCTGCACTGGCACATTGTCCCGCGCTACGTCGGCGACCCTCGGTGGGGGATGCCAATCTGGACGACGCCGTTATCGGCGATGCCGGATACGCGGCTCGAGGCGAGTGATCGAGGGATGCTCCTTCGCCAGCTCCGCGAAGCACTCGCTGTTGGCTGAACCGCTCGACGACAGAAAGACCTTCGCATGACCGGGCGGGGCAGCTGCGCCTCGCAGCGCGCTGCCTCGCGACTGTGCCCGTAGAATCGCGGTCTTGCTATTCCTCGGCTTGGGGGGACTCCTGAGGACCATCATTTCTGGTTTCGAGAAGCGCGGCCGATAACCGCCGATGAACCTGCCGCAACTCGTCCAGCCGCTGGGTGGCGTTGTCTTCCGAGGGAGACGATCGCGCTGTGTCGAGCAGGCGCGGAAGGTAAATCGTGCTCAGCGCGCCGGCCCGCCGCGCGAACCGCCCACGCGCGTGGGCGACCTGCGCGGCCGACAGGATATGACTGAAGGCATGGTCGAGCGCGATCCAGTGGCGATCGGCGGACACGGGAAGATTCTACAGCGAAGTCCTTTACAGTGCAAAGCATGGCGGCCGACCTATGAGAAGACGCAACCTGGCACCCGTGATCGTCACGCTGGTGCTCATCCTGACGGCCGCGGGCGTGGAATTCGCACTCGGCCGCCAGCCGATCTGCAAGTGCGGCGTCGTCAAGCTGTGGCATGGCGTGGTCCAGAGCTCCGAAAACTCGCAGCACCTGTCGGACTGGTACACGCCGTCCCATATCGTCCACGGCATCTGGTTCTTCGCGCTGAC
>Ga0070670_100005847_pt1 | contig 10400 bp, 7 predicted proteins | sample KBSS63metaG_FD_64665 | JGI IMG/M metagenome (GOLD analysis project Ga0070670, IMG submission 64665) | Switchgrass rhizosphere microbial communities from Kellogg Biological Station, Michigan, USA - KBS S6-3 metaG | ecosystem: Host-associated > Plants > Roots > Rhizosphere > Soil ... | reverse complement strand
TGTACCCGATCTACCCGCGCTTCCGCGACGACGAGCGCGAGTCGCAGCGCATGATGATCGACGTAGTGGCGGTCGCGACGACCGTCATCTGGCCGCTGTTCGCCGTCCTGGCGGGTCTCGGCCCGCTCGTCGTCCGCGTGCTCCTCGGACCCGACTGGACCGCCGTCGCGTCGATCGTGGGGCCTCTCTGCCTGTACGCCATGGCGAACATCGCGTACTCCTTGTTCGCGCCGTTCGCCGAGTCGTACGGGTTCCTGCGTTTGATCTGGGTCGTGCAGGCGTGCTGGACCATAGCCCTCGTCGCGGCGATCTTGATCGCTGTCTTCGCCGATGCCGACATGCGCGCGATCGTGCTGGTCGCTGTCGCCGTGCAGATCCCCGTGCACGCGCTGCAGGTCGCGCTGCTCGCGCGGCGTCGCGTGGTCGACGCCCTCGGCACGTTGCGTGTGGAAGTCTGGTCGGGAGTGATCGCCGCGATCTGGTACATAGCGGCGATGCTGACCACGCACCTGCTCGGGAGCGAAGAGCTCGTGCTGCAGATCGCCGCAAGCAGCGGTGTGGTCGCGCTCCTGATCGTCGGGACGTGGCTTGCGCTCCCCTTCCTCCCTGCCGGTCGAGCCCTCTCGGCTCGCGGGATCCCGATCCGCCTTCGTCGCAGCGCGTCGTGAGACCGCTGGACGAGCGGATCCGCGTCCTCGTCCTGACAAACGAGGAGGCGGACGGCGATCACCCTGGCCACCGCGACGCCTTCGCCCAGCTCGAGGCCGACGGCAGCATCGACGCGTTCGCCTGGGCGGCGCCGAAGATGATCGCGAAGTCGAAAGGCAACGACGGCGCACTTCGCGAGGTCGTCGAGATCATCCGCGGCACGCGCCCGAACGTGGTCGTCCAGATTGCGATCCAGGGCTTTCCGTTCACGAAGGGCTGGTTCAGCGAGGTCGCGTCCCTCCCACAGCCACCGATCCTGCTCTACGCGGAGCACGACGCCTGGGGCCGCTGGCGGAAGCCCGTGCCGACCGAGACGAAGCTCTGGTGGCGCGCTTCCGACGTCGTGTTCAGCGTGGCGGTCGGAAAGCAGCGCGCGCTGATCGAACGCTTCGGCGGCCGCGACGTCCGCCACATTCCCAACACGTACGACCACATCCGATACGCGGCCGCGGAGGCGTCCGAGCCGTCGACCGACGGTGACTACTCGGACGTCGCGGTCATCGGAAACGCGTGGGGCCGCCGCTACTTCTCGCGCCTGCCCGGCGCGAGCGAACGCATCCGGCTCGTTCGTGCGCTCCAGGCGGATGCGCGGATCCCGCTCGCGATCTACGGATCGAACTGGACCGGACGCGGCGTGAAGGGGCCGATCTCGATCGACGATCAGGCGGACGTCGTCCGACACGCGCTGCTCACCGCGAACTGGGACCACTTCCCGGACTACGCAGCGAGCTCGTCGGACCGCCTCTGGGTTCAGATGCTCGCGGGACGCGCGCACGTGACGACGCTCCACCCCGCTTCCGGCTGGCTGCCGCGGCCGGAGCAGGGTCTCTTCCTCGAGCCGTCGCCCGAGGCGGCGGTCTCGCGCATCCGCGAGCTCCTCGCGCGACCGCGCGAGGAGGTGCTGCAGATCGGCCTCGAGGGTCACCGCTGGACGCGCCGGCGCGTCAGCCATCGCGAGTTCGCCCGCTATGTCCTGGGGGCGGTCGACCCGCGACTCCTCGAGCCGCTCCCGGAGGATCCGTGGAGGCACCTGCCCCACTAGGTCGCCACGACGACACCGATGCGGGCGCGCAGGCGCACGTGACCATCGTCGAGGACTACCTCTTCGAGTATCGGAGGCCGTTCTTCGAGCTGCTCGAGGCGACGCTCGCGGCGCGATCGATCCGTCTCTCGGTCGCAGTCGGCCGCGTGCCCGACTCATTCGTCCCAAGAGGCGACGACGTGCCACCCCTGCCGTTCGTGCACGAGGTTCCCACGCGTGCGTTCTCGTTCGCGGGTCGCCGGCTGGCCTACAAGCGGCTCTCCGGGCTCGCCGCCGGTTCCGACCTCGTCGTCGTCGATCAGGCGCTTCGACACCTCGAGAACTACCAGCTGCTCTTCCGCCGCCGGCGCCGGCCGAAGATCGCGCTGTGGGGACACGGCGCTCGCCGGGTGAAGGCAGCGACGGCCTTCGAGCGCTTCCTCGAGCGGCGCATGACGACCTCCGCCGACTGGTTCTTCGCGTACACGCCGAACGGCGCCGCTCAGGTCGCGGCCAGCGGGTTCGACCCTGAGCGCATCACCGTGGTGCGCAACACGGTGGACGTGGCCGAGTTGGCTGAGCTTCGTCGCGCGGTCTCCGAAGACGAACGGGCTCGACTCCGAGCGGCCCTCGACCTACCTGCTCGCAACGTCGGTCTCTTCATCGGCGCGCTCGACGCCTCGAAGCGACTCCCGTTCCTTCTCGAGGCCGGCTCGATCGTGGCGCGCCGGTTCCCGGACTTCGTTCTGGTCGTCGTGGGCGACGGAGACGACCGCCCGCTCGTCGAGGAGGCGCAGCGGGCCCGGTCGTGGCTCCGCTACGTAGGCCGGGCGACCGGTGTCGACAAGGCCCGGCTCGGGTCGGTGTCGGACGTCCTCCTCATGCCCGGAAGGGTCGGCCTCGTGGCGGTCGACTCGTTTGCGTTGCGGACTCCCATCGTCACGACGACGTGGCCCTACCACGCGCCCGAGGTCGACTACCTCGAAGACGGGGTCAACGCACGCTTCTCCGGGGACAGCGTGACGGAGTACGCGCAGGCCGTCGCGGAGGTCCTGACCGAACGCGACGCGCTGTCCCGTCTGAAGGACGCATGCGCCGCGGCCGTTCCCGACTACTCGCTCGATGGGATGGTCGAGCGCTTCGCCGAGGGTGTCGCCGCGGCGCTTGCGACACCGCGCGCCTGATCAGCCTCGACGCAGGAGCCGACGAGGAGCGGTCGCGACGGCGCTCACCACCAGCTTGACGTAGGGAGCCGCCCAGAACAGTGGCCAGAGGCGGCCGCCGTGTCGCCGGAGAAACCGGGCATGCGATCGCATGGGAAGCCCCTTGGGACCCTGGATGAGGCGCCAGCGGGTGCGCAACGGGAGCGTCGTGTCACGAAACGTGCCGCTCAGGTGGCCGCGCGGGCAGACGCCGACCGTTCCCGCTGCCACGACGATGCGAATCCCTTCCTCCCGGGCGCGGAGGCCGTAGTCGAAGTCCGCCTGGCTGTGGGCGAACCCACCGTCGATCGGGCCGACACGCTCGGACACGGCGCGAGGCACGAGCACGACGTTCCCGTTGAAGGTGTCGGCGTCGCGCGGCTCGTCGCCTGGCTCGACCACCCTCGTGCGCAGGACGTGCCACGAGCTTTGCTTCACGCCCGAATACGTCACCGCGCCCGTCTCGGGATCGCGGAGCGCACCGACGACGATGGCCTCGGGACAGGCATCGGCGGTCGCCAGGAGATGGCTCAGCGCGGTCGGGTCGAGCGTGACGTCGTCGTTCAGCCACAGGAAGTACTCCGGACGTCGTTGCGCCGCGCGGGTCTCGGCGACTTGCATCCCGCGCGCCCAATAGAGGCTGCCGTCCGCGTGGACCACGAATGCGTGATCGAACTCGGCGCGGATTGCGTCGCTCGTACCATCGGTGCTCCCGTCATCCACGACGACGGCCTCGACGATCGGAGCGCGCTCGGGCAGCTCCTGAGAGAAGAGTGAGTGGAGACAGCGAAGCGTCAAGGCCCTGCGGTTGTGGCACGTCATGAGGCCCACGACCCTCACTGAGCGCCGCCGAGAGTGGGATGCAAGTCAGGCGCCGATTCGGGCGCGAGGCGCGAACGGCAGTCCGGAAGTACATTGACCCCGGTGTCCATGGCCTCCCGTGTGACGCACCTGGCCCGCCGCGGCGCTCGCGGCGTCGGGGCGCGACTCGCAACGCTGCGATTCAGTCGCCAGCTCGACGTCCAACCAAGAGACGATCTTGTCCATTTGGGGAGCGAGTACGGGGGCTACGTCGTACCGATGGAGCTGCTTGGTCCGGACGCGACATGCTACTCCTGCGGCGTCGGCGAGGACGTCAGCTTCGATCTCGAGCTGATCGCCGCGACCGGTTGCCTCGTGCGCGCGTTCGACCCTACGCCCCGCGCGGAGGAGTTCGCGCGCTCGGTTGCAACGCGCGAGCCGCGATTCAGCTTCTTCCCGTACGGGATCTGGAAGACGGACGAGACGATGCGGTTCTTCTCTCCAGAGGACGAGACGCACGTCTCCCATTCGATCGACAACCTGCAGCAAACGCGGGACTACTTCGAAGCCGAGTGTCGAAGCGTGACCTCCATCATGGCCGAGCTCGGCGACGACAGGATCGACGTGCTGAAGCTGGACGTGGAAGGAGCCGAGTACGAGGTCCTCCAGAGCATCATCGACGCCGACGTCGACATCAGGACGGTGTGCGCCGAGTTCCACAAGGTGACGACGGTCGGAGACATGATCGCGGCTGTCCGGCGGTTCGTCGCGGCGGGCTTCGTCCCCGTCCACGCGGACGGCCTCACGGCGACGTTCGTGCGAACGGGCGGCCAGGCAACCGCGTAGAGGCGAAGCGCGGCGGATGACCCAAGGCGCCTCAAGCGCCGACGCGGACTCCGTGCGCCGCGAGCTTCGTCCGCCAGATGCGCGACTCGTTGAGCTCCGTCTTCCACGTGATCGGCCTGCGCAGGTGCCGGTTGTTCGACCACTCCCGCTCGTTGCCCTCGGGAGCCCCATCGAGCAGGCCGTCTCGCCGGTCGCCGTCTCTGTTCATGTATCCCACGACGTTCCCGTGGGCGTGGTTGTTCGCTCCGCCCGGACGGATCCGCAGCGCTCGATATCCGTTGCCGATCCGTGTCTTCCCGTCCGGCAGGAAGCCGTCCTGGACGATGCGGTTGTCGTGGATGTAGTTGTCGTGGGCCCCGTCAGCCGCGAAGACCCCTATGCCGAGGCCATCGACGACCTGGTTGTTCCAAACCTCGTTGTCGAAGGAGTCGCCTTCGATCGTGATGCCGTTTTGCGAAGACGTGTTGTATGCGTTCCCCGGCTTCGACTGATGCTGGAAGTAGTTGTCGTGAACCCGAACGTGGGCCGAGTGGTAGACGCTCACCAGGTCCTCGGGATCGGAGTTTCCGTAGGTGTTGACGACTTCGTTCCACGATACGTCGATCGTCGCTTCCGTCACCGTCGCGAACTGGATGAATTGTCGGTCGCCGCCGCCAGGGCCACGTTGTACGTTGCGCTGCCTGTTTCTCGTCACGACGACGGAGGAACCTTCAACGCCGCCGACGAGCTTGATCCCGCCGGTCTTGATGATCGTGCAATTGCGAATGGCAACCGACTTGAAGTTCTCGGCGTTGACGAATCTCCCGTCGCCGCCGATCGCCGTGGAACGCGTGATGGTCAGATTGGCCGGAACGTCGTACGGCGATTCGATGAGCGTGCCACCGGCCATGTTCACAACGATCGAACCGACGATCGTCACCGACTCGCTCGTATCGATGAGAATCGCCGGAGCCGACGGACTCGTCGACACCCAGTTACCCGTGTAGACGCCCCCCTTGGTTATGACGATCGGGCCGCTCGCCGTGCGGAGCGACCCAGCGTTCACGGTCGCTCGCTGCTGGGCATCGGCGAGACCGCGATCGTCGGCGGCAGCCAGCGGGAGAGCGACGGCGAGACCGACGAGGACAACCAGAACGATGACGCGTAGCAGCTTTGCCTCCCCTGTTGGCAGGGAGAGACTAGTCGCCACGGTCGAGCAAACGTCAACCCGGTCGCCGGGATCGTCGGGTCGTCGGTTCGCGGCGGCGAACGCCGTCGTCGTTTGTCAGGCGCCGAGGCTGATGCCGGCTGCAGCGACCTTGTCGCGCCATCGCTGCGTCTCCGCATTCTCGTCTGCGCGAGTGATGGTCTGGCCGTACTTGAGCCGGTTGTTGTCGGTCCACGCTCCGGTGGACACCCCGTCGCCGTTCCCGCGCGGCTCCCCGTCGAAGTTGCCGTCGTTGCCACGCCCGGAGCCCCAGTTGGTGCCGTTCATGGCGCCGAGAACATTTCCGTGCGCCTGGTTGTTCGAGCCACCGGGCTTCACGCTCATGCCCTGGTAGCCGTAGTAGTTGCGCGTGACCCCGTCGTCGAGGTACCCGGCGTTGACGACGCGGTTGTTGTTGAAGACGTTGCCCGACGCGGGCCCCGTCGAGGTCGGGAAGACGGCGATCGAGAGCGTCCGCACGAGGATGTTCCCTTCGATTCTGTTGTTGCTCACCGGCTGTCCGGAGCCGCCGTAGCCATCGAGCGTGATCGTGTTCTGCGACGAGCCGGGGCCGTTGCCGGGGTAGAAGTGACCCTGGATGTAGTTGTCGTGCCACCAGGTATTCGACGAGTGGTAGATCGAGAACACGTCTTCCGGATCCGACTGGTTGTACTCGTTGATGATCTCGTTCCAGGCGACCTCGAAAGTGCCGGTCGTCCAGAGGCGGACCTGCAGGAAGTTCCCCACGCTGCCCGGCGCGCGCTGGATGTTGTGGTGGCGGTTCCTGAGGAAGATGACGTCACCGTTGCCGACGAGGGTGACACCGGCGGTCTTCTCGATCGAGTTGTTCTTCAGGACGATCCTGGAGAACGCATCGGCGTCGATGATCCGCGCGCTGCCACCGCTGATGTTGCAGTGGTCGATCGTGAGGTTCGGCGGCTTGGAGCCCGACGTCTTGATGATCGTCCCGCCCGTGTACGTCAGCGAGCAGCTGGACAGCGTCACGGCCTCGGTGGTCGAGATCGTGACCTGACCTCCGAATGACCCCGTGTAGACACCTCCGGCCGAGATCACGCCGGTCGAGGGGATCGGGTTCCCGGCCGGAGGGGCCGGAGCAGGCGCAGGCGCCGGCGCCGGACAGGCGGCCGTGGATGCCTGCAGCGAGGCCTGCGTCGAGCTGTTACCCGCCGCATCTCGTGCGACGACCCCGAACGTGTAGGCCGTACCGCACGCGAGCCCGGTCTGACTCGCCGACGTCGTCGTAGCGGTAGCCATCTTCGTACCGTTGCGGTACACGTCGTAGCCGGTCACTCCGACGTTGTCGCTCGAGGCGTTCCAGCTCAGCGTCAGCGACGAGGTCGTGACGTTCGACCCCGCGAGGCCGGTCGGAGCCGAGGGCGGCGTCGTATCGGCGCAGGCCGTCGTCGACACCATGACGGTGGCCTTGCTCGACCGGTTCGACGCCGCGTCATACGCGTCGACCGCGAGCGTGTAGCTCGTGTTGCAAGTCAGGCCCGAGAAGATCCCGGTCGTCTGGCTGCTCGTCCCGACCTGCGTGCCTCCACGATAGAGCCCGTACCCGACCACGCCGACGTTGTCGCTCGAGGAGCTCCAGTTGAGCGCGATGCTCGTGGACGTACGGTTCGTCGTCACGACGTTCGTGGGCGCCGACGGTGGCTGTGTGTCCGCGCACGCGCTGGTCGAGGCGACGACCGAGGCGCGGGTGGAGCTGTTGCCTGCAGCGTCGTATGCCTCGACCTCGACGGTGTAACCCGTTCCACAGGTGAGGCTGGACACCGTCGTGCCGGGCTGGGTGCTCGTACCGTTCGGCGTGCCGTTGACCAGAGTCCGGTAGCCCGTGACCGCGACGTTGTCGGACGACGGTGCCCATGTGAGCGAGAGGCTCGTCCGCGTGACGCCGGACACCGTGAGACCGGTCGGCTGCGACGGCGGGGTCGTGTCCGCCGGCGAGGGCGGGGGCGGCGCAGGAGTCGGTGTCGCGCAGGCGGCCGTTGCCGCGCTCGCGCGGGCCGGGCCAGAGGCGTTACCCGCGGCGTCACGCGCGACGACCTCGTACTGGTATGTGGTCCCGCACGTCAGACCCGACTGCGAGGAGGTCGTCGACGTCACCGACGCGACCTTCGACGAGTTCCGGTACACGTCGTATGCGGTCACGCCGACGTTGTCCGTCGAGGCCGACCACTGGAGAGTCATGGCTGTCTGAGTGACGTTCGAGACGGCGAGCGAACCAGGCATCGACGGCGGGGTCGTATCCGGGGTCGGCGCGGGAGGTGGCGGCGGCGCAGCGGGACACGCGTCGGTCCCGGCTGTGAGATCCGCGGCGGCGGATCGATTCCCGGCGGCGTCGTACGCGTCCACGCCGATCGCGTAGCTCGTATCGCACTCGAGACCTGCCAGCGTCGCGTTCGTCTGCGTCACGCTCATGCGGGGCGCACCGTCGACCAGCACGCGGTAGCCGGCGATGCCGACGTCGTCGCTGGAGGCCGTCCAGCCGAGGGAGAGCGACGTCTCGTTCTTGGCGGTCAGCGCGAGATTCGCCGGCGCTGTCGGCGCGCTGGAGTCTCCGCATGCTGACGTTGAGACGTACGCCGTTCCGAGCAGGGATCGATTGCCTGCTGCGTCGACCGCATCGACGAGGTAGCTGTAGGTGTTCCCACACGCGAGACCACTCAGGGCGACCGTCGGATCGCTGACGGCAGCGACCCTGGAGGCTCCCTGGAACACGCCGTAGCCGACGACGCCGACGTTGTCCGTGGACGGGCTCCACGACAGCACGACCGCGGTCGGCGTGGTCACCAGCTGCTTGAAGCCCGTAGGCTTGCTCGGCGGCTGTGTGTCGGGACAAGCCGCCGTCGCGACGAGCGCCGTGACGCGAGGAGAGCGGTTTCCGGATCGGTCGAATGCCGAGACGGAAAGAGCCGAGCTCTGGCCACACGCGAGGCCCGAGACGATGTACGCCGGGTTCGTCACCGTCTTCTTGCCCGTGTCGCCGTACACGAGGTACCCGGCGACCTCGACGTCGTCCTGTGCGGGCTGCCACGCGACGTACACGGCAAACGGCGTGGCCTTGACCACGTGAACGTCCGCCGGCGCGGTCGGTGGAACCTGATCACGCGGCGCCGAGTTGCGCCCTTGTGCAGGACCGACGACGCACACCGTCAGGAGTGCGACGATCGATGCGGCGGCAAGAGCCGTGCGCTTGGCGGCGGCAGACACAGCCCCCGTGTTCTCGGCGACCTAGCCGTCGGGCCTAGACCCCCGATCGGGGTAGCCACCCGGACGGCCAGGGTCTTTTTGCACAACGACGCCGTCCAGTTCCCTCCGGCGAGTGACGTCGTACGGACTGCCGAACGCGGTTCAGCCAGGGATGGAGACCGTCGCCTGCACCGTGGCGCCCGGGGCTCGGCGCCCTCCGACGATCGGCCAGACATACCACGTGTACTCACCGGCGCGGAGCGTCCGGCGGCTCCCCGCATAGATCCAGCTCGCCGGGACGACGACCTCCGGCTCGATCGTGTCACGCACGAAGACGCGCCGGGATGCTCGGAAGAACTCGACGTGATACCCGGACGCGTTCGGCGCCGGGGCCCAGACGAAGCGGCGCTCAGTCGGCCTCGATGGCGTCTTGGACGGACCGGGTCCGGATCCCGGAATCGCCGTAGGGGACGGAGGAGCCGTCCGCGTCGCGGGCGAATTGCCCGTGCCTACGTGCAGATCGACGAGCAAGAGCACGAGCGCAGTCACGACGGCACAGCCGACGAGGAGCCTTCGTTCATCCGGCCGCCGAACCTGTCTCGCGACCCGCTGCGCGCGGTCGACGCGCGTCGTGGCGACCGCCGGGCGCTCCGGAATCGGCGTCCACCCGAGGGGCACCGTCGGCGCGTCGGGGAGCTGCGCCCTGGCCAGCGCACCGAGATCCGGGTCGACGAGGACGAGCTCGGGGCTCGTCACATCGTCCCCGCGACCGTAGGGACGGAGGTCGATCGACACTTGGGCTGTCATCGGTTGCAGCTCGCATTCGCTGCAGTCGGACCGACGCCTCCTGTGCAGCGGCGGCGTGTCCGAGGTGGACGGCTAGGCTCCGGACGTGCTGAGCCCGGCGGTCGAGAACCTCGTGACACAGCTGACGAAGCTGCCCGGTATCGGTCGCCGGACCGCGCAGCGTCTCGCGTTCCACATCCTGTCGACGCGGCCGGAGGACGCGCTCGAGCTCTCGCGCGCGATCGAGGAAGTCAAGGCGCGCGTCCGGTTCTGCCGCGAATGCGGCAACCTCACCGAGGACGAGCTCTGCGACGTCTGCTCGGACGCGCGCCGCGACCGCTCGGTGATCTGCGTGGTCGAGCAGCCGGTGGACGTGGTCTCGGTCGAGCGGACGGGCGAGTACCAGGGGCTCTACCACGTCCTCGGCGGCGCGCTCTCGCCGCTCGACGGGATCGAACCGAGCGATCTCCGCATCGACGGCTTGCTGGCTCGCGTCTCGGCGAACGGCGTGACCGAGGTCGTGCTCGCGACCAATCCCACGATGACGGGAGAGGCGACCGCCGCTTATCTCGCCGATCGGCTACGCGACAAGGTGAGCGTCACCCGGCTCGCGAGCGGCCTTCCCGTCGGCGGC
>Ga0070670_100005846_pt1 | contig 10402 bp, 7 predicted proteins | sample KBSS63metaG_FD_64665 | JGI IMG/M metagenome (GOLD analysis project Ga0070670, IMG submission 64665) | Switchgrass rhizosphere microbial communities from Kellogg Biological Station, Michigan, USA - KBS S6-3 metaG | ecosystem: Host-associated > Plants > Roots > Rhizosphere > Soil ... | reverse complement strand
TAGCGGACGCCCCACACCATGTCGAAGATCGTCGTCGGGATGAAGATCAGGCCCGCGATGGCACCGCAGAGAATCGACTGCGGGTTGCCGAAGACGACGCGGAACGCGCGCGTCGCTTCCTTCAGCCCGCCGCGTTCGGCCTGGGATGCGGACCCGGCTCCAGGAAGAAGAAGATAGAGGAGCGCACTGATCACCAGGCCCGCCAGTCCCATCCCGAACCAGAAGCTGCTCCACGCCACACCCGACGCGATCATCGGGCCGACGACGAACTGCCCCGCCGATCCGCCCGCCATGCCGAACATCTGCGTCGCGCCGATGAGCGTCGCCGCGCGCGATGCCGGAAAGCTGGTCGTCGCGATGTAGGCGGCGCCGACCAGCGCAAACACGCCGCCGGCGCCCTGGAGCAGCCGGCCGGCGGATGCGAGGGGCGCGCTGCCGGAGGAGAACATCAGCGCGCCGACGCCTACGGCGGCGGCGCCGATCGGCACCACGCGGCGCGGACCCATCCAGTCCATCGCCACGCCCGCGACGAGACTGAAGGGCGAGTAGCCGTAGTAGAAGAGGCCGGCCATCGTCGCCACGCCGGCGGTGGTCACGCCGAAGGCGTCGGCGAGCTGCGGCATCATGACGGCAGGAGCCGACCGCAGGGTGTACTGGTAGAAGTAGTACACGGCTGCGATCAGCCAACCGACCACCGCAGCCCTGACAGCTTTTTCCACGACGGCTTCCGCGAATGCGCCCGGCCCGGCCGCTAGCAGAGCACCACCGAGACGGCGAGGCCGCCCTCGGACGTCTCCTTGTATTTCGCGTTCATCTCTTTGGCGGTCAGCGCCATCGCCGCTACGGTCGTATCGAAGTCGACGCGGCGGTTCGCGGGGATTTCGTTACTGGCGATGAGGAACCCCGTCCACGCCTTCACGGCGCCGTAGGCACAGCGCTCGATGCAGGGGATCTGCACGTAGCCGGCGACCGGATCGCAGGTCATGCCCAGGTGATGCTCGAGCGCCGACTCGGCGCCGTTCGCCACGACTTGAGGGCTGAAGTCATGCGCCTGCGCGAGAAGCGCCGCGCCCATTGCCGAGGCCACGCCAATCTCGGCCTGACAGCCGCCCTCTGCGGCAGCGAGCGTCGCGTTGTGCTTGCAGAGGTACCCGACCACCACCGCGGCCAGCATGCCGTCGCGGATCTTCTGCTGCGGCAGCTTGCGGCCGCCCTCGCCGACCGAGTAGACCAGCGCCGGGAGCACGCCGGCGGACCCGCCGGTCGGCGCGGTCACGACGAGGTGGCCGCGGGCGTTCTCTTCGGATCCGGCCAGCGCATAGGCGGCGACCACGCCGACGCCGCGCTGCTTCTCGTACTCATCGTCCATCGCGCGCTTGTAGACCTCACCGGCGCGGGTCTTCAGCTTGATCGGACCCGGCAGCACGCTCTCGGGCATCGCCAGGCCGGTCTTGACGATGTTGACCATCGCCGTCGTGACCTTGTCGATGAAGGCGTTGATGTCGGCTTCGCTCTTTCCGGAGACCGCGATTTCGTTTGCCATCGCCACCTGCGCGACCGAGAGCTTGTTCTGCTCGGCGTGCGCCAGCAGCTCCTTCATCGTCGAGTAGGGATAGCGCGGCTGCCCCTTCTTCGGCGGCTCGTACCCTTTCCACTCGATGAACCCGCCGCCCACGGAGTAGTACTCCTGCTCCAGCAGCACGGTGTCGCCCGCCATCAGCTTGCAGGTCATCGTGTTCGGGTGCGGAAAGTCTCCCTTCGGCGCGTCGTAGACGATGTCCTTGAGCGAGGCGTTGAACGTCGCGCTCCCGAGCGTCACCGGGAACACCTGATCCGGCTTGTCGCGCAGTTCGTCGAGGAACAACGGATCGATGGTCGCGGGTTCCTTGCCGATGATGCCGGCGAGCGCCGCGCGTTCCGTACCGTGCCCCTTGCCCGTGGCGCTGAGGCTGCCGAACAAGTACACCTTCACCGCGGTGGCTTTCGCCGTCTGGTCGGCCGGCAGTTTCGTCGCCCGCTGATAGAAGTCGTAGGTGATCCGCATCGGACCGATGGTGTGCGAGCTGGAGGGGCCCGGGCCGATCTTGTAGAACTCGTCGATGGTCGTCATGACGGGTCCCTTGCTCTTCTTGACGACGTCGAGATTCGTGGCGAGTGCGGGGGCCGCCTGCCCCGCACCCAGCGGGGATCTGGCGCCCGCGGCGGCGCTCGCCGTGGCCTCCGGAGTCGTGGGCACGCCGGCCAGCACTGAGACCGCGCCCACCATGGCGCTGCGCATCATGAAGGCCCGCCGGTCGACGCCCGCGGAGGGGTCTGTCGCGTCCAGCATCACAAACGGCGGATTCGGAAGATCCTTCTCACTTTTCATGGTCGGCCTCGTCGTCGGTCTGGCGGCGCCCCGGGATTAGCGCGCGTCCATACAGCAGGGCGCGTGCCCACGGCCGTCGCGGCCGGCGGCAGCCGAAAACCGGTGACATCACACGAGTTGACGGGCGCGGCTCGACTGAGCGCACGCCTCGGTGGCGGCGCGGGCCTCCGGGAACGGCGCCTGCTAATTGGAGGTTCTCCGGAATAACGGAGGTGCAGCGCGCAGGGGCAGCGCCGGCGCTCGCATGAGGCGTGTCGGCTCAACGACTTGCCGCGCAGGGTGAGGCGGCCGCTCGCGGCATTCGCCGTGCTCGGTCGGCGGTGATGTGCAGGTACGCGTCGCGGCTGATGGCCGCTCTCAGTCTGCTGCTGTCGCCCGCCGCGAGCAGCGCCCAGCAGTCCCAGCCGCCCGCGGCGCCTTCGTCACCGGCGCGCGAGGCGCCGGCGCCGCGGATCGAAACCTGGGGCGAGTTCGATCCCGGTGACGGCTTCCTGATCGGGCGCAACAGTCTCGGTGAGCTCTCGATCAGCGCCTACGGTCTGGTCCGCTACCTCGATCAGACGCCCGGCACGCAGACGTTCGTCGATCACCTCGGGCACGAACACGCCACCGACGGCCGCAACGACATCTTCCCGCACCGCATCATCGTGTATCTGAAGGGATGGGTCGGCAATCGCAAGCTGATTTACAACGTCGTGTTCTGGACGGTGAACACCACCGATCAGGACGCGCTGTTCACGGTGCTCGGCTATCAGTTCCACCGCCGGTTCAGTCTCTATAGCGGCATCAACGGCAGTCCCGGCACGCGCTCGCTCCAGGGTTCGCATCCCTACTGGCTCGGACACGATCGCGTCATGGCCGACGAATTCTTCCGGCCCTACTTCTCGTTCAGCGTCTGGGGCCAGGGGGAGCTGGTCCCCGGACTCTGGTACAACGCGTCGGTCGCCAACAACTCCAGCTCGCTCGGCGTCACGGCGGCGCAGCTCGATCGCCACATGACCGCCGGCGCGTCGATGTGGTGGATGCCCACCACGCACGAATTCGGACCCAAGGGGGGCTACGGCGACTGGGAGTACCACGAGAAGGTCGCGACGCGCGTCGGCTTCTCCACGACCGAGAGCCGGGAACAGCGGTTCACCGACGCCGTCACCGGCGATACCGGCAACACGACGATCAAGCTCGCCGACAGCCTGAACGTGTTCGATCCGGGCGCGCTCGCGCCGGGCGCGACCGTGCAGCTGGTCGACTACAACGTGCTCTCGGTGGACGCCGGCGTGAAGTATCGCGGCGTCTTCCTGCAGACCGAAATCTTCAACCGATGGCTGAACAACTTCCAGGCCGACGGCCCGTTGCCGGTCACGTCCATCCATGACAAGGGCTTCTACGTCCAGGGCGCGTTCTTTCCGATCAAGAAGAAGCTCGAGGTCTACGGCGCGACGTCACAGATTTACGGCGACCACGACGCGGGGTTCTCGAACAGCTCCGAGTACATCGTCGGCACGAACTTCTATCCAGCCGACACGCGCAATCACCGTCTGAACGCGCAGATCATCGACGTCAATCATTCGCCGGTCGGCAGCACGTTCGGCTACTACACCAGCGGCCAGAACGGCGTCACCTACTCGCTCGCATTCTCGGTGTTCTTTTGAGAGTTCACGTGCCCTTGATTCGTGTCGCCCGATCGACCGGCCTCGCCGCGGCGGTGCTTCTGGCGGCAACGCTGCGGCCCGCGGCACAGCCCTCCGGCGCCGGCGGCGCCGACGAGTTCTTTGACTCCCATTTTCATCTGACCAATTACATCCAGCAGGGCATCGACGTCCGGCAGTTCCTCCAGATCATGGGCACGCGCGTCGGGCGATCAACCCTCTTCGGGATTCCACTGCAACAGCAGTGGTCCTTCGCCAACTCCGGTGACTTTGCGCCGAGCTACTACCTGGAGAGCGATGCGCCGCTCTACTACTACTCGTTCACCGACGCCTACATCGCGTCGGTGTACCGGTCGCTGTCCCCGCAGGAGCAGGCCCGCTTCGACCCGATGATCACCGGGTTCAACCCGGCCGACATGTACGCCGCCGATCACATCCGCCGCGTGCTCAAGACGTTTCCCGGGGTGTTCACCGGCATCGGCGAGTTCAGCATCCACAAGGAGTTCGTGTCGGCGAAGGTGTCGGGCGAAACCGCCAGCCTGACCAATCCCGCGCTCGACCGCATTCTCGACTTCGCGGCCGAGGCGGGTCTCGTCGTGATCCTGCACAACGACATCGACGTGCCGTTTGCGAAGCAAAACGCCGAGCCCGCGTATCTGCACCAGATGAAGGCGCTCCTGAGGCGACATCCACAGACCGCGATCATCTGGGCGCACGTCGGCCTGGGCCGCGTCGTGCACCCGGTTCAAGCCTCCGGCGCCGCCCAGCGCAATCCCGCACAGGTGCAGCTCGTCGAAGCGATGCTCACCGACCCGGCCTTCAATCACGTCTCGTTCGACATCTCGTGGGACGAAGTCGCCAAGTACGCCGTCGCGACACCGGAGTCGATCGCTCGCGTCGCGGCGATGCTGAACAGATTCCCCGAACGATTTCTCTTCGGCACCGACACCGTCGCGCCGTCGGGGCCCGCCGCGTATTACGCCGTGTTCGACATCTGGGCGCCGGTCTTTCACCTCCTCACGCCCGCGGCAAGCGTCGCGGTGCGCAAGGGCAACTATCAACGGATCTTCGATGCCGGGCGACGGAACGTCCGCATCTGGGAGAGAACACATGCGTCATGACTGCCGTCTTCGGGTCCGCCGCGCCGCCTGGGTGACGGCATCGATCTTCGCGCTCGGCGTCGCGACGGCGAGCGCCCAGAGCCCGCAGCCGGCACCCGACGCGAAGCCGTCGTTCGAGATCTACGGCTTCGCGATGCTCGACATGGGGCACGACTTCAAGCAAATCGATCCCGCCTGGTTCGACACCTTGCGGGTGAGCAAGCTGCCGTCGCTGAAGGATCAGTTCGGCCACGACAACAACACTTTCGCGGGCGTCCGCCAGAGCCGTTTCGGAGCCAAGTCGTCGACGCCGACAGCGCTCGGCGATCTCAAGACGACGTTCGAGTTCGAGCTATTCGGAACCGGCGTGGACGCCGGCCAGACCACGTTCCGTCTGCGGCACGCGTGGGGCGAGCTCGGCACCTTCGGCGCCGGACAGACGTGGAGCCCGTTCATGGACCCGGACGTCTTCCCGAACTCGCTCGAGTACTGGGGGCCGACCGGGATGGTCTTCTTCCGCAACGTGCAGGTGCGCTGGACGCCGATCTCGGGGAGCTCGAGCCTGATGATCGCACTCGAGCGCCCGGGCGCGAGCGGCGATCAGGGCGTCTACGCGTCACGCATCGAGCTGCAGAACATCAAGCCCCGGTTCCCGGTGCCGGATGTGTCGGCGGCATACAAGCTGTCGCGTGGATGGGGCTACTTCCGCACCGGCGCCATGCTGCGGCTGATCAAGTGGGACGACGTGCTCGCCGATCAGTTCGAGCTCTCAGGCAAAGGAACGGGATGGGGCCTCAACTTCAGCTCCAACCTGAACGCCGGCAAGAAGGACGTCGTGCGGCTGCAGCTCGTCGTCGGCGAGGGGATCCAGAACTACATGAACGATTCGCCGGTCGACATCGGCGTCGTGAACAACTTCTCCGATCCGGTGACCCCGATCAAGGGTGACACGCTGCCGATCGTCGGCCTGGTGGCATTCGTCGATCACGCCTGGAACAAGAAGTTCAGCAGCAGCGTCGGCTATTCCCGCCAGGACAACACCAACTCGGACGCGCAGGCGCCCAACGCGTTCAAGGACGGGCAGTATGCGCTCGGCAACCTTCTCTATACCCCGATTCCGAGCGCGATGGTCGGTGCCGAGCTGCAGTGGGGCCGCCGCGAGAACTTCTCGGACGGCTTCCACAGCGACGACGTGAAGCTCCAGGTGTCGTTCAAATACAACTTCTCGGTCAAACTCGGAGGTCAATAATGCGCAGAACACTGAGTGCCTCGGCGGGCGCGTTCCTCGCCGCCGTCATCGGGCTGGGCACGGCCGCGCGTCCGCTCGTCGCAGAAGCGCCGACACCGCAGCAGGCGGTGGACGCCGCCTATGCGAAATACAAGGGGCTGCAGGAGGGCAAGAACGCCGACTACATTCCGGCGCTGGCGAAGGTGGATCCGAACCTGTTCGGGATCGCCCTCGTCACGACCGACGGGAAGGTGTACGTCGCCGGCGACGTCAAGACGGAAGTCTCGATCCAGTCAATCTCGAAGGTGTTCACCATGGCGCAGGTGATCCAGGAGCAGGGACCGGCGTCGATCGAGAAGCAGATTGGCGTGGATGCCACCGGCGCCCGCTTCAACTCGATCATCGCCGTCGAGGCGGTCAAGACCGTGTCCGGCACCGGCGCGCCGGAAATGAATCCGCTCGTCAACCCGGGGGCGATCTCGGCGACCAGCATGGTGAAGGGATCGAGCGCGGACGAGGTCTGGACGAAGATCCTCGATTTCCACAACAGCGCCGCCGGCCGGCAACTGCAGGTGCTGCAGGACGTCTACAAGTCCGAGTCGGACTCGAATCAGCGCAACCAGGCCATCGGCGCCCTGATGCTCGCCTACGGCTACATCAAGGACAACTGGCAGCAGGCGGTGGATCTCTACACGCGCCAGTGCTCGATCGGCGTCAACGCGCAGGACCTCGCGACGATGGCGGCGACGCTGGCGTCCGGTGGCACCAATCCGGCCACCGGCAAACGGGTGCTCGACGCGGACAAGGTCCCGGGCGTGCTCGCCGTCATGGCGACGGCCGGCCTGTATGACGACTCGGGCAAGTGGCTGTACCACACGGGCCTGCCGGCGAAGAGCGGCGTCGGCGGCGGCATCATCGCGGTCTCGCCAGGGAAATTCGGCATCGCGGTCGTCTCGCCACCTCTCGACGAGGCCGGCAACAGCGTGCGCGCGCAGAAGGCGATCGCCGACATCTCGAACGCGCTCGGCGGCAACCCGCTCGCCGTCAAGACCTCAGCCTCGCAACAGTGAGAGGGGCCGCGGCTCCGTTGTTGGAGGGATGGCCCGGCCGCGCGTGCGTGCCGCGCGCGACCGGGCCCGTCGGTGGAGGGAGGAGTCCACCGGCAATCGGATCAGGAGAGGTTCCTCGTCACGGTCATGAGCGTCACGCGCTTGCCGGAGTAGTCGTCGACCTGCACCCCGGTCGGGCCGCCCGGCTTCACCCGCGCCGCGGGCGCCATCGTGCCGCTGCCGAGCCCGACGCTGTCGACCGTGAACTCCAGCACGGCGACGCCGTAGCCGGCGGTCGGCTTCGCATCCACGGCGCCGGCGCCGGCGAAGAACACCGGCGCGTCGGTCACGACGACGATGCGGCGCGAGTCACCGTTGCGCTGCTCGCGCGCCCACCGCACCGTGAACGATCGCGGTCCGATCGTGACGGCGCCGATCGGCGGCGCTTTCTTGAGCTCCGCGAGGAAGGCGTCGTAGCCGCCGGCTTTCAAGGCCGCCTCGATCGGGGCGTGTTCCGTGTCCGTCGTATAGCGCTCGATCCGGATGTCGATCGCCGACGCGGCGCCGCCTGCGGCGCCGTTGATCTGACCGTTTGCCCGGAACGACTCGGGCGCGAGGTTCTTCCAGGTTTGCGCGCCTGCCAGGACGGTCGAGGCGAACAGCAGCGACGCGGTCAGCCGGGGCACAGTCACCAGCGGCCTCCTCACGTAACCTTCCGCATGATCGAGAGCAGCTTCACGGGATCGCCCTCGTAGGCTTCGACGTCGACGCCGGCCTCGCCCGGCTTCACCCGGGCCGCCGCCGCCATCGTCCCGTCACCCAGCCCGGACGGATCCAGCAGCAGTTGGATCACCGCGACATCGAAGCCTTCGCGGGACTTCGCGTCAGGCACGCCGCCGCCGACGAAGTACACCGGCGCGTCGGTGACGAGCGAGATCATGCGCTTGCCGCCGGCATCGCGCTGCCGTGCCCAGCGGATGGCAAACGTCTGTGTCCCCACTTCGAAGCGCCCGACGACCGGCGCCTGGCGGAGCGCGTGGACGAAGGCCGTGGATCCTCCGTCACGGAGCGCCTGCTCCATCGACTTGACGTCCTTGGGGGCTGAGTAGCGATCGACGCGGATGGTGACGTACGCGTCGCCGCGGCCCGCGGCCGACGCGATCGTCGCGCGTCCGTTGAACACTTCCGGCGCGGTGGGCTTCTTCTGCGGCGACGCCCGGACCGGGGCGATGGCGGCCGCCAAGAGGACGGCCGCGGCGCCGCGCCGGGCGAAGCGGCGCGTGGCAGATGGAAGCAGCCTCATGCCTCCACTCTAGGGGCCCGGCGCTCGGGCCACTATGCGGAATCGGCACGCCCGCCGTTGCGGCCGGCTCCTAGGCGGACTCCGCGTGACGCGTGGGCCTGCCCGTAGACGTCTTCGACCGCGGCGCCGGCACCGCGCGCGGCGCCGCATCCTGGGGCGATTCGCGCAGCGCGGCCAGCGGTACGCGCGCCTCCACGATCGTGCCCTTCCCGGCGCCGGACATGATCGACAGGCTGCCCGACAATGATTCCACGCGTTCCCGCATGCTGACGAGGCCGAGCCCGGTATCGAGACTGCGGTTGTCGGTGAAGCCTGTGCCGTTATCGGCGATGCGCAACACGACGGCCGAGTCCAGCCCGAGCAGGACGACATGAGCCTGGGTTGCGCCGCTGTGCCGCGCCACGTTGCTCAGCGCTTCCTCCACCACACGGAAGAGGCTGAGCGCGCGATCCGGCGAGATGCCGGTCGGCACGTCCTGCTCCTCGAAGCGGACGGCCAGGTTCTGCCGGGATACGTCGCGGCAATGCGCGCGGATGGTGGCCACCAGCCCCAGCGCCTCCATTTTCGACGGGTGCAGCCGGTGCGAGATCGCGTGCACGTCGCTGGCGATCTCGGTCGTGCGGCGCCAGGCGTTCTGCAGCGCCGGGACGGCGTCCATCGGCGACGCCGGCGGGTGCACCGCGAGCAGCTGCAGATCGATCGCGAGCAGTGCGAGCTGCTGGCTCAGATGATCGTGCAGCTCGCGCGCCATGCGGCGCCGCTCCTCGTCCTGCGCCACCATCAGGCGGCGGCTCAGGTCGCGCAGCAGGCGCTCGGCATCCTTGCGCTCGCTGATGTCGACACACCCGCCGACGTAACCGTGGAACGCGCCGTCGCTGCCGTAGCGCGGCACGCCGGTATCGAGAAACCAGCGGTACTCGCCGTCCTGCCGGCGGATGCGGTATTCCATCTGGAAGCTCTCCCGCTGGCGCAGTGCCTCGAGGAACACGTGCATGCAGCGGATCGCATCGTCGGGATGGACCGAGTCCAGCCAGCCGCTGCCCACTTCCTCGTCGAGCGAGCGGCCGGTGACCTGCAGCCACTGCCGGTTGAAGTAGTAGAACAGGCCGTCGGCGTCGGACATCCAGATCGCCACCGGCAGCGCGTCGGCCATGCGGCGGAAGCGCCCCTCGCTCTCGCGCAGCGCGATCTCGTTGACCTTGCGCTCGGTGATCTCGAGGTGCGTGACCACCGCGCCCTTTTCGTCGCCGCGCAGCGGCTGGGCGGTCATCAGAAACCACCGCTCGGTCGGCCCCTCGTCGCAGCGGTATTCCAGTTGCCGGCCGGCGGACTCTCCGCGGCAGACCGCTTCGATCACCGCGGCCGCTTCCAGGGTTCCTGAGCAAACGCCGGCGTCGGCGTCGGTCGGTGCGTCCCAGCGGCGGCGCGCCACGAGCGCGATGGCCTCGGGAAGGTCGTCGCCGTGATCGGATTGGCCTCGCGCATCGTTGACCGCGATAACGGCCCCTTCGCGGTTGAGCACCGCGACATGCGCCGGCAGCGAGGCGAGGATCGCGCCCTTCAGCCGATCGCTGCGCTCCAGCGCGGCTTCGGCGTGCTTGCGGCGCAGCACGTCGGCGACGACCGCCGCCAGCATCTTCAGTTCGTCGAGCGACCCCGGCGGCTCCGGGTGTTTCGAGCGCGAGATCCAGAAGAGCGCGCCGGTCAC
>Ga0070670_100005845_pt1 | contig 10403 bp, 10 predicted proteins | sample KBSS63metaG_FD_64665 | JGI IMG/M metagenome (GOLD analysis project Ga0070670, IMG submission 64665) | Switchgrass rhizosphere microbial communities from Kellogg Biological Station, Michigan, USA - KBS S6-3 metaG | ecosystem: Host-associated > Plants > Roots > Rhizosphere > Soil ... | reverse complement strand
CAGGCCGGTACTCGCGCCGAGCGAGGCGGCCGTCGCGATTGGCTGCCGTTGTAAGTCGCGATGAACCACGAGGGCGGAACTGGCGGCACGACCCAACCCTTCGATGCGGCGGCTGTCCGAGGACGCGAGTTCCAGAAGACGCTTGGCGGAGTCGGAGGCCGAGGTGGCGGTGGCGGCGACCGCGTCGCAGAAGAACTCCAGCCATGCCTCCCAGTCACCCGTTAGGCGGACCTGATTGAGAAGGTCGTAGTAGGTCTGTCGGTGTTCCTTGAAGTGGAGGCTGAGATAGAGTAGCGGCTCACGGAGAAGCCCATCGGCACACAACTGCATCGTGATGAGTAGGCGGCCGATGCGACCGTTGCCGTCGAGGAACGGATGAATCGTCTCGAACTGCACGTGGGCAAGCGCGGCCTTGATCAGCGGCGCTGTTGGCTCGGGCTGATCGTGAAGAAAACGTTCGAGATCCCTGAGACAGTCCTGGACCTCGGTCGCGGGCGGCGGCACGAACACCGCGTTCCCGGGTCTGGTCCCGCCGATCCAGACCTGCGTTCGGCGGAGTTCCCCCGGCGCCAGACTCGCGCCGCGGCCATGACCAAGCAATACCTTGTGGATCTCGCGTAGGAGTCTCACCGAGAGCGGGAATCCGGCGCGCACTCTTTCGAGTCCGTGCTCGAGAGCTGCGACGTAAAGGCTCACCTCACGCGCATCGTCAACCGGGACACCGGGCTGTTCGTCGAGCTCGTACAGCATGAGGTCCGCAAGCGAGGATTGGGTACCCTCGATCATGGAGGAGAGCACCGCCTCTTTCCGCACGAAGCTGTACAACAGCAGGGCAGCGTTAGGTAGCAGGTCGGCGATAGCGTCGAGCCGCCCGAGCGCGAGAAGCGCTGCGTCGTAACGCCGTCGCAGCGCTGGCGTCCACTGGACGTCCGGACGAGGCGGAAGCGGCGTCGGGACAAAAGCCTTGAACGGCTCATCCGCAGAGCGGACCTGTAGGTAGCGACCCTGCGGCGTGCGATGCATTGATTCTGGAACGTGAAATAGCAGGAGCTTTTATTTTACGATGTAGCCATATGTTAAAATAGGAACACGTGGCGGGCAAGGACAAATCAGTTCAGGGATCGCGCATCGGCGTGCTCCTGAGCTACGTACGCCCAGCCCGCGCCGGTTCGTACAAATCACCGCTTCGTCAGCGTAGGACGGGTGGGACTTTGCGCGAGGTCCCAGCTCAGCTGATGCACGAGCTTCGCGATGCGCTCCATCTTCGGATAGTTGATGCGGTCCGCCGTATCAGTCGTTAGGTGGTAATCAGGGTGCAGGCCCGTGTGAAACCAGATTGCCGGCACCCCGTGCTGGAGGAACGGCCAGCTGTCGCTGCGCCTCACGAGCTGCGACGTGTTGTTGTCGTAGTTCTTCTTGAACGTGAGACCGTACGCGGCATTCGCGCGCTCCGCGGCCGCGGTGAGCGAGCTCCGGCTCCAGCCGAGCAGCGTGACCGTGTTCTTGTTGGACTCGCCCGTCTGGACCGGAAGTCCGCGAAACCGCGCGCCGCCGTTCTCCGGCACCTCTTCGTTCCGACCGATCATGTCCATGTTGATCATGGCCACCGTGCGATCCAGCGGAACCGACGGTGCCTCCGTGTAGCCCCACGACCCCATCAGCGGCCCGCGCTCCTCGGAGTTGAAGGACGCGAACAGGACCGAACGTTTTGGGCGTTGCCCGTTCGCCGCTGCCTTCGCGTACGCTTCGGCGATCGCGAGCAGCGCCGCGGCGCCGGACGCGTTGTCGTCGGCGCCGTGGAAGATCGTGTCGCCGACCGCGCCGTTGTGATCGGGATGCGCGGCGATGACGACCCACTCGTTCTTGAGGCGCGGGTCCGATCCCTCGATCGCGCCGAGCACGTTGCGGTCGACAACCGTCCGCCTAACGACTGACGCGGTGACCGTCACGCGAACTCCGCCAATGGCGACAGGCGGCGAGCCTTTCGCGCTCTCCGACTCACGGGCAAGGTCGGCGAGTGACTTCCCCGCTCCGCGCACGAGACTGTCCCCGAGCGCGACGGAGATCTGGCCGACGGGAATCGTGAGCTTGTCGGCCCACGCCGCGAGCGTGTACGGCAGGAGATGTGGTGGCTGCGCCGGCCAGTAGCCGCGCGACGCCGCCTCGAAGTTCTGTGCACCCTGATGATTCTGCACATCGGTCACGAACAGCACCGCCGCCGCACCGCGCGCCTGCGCCGCGAGCGCCTTCTTGAGCGGGTTCGAGTACTCGGTGGTGACGACGCCATCGAACGCGCTCGTGCTGTCGGTCTCGCCGGGCTCATGGTCGAGCACGAGCAATACCTTCCCGCGCACGTCGCCGCCGAGATCGTCGTAGCCTAACGGTTGAGCGGTGATGCCGAAGTGCGCGAATGCGAGCTCGCCGGTCGCGGTGGCCGACGCGCTGTACCGTAGTGGGTAGAACCCGGTCGTCAGGCCATAGCGGACTACCTGATCACCACGTGCGACGGCAAGCTCGTTAGTGCCGCTTCCGAGCGCCCCGAGCGATAGGCCGTATGGAAGGAAGTAGGAACCGTTCGCACCCATGGGCTTGAGACCGAGCCACTTGAAGCGCGACGCAACCCACTCGAGCGCGATGGCGTTCTCGGGAGTGTCCGTTAGGCGGCCGCGGAGTTCATCACTGGCAAGGAACTCGAGGTCGGCCCGCATCTTCTGCGTCGTGATGACGTCGCTGGCGGGCGCACGCGTGGACTTCGCTGTCTGCGCGCCGAGGAGAGCGGGAAGAGCGATCGCGATCAGTGCAGAGATACGACGCATGAAATCCTCTTGTGAAATGATCGTCATTCCGAGCGGCGTTGTCATTCCGAGCGGATGATGTCATTCCGAGCGAGCGTCAGCGAGTCGAGGAATCGCGGTCATACGCGTAGAGAGGGCCCTCTACTCGGCACAGTCGCGATTCCTCGACTCCGCCGCTGCGCGGCTCCGCTCGGAATGACACCTAGGGTGTGATGGGCCAGATAGTCACGTGCGCGAGCGGCGTGCGGGTCATCCGGCCGCGCATGGTCTTCACCACGGAATCGAGCTCGAACAACTCCGCGCGGCCGAGTGCCAGTACATGCTCATCCGGCTGATCGACGGTGCCTTGCGGGTAGTCGCGGAACGGAGTGCGGGTCTGCTCGATGTGTGCGCCGAGCAGGTGCGCCACGTCGTGGCTCCGCGTGAACCGGGCGAGCCGATCGATGCTCACCGCAAACGCGGCGGTATCACGGACGTAGAGACGCCCTGGGTAGAACGTGTCGCCAGTGAGGAGCACGCCGGTGCGACGATCGTAAACGGCGATGCTCGCCGGCTGGTGACCGGGGATCGGCAATACGTCCAGGACTCGGCCGCCCAGGTCGATCGTGGCACTGTCCTCGGGCCAGCGCGCGATCTTGAAGAACGCACGCACCGAGGCCGTATCACGGCCGACGACGGTCGTTTCCGGTCGACGCACGAACTGGCTGTCGCCGGCGACGTGGTCGCCGTGCGCGTGACTGTGCGCGACGACGAGCTCCATCGGTGCACCGGCGCCAGCGTGCTGGGCTGCCCACGACCTAACGAGGGTATCCACGGGGCCAACCACATCGACGTGGCCAGCTCCCGTGTCGAGCAGCAGCGCGCGCTCGCGGCCGAAGATCAGATAGAGAAATGGCTTCTCGAAGTTCGTGCACGCCGCCTGACGCAGGATGAAGAAGTCGGGATTGTAGGCGTGCACGCGGATGTGAGGCACACTGCCGCAGTCCGCGCCTCCGGCGTAGAAGCTGTCCGGCAGCCGGCCCGGTTCGAGGTGGCCGGTCTGGTCGGACGTGCGAGGCCCACGCGCGCACGAGAGCGCGGCACATACAACTCCGACGAAAACAAGAGATCGTGACATTGCGGGTATTATGGCCCATCTCGGTGTCGAGCGGGATGCCGCACACGAACGAGCGTCGCTAGGCTTCGACCAGCCGACGATCCATCGCGCGCTCAATGACCCCGGTGCGCGCACCCAGGCGATCCGCTCATGACGTACGCGCAGCACACGGGCGGCTCTCCTCCGGGACCAGTGGCGGGCTATCCGTGGATGAAGGCGTGCCTCGAGTATGTGCTGTCGCTCGGCGTGCCGCCATCGAAGATCGCGTTAGGCCTCGCCGCGTATTCGGACTGGTGGTACCCCACCTACGACGAGACGAACGGCGCTCGGCTGCGCGGCAGCGACGTCTCGTACGTGCGCGTCAAGGCGATCCTCGACAGCGCGGGAGTGAAGCCGATCTGGGACGCCACTCAGAAGTCGCCGCACGCGATGTGGGAGGTGCAGGACGTCTTCCGTCACGCATGGCTCGAGGGCGCACGCGCATTCATGGCCAAGCGTGAGCTCGCGCGGAGGTATCGCCTGCGCGGCTACTCGGTGTGGGTGTTAGGCAGCGAGGATGCGGCGGTCTGGGGCCTGCTCAGGGCGCACCCGTGACGGTCTCGGCGGGTGCTCGCAGGTGCGCCGCGGCCATCAGGCTGGGGAGCTGACGAAACCACTGCAGCGCAGTCACCAGGTCCTCTGGCGACTCGAGCTCCACGGTGCGCTCGTCGCGGCCGCGCTCGATGCGCACGTACAGGAGGTGCTTGATCGGCAATCCGTGCCCGCCCTTCCCCGCGTAGAAGTAGCGATACGGGAGGACGACGGTCGCATCGAACGGCCGCGTTCCGAGAATACGCTCGATGAGGGCGCGTCCTGCCGCCGAGATGGCGAATCGGAACCGCCCCACTTCGCCTCCGCGATGCACGGACACCTCGGCGAATGCACCACGCGGCGTTTCACCCGCCCGGATGATCTCGGGGTCTTGAGGGTCTCGATCGTTCAGTTCCATGCGGTCCTGCCATCTCTCGGAAAGGTACGTTCACCAGCGTAACCTACCTCCCCGGCGCGACCACCGCTCGCGGCTGCAGCTTACGGCTTGTCGTGCCAGTGCCCGTGCGCCGCCGACCAGACGCGACCGTTGCTCTCCTCGCCGTCTTTGTGACCACGAGTAGACAGGAACGCGGTCGCGATCAGCACGAGCGCGCCTAGAGCAACGAGCGCACGCGACCTCAATCGCCGCCGACGTTTTTCGTGCTCCTCAGCCTCGCGGTTCAACTCCGCGCGCTGCTTGCGGTCTTCTCGCTTCGTGGACATTCGCGCGCCTCACCTCGGATGAGGCAACGCTACGGTCGTTCGTGCGAGCCGGCAAGCGGTGCGCGTGTCGTCCACGCCCAAGCGCGCCTGGAACCTGGGGGGTCGTCGAGCCGTACCGAGGGAACAGCGTGTGATGTGCACCTGACCGCACAACGGCTCTTCCCTGGAGAATTACATGCACTCCCTGCATCGACTACTCATCGGCGCGCTCATTCTCGCGATGCCGGCCTCGCTGGCGGCGCAGAAGCTGACCCCCGGCACCTGGACCGGGACGATGTCCCCTCCGGGGAACCAGACGATGGACATGGCCTTCGACGTTCGTGTGAGCGGTGACACGACGAAGATCACGATGAAGGGCGGCGGCCTCGAGATGGAGGTCACCGGCGTCAAGGTCGAGGCCAACCGACTCCTGTTCACGTTTACGCCCGGCGATGCAACGGTCCAGTGCACGTTGCTGCTTCGCGATGACAAGAGCTACTCGGGAGATTGCGTCGATCTCCAGGGTGCCAAGGGCGTGATCGTCATGAAGCCACCGAAGGCGTAGCCCGCGAACGGCCCTCGGAATGACAGCTAGGGCGTGCGCATCGCGACGCGCCCGACCACGCGAATCCAGTTCACCCGACCACCGTCGTCACGCACGAACTCAATGGACTGGCCGAGGTCCGGGCCGTCCGTGACGACGGCGCGGTCGGGGCCGAAGAAGGCGATCGGAAACTCGCGAGGGGTGCCGTTCCCGGTAGGACGGTCCTGCACGATCAGCTTTCCGCCCTCGGCGCGCACGACGACCGTGTTGCTCGGGCGCGCGTATGAGCCCACGTACGGCGCGAAGTCGGGTTGCCGCGCGAGCGGCTTCACGGACGGCAGCGTCTCGACGAGCCCGCGATGCGCGATGCCCTGATTGAGCGCGTACGTAGCGTCGAGGTAGGACTTCATCGCCTCGCGCTCGACGTCCTGTATGAGCCGCCAGCCGGTATTCGAGTTCGTCAGGATGGCGATGGCGAAGTTGCGCTCCGGCACGAGCTCGAGGAGCAGGATGTGTCCGCCTAACGTGCCGCCATGGGAGAACGTGCGGATCGGGCCGACGTGGCGCATATGCCACGAGATGCCGATCGAGTCGTCGGTGCTCTGCTTGGCGCTCTGCGCCGTGCGCATGAGCTCGAGGGACTTGCGCTCGAGCACGCGCTCGCCGTTAGGCACGGTGCCGTCGCCCAGATGGAAGCGCGCGTAGGTGAGGATGTCCGTGATGCAGAGCCCGACACCGCCGGCGGTGACGCTCGCCGATGGCGAGAATGGACGCTGGAGCGTCGTCTTGCCGTCGCGTGTGGAATGGCCGGCCGCGAATCGATTGACGATGAAATCGCCCGGCGTCGTTCCCGCATGCTCGAGGCCTAACGGCTGGAACACGAGGTCGCGGATGGCGCGGTTGATGGACGTGCCCGTCGCGACCTCGATGACGCGCCCCGCGATGCTGAACCCGGCGTTGTTGTAGCTCCACGCCTTGCCGGGCGGCGCGACCTGCATCAGGTCGGTGAGCGTCGGCGACGCGACGAAGTTCTCGAGTGTGGCGCTGCCACGGTCGGGACCGGAGACCTGCCCTTCCCAGCCGCCGAGGTGCGTGAGGAGATGCCACACGGTGACGTCGCGGCTCACGGTCGAGTCGCGCACGCGGAAGTTGGGGATGTAGGTCCGCACGGGTGCACGGAGGTCGACCTTCCCCTGCTCGACGAGCCGCATCATCGCGGTCGCGGCGAACGTCTTCGAGATCGATGCGATCGGGAAGACGGTGTGCGCGGTGACGGGCAGCGAGTCTTCGACGTTGGTGATGCCGAGTCCACGTGTGGTCACGGTGTTGCCGTCGATGATTCCGAGGGCGACGCCGGGGACGCCGAACTCCTTCATCTTCGCTTCGGTGAGCGCCACGAGCGCGTCGAAGCGCGGATTGCTGGCGGCTTGTGCGTGTAGCTCGCGGTCGCCGACAAACGGCATCGCGAGCACGGCGACCGCGACGTATGCCGCGGATCGCCGACGAGGGAGAGTGCGCATGGGCTCAACCTACACCATGATCACGCCGACTTCACGAAGCGCTGTTCGACAGCGAGGCGTTGACGGGCCGCGTAACGCTCCGGAGATTGCCGCATGACCTCTCGTCTTCGGTTCGTTGCGTTGTTGCTGGCGTTCGCCGGTTGCTCGTCGCCTGAAGGAAAGCGAACGGCAGGGCTCGCGGCGCTGCCATCGCCTGCCGGTCCGGGCAGCGGGGAGCCATTCCTCGCCACAGACGCTTCCGGCGCGGTGCACATGACGTGGATCGAGCGGACCGGCGACTCGACGCACGCGGTGCGGTACGCGCGACTGGACAGCACTACGTGGTCGACGCCGACCACGGTCGTCGAGCGTCGGGATCTGTTCGTCAACTGGGCCGACTACCCCAGCGTGATCGCCACGCCGTCCGGTCGGCTGGTCGTTCACTGGTTGCAGCGCAGCGGGAATGGGCGATACGCCTACGACGTGCGCATCGCACAGTCCACTGATCGTGGGGTGACCTGGAGCGACGGGACCGTGTTGCACACCGATCGGTCGGGAAGTGAGCACGGGTTCGTGGCGACGTGGGTCGCGCCCGGCGATTCCGTACGCGCGGCGTGGCTCGATGGGCGGCACATGACGAGCGACAGCGGCGGTCATGGGACCGGTGCGATGAGCGTGCAATCCGTAGCCGCGGCACCGAGCGGCGCCCTGGGCCGAGAGGAGCCGCTCGACCTTCGCACCTGCGACTGCTGCCAGGTCGCCGCGACGGTCACGCCCTCAGGACCGGTGATCGCGTATCGTGATCGAACGGATGACGAGATCCGCGACATCGCGGTCGTGCGTCAGGTCAACGGGCAGTGGACGCCCCCGTCCATCGTGCACCAGGACGGATGGCACATCGAGGCGTGCCCGGTGAACGGACCCGCGCTCGCCTCGCGAGGAGACACCGTGGCTATCGCGTGGTTCACCGGCGCGCAGGACACGGCGCGCGTGCGCGTCGCATTCTCGGTCGACGGCGGACAGCGGTTCGCGTCCCCCGTGCGCATCGATGCCGGTACGCCGGCGGGGCGTGTCGGCATCACCCTCGACGAGAACGGCGACGCCATCGTGAGCTGGCTCGAGCGTGTTCCTCCCGAGGACGCGGAAGTGCGCGTACGACGCGTGGCGCGCACGGGAGAGATGGGTGCGCCGATCGTCGTATCACGAACAAAGGCCGCGCGCGCCTCGGGGTTTCCGCGGATCGTGCGCAGTGGTGACACCCTCGTAGCCGCGTGGACGCTACCGGGGGACAGCGCGAGGGTCATGCTCGGTCGCCTGTCACTCCGTGAGCTCAAGTGAGGTGGCTCGCGACGCTGGGCGCGCTCGCTGCGCTCGGCTGCGGGCGCGAATCGGCGCCACGAGTGGAGATCGGACAGCCGGCGCCGCGTTATGCGGCGACCACGCTGGCGGGCGATTCGGCGTCCCTGTCATCGCTGGCCGGCAAGGTGGTCTTGCTCAATGTCTGGGCGACCTGGTGTCACCCATGCCGCGACGAGATCCCGTACCTGCAGTCACTGTACGAGAAGCATCGGGGCGAGGGCCTGGAGATCATCGGCGTGTCGGTCGACACACGGGGTCAGGAAGCCGAGATTCGGGAGTTCGCAACGCAGTTTCGGATGACGTACCCGATCTGGCGCGACCCGGATGAGCGCGTGCAGTCGATCTTCCTGGCGTTAGGTGTGCCGGCGTCGTACCTCATTGACCGGACGGGCGTCTTGCGGTGGCGGCGCCTCGGAACCATTCGGGCGACTGACACGACACTGACGCGGGCGCTGGCGGACGCGCTCGCGGCGGCGCCCTGAGGCTCATGACCACACACGGCTTTCCGGAGACGCACGTGCTCTTCCGGAAGCTGACGTCTCGGCTCCCGGTAATCGAGCGTGGCGAGGGCTGTTGGCTCTACGACGCGGACGGTCACGCGTTCCTCGATGCGTGTGGCGGTGCGTTCGTCGCGAACGTGGGACATGGGGTCGCCGAGATCGCCGATGCGATGGCGGAACAGGCACGGCGGCTCGCCTATGTGAACGGGACGATGTTCTCCCACGGCGCGGTCGAAGAGCTCGCGGCCGAGCTGGCGGGGCTCGCTCCGGGTGACCTGGACCGGGTCTACCCACTCTCGAGTGGCTCGGACGCGGTCGAAGCCGCGCTCAAGCTCGCGCGGCAGTACTGGCTGGAGACCGGACGAGGGCGCAAGCACAAGATCATTGCGCTCGCTCCCGCCTACCACGGGAACACGCTGCTCGCGCTGTCCGCGTCCGCGCGCGAGCACTACCGGACGCTCTATCGCGACTGGCTCGTGGACGTCGTGCGCATTCCCGCGCCATACGCGTACCGCTGCGCGTGCGGTGGCGCGCCGCCGTACTGCGAGGCGTGCAGCGGTGAGGCGCTCGAAGCGGCGATCCTCCGCGAGGATCCCGAGACAGTCGCGGCATTCATCGCCGAGCCGGTGGGAGGCTCGTCCACGGGCGCATCGGTGCCGCCGCCGGAGTACTTTCGTCGCGTTAGGGAGATCTGCGACCGCCACGACGTGCTGTTCATCGCGGACGAGGTGCTGGTCGGCGCGGGGCGGACGGGCACGTGGTCGGCGTTGGAGTCGAGCGGCGTCGTGCCTGACGTGATGGTGTTAGGCAAGGGGATCGCGGGAGGATACGCGCCGCTCGCGGCCGTAATGGCGCCGACGCGGATCGTTGAAGTCTTCGCACGAGGGTCGGGCGGGCTCAATCATGCGCAGACATTCTCGCACCACCCAGTGCTGTGCGCCGCGGGGGTCGCAACCATCAGGTACCTTCGCGAGCATCGTCTTGTGGAGCGGTGTGCGTCGATGGGGCCGGTGCTGCACCAACGACTGGCGCGGTTGTGCGAGCTTCCTCATGTGGGCGATGTGCGCGGTCGCGGGCTGCTGGCCGCGGTGGAGCTCGTCGAGAACTGGGAGACGCGAGCGCCGTTCGCGCGTGAGGCGCACGTTGCGGAGCGGGTCACCAAGGCGGCGCTCGACGCCGGGCTCGTGGTGTGGCCTAACGTGGGACACGCCGATGGAACGCGTGGGGATCTCGTGATGATCGCGCCGCCGTTCATCGTCACGGAGGAGGAGATCGACATGATCGTCGACCGCCTCGACGCCGCGCTCATGACGGTGAGATAAGTGTCATTCCGAGCGG
>Ga0070670_100005843_pt1 | contig 10403 bp, 9 predicted proteins | sample KBSS63metaG_FD_64665 | JGI IMG/M metagenome (GOLD analysis project Ga0070670, IMG submission 64665) | Switchgrass rhizosphere microbial communities from Kellogg Biological Station, Michigan, USA - KBS S6-3 metaG | ecosystem: Host-associated > Plants > Roots > Rhizosphere > Soil ... | reverse complement strand
TCGAGTTTTCCACGCAACTCGCTACCCGACTCATCATCGCCAGTCACAGAAATCAACGACACGCGAGCGCCAAGGGCAACGAGGTTCATCGCGCAGTTCGCCGCGCCACCCGGCAATGTCTCAGTATGCTCGTGTCGCAGAATAAAGACCGGAGCTTCTCGTGATACCCGGCTGATCGATCCGTGGAGAAACTTATCCGCAAGCGCGTCGCCCAGGATCACGACATGTTGATCGCCAAAGCGCTTAATGATGTTTACCAGCTCTTTATCTTGTGAATCCTGCAAATCCCGCAATCCTGTCAACTTTTTACGATCATCCTCACAGCTTCCAGCAGATTCTCACAAACCAAATCCGGCTCGTATTTCCACGCCGCGCGCTGATACTCCCACTCACCGCGCCCATACCCACTCAATACAAACGCAGAGCGCAAACCCGCATTTCGCGCCAGCTCCACATCACCGTATCGATCGCCAACCATCCAACTCGCGCTCATCTCAATCTCAAAGTCCTTCGCCGCGCGATCGATCAACCCCGGTTTCGGCTTGCGACAGTCACAGTCAAACCGGTACGGGGGTTCGCCGACTGACGGGTGGTGTGCGCAATAGTAGATCGCGTCGAGCTGCGCATTTTCCAGATCACTCTTGAGACGATCGTGAACATTGACGATCAAGTCCTCGGAAAAGTAACCACGCGCCACGCCCGCCTGGTTCGTGATGAGAATCGCGAGCCAGCCATTATCGTTCAGGATCCTGATCGCTTCCGCGGAATAAGGAAACACACGAAAGCGCGAAGGATGATTGACATAGCCAACCTCCTCGGAAATCGTGCCGTCTCGATCGATAAAAACTGCCGGGCGCTTCATCTGCATGCTCACGCGACTGAGTCGCACAAACTCCTTACAGTTTTCGCAAAACTGCCACGCTTCAACAACGTCTGGGAGCGCTCGAACACCTCATCAACTTCTATCGCCGTCATGCAACGATGATCGATCGGACAATCACGCAGCATGCACGGCGCGCAGTCTGGCGGATGTCGCAGAATCTCTGCCTCAGGAGAAAAGGGGCGAGTGGTTAACGGATTTGTAGGACCAAAAATCACGATCGTTGGTCGTCCGAGCGCAGCGCCGATGTGCGCCGGACCTGTATCGTTAGTCACGATGAGATCGGCACGATCCAACACTGCTGTGATCTGATCAAGACTCGTCTTACCCGTCAGCACCACAGGCTGGTTCCGCATTCGTCGCACAACATCTTCTGAGACGTCGACCTCGTCCTTCGATCCAATCAACAACACTCTCCGACGCGAATCGATCAAGTGATCGGCCAACGCCGCGAACCTTTCCGACGGCCATCGCTTCGCGCGGCTGTTTATCGAACCGGGACAGATTGCGACAACTGACTCCGCTTCACTCACACCGTAAGCACGAAGCAACGCCGCCGCTTCCGCTTTTCGAGTTTCTGAAATCTGTATGCTCGCGTCCGGCTCACTTTCGCAGATGTCGCTTCGATTGAAGAGTATCTGCTCGAGCGCCGTTACGAGGTACAGATAGTAGAAGACTTCGTGCTTTGAGGAACGCCAGTCAGGCAATGGCAACGGATGCGTCAGCAGCGCTTGTCGTGATTCAGTGGCATAGCCGAGTCGTAGCGGCACACCCGCGAGAAAGGGAATCAGCGCCGCTTCAAACGCGTTTTGAAACAATACCGCGAGGTCAAACTTTCTGCGCTTCCACTCGCGGACCTGCCCAGGCACCGACAACGCTCCCTTACGATCGTAAATGAGCACGTCGTCGATAAAATCCACTTCCGAAAAAATACCTTTCGTGCCGGGACGAATCACGAGAGTGATATGCGCATCAGGTAAAATACGCCGCAGCGCGCGCAATGCAGGCACCGTCATCACTGAGTCCCCAACCCAGTTCGTGCCGCGCACGACGACTCGCTTAATACTTTCCGCCTGCACGTTCATTTAAAGAATTACTCGCAGCCCGTCGTCAATACCGATCCACGGACGCCAGCCAAGCTCATCGCTGGCCCGCGTCGTATCCGACACGTAACGCAGCGGCACGGGCACAGGCATCGCCGGATCTTCCTGGATCACAGGCTCAATCTCAATCATCGCTCCAATGCGCTTGAGTATGTCGCGCAATGTCACGGAGTTCAGACGACCACCACCGAGGTTGTATAGTCCAAACTCACGGTTCGAGTCGATAAAAGCACGACAGGCTCGCGAAAAGTCGTCGACGTACAGGATGTCGCGAACCGGATCGACTCCGGCAGGCAACCTGATCGGCTGACGGTTCTTCACGGATTCAACGTAATGAGTGACAAACCCCGGAGCGTTGTCTTCCGAAGGCCGTGCGAAGACAGTGGAGAGCCGGAAGATACACGCACGAATATTTTTCGCGCGTGAGTAATACTCGACGTACCGTTCGCCGATGAGCTTGGACCATTCGAACGCCGACTGTCCGCAGTAGTCTGTGCTCGTGCTCTCGTTAACTGTGTCAGTCTCGCTTGCGTGAGTGCCGTAAACGTCCTTCGTCGACGCATAAACAAACACCGAGCCCGGCTTCATGTTGCGAATCACGTTTGCAGTGCCGTCTGCATTCGTGCGGAAGCATTGGAGAGCGCCGTCAGGATGTTTGTCGAAGTGTGCCGCAAGATGGATGACAGCGTCGTAGTCCGCGACTCTCTCGACCGCGTGTTCGTCAAGAACGTCGAAACCTGAGCGACGGGAAAAATCGTCGGCTGAGAAAAAGTGGCGGACATACGTGCCTAAATAACCACTGCCACCGGTTACCAGAACCTTCATCTCGTCTCTGCCTCGATAGCTTGTTGTTGCGTTGCGCGACCGCGTGCCAGAGCAGTCAGTCGCGCCAGCGATTCTGCGTTGCCAATAGCGATAAGCATGTCTCCGCTTTCAATTCTGGTTTCGCCGCTGGGGTTGAAGATGAGCTGGCCGTCTGCACGACGAATACTGACGATAACGATGTTCAGCTCGGAGCGGATAACGCTCTCACTGAGTTTTCGATTCACCAGTGTCGAAAGGGGATCGACTTCGAGTTGTTCAAATCCAAGTTCAAGGTCATTCGCTGTAACCGAGTCGAGAAAGTCGCCGACTGCAGGTTTCGTCAATGCCATCGCCATACGATGACCGCCGATAATCGTCGGCGCCACCACGCGATTCGCGCCGGCCCTTATCAACTTCGACTCAGCCTGTTCTTCCGCAGCACGTGCGACGATATGAATGTTCGGGTTCAAGTCGCGCGCAGTCAAAACTACGTATACGTTGTCGGCGTCGTCGGGAAGGCAACTGGCGAGTCCGCGCGCATGTTCGACGCCGGCTTCCACCAGGCTCTCCTCGAGCGTTGCGTCGCGAACGAGCACAGGGATGTTCGCATCCATTAACGCTTCACACCTCCGCTGATCACTCTCAATGACCAGGAACACGCCATCGACGGCTCGCAGGCTTCGTATCAGATGCGATCCGACTCGGCCCGCACCGCAGATGATAAAATGGTCGCGCAGTTTGCTCATTTTTCGTGAATGACCATACCTCGCAAACAGCTCCGAGTGCACGATCGATTGCACTGTGCTGGTTAAAGCATAAAGCACAATGCCGACGCCGACTATCATGAACAGCGTTGCAAACGCACGGCCCAGCGCTGTGCGTGGTGTTATGTCGCCGAATCCGACTGTGGTGACCGTCTGCGCGGTAACGTAAAGACTGTCAAGTATAGACCAGCCTTCGAGCAGGTGAAACGTGAGCGTTCCGAGGGCCAGCGCAGCCAGAACCGCCAACAAAACGATGCGGATTCGGGCACGGGCAGGGATAAGGAAACGCGGCAGGGGTGTTAGACTCATACAGGCCGAGTGGCATCCAAGTCGCCAGCGAGGGCAGCCACGTTAACTAATGCGGCTAGCCCTGTCAAACTTAAGGTCGACAGAACGGCGGCGAGAATGTTACGTAATAGTTGGAGATGCTTTGCACGAAAAGATTGTAATCGACTTTAGTTATGCCAGTGCGCTATCCGCCAGATAACCAATATCCCCGCACAACCAATCGTGATCTGAAAAAACCACGGGTAGTTTCTTACGTGGAATCGCGGCCGAGCTTTCCACGGCGAGTGTTGCGGCGATTGTTCAGTGCGCCGGTATTGATCCCGTTGGTGTTCGTCAGCGCGATTGTACTCGGGATTCTGATCTACTACTGGACGAGCTTCTCAGGCCGCATCGACAATCTTCTCGCCGGCGAAGTTTACACGCGCACCGCCGGCATCTACGCAGCGCCAAAACAACTCCGCGTCAACGAGACGATCTCGCAGGCTGATGTGATTACGTTTCTTAAGCGCGCCGGCTACGTTGAGAAGACGCAACAGGCAGACGAATCTCGTGGTCGTTACTCGGTAAACGGGACGTCGCTCGACATCGAGCCGAGCAGTGCTTCGAGTGTTGATGGCGCGAGGCAGTTTCAGAGCGTCAGGATTCAGTTTGGTGGTTCCGGAAAGTCCATCAGCTCGCTGACTGATCTTGAAGGTCGCGGATCGTTGCAGCGCGTATGGCTCGAGCCGGAACTAATCAGCTCAGTGACCGGAACCGAGCGGGCAAAAAGAAAGGTCATCGGCTTCAGCGATCTGCCGCCACACCTCGTCAAGGCGATCACAGTCACCGAAGATCGTTCCTTCTTCGAGCACTACGGCGTAAACGTTCGCGGCATCATTCGCGCATTCGTGCGACGCTACGATTCCGATCCGAACTCGCCGATTGCGCGCCAGGGTGGCTCGAGTATCACGCAGCAGCTCGTCAAGAACCTTCTGCTCTCGCCCGAACAAACGTGGCAACGCAAGATCAGCGAAGCCTACATGTCGATCATTCTCGAAACGCGTCTGAGTAAAGAAAAGATCTTCGAGCTCTACTGCAACCAGGTTTACATGGGCCAGCAGGCAGGCTTCTCAATCAATGGTTTCGGTGAGGCTGCGAGTGCTTACTTCAACAAGGACGTCACGAACTTAACCCTGCCGGAGTCTGCCTTTCTCGCCGCGCTGATCCGGAGCCCGAATCGTTACAACCCCTACACAAAGATCGACACTGCCACAGCGCGTCGGAATCAAGTGCTCGACTCCATGGCCGAAGCAGGCGTCATCACGCAGGAAGAAGCAAAGAACGCGAAAGCGACTCCGCTTCAGGTTGTTCCCGCACGCGGTCGCATCGACGTCTCAGACGCTCCTTATTTCGCGGACTACGTTCAGAACCAGCTCGGCGACATGATTGCCGGTAATGGCGGCACCGAGCATTTGCGTATCTACACGACGATTGACATGGATCTCCAGCGCGCCGCGTATGCCGCGTTAACGAAACAGATGTCTGCGCTCGACAAGATCCAGTCGAAACGTTTCGAGCCCGGCACATTGCAGGCAGCGCTCGTCGCGATGAACGCGAAGACGGGCGAGATCGTCGCGATGGTCGGTGGTCGAGATTACTCGAAGAGCCAGTTGAATCGTGCTACTGACGCGTTTCGCCAGCCGGGTTCGGTCTTCAAGCCATTCGTTTACGCAACCGCTTTGAACACGGCTTACGATCCGGTTCCACGTGTGATCACGCCGGCCACGACCTACATGGACGAGCCAAAGACGTTCACGTTCGATAACCAGGAGTACTCGCCGGGAAACTTCGGCGAGAGTTACACACACGAGCCTGTAACGTTGCGCGATGGGTTAGTCCACAGTCTCAACGTCGTTACGGTTGAAGTGGCGATGGAAGTGACTATCGGACGTGTGATGAATCTCGCTGCGAAGGCTGGATTGCCAAAACCGCCGCGCTCATATCCCGCGATGGCACTCGGCACGAGTGAGGCAACACCGCTTCAGATTGCTTCTGCGTACACGGCTTTCGCGAATCTCGGGACCCGGACCACGCCGATCGCCATCAACAGGGTCACGACCGGAGACGGTGTAACGATCGCAGCTCCGACGACGCAGAAGAATGAAGTGCTTCGTCCGGAAGTCGCTTTCGTAATGACGTCGTTTATGAAAGATGTTGTGAACCGCGGCACAGCGGCGAAAGTGCGTGGGCGTGGTTTGAAACAGGTGCTTGCGGGGAAGACAGGAACATCTCGCGACGGATGGTTTGCGGGCTACACACCGAACCTTGTTTGCGCGGTGTGGGTTGGTTTCGACGATGGTTCGCAACTTGGTTTGACCGGCGCGAATTCCGCGCTCCCGATCTGGGCCGATTTCATGCAGGTCGCACTTGCTGAGCATCCCGAGTGGGAAGGTGACTGGGACATGCCGTCCGGTGTCGAGCAGATGGAGATCAATCCGAAGACTGGTGCGCCGACGGTGGCGGGCGATACGGAGAAGCGAGTCGAGTTTTTCATCAACGGTACTGGTCCAAACGATAATTCGGAAACACCGCTTGAAGAAGCCACACCGCCCGAGTTCCCTTCGCCGTCTCCATTCGATCAGGCTTACCCCGAAGCGCCGATCGGCACACCGAGTCCGTTGCCTTCACCGCGCCGGGCGCCTGCATTACCGCCCACCGGGTTGGAAGGAACGATTACGTTGGACATCGATCCGCAGACGGGATTGATTGCAGTTGAAACATGTCCGGTGATTCGCACTAAGACGTTTGTGCTTGGAACAGAGCCGAGGAAGTATTGCGGGCCTCAATATCACCAGCGCAACACGATCGAACCCGTTCGCCCACGCGTCGTCGGCACGCCACAGCCACGATAATTTTTAGCCACAAAAAGACACAAAATTCACAAAAGAGAAAGCGCCGAATTGAGTGTTTCGATAGCTAGTGCGGCGGCGTGATGTTTGCGCGAGGGTAAGCCACCGATCGCGTCGAGCAGATCTGCACGTGTTAACTGTCTCGCTTCTTCCATCGTTTTGCCGCTGATCAGCTCCGTCAAAACTGATCCACAAACAAGCGTCGGTGGACAGCCGTAAGCGAGGTATCGTGCGGCTTCGATGCGGTCGTCTTTAACAATCAAGGAGAGTCGCAACCGATCACCACAAATCGGATTCGTCTCATCAGCGATGGCATTCGCATCAGATAACTCACCCGCATTGCGTGGGTGCGCGAGATGTTCTTTGAACTTTGCGGAGTAAGGCAAGCTAACGTGTAATCAGTGGCTAACTAAAGTCAACGGCGACAGTGCCCGCAACCTCTCAACCGCACGCGCGAGCACCTCAACCGCGTAGTCAACCTCGTCCTCAGTATTCTCTTTCCCGAAACTAAACCGTATCGAACCACGCGCGAGCTCGTCATCAACGCCAAGCGCCCGGATCACCGGCGACGGCTCGAGTGTTCCCGATGAACAAGCCGAACCGGTCGAAACTGCTATACCTTCAAGATCAAGATTGATTAGCAGTCCCTCGCCTTCAATAAAGCGAAACGAGATATTCGAGAGATGATCCAGGCGCCGCTCGCGATCTCCATTCATCACGACATCAGGAATACGTTGCAGCACTGCCGCTTCAAGGTTGTCGCGTAGCGCGCGGTCATGAACGATACGCTGTTCGCGCTCTTCGCGTGCGAGTTTCGCCGCCTCACCAAAAGCAACGATGCCGGGAACGTTCTCAGTTCCCGCGCGCCGCTCGCGTTCCTGATGTCCACCGACATTCTGTCCATAAAGACGAACACCACGCCGAACATACAGCGCACCGATACCTTTCGGCGCATACAACTTGTGCGCGGAGAGCGTCAGCAGATCGCAACCAAGCTCGTCTACGTTCAGACGCAATCGCCCGGCAGCCTGTACCGCATCGGTGTGGAACCAAAGATGTCTCTGGCCCGTTGAGCGTCTCTCACGCACGAGTTCGGCGATCTCAGCGATCGGTTGAATCGTTCCGATCTCATTATTCGCCATCATGATCGTGATCAGCACTGTCTCTGGACGCAGTGACGAGGCCACGTCCCGGACCCTCACGATCCCGTTTTGATAAACGGGCAACCGCGTGACTTCCCAGCCGCGCTTTTCCAGTTCAGAACAGACGCCCGCGACCGAAGGATGCTCAATTGACGAGGTGATTATGTGACGGCCGTGAGTTGTTGCTGCTTCACACAGGCCGCGGATGGCGAGGTTGTTTGCTTCAGTTCCACCTGAAGTGAAGACGATCTCGTTCTGCTTTGCTCCGATGAGCGCTGCGACCTCGCGACGCGCCCGATCGATAGCCGCGCGAGCCTGTTGTCCGAAGCCATGAACACTCGACGCATTACCGAAGTTTTCGACTACGGCGCGGGCCATTGCCGCGGCGATGCGCGCGTCCACGGGCGTCGTGGCGCTGTTATCCAGGTAAACTCGGCGTACTGGATTCGGCATCTGAAGGGGAGTTTGCCACAAAGAGGCACAAAAAGCATAAAACGCCTCTGTTGGATCACGCTGGGTTCAGTTTTTCAATTTTTGAGCTTTTTTGTGGCTGATCTTGGTGTTACATTTCAAATGCTACGAGGTTGGCTCTCCCAAGACGCTACGACCGTTCTCAGGTCGTAAATTCTTTGGAAGGACACAATATGAATTATCTCAAGGTTCCCCTGGTGGTTTTATTGAGCATCTGCGTTAGCGGCTTGCTCGCCATCGTTCCCGCGGGCGCTCAGGCGCAGACAACAGCGCTCGAACGCGGTTATCGCACAGGTTATTCAGACGGCTACACGGCCGGATTCAAAGACGTTTCCGATCACGCGCCTCGTAACTATCAAAACAAAGAGGACTATCAAAAGGCCGATCGTTCTTACAACGACGTCTGGGGACCGATCGAGGATTATCGCGACGGTTACCAGCAGGGATTCGAAGTGGGCTACACGGCAGGATTTGAGCGTCAGCAGTTCAATTCAACTCTGCCGTCAGGACTGCGTCGACGCGGTGCGAGCGCTGGCAGTGGCCCCGCCCCGGCAGACGTGAACCCGCAACCGAACAACGACCCTGTGGATGTCGTAGCGACAACTGCACCGAATGGCTCACTGGCAATTCCACGCAACACGATTCTCGCGCTTGAACTGTTAACTCCACTCTCAACCGATGCGAGCCAGCGCGGCGATCGACTCCAGGCGAAAGTGTTCGAACCGTCGCAATACGCCGGTTACATCGTTGAAGGAAGAGTCGCGCAGGTTAAGCGTCCTGGAAAAGTGAAAGGCGTTGCCGAACTTCAGTTATCGTTCGATCAAATTCGTTCAGTCGATAATCGCACCGCAACGCTCCACGCTGAGCTCATCGAGATCAGTCCGATTGGCAGCGAAGACCCGGACATCGATTCTGAGGGCGGCGTGAGAGGTCAGGACTCCACAAAAGACGATGCAGCCAAAGTCGGCGCGGCATCCGGCATCGGCGCAATCATCGGTGCGATCGCAGGTGGCGGTAAAGGCGCAGCGATCGGAGCGATCATCGGTGGTGGCGCAGGCACAGCGGGTGTGATGACGCAACGCGGTAAAGACATCCGGCTCGAACGCGGGCAGCATTTGAAGATTCGCACATCAACTGACACGAGCGTTCTGTGAAAACCGGACCTGAGGATCCGCTAACGGGGAGCACGGGCAGCGTATCGCCCAGTCTCCCCGTTATTACTTTGCTCACGGATTTCGGGACCGCTGATTACTTCGTTGGCGCTGTTAAAGGCGCGATTCTCTCGGTCAATCCACTTGCAGTAATCGCCGACATCACGCATGAGATCCGGCCGCAGGATGTGGCAGCCGGTGCGTTCACGTTGCTGGCGGTTTACAAGACGTTTCCCGCGAGGACAGTTCATGTGGCAGTTGTCGATCCGGGAGTTGGATCAGCGCGACGGCCGATTATTGTGAGTGCAAACGACCAGTACTTTGTTGGACCAGACAACGGGATTTTCACGTACATCTACGACCGGGAACCTTCACACCAGACTTTCCACGTCACTTCCGATCGTTACTTTCGACCATCGCCGAGCACTACCTTTCACGGTCGCGATATCTTCGCGCCCGTGGCAGCGGCGCTCTCGAAGGGTGTAGCGGTGGAAGATTTCGGGGTGGAGATAGACGATGAGGTTCGACTGCCGTCGCTGGAGAACCCTCTGCGGATCATTCACATCGATCGTTTCGGTAATTGCGTGACGAACATCACGCGGGATCGGTTGGGGGCAGAGAACAGCATCGTGATCAATGGGAGGACGATAAGTGAGTTTCGGAAGTTCTATGGTGAGAGGGATAGCGGGGCTTTATTTGCGATATGGGGGAGTGCGGGGTTTCTTGAGATTTCTGTGAATGGTGGATCGGCGGCGAAAGAGTTGTCGGCGAAGCGAGGCGACGAGGTAGTTGTTAGACAGGATTGACAGGATGTTTCAAGATGGACAAGATTCTTATCTTGTAAATCATGAGAAATCCTGCTAATCCTGTCTAAACCTACTCTTATTGCGCACGCACCGCGGCTTCCTTCGG
>Ga0070670_100005839_pt1 | contig 10407 bp, 8 predicted proteins | sample KBSS63metaG_FD_64665 | JGI IMG/M metagenome (GOLD analysis project Ga0070670, IMG submission 64665) | Switchgrass rhizosphere microbial communities from Kellogg Biological Station, Michigan, USA - KBS S6-3 metaG | ecosystem: Host-associated > Plants > Roots > Rhizosphere > Soil ... | reverse complement strand
CCAAAACTATTCGACAACGCATACTCAACTTCCGCTTCCCGCGGCACGTTGGGAACGTAATCAAGATCGCAGTCGGGATCCGGATTCACGTAGTTGATCGTCGGCGGCAAGACCTTCCGATGCAAACTGAGAACTGAGAACACGCCTTCGATTCCCCCAGCGGCGCCAAGCAGGTGCCCGGTCATTGATTTTGTCGAGCTAACCGCGAGCTTATAAGCGTGGTCGCCAAATGTCTGTCTGATCGCCAGCGTCTCAAACTTGTCGTTGTAGGGCGTGGAGGTCCCGTGCGCGTTGATGTATCCGACTTGTTCCGGACTGATAGCGGCATCGCGCAGTGTCTTCTGCATGACGCGAATCGCGCCCGAGCCGGTCTCGTCCGGCATGGTCAAATGAAACGCGTCGGCGGTCATTCCGTAACCCACGAGCTCTGCATAAATCCGAGCGCCGCGTCGTTTGGCGAGTTCGAGCTCCTCGAGGATCATGATGCCCGCGCCTTCGCCGATGACAAACCCGTCGCGGTCGCGTTCAAAAGGCCGAGACGCGTGCTGTGGATCGTCGTTGCGAGTCGAGAGCGCGCGCATCGAAGCAAACCCGGCCACGCTCATCGGCGTAATCGCCGACTCCGCGCCGCCGCAGATCATCACGTCTGCATCGCCGCGCTGAATGATCCGGAAGCTGTCGCCGATGGCATGCGCTCCGGCGGAACAGGCAGTGGCGGTGGCGGAGTTAGGACCTTTGGCCCCGTAACGAATCGAGACCTGGCCCGCGGCCAGATTCACAATCGCGGAGACAATAAAGAACGGAGAAACGCGATCGGGCCCGTCATTCAGCAGCTTGGAGTGTTCGCGTTCGATGGCCCAGAAATCGCCAATGCCGCTGCTGATGTAAGTGCCGGCGTTTTCCGAAAGTTCAGCGGGAAACTTTCCTTCTTCGGTCAGCTCGAGGCCGCTATCGGCCATCGCTTCGGTGGCCGCGGCGATCGCGTAATGAATAAAGGCGCCCATTTTGCGCGCCTCTTTTTTGGGTATGTATTTGAGCGGGTCGAAGTCTTTAACTTCGGCGGCAAACTTGACGGAAAACTTCTCGGTGTCAAATTTCTTGATGTAGTCAACGCCGTTGGCGCCGCTCATGAGCGCGGCCCACGTCGTTTCCACTGAATTGCCAACCGGTGTTATGAGACCCAGCCCTGTGACAACTACACGTCGTGCCAAAGCAAAACTCCTTAAGAACAGTGACGAGTGACGAGTTGGTAAAGCATTGGCGGGATCGCCGAGCTTGTCACTTGTCACTCGTGACTTGTCACTATTTCTTGTGTTGGTCGATGTAGTTGTAGGCGTCGCGGACGCTTTGAATCTTTTCCGCGTCTTCGTCAGGGATCTCGATGCCGAATTCCTCTTCGAAGCGCATCACCAGTTCTACGGTGTCTAAAGAGTCAGCACCCAGGTCGTCGATAAATCGAGCATTGGGTGTGACCTCGTTCTCATCTACGCCGAGTTCGTCGACGATAATCTGTTTGACCTTACTCTCGATTTCTGGATCGGGCATTTCGTTTTGCTCCTCTTTAAAAATATCGAATTAGTAGGACAGACACTCTTGTCTGCCCTTGTTGAGTTTTTGCGCCTTTGCGGCACAAAGCAATTTCAATTTCTCATTTGAAAGTTTTCATTTCCCATTTGAAGACGATTCTTCATCCGACCAAGCTTTTTGTTCTCTGCAATGGAAAATGACAAGTCTCAAATGATAAATGGAAAATCTCCTGGTTCTGCTCCAGTAATTTATAGACAAGCTAGGCAGGAATTCCTGTCCTGCTCTAAATACCGAGGCTCGCGCCGGTCGCTTTCAAACTATCAGCGTCCTCGACGTTAAAGCATTTCACTTGCCGGCTTATTTGCCGCATCAAACCGCTCAGAACTTTTCCTGGACCAACTTCTACGAAGGTATCAACACCTTCCTTAATCAACAACTCCATCGATTGCAACCAGCGTACGGGCGACGACACTTGTCTCACAAGTGAATCCGCCGCTTCAAGGCCGCTCGTGATTATCTTCGCATCGACGTTGGTGACAAGCGGAGTCGCCAGTTCAGCAAAGCTTATTTGCTTCAGATCGACCGCCAGGCGCTCCTGCGCGGGCATCATCAAGGCCGAATGAAACGGCGCGCTGACGTTCAGTTTTAGAACCCGCTTGGCGCCGCGACTGCGCAACAACTCGCTCGCCCGATCAACCGCTTCAGTGTTTCCCGCGATTACAACCTGGCTCGGCGAGTTGATGTTCGCCGGGGCGCAAACCTGTCCCTGCGCCGCTTCCGCGCAGGCGTTTTCAATTGCATCCAACTCTGCGCCGATTACCGCAGCCATTGCGCCGACGCCAACCGGCACTGCTTCCTGCATGTAACGGCCGCGCACTCTGACAGTTTGGATTCCGTCGGTCGCTGTCAAAGACTGCGCTGCGAACAGAGCCGAATATTCACCCAGGCTGTGACCAGCTACAAAATCCGGCGCCGGAAAACCTTCCGACCTCATCGCGCTGGTAACTGCGGCGGACACAGCAAAGATCGCGGGCTGCGTGTTTTCTGTCAGCTGCAATTCCTCCGCCGTGCCCTCGAAGCATAATCGAGATACCGACAAGCGAAGCGCGTCGTTAAATTCTTCAAAGAGCTGGGCGGCGATTGGAAAAGTCTCCGCCAGATTCTTTCCCATGCCCGGATGCTGTGAACCCTGGCCGGGAAAAATGTACGCAATCATAAAAGTAAATCGTAAATCGTGAATCGTAAATAGTTTCAAGTTTCAGGTTTCAGGCTCGGCAAAACTTCTGACTTGAAACTTGAAACTTGGAACTTACCAGCGCATTAGCACGCCGCCCCAGGTAACGCCGCCGCCAAACGACGCCAACAAAACCAGGTCGCCGGTATTGATGCGCCCGGCTTCGACGCATTCGTCCAATCCGATCGGTATCGAAGCGGACGAGGTGTTGCCGTGCATTGCGATGTTGGAATAAACGCGCTCGCTTTCGACGTTCAGCTTATTGGCCACCGCGTCGGTAATTCGCTGATTCGCCTGATGCGGAATAAAAAGTTTCACGTCCGCCGCGGTCAAACCGGCCTCTTCCAAAACTTCTCGAGAGATGTCGGCCATCGAACGCACGGCCACCTTGAAGAGCTCGTTGCCCTTCATCTTGAAAAAGTGATCGCCGGCGGCCAAGGTTGCCGCGCTCGCTGGCCGTCGCGTGCCGCCGCCCGGCGAGAATAATTGTTCCAGGTACCTGCCGTCTGACCTAATTCGCGAAGCCAGAATGCCGCGTTCACCTTCAACCGCTCCCAGCACGGCAGCGCCGGCCCCGTCGCCGAACAAAACGCACGTTTGCCGATCGGTGTAATCAACGTACTGCGTCAAAATCTCGGCGCCGATCACTAGCGCATATTTCGACTGCCCGGTGCGGACCATCGTGTCGGCCATCGTCAGGCCATACAGAAATCCAGAGCAGGCGGCCACGAGGTCCATCGCAGCCGCTTTGTTCGCGCCAAGCTCAGCCTGGATGATGCAGCCAGTGGACGGAAGTATTTGATCGGGCGTGACGGTGGCGCAGAGAATTAGATCGATGTCTTCAGGTTGCAGGCCGGCGCGCTCGATCGCCTGACGCGCCGCGCGCACGGCAAACTGCGAAGTGTATTCTCCGGGTGCCGCTTTTCGTCTCTGCTTGATGCCGGTGCGCGTCGTGATCCAATCGTCAGACGTGTCGACCATTGTCTCCAGCTCGGCATTTGTCAGAATGCCTTCTGGATAAGCGTGTCCCGTGCCCAGAATTCCTGCGCGAATATTTCCCATTCATTCCCCAGCTGATGATTTGTGGCCGGTAATACTATCCACTCACTCTCAGAAAACCAAGTAACGTCAACACTCTTGCAGTTCAGAGTTCAAGCTTTAGCTTGCGTCTACGGTAACAACAACCTGAAGGTTGAACTCTAAACTTCTTGAGCTTCATCCCACGGCTTGTAGCGCGTTGGTCTCGGCGATGCCTTTTTCGATTCGCTCTCCGGCGCGGTTTTCCGAAAACTCCTTGACGCTGCGAATAGCATTTCTGATCGCGCGCGCGTTTGAGCTTCCATGACCAATCACCACGATTTTTCGCACACCCAACAGCGGCGCTCCGCCATGTTCGGAGTAGTCGAGCCGTTTCTTGATATTGCGAAAGGCCGGCTTCGCGAGCATCGCGCCGGCTTTGGTCACAGCCGACGCGGTTAGTTCTCGCTTTATCATCGAAAGCATGGCGTCCGTCAACCCCTCGGAAAGTTTTAGCATTACGTTACCGGTGAATCCGTCGGTGACGATCACATCAACCGCTCCCGAAAACACGTCGCGTCCCTCGACGTTTCCCATGAAGTTCAAGCTCGACATCTCGCGCAGCAGGGGAAACGCTTCCTTGGTCAGGTCGTTGCCCTTGGCTTCCTCTTCGCCGATGCTCATCAGCCCAACCACCGGGCCAATCGTGCCAAGCACAGCGCGCGAGTAGGCGTCGCCCATGATGGCAAACTGCACCAGGTGATGCGGCTTGCATTCGGAGTTCGCGCCCACGTCCAACAGTAATGTCGGCTTATCGGATTTGGTTGGAATCAGCGCCGCCAGGGCCGGACGATCCACTCCCGGCAACATTCCAATGACCATTTTCGCGGTGGCCATCGCCGCGCCGGTATTGCCCGCGGAAACGAAGCCGTCGGCCTTTCCGTCCGTGACCAGGCGCGTTCCGATTCTCAAGGAGCTCTTCTTCTTGCGACGCACGGACGCCATCACCGGCTCGCCCATGCCAATCACTTCCGCCGCTTCAACCAACTCGATTCCTCGATCGCCGTCGCCGCGCCAGCCGCAGCGTTTCAATTCCGGCTCCAGCTTTTCAGGCTGGCCCACCAGAATTACCTTCACGCCGAGATCGCGTGCAGCGGCCAAAGCTCCGTCGATCTCTGCGTGCGGCGCGTGGTCGCTGCCCATCGCGTCAAGAACGACTTTTCCCGTAAGCCGGGCTTCATCCTTCGACTGAGTTCGCACAGACGATAATTTTTATCAGGTTAGGTTTGTTCTACCCGCACAACCTGCCGGTCTTTGTAGTAACCACACTTCGGGCAGACGCGATGTTGCAGGCGAGGCTCCTGGCAATTCGGACAGAGGCTGGTCTGCGGCACGCGCAGAGCGTCATGCGCGCGGCGTTTGCCGCGGCGCGCTTTTGAATGTCTTCGCTTAGGATTTGGCATAATTACTCCGTAATCAAAAGTTTCAAGTTCCAGGTTTCAAGTTTCAAGTTTGCCGAGATCATAACTTGGAACTTGAAACTTGGAACTTGAAACTATTTCACCAGTTTTTCCAGTCCCGCCCAGCGGGGATCAACTTGTCGAGTTTCACAGTCACAGTTAACTGAATTCTTGTCGGCGCCGCAGACGGCGCACATGCCTTTGCAATCAGCTTTGCAAACAACATGATCGGGAACGGCCAGCAGCAACTCTTCCTTCACCAGCTCGTCGACATCGAGCGTCTCGCCGTCGAATATCGAAAGATCGAGGTCCGCTTCCGTTAGCTCGGCTTCCTGTTGGGCCTGATAGTCTGCAGCGGTAACGTAATCAACGTCGAACTTCGAATCGACGCCTACCTCAACCGCTTTCAAGCACCGATCGCATTCAACCTGAACGCGTCCGGTGACCTGACCGGTAACGCGCAGGCCCTGGCCCTTTTGGCGAATTTCACCGGAAACGACCGGGGGCGTGGTAACGCTAACGCGGTCGTCGTCCAGCTCGAGTTCCCCCGGTGCATAACTATGGTTGAACGAGCCGTGGCCGCGCTCCAGACTTGCCAGCTCAATCCGCATTGCCTACCCCTATTCCGAATGTCACATTTTAGCGGCTAATGCGCAAAAAGCCATTATAACTACGAGCAGCGGAGTGTCAACGAGGGACGGCTGGCGGGGCGCGCATTGAAGCCATCAATGTTCGGTTTTGCGCCGCGGCAGCGGGTCAGGTTTGCGCCGCGGCAGCGGCGGTCAGAAGGTAGCCAGACGTGGAACGTCTGGATCAGATAGTTGATGGAGAGTGCGCGCTGGAAGCGCGCGAAGATATTCTGAGCGCACTTCCAGTGCGCTGATTCTTAAAACCAACGATCCAGAGGTTTCACCTCTGGCTACCATCTCAGCGCATCTTTGATGCGCAGTTAAAGACTGATCCCCTCACGACCTTCATTTGGAAACGGCGCTGCACGCATTCAGCGCATCCTGGCGCAGCGCTTCGGCCAGACGGCGGTCGCCGCCGGTGATTAGTCGACGTGAGTGTGGCTTCACTAATCGAAACAGCGGCGCGGTTGGGGCGGCGCTTGAATCTTTTCGCTTCGCTCGCTTGCTGACAATCCTCGAGCGCGCTTTCTTGAAGTATCCCCCAGCCTGCTCTTGTTCGCCGGCGCGTTCTGCGATTAAGCCGAGCACCTGAAACGCCTCGCCGTAGTCTTCGTCCAACTCCACCGCCTTCTTTAAGTGACGCGTCGCGAGGGCATCGCGGCCTAGCTGGTAATAGAGACAGCCAAGCGTGTAATGCGCCTCGGGAGAATTCTTAGTCGCGAGCGCCAATTTGAACTGCTGCAGAGCGCGCGGCCATTTGGCTTCCGCAACAAACAGTCGTCCCAAACCATAATGCGCAGCGAAGGTAGGACCGCCCAATTGCGTGGCGTTATTCAAAAGTTCCTTAGCGCGTTCGATCTGACCTTCGTCAGCGCAGGTCAGTCCGAGCAGGAGGGAAACCCGCCGGTCACGCGGGGACAACTCATACACCCGCGCAAGGTATGCTTCAGCCTGATGCGTCTTGCCCTTCTTGAAAAAGTATTCGCCGAGGAAATAAAGCAGCGGTGCGTTGTCAGAATCTATCTCGGCGGCGCGCTGCAACGAACGAATACCGCGCGCCGGTTGATCGTCATCGATAAAAAGAAAACCTTCATTGATTAACTGGATAAACGAGTCCTGCTGTCCGCGATGAGTCGCCAGAATCTTTAGCCGCAGTTCCTCGCGGTGTTCGCTCTCGAGTTGTTCCTCGGCATCTTTTTGACAACGGTTGAGCCATAAGCGTTCGAGCTTGTCGCCGTCAACGAATCCATCTTCGGTCAGGACGCCGACGAGAGCTTTAACGAGTGCGCGATCGAAATGCGAATGTTGCGCCTGTCGCAAGAGCAAATCCAGGCCGCGCTCGAGCTTTTCGCTCAGCCTCATCAACCTGTTTTCGAGGGCAGAAATTCTCTCCAGCAAATGTTCTTCATTCGAGCTGCCGGATTCCAAAGCCTCGTAACGGCCGGCCGCCGGCTCGATGACCAGCATGAGCCGCGTGCCGCAACGAGCGCAGAACTCCTGGCCCAGCGGATTTGCAGCCAGACACTTTTGACAATAGTGGGCGATGGAAGGCATGGAATAGTAGACAGTAGTCAGTAGACAGTAGTCAGTAGTAAAGCAAACTGTTAGTTTGCGATTCGCTAGACAAAGCCCAGGAAGCAGTAGCAGCACGCAGGCTGTGTTCAGCACGACAAGCAAACTAACAGTTTGCTTTACGAGTACTCATAAAACCCACGGCCGGTTTTTCTTCCCAGCCAGCCGGCATCCACGTAACGCTTCAACAATGGACAGGCGCGATATTTCGGGTCGCCGAGGCCATCGTATAACACATTAAGTATCGCCAGACATACATCCAGGCCGATAAAGTCGGCCAGCTCCAACGGGCCCATGGGATGGTTCATGCCCAACTTCATGATGCCGTCGATACTCTCGCGCGTGGCGACGCTTTCGTAAAGTGCAAAAATTGCTTCGTTGATCATCGGCAGCAAGACGCGATTGGAAACGAAGCCCGGCGAGTCGTTGCAGTCAAGCGCAGTTTTGCCGAGTTTCTCGGAAAGGGCTCGTACGCGTTCATAAGTCTCGTCAGAAGTTGCGATTCCGCGAATCACTTCCACCAGTTTCATCACCGGCACCGGGTTCATGAAATGCATGCCGATCACTTTGTCGGGCCGCCGGGTCGCCGCTCCGAGCCGGGTAATTGAAATGGAAGACGTGTTGGAGGCGAGTATCGTTTCCCGCGGCGTGATCTGATCCAGCGTTTTAAAAAGCTCCGACTTGACGCTGAGGTTTTCGGTCACGGCTTCAATCACAAACTCAGCCTCGCTCAGTTCTTCGAGTCTGGTCGTGCTCTTAATGTGACCGATGATTGATTGCTTCTCGCCGCCCGTTAGCCGCTGCTTGTCCACGTCTCGTTGCAGGCTTTTGTCGATCGCCTTGAGGCCGCGTTGCAGAAACTCATCCTTAACGTCACTGAGGATGACTTCGTAACCGGCGCGCGCCGCCACCTGCGCGATGCCGTTGCCCATCGTTCCCGAACCTACTACACCAATGACTTCACTCATGATGAATATTTGTAGGGGCGCACCCGCGTGTACGCCCAGGGCGCACACATAGGGGCGCCCCTACAAAACGAACAAACTATCTTTCAATTGCCATCGCCACAGCGTTGCCGCCGCCCAGGCAAAGCGAAATCACGCCACGGTGCGCGTCGCGGCGCTTCAATTCGTAAAGCATCGTCGTCAGAAGTCGCGAGCCCGATTGTCCAATCGCGTGTCCGAGGGCCACCGCTCCGCCGTTTACGTTCACCCGCGCCGGATCCAGACTCAGTTCCTTGATGATCGCGACGGCCTGCACCGAAAACGCCTCGTTCAACTCGATCAAATCAACTTCCTGAAGAGACCAGCCGGCTTTTCGCAAAACTTTTCTGATTGCTTCAACCGGCGCCATCATCACCATCTCCGGCTCGACGCCCGACGTCGCCTGGGCCACGACCCGCGCCATGGGCTCGATACCAAGCGCTTTCGCCTTCTCGCTCGAGGTTACAACTACCGCCGAAGCGCCGTCGTTAACGCCGGGAGCGTTGCCCGCTGTCACAGTTCCACCCTCCTGCTTGAACGCGGGCTTCAATTTACCCAGCGCTTCCAGCGAAGTGTCTTCGCGAACTGTTTCATCGGTATCAAAAACTAGGGCCGGTCCTTTTCGCTGCGGAATCTCCACCGGCACGATCTCATCTTTGAACTTTCCCGCTTTGATTGCCGCTGCCGCTTTCCGATGCGAGTTAAGCGCATAATCATCCTGTTCCGCGCGACTCACCGAAAACTTTTGCGACACCACCTCGCCCGTGCAACCCATGTGGTAATCGTTGAACGCATCCCAAAGTCCGTCGTGAATCATCGCATCCAGCAGCACGCCGTTTCCCAGTCGATAGCCTTCCCTTCCCTTGGGAATCAAATACGGCGCGTTTGACATCGATTCCATGCCGCCGGCCACGACGATTTCCGTATCGCCAAGCTGAATGCCTTGCGCCGCCATCATCACGGCTTTGAGACCGGAACCGCAGACCTTGTTGACTGTGACCGCGGACACTGCCGGCAACAGTCCGCCGCGCAGCGCTGCCTGGCGCGCGGGGTTTTGGCCCAGGCCCGCCTGTATAACGCAGCCCATGATCACTTCGTCGACATCTTCCGGCGCAACGCCCGAGCGCTTGACGCTTTCGCGCACGACGAGCGCGCCGAGATCAGTCGCCGCAAAGCCCTTCAGTGAACCCAAAAATTTTCCCACCGGTGTTCTGGCGGCACTGATAATTACTGCATCACGAGTTTCGCTCATCAAGACTCCACGTAGTTAGGATTGTTATTTACGATTACTCTTTACGCGATTGGGTGTCAAGAACGTTGGTAGGCAGAAGCCTGACCGTGAGGGAGCGCTTTGTCCAAAGTCCAACGTCTAAAGTCCAAGAGTCAATTGTATCCTGGCGGACATTGGATGTTGGACGTTGGACATTCGACAAATTAATCCCTCCCTGACGGTCGGGCTTCTGCCACTTTGAAAAGCTTCACAGCCGAATGGTAGACTCGTTTGCTATTCAACCTTCAATTCATCAGTTCGTTTATTAAACATGCAAGCACTAATTCTTGCGGGCGGTAAAGGTACGCGCCTACGTCCGCTTACTGTGTACACGCCCAAACCGATTGTGCCGATATGCAATCGACCGTTTCTGCTCTACCAGATCGACACGCTGCGCCGGGCCGGCATTACTGACATCACGCTTTCGCTTTCGTATCAACCCAACAAGATCGAGCAACTGCTCGGCGACGGCTCCGACTACGGCGTTAAGTTGAAATACACCGTCGAGCCGCAGCCGATGGGAACCGCCGGCGCTTATAAATTTGCCGAAGAGTTGATCCGGGAGCCGACGGTCGTCTTCAATGGTGACATACTGACGGACCTCGATCTGAAAACTGTCATTCGGGAACACACCGAACGCGCGGCAACGGCTACAATCGTGCTTACGCCGGTCGAGAATCCGTCGTCTTACGGTTTAGTTGAAACTGAAGCGGAC
>Ga0070670_100005837_pt1 | contig 10408 bp, 9 predicted proteins | sample KBSS63metaG_FD_64665 | JGI IMG/M metagenome (GOLD analysis project Ga0070670, IMG submission 64665) | Switchgrass rhizosphere microbial communities from Kellogg Biological Station, Michigan, USA - KBS S6-3 metaG | ecosystem: Host-associated > Plants > Roots > Rhizosphere > Soil ... | reverse complement strand
GTCGCGAAGATCGTCAGGAAGAGGCCGAGCCGGCTCGGCTCGACGTGCGTCCCGCCGACGATCTCGATGGCGCCCCGTCCGAGCGTGTACGCGGCGAGGAGCAGGAACGAGATGCCGATCCAGCGCGCGAGCATCTGGTCGCGCCGGGCGTGATCCTCCTCCTCGTCCGCCAGGTGCCGCAGGTGCCGCACCGCGAGGAACGCCGCTCCCCCCTCGATGATGCTCTCGAGGCCGAACGCGAGCAGGGCGAGGCTGCCCGTCCGCAGGGACTCGTACAACGCCAGCCCGCCCTCCCCGAACACGTGGACGAAGGTCAGGCCGAGGAGCCAGAGCATGCGCCGGCGGAGGGCCTCGCCGGCCGCGTCGGGGGACAGGGCCGCAACGGGCCCGGGGGCGGCTTCGCGGCTCACGGGCGGCATTGTACGCAGGGGGCTCGGGACCTCCCGACAGAATAGAATCGGCGTCTGGGCGTGTTGGAGGACTGAAATGTTGCGTCGGTTGAGGAGCTCGTCCCCGGCCCGGGCCATGCTGTGCCTGGCCGTGCTCCTCGCGGCGAGCGCGGCCTTCGGGCTGCACCCCGAGCCCCTCGACGAGGGGCGCAACGCCGCGGCCGCGTTCTCGGACGGCGACTCCGTCCGCTCCGGCCCGCACCTGTGCGTGGCGTGCCTCACGCATGCGGCGGCCCTGACGGCGCCGCTCGTGGCGGCGGTGCACGCCGCATCCGTATCGCAGACCGCCTCGCCGCGTCCGAGCCCGGCTCCGGCCGCGCGCCTCGGTCGAACTCCCTGCTCGGGCCTCTCCCCTCCTTCGGCTTCCTAGCCGGAGCGGGACGCGCGCGCCCGTGCGCGCGTCCCATGAGGAAACGAGTGTCCGAGGAGATCGATGACCATGCGAAGCGTTTCGTGGGCCCTCGCCGGCTTCCTGGCGGCGGGGATGGCGCTCGGGCAGGAGACCCCGGCGCCGACCCCCTCGCCGACCCCCGCACCTTCTCCGCCGCCCGCTCCCGCGGCCGAGCCGACCCCGGCCCCGGCCCCGGAGCCCGCGGCGGCTCCCCCGGCGCCGAACGCCTTCTCGGCGAACCCGGTCAACCCGACGTTCTTCAACCCCGCGATCGCGGTGATCGGCAACTTCCTGGCGACCGCCGGCCACAACCCGGTCGACCCGCAGCCGGCCTTCCAGTCCCAGGAGTCGGAGATCTCGTTCCAGGCGATCGTGGATCCCTACGCCCGGGCCGACCTGTTCCTCTCCTTCTCCAACTCCGGCGTCGACGTCGAGGAGGGCTACATCACGTTCCTCCACCTGCCCTGGGACCTCCTCGTGAAGGCCGGCAAGTTCAAGGCGCAGTTCGGCAAGATCAACACGCTCCACCTCCACGTGCTGCCGTGGCCGGACGAGCCTCTCCCCATGGTCAACCTGCTGGGCAGCAGTGAGGGCTGGGCCGACGAGGGCGTTTCCGCGTCCAAGGTGATCCCGCTGCCGGGCGACACGTTCTCGGAGATCTACGGCCAGGTGTTCACCGGCGACGTGGAGAACCTGTTCGACGCGCCCTCGGCGGGGAAGATCGCGTGGAACACGCAGTACCGCGTGTACCGCGACTTCGGCGACGACAACAACCTCGAGGTCGGCGCGAGCTACGGCAGCGGCTTCAACGGCGTCACGACCGACACGACGACGTCGCTGCAGAACTTCCACATGGTCTACCGCTGGAAGCCTCTCCAGGGCCGCCCCTACCGGCAGCTCATCGTGCGCGGCGAGTTCACGCGCAGCGTGCGGCAGCAGGTCGGTCCGACGCAGATCGCCACCGGCTACTTCGCGTCCGCCGACTACCAGATCGCGCGGCGCTGGTTCGGGGGCGTGCGGTACGAGTGGTCCGGGCGCGCCGCCAACGCCGAGCAGCACGACCGCGGCGTCTCCACCGCGATCAGCTTCCTCCCGTCCGAGTTCTCGGTCCTGCGCGCCGAGTACCGGCGCCGGACATACGCCGGAGGCATCGTCGCCAACGAGGGCTTCCTCCAGATCCAGTACGCGATCGGCGCCCACGGCGCCCATCCATTTTGAGGTGCAAATGAAACGCTTTGCTCCGTTCCTCGGCCTCGTCGTCGCGCTGAGCGCCGCGCCGATGCTCGCCACGGTCAGGGTCGTCACCAGCCTCCAGGACTTCGCCTCCATCACCGACGCCGTCGGCGGCAAGCGCGTCGAGACCTTCGCGCTCGCGAAGGGCTACCAGGACCCGCACTTCGTGGAGCCGAAGCCCTCCTTCGTGCTGAAGCTCTCGAAGGCCGACCTGCTCGTGGTCGCCGGCCTCGAGCTCGAGGTCGGCTACCTCCCGCCGCTCATCGACCAGAGCCGAAACGAGAAGATCCGGCCGGGAGCGGCCGGATACCTCGACGCGTCGAACGGGTGCGACATCCTCGAGCGGCCGACGGGCACGGTCACGCGCGCGATGGGAGACGTCCACCCGTACGGCAACCCGCACTACTGGCTCGACCCCGAGAACGGCCGGATCATCGCGCGCGCGATCGCCGGGAAGCTCGCGCAGCTCGATCCTTCCGGCGCCGCCGAGTACCAGGCCAATCTCGCCGCCTTCGAGGCGAAGCTCACCGAGAGCGCGAAGCGCTGGGACGCGGCGCTCGCGCCCTACTCCGGAACCGAGCTCGTCACGTACCACACGTCCTGGCCGAACTTTCTGAAACGCTTCAAGCTCGTCGCCGCCGGATACATCGAGCCGAAGCCCGGGATCCCTCCCTCGCCGGCGCACACCGTCGAGCTGATCAACATGATGATCGAGAAGAAGATCCCGGTGATCCTCATGGAGCCCTACTTCGACCAGAAGACGCCGAAGGCCGTTTCGGAGAAGACGGGTGCGACGCTCCTGACCTTCATCCCGTCCGTCGGCGGGGTTCCCGAGGCGAAGGACTACATCAGCCTGTTCGACTACGACGTGAAGCTTCTCGCCGACGCTCTCGCCGCCAAGAAGGCCAAGCCATGAGCGTCTTCGAGGTGCTGCTGCCCGCGTTCGTGGCCGGGCTGATCGTCACGGGAATGCTCGCGTACCTCGGCGTCCACGTCGTGGAGCGCGGGGTGATCTTCGTGGACCTCTCGCTCGCGCAGATCGCCGCGCTCGGTACGACGGTGGGCATCCTCGCCGGCTACGACATGCACTCCTCGATGGGTCACGTCTTCTCGCTCGGTTTCGCGCTGCTCGGCGCCGCCGTCTTCGCGCTCTCTCGCGTGCACCGCAGCACGCGAATTCCGCAGGAGGCGATCATCGGCATCGCGTACGCCGTCGCGGCCGCGACCTCGATCCTCGCGATGTCCAAGGCGACCGGCGAGACCGAGCACCTGAAGGAGATGCTCGTCGGCAACATCCTCTCGGTCTCGTGGGGCGAGCTCGCGAAGACCGCGGGCCTGTTCGCCCTCGTCGGCCTGTTTCATTTCGTCTTGCGGAAGAAGTTCCTGCTGATCTCCCTGGACGAGCCCGAGGCCGAGCGGCGCGGGCTCTCCATCCGGCTCTGGGATTTCCTGTTCTACGGCTCCTTCGGCCTCGTCGTGACCCTGGCCGTGCCCATCGCCGGCGTGCTGCTCGTCTTCTCGTACCTCATCGTGCCCGCCGTTTCGGCCATGCTCTTCTCGCAGAAGCTGGGAGTGCGGCTCGCCATCGGATGGGCCATGGGGGCCATCACGTCGGCGATCGGCGTTTACCTCTCGTACCTCTGGGACCTGCCGACCGGGGCGACGATCGTCACGACGCTCGGGGCGGGGCTCGTGATCCTGGCGGGCGTTCGCGTCCTGACTCGCCGCGCGGCCTGACGCCGGACGGCGGACGGCTTATGGCTAGACGAGGAACATCGCCACCGCGGCCACGAAGAGGAGCGCGGTCGCCGCGCCGACCGCGATGCGCGTCAGCCAGGGAATCGGCGCGCCTCGCATCCTCCGGCGGTTGCACGCGAAGACGAGGATGGCCGCCAGCAGGAACGGGGCGAGCAGCCCGTTGACGACCGCCGACCAGTAGAGGGCACGGACCGGGTTGACGTCGAGGAAGTCGAGCGCGGCGCCGAGAGCGGTCGAGAGCACGATGACGCCGTAGAAGTAGCGCGCCCCGCGGAGCTTGTGGTCGAGCCCGCGCCTCCAGCCGAACGTTTCGGCGAACGCGTACGCCGACGAGCCGGCGAGGGTGGGGATCGCCAGGAGGCCGACGCCGACGAGACCGACCGTGTAGAGGACGCCGGTCAGGTTCCCGGCGAGCGGCCTCAAGGCGAGCGCGACCTCACGCGAGGTCTCCGGGCGGGTCATCCCGTGGCGATGCAGGGTCAGCGCCGTCGAGAGGATGACGAAGAACATCACGAGGTTGGAGAAGAACGTGCCGATCGCCACGTCCAGGCGGCGTTCCGGGAGGAGCAGCCGCGGCAGGCTGGGCCTCCGGACGAGCATCCGGCGTCCGAGCGCGCGGTCCTCCTCGACCTCCTGCGACGCCTGCCAGAAGAAGAGGTAGGGCGAGATCGTCGTGCCGAGAATCGCGACGAGCATCCCCCACTGCTCGCCCCTGGGCCTCGACGGGACGAACGCGTCGTGCAGCACCGCGCCCCAGTCCGGGCGCAGCCGGAACGCGACGAGGACATAGGCGAAGAGCACGAGGGCGAGCCACTTCAGTATGGACGCGATCTGGTGATAGCGGAATCGGATCACCGCCCACGAGATCCCGACGCCGAAGAGCACGACGAAGAAGTGGGAGTTGATCTTCGTGAGCATCTCCGCCGCGTCGGCCATGCCGGCGAGGTCCGCCGCCACGTTGATCGTGTTCGCCACGAACAGCGCGGACGCCGCGCTCACCAGCACCCAACGCGGGTAACGCTGCCGCAGTGCGCCGGCCAGCCCGCGGCCCGTGACCATTCCGATCCGCGCGCACGTCATCTGGATCGCGGCCATGAGCGGCCACGTCAGCCACGCCGTCCACAGCAGGGACGTGCCGAACTGCGCCCCGGCGATCGAGTACGTCGCGATCCCGGAAGGATCGTCGTCGGCGGCGCCCGTGACGATGCCGGGGCCGAGGTTGGCGAGAAACCGGCGATACGCCGGCGTCTTCGTGGAAGTGGTCTCGCCCACGGCGTCGGCCTCCGCCACGCTAGCCGCCTTCGCGGTTTCGCGTCGCGAAATAGGCGCGCGAGGACTCGATGTCGCGCTGGATCTGCTCCTTGAGCTCGATCACCGACGGAAACTTGCGCTCCTCGCGCAGGCGCTCGAGGAAGAAGAGGCGCACCCGGTCGCCGTAGACGTCGGAGGAGAAGTCGAGGACGAACGTCTCGATGGTCGTCGTGTAGTCCTCGTAGAGCGTCGGCCGGCGGCCGATGTTGGTCACGCTCTGGAAACGCCGGTCGAAGGAACGGATCTCGATCTCCGTGACGTAGACGCCGTCGGCGGGGGCGAGCTCGTTCTCCGGCTCGAGGTTGATCGTCGGGACGCCGATGCGGTGCCCGAGCCGGTCGCCGCGAGAGACGATCCCGTCGAGCTCGTAGGGCCGTCCCAGCATCGCAGTCGCCTCGTCCATCGCGCCGCGGTCCAGCGCCCGGCGGATGCGCGTCGAGGAGACGGGCTCGCCCGCGTAGAAGACCTCCTCGACCGCCTGGGCGGAGAAGCCGCACTCCGACCCGAGCCGGGACAGGAGCGCGAGGTCGCCCCGCTTGCCGCGCCCGAACGCGAAGTGCGCGCCGACGTGGATCTCGGAGGCGCGCAGGCGCTGCGCGAGCAGGTCTCGGACGAACTCCTCCGGCTCGATGAGGGAGAAGTCCCGCGTGAACGGGATGACGAGGAGGGCGTCGACGCCGATGGCCTCGATCGCCTCCTCCTTCTGGCGCAGCGTCTGGATGCGCCGCGGCGCGCGGTCGGGGCGCAGGACCGCCATCGGGTGGGGCTCGAACGTGATGGCGAAGGAGGGGCGTCCGATCTCGCGCGACCGCGAGACGACGTCCTCGAGGATCCGCCGGTGGCCGAGGTGGACCCCGTCGAAGTTGCCGATCGTGCCGACGCCCCCCCGTGGCAGGTCGGTCGAGCGCATCGGATCGCGAATCACCTGCATGGCGTCACCCGACGAAGATCCAGTGGACGTAGCGGTGGAGAAGCACGACTCCGGAGCCGAAACCGGCGAACAGGTACGCGATCCCGAGCGCGGGACGGCGGCGCAGCCACAGCGCGAGCGGAAGGAAGCAGGGAAAGAGCACGATGACGTAGCGCTGGATGCCGTCGAGCGTCCCGCTCGTCAGCAGCAAGAGGAGCGTTCCACCGACGAAGACGCCCTCGGGAAGGAGCCCCCGGCGGAAGACGGCCGCCGTGAGGATCAGAAACAGCACCAGACAGAACAGCGCGATGACGAGCCCGAGCTTGTGAACCATGGGCGGGGCCAGGAGCTGCGCAATGGACCGCCACACCAGCGTCCATGGCGCCGCCGGCTTGACCGGCCAGCCCATCATCTTGCTGCGCACGTAGAGCATCGGGTCTCCGAATCGCTTCCAGAGATAGAGCGGATACGCCGCCGCCCCCGCCGAGCCGAGGGCGAGCGCGACCCAGGCCCGGGCGGGCGGCTTTTTTCCGGTCCGTCGCAAGACGTCGAGAGCATACGCGGCGAGCGCGGCGACGAGGATGAACCCGTTGAACCGCGTGAGCGACGCGCCGCCCGCCGAGACTCCGGCGAGGAGCCAGTGTCCCCGGCGCGCGCCCCAGAGCGCGGCCACCGCGAACAGCAGGAACATCGACTCCGTGTAGAACGCCGCGAGGAAGAAGGCGGTCGGAAACGCGAGGAGCGCCGCGGCCCCGGCGAGACCCGCGCCCTCGCCTCCCCACTCGACGAAGAGATCACCCGCCAGGAGGAGCGCGGCGCCCAGGCACGCGAGCGAGAGGACGATGCCGGTCGGCAGCAGGGGCGCGTGCAGCGACGCGGCGAGAAGGCGCGCGGCCTGCGGATACAGCGGATAGAAGCCGACGTTGTTCTCGGGCTGGGCGGGGTCGAAGCGGTACCCGTCGACGGCCACGCTGTTGTACCAGCTCGAGTCCCAGCGCGCGAGCGGCGGCGCGTGGTAGGCGCCGGTCCACGGGCTCGAGTTTGAGACCGGCAGGCTCATCGCGGCGGAGGCGAGCAGCGGGACCACGATGCTCCACGCCGCCCAGAGAACGAGAATGGCCCGCGCCTCCCCCGGCTGGACGAAGGTGAGCGGACCGCGCAGCCTCAGTCGACGATCCTCCCGACGACGTCGTAGTCGAACGTCTGCTCGACCGCGATCCGGACGAGGTCGCCCGGGAAGACCGTCCTGCCGGCGGTGTCGTTGATCAGCACGCGGCCGTCGATCTCCGGAGCCTGGGAGCGCAGCCGCGCGTCGACGAGGTACTCGTGCTCGTCGGAGGGGCCCTCGACGATCGCGTCGACGGTCCGGCCGCGCAGGGCGCGCAGCCGTCGGCGCGCGATCGGCTGCTGGAGCGACAGCAGGAACTCCTTGCGGCGCTCTTTCTCCTCGGGCGGGACGGGATCCCCGAGCGGCTCCGACCCGGAGCCCGGCTCGGGCGAGTAGGCGAAGGCGCCGACGTTGTCGAGCTCCGCGCCCCGGACGAACTCGCAGAGCTCCGCGAACTCCGCCTCGCCCTCGCCCGGGAAGCCGACGATGAACGTCGTGCGGATCGCGATGTCGGGGACGATCGCCCGCATCCGGTCGACGAGCCGCCGGTAGGACGGCGAGTCTCCGCCCCGCCGCATCGCGGCGAGGATCGGGCGCGAGACGTGCTGCAGGGGGATGTCGACGTAGGGGACGAAGCGGGGCGCGTCGGCCATCAACCGCAGCACGGACTCGTCGAGCGTCTTCGGGTAGGCGTAGAGGAAGCGGATCCAAGGAAAGGAGGTCTTCGCGAGGAGCTCGCCGACGAGCCTCGCGAGGCCGTCGCGCCGCATCCCGAGGTCCTCTCCGTAACGCGTGGTGTCCTGCGAGATCAGGACGAGCTCCGCGACGCCCTGCGCCTCGAGAGACTGCGCCTCGGCGACGAGCGATTCGACGGAGCGGCTGCGCTGCATCCCGCGCATCTGCGGGATCGTGCAGAACGTGCAGGGGTTGTCGCAGCCCTCCCCGACCTTGAGATACGCGTAGCCCCGGCGGCGCGAGAGGACCCGCGGCGCCCGCTCGTCGTAGAGCCGCGTCGCGAGCGGCTTGTCCGTGAAGCGCGGAAGCGCCGGCAGCCCGGCGACCGCCGCGGGCGCGAGCTCGAGCTCGTCGAGCCCCACGAAGGCGTCGACCTCCGGGATCTCCGCCGCGAGCTCCCGGCCGTACTTCTGGACCATGCAGCCCGCGACGACGACGCGGTCGATCTCGCCGCGGCGCTTGCGCTCGACCTGCTCGAGGATCGTCTCGACGGACTCCTCCTTGGCGCGGTCGATGAAGCCGCAGGTGTTGACGAGGACGACCCGGGCGTCGGAGTCCGAGACGACCTCGTGGCCCTCCCGCTGCAGGTGGCCCAGCATCACCTCGGCGTCCACGAGGTTCTTCGGGCAGCCGAGCGAAATGACGCCGACGGTGGGAAGGGGGGGGTTGCTCATGTCTTGCTCGTAGACGCGGGACGCGCGTCCCGAATTACGGTCTGCCCTAAGGGTAGATCCTCTTCAGCGTCCGCGGATACGGAATCGCCTCTCTCAGGTGGTGGATCCCGCACACCCACGCGACCAGGCGTTCGAGGCCCATCCCGAAGCCCGAGTGCGGGAACGTGCCGTAGCGGCGCACGTCGAGGTACCACTCGTACGCCTCTCGCGGCAGCTTGTGCTCCTCGAGGCGCTTCTCGAGCAGGGCCAGGTCGTGGATGCGCTCGGAGCCGCCGATGATCTCGCCGTAGCCCTCGGGCGCCAGCATGTCGAGGCCGAGCACGACCTCCGGGTCGGCCGGGTCCGGCTGCATGTAGAACGACTTGATCGCCGTCGGGAAGCGGGAAACGATCAGCGGGCGCTCCGAGTCCGCGCACAGCGCGGTCTCCTCGTCCGCCCCGAGGTCGTCGCCGAACTTCACGTCGAAGCCCTTCGCGCGCAGGGTCTCGATCCCCTCGCGGTACGTGATCCGCGGAAACGGCTTGCGGATGCGCTCGAGCTTCGACGTGTCCCGCTCGAGGCGCTTCAGATCCTCCGGGCAGCGGTTCAGCGCCCGCTCGACGCAGTGGACGACGAAGTCCTCGGCGAGCTCGCACAGGCCCTCGAACGTCAGGAACGCGACCTCGGGCTCGACCATCCAGAACTCGGTCAGGTGCCGCCGCGTCTTCGACTTCTCGGCGCGGAACGTCGGGCCGAAGCAGTAGACCTTGCCGAAGGCCGCCGCGGCCGGCTCGAGGTAGAGCTGGCCGGACTGCGACAGGTACGCTTTGTCCCCGAAGTAGTCCGTCTCGAAGAGCGTCGACGTCCCCTCGACCGACGAGCCCGTCAGGATCGGCGAGTCGATGCGGACGTACTCGCGCTCGTAGAAGAAGTCCGCGATGGCCTGCTCCATCTCGGAGCGAACGCGCAGCACCGCGTGCTGCTGCGACGAGCGCATCCAGAGGTGACGCAGGTTCATCAGGAAGTCGACGCCGTGCTCCTTGGGCGTGATCGGGTAGTCCGGCGAAGAGCCCAGGATCTCGACGGCCGTGCCGGACATCTCGTAGCCGCCGGGGGCGCGCTTCTCCTCGCGGACGGTGCCCGCGACGCGGACCGAGGCCTCCTGCGTCGCCCGCTCGGCGGCGTCCCAGACCTCGGCCGGGACGTCGGCCTTCGGCACGACGACCTGCACGTAGCCCGTCCCGTCCCGCACGATCAGGAACTGGATCTTCCCGGACGAGCGCTTGTTGTAGAGCCAGCCCTCGACGACGGCCGGACCGCCGGCCCGGCGGCCGATCTTCGAGATGGGGGTCGCGTCCATGAGGGCGCGGATTATACGGTCTGGGACGCTCTCGACTCCGCAGTAGCCCGCGCCGCGGCCCGGGCCGCGACGGCGGCGACGACCACGCCGGCGACGCTCGCCGCGAGCCCGGCGGGAAGGCCGCGCGGAGGGCCGTCCCGCGGCGGAGGGGCGGCGCGTCCGCCGCGGATCTCGTAGGCGCCCACCGCGGGCGGCTCGCCGCCGCCGATCCGCAACGCTCCGGGAACCGCCGAGCGTCCGAGGAAGTAGCGCACGCCGAGATCGCCCAGGCACGCCGCTTCGGCCGGCCCCGGCCGATCGGGAAAGGCGCGCGCGATCTCGTCGTATCCGCAGCGGCGAAGGCGGTCCGCCCACGGACTCGTCTCGAGGTACTCGTACATGCGCACGTCGCGGATTCCATCCACCGTCGCGAGGTCGGGCGGATAGACGTCCGGCGCGGCGGCGACCATCGCGACGGTGGACGGCCGTGTCGCGAGGACGGCCTCGATCGCCGGCGGAGA
>Ga0070670_100005836_pt1 | contig 10408 bp, 6 predicted proteins | sample KBSS63metaG_FD_64665 | JGI IMG/M metagenome (GOLD analysis project Ga0070670, IMG submission 64665) | Switchgrass rhizosphere microbial communities from Kellogg Biological Station, Michigan, USA - KBS S6-3 metaG | ecosystem: Host-associated > Plants > Roots > Rhizosphere > Soil ... | reverse complement strand
CCCAGGTAAAGCTGGCGGATAAATTCTGGCTGCCAAAAATTGAAACCAATAGAACGGTTACCATACCGGCTTCCTTTGAAAGATGCGAGCATACCGGCCGCGTAAAAAATTTTACCATGGCTGCAGAAAAAAAAGGCAAGTTCTGCACCACCTATCCATTTGATGATACGGATATCTATAAAACCATTGAAGGAGCATCCTTTTCACTGGCCGTGCACCCCGATGCCAAACTGGATGCCTATATAGACTCACTGATTGTGGTGATTGGCAAAGCACAGGAACCAGATGGTTATTTGTATACCGCCCGTACCATTGACCCCGCCAATCCGCATGCGTGGGCCGGCACCCAAAGATGGCAGAAAGAAAGAGAGCTGAGCCATGAGCTCTACAACGCAGGCCATTTGTATGAAGCCGCCGCTGCACATTTTATGGCCACCAAAAAACATAACCTGTTTGATATTGCTTTAAAGAATGCCGACCTGGTATGCAGTGTTTTCGGCCCGGGCAAACTGCATGTGGCCCCCGGTCATGAAATTGTGGAGATGGGCCTTGTAAAATTATACCGGCTTACCGGCAAACCCGAATACCTGGCTACCGCCAAATTTTTTGTGGAAGAACGCGGACATTATAAGGGCTATGATCCGAAAAGCAAAGACCCCTGGAAAAACGGTTCTTACTGGCAGGATGATAAACCCGTAAACAACCAGGATGAAGCCGTGGGCCATGCCGTTCGTGCCGGCTACCTGTATGCAGCCGTGGCAGATGTAGCCGCACTCACCGGCGATGATTCATTGTTGCACGCCATTGACAGGATCTGGGACAATATGGTGAGCAAAAAGTTGTACGTACAGGGCAGCATTGGCGCCAAAGGCGATGGCGAGCGCTTTGGCGGCAATTATGAATTGCCCAATGAAACGGCGTACAATGAAACCTGCGCCGCCATTGCCAATGTATACTGGAACTACCGCATGTTTTTACTGCATGGCGATTCAAAATACATAGACGTACTGGAAAAATCTTTGTACAATGGGTTGATATCGGGGGTTGGATTAGACGGTAAATCTTTTTTCTACACCAATGCCATGCAGGTAAAACACGTGGGTGATGGCAGCGGTGATAACAACGGATTTACTACCACCAATGTAGAGGCAGCACGCTCGGGCTGGTTTGAATGTTCCTGCTGCCCCACCAATGTGGCGCGTTTGTTACCCGCTGTGCCGGGCTATATGTATGCGCAAAAAGACGATAATCTTTATATCAATCTTTTTATAAACGGATCGGCCGATCTTACCATTGGCAAAACAGCCGTGCAACTGGTGCAGCAAAACAATTACCCCTGGGAAGGGGCCTTGCAGTTTACCATCAATCCCAAAAAAACAACCGCATTTAACCTGCTGGTACGCATCCCCGGTTGGGTGCAAAACAGCGTGGTGCCTTCAGATCTTTACCAGTTTGAAAACGGTACTTCCACGAAACCCGTTATAAAAATAAACGGCCAGGCGGTGGAATACAGTATACAACATGGATATGCCGTTATTGCCAGGAATTGGAAAAAGAATGACCTGGTGAATGTTGACCTGCCCATGGAAGTAAAAAGAATTACCGCCAACAAAAACCTGAAAGATGATATCGGCAGAGTAGCCCTGCAACGCGGGCCACTGGTGTATTGCGCAGAATGGCCAGACAACAACGGCAAAACATCCAATATCATTATGCCTGCGGGTACACAGTTTACCAGCGAGTTCAAACCCGGGCTCCTGAACGGCGTAATGGTTCTTAGGGCGGAAGTGCCTGCAGTGGTGGTGAGCAATAACAACGTCAGTACAGTGAAGCAGCCTTTTACCGCTATACCCTATTATAGCTGGGCCAACCGGGGCAAGGGCGAGATGATGATCTGGTTTCCGGAACAGGTGAAGAATATTGATTTACTGGCGAAATAAAGTGGTAAGTGGTAAGTGGTAAGTGTTAAGTGTTAAGTGTTAAGTTCTTTAGCTCAGCATACACAACAAAAATTGTTGTAAGTGGTGAGTTCTTTAGCCCAGCGCATATCACATAACGTTCAACACGTAAAACATAGCACACAACACACAACACATAAAACACAACACATAAAACACAACACATAAAACACAACACAAATTAAAGCAATGATCAATTTAAAGACACTGGAAGTTTGGTTTGTAACAGGAAGCCAGCATTTGTATGGCGATGAAACATTGCAGCAGGTAGCAGACCACGCACAGAAAATTGCTTCCTCGCTCAATGATGCACCGCAGGTACCCGTTAGCATTATATGGAAACCCACCGTAAAAAGCGCTGAAGAAATTTACCAGGTATGCCAGGACGCCAATACAACAAAGAATTGCATCGGCATTATTAGCTGGATGCATACTTTTTCTCCCGCAAAGATGTGGATTGGTGGGTTGAAGATCCTCCGCAAACCCATGCTGCACCTGCATACCCAGTTTAACCGCGATATACCCTGGGCCACTATTGATATGGATTTTATGAACCTTAACCAGAGCGCGCATGGCGACAGGGAGTTTGGTTTTATGATGAGCCGTATGCGCCTCAACCGCAAAGTAGTGGCCGGTCACTGGCAGGATACACAGGTGCTGGAACAAATCAACGGCTGGGCAAGAACGGCTGCGGGGTGGCACGACTGGCAGGGCGCCAAATTTGTGCGCTTTGGCGATAATATGCGCAATGTGGCAGTTACCGAAGGTGATAAAGTGGAAGCGGAACTGGTATTCGGTTATTCGGTAAATACCCATGGCATTGGTGACCTGGTAAAAGTGATCAACGAAACCACTGATGCCGACATAGATAAACTGGTGGCGGAGTATGCAGACAGCTATACATTGCCCTCCGCACTGGCAAAAGGCGGAGCGCAGCACGCCTCGCTCCGCGAAGCGGCAAAGATTGAAATTGGTATGCAGGCTTTTTTGGAAGACGGTAATTTCAAAGGTTATACAGATACTTTTGAAGACCTGCACGGCATGGCGCAGCTGCCCGGTATTGCATCACAGCGTTTGATGGGCAAAGGCTATGGCTTTGGTGGCGAAGGCGATTGGAAAACGGCTGCACTGGTGCGTGCCATGAAAGTGATGGGCAGTGGTTTGAAAGGCGGCAATTCTTTCATGGAAGATTATACCTATCATTTTGATCCCAATAACGAACTGGTACTGGGCTCGCACATGCTGGAGATCTGTGAATCCATTGCAAAAGGAAAACCTTCCTGCGAAGTACACCCGCTCGGCATTGGCGGTAAAGCAGACCCGGTACGACTGGTATTCAACTCGGCTGCAGGCCCGGCCATCAATGCATCTATAGTAGACATGGGCAATCGTTTTCGGTTACTCGTAAACGAGGTAGTAGCCGTGGATCCCATTCAAAGCCTGCCAAAACTGCCGGTGGCAAGGGTGCTTTGGAAACCTTACCCGGATATGAAAACCGGCTGCGCGGCCTGGATACTGGCCGGGGGTGCCCACCATACCTGTTACAGCCAGAACCTGACGGCAGAGAACCTGCAGGATTTTGCTGAAATGGCCAATATTGAATATGTACTGATCGGTAAAAAAACCAATTTGTACGATTTCAAAAATGAATTAAGGTGGAACGATGTGTATTACAGATAGATTCATGTATTTTAGGCGTGAGGTATAAGGTGTAAGGCGTAGGGCTTGGAGAAAATAAGCGGGGTCGTTAATGGCAACCACCGCTCACGATTGACGCCTCACGGGAAGAACGACGACAAAAAATTGCTTTCATTATAAATTAAAAGACGCATTGCTTATGAACAACAACCTGGCCTTTACCGATTACATGGTTTTCATTGTTTACTTTATTATCGTGGCCGGTTACGGTTACTCCATCTATCTCAAACGTAAAAAGAATGAACATGATGCCAAGGCATTTTTTCTTGCAGAAGGAACACTCACCTGGTGGGCCATCGGCGCTTCACTGATTGCATCCAATATATCTGCAGAGCAATTCATAGGCATGAGCGGTGAAGGTTTTTTCCTGGGTGTGGCAGTAGCCGCCTACGAATGGATTGCGGCCATTGCCCTGATTATTGTGGCAGTTTGGTTTATTCCGGTATACCTGAAAAACCATATTTACACCATGCCGCAGTTTTTGAAGACCCGTTACAATGAATCAGTGGCACTGATCATGGCCATCTTCTGGCTTTTCCTGTACGTATTTGTAAACCTTACCTCCATTTTGTATTTGGGTGCAGTGGCCATTAACGGGCTTGCCGGCGGGCAATACCTGCATGTAATCATGGTGGGCCTGGCCATATTTGCGCTGCTTATTTCATTGGGCGGTATGAAAGTGGTGGCGTATACAGACGTAATACAGGTGGCCGTACTGATATTCGGCGGTTTGGTGACCACTTATATTGCACTCACCGTGGTGGGAGAAAAATTTGGTGTGGGCAGCAATGCCATTGCCGGTTTCAAAGCTTTGATGGCACATGCACCGGATCATTTTAAGATGATCATTCCACGCCCCGGTGCCAATTCCACCCAAAATGATATCAACAAATACCTGACTTTCCCGGGCCTTGCCTCTTACCTGGCCGGTATCTGGATAATCAACCTCAATTACTGGGGTTGCAACCAGTATATCACACAAAGGGCATTGGGTGCAGATTTGCAGACAGCCCGTACCGGTATCTTGTTTGCAGGTTTATTGAAGCTGCTCATGCCCGTTATAGTAATGCTGCCGGGTATTGCCGCCTATGTATTGTACCAGGGCGGTCATCTGCCCCAGCTGGCCGGCGGTAAAGACGGTGCTTATTCCGCCGTACTTACTTTTCTGCCCACCGGTTTAAAAGGCTTGTCCGTAGCAGCCTTAACTGCGGCCATTGTGGCTTCATTGGCCGGTAAGGTAAACAGTATCTCCACCATCTTTACACTGGATGTGTACAAAAAATATTTTTCAAAAGACGCCGATGAAAGAAAACAGGTTTGGATAGGAAGGGTAGTGGTATTTGTTTCCATGATACTGGCGGTGATGTTTACGTGGAGCGATTTACTGGGCATTGGCGGCGTAGGCGGATTTACCTACATTCAAAAATATACCGGCTTTATCAGCCCGGGTGTTTTTGCCATGTTTATACTGGGTATGTTCTGGAAAAGAACCACCGGTGCCGCGGCCATTGCAGGTGTAATCACCGGTTTTGTGCTGTCTGTATTCTTTAATGAATTTGCTCCACAGGTGCTCGGTAATGAAAATATCCTGTACACAGCTTTTCCCAATGGCAAAGGCGGTTATGAAATTCCTTTTCATATCTGTATGGGATTGTCTTTCATGTTTACCATGCTGGTAATGATTGCCATTAGCCTGGGCGGACCAAAAGTAAATCCCAAAGCGTTTATACTGGAGAAAGGCATGTTCAAACTTAGCCCGTCTACACTGGCATTGATTGTAATAACCGTGTTGCTGATTGCCGCACTCTATGTTAAATTCTGGTAACCGGTATGAAGAAATATGGCCGCAGATGCGCAGATAAAGGATTTTGCCGTAGATGTGCAGATTGCCGTTGACCGCAACTGTCTGTATCAATCATCTGCGAACCTGCGGCCGTTCACTCATAACTCATAATTCTTAATTACTTGAGCATCATTCAATATAAGAATAACGACCGGCTCTTACTGGCCATCGACTGTATCATTTTCGGTTTCGACGGCAGGCACCTCAAAGGCCTGATAGTAAAACGGCGTTTTGAACCGCAGAAAGACAAATGGTCGCTGATGGGCGGTTTTGTAAAAGAACAGGAAAGCGTGAACGATGCGGCCGTAAGAATACTCAATGAACTCACCGGGCTCAATAATATTTATATGGAGCAGTTGTTTTGCTTTGGCGATGCTGACCGGGATCCCGGCGGCAGGGTGGTATCCATCGCTTATTTCGCCCTTATTAATATTGATGATTATCCCGAATCACTGCTGCACACACACAATGCGCGCTGGATTGAACTCGGAAAAATGCCCCGCATGATCTTCGACCATAAACAAATGCTGAAACTGGCCCAGGAAAGACTGCGGCAAAAAGTAGCCAACCACCCGGTGGGTTTTGAACTGCTGCCCGATAAGTTTACCCTGCCCCAATTGCAAAGCCTGTATGAAGCCATTTACGAAACACCGCTCGACAAACGCAATTTCACGCGCAAGATATTATCGCTCGGCATATTGAATAAACTAAAAGAAAAAGAAAGGGAGTCTTCCAAAAAAGGCGCGTTTTATTACACGTTCGACAAGACCAAATACAAAAAACTGGAAAACGAAGGGGTACGGTTTATCTGATAGCCCAACAGGGTACAAGGCCGCCGTCGGCACGCCCCAAAAACAAGTGTATATTTGACATTTAAAATAGTTACCGGTAACTTATTCTATTACTTTTAAATCAGCGATTGCATGAAGCAGTTATTTATTATTACATTGTTTGCGTGGTTGTTTTCATTTTCATTAATGAGCCAGTCAACCGCCAAACTGCAATTGGGCAGTAAAGACGCGCCTGTCATCAGCAAACATATCTACGGACATTTTGCAGAACACCTGGGCCATTGCATCTACGGCGGGTTTTATGTGGGCGATACCAGCAAAACCATACCCAATACCAATGGCGTGCGCAATGATATCATTGCTGCCCTTAGAAAATTAAAAATTCCCAACCTGCGCTGGCCGGGTGGGTGTTTTGCAGATACCTACCACTGGAAAGACGGTATCGGTCCCAAAGAAAAAAGACCCGCCATGGTAAACAAATGGTGGGGTGGTGTTACCGAGGATAATAGCTTTGGCACCCACGATTTTTTAAACATGTGCGAAGCACTGGGCGCAGAACCCTATCTCTCAGGCAATGTAGGCAGCGGCACCGTGCAGGAATTGGCCGACTGGGTACAGTATACCAATTTCAATGGCAAGAGTCCTATGAGCGATCTCCGCCAGGCCAACGGCCGTAAAGAACCCTGGAAAGTAAAACTCTGGGGTATTGGTAATGAAGCCTGGGGCTGCGGCGGCAATATGAAGCCCGAATACTATGCGGATGAATACCGCAAGTATGCCACCTTTATTTCCGATTGGGAAAACACCGGTGGTTTATTACGCATTGCCTCCGGCGCCAGCGATGCAGATTATACCTGGACGGAAACACTCATGAAAAATATACCGCTGAATATGCTGGGTGGCGTGGCCATGCACCACTATTCCGTGCTGGCCTGGAACAAAAAAGGCCCGGCTGTTAATTTTACCCCGGAACAATATTTTGGCACCATGAAACAGGCCTGGCTCATGGAAGAGCTGGTAACCAAACATGCGGCCATCATGGATAAATATGATCCAAAGAAAAAAATAGCCCTGGTGGTAGACGAATGGGGCGGCTGGTACGATGTGGAACAGGGCACCAATCCCGGGTTCCTGTTCCAGCAAAATACCATGCGCGATGCCATGATTGCCGGTATTACACTGAATATTTTTAATAACCACGCAGACCGCGTACGCATCGCCAACCTGGCCCAATGCGTTAACGTGCTGCAGGCCGTTATCCTCACCGATAAGGAAAAAATGATACTTACACCTACCTATCATGTAATGGAAATGTACAATGTACACCAGGACGCCACGCTGGTACCGGTTTCACTCACCGGCAGCAATTATGTGCAGGGCAATGATTCATTGCCGGCATTGTCTGTTTCCGCTTCTAAAGACAAGAATGGCGTGCTGCATGTGTCGCTGGTAAACATCGATCCCACAAAACCCGCCGGCATCAATGTGGAGCTGGAAGGCGCCGCGCTTAAACAGGTAACCGGCAGAATATTGTCTTCGCCTCGTTTACAGGATTACAATTCATTCGACAACCCCAATAAAATTACGCCCGTGGCATTCAACGGCGCCAGCCTCAAAGCCAACACCCTGCAGGTAAAATTGCCGCCTGCATCAGTAGTAGTGCTGGAACTGAAATAATAATATTGAATGCAATAGATGACAAACAGCCCCTGCTCACCGGGGCTGTTTGTTTTACCGGCTGGAAAATGGCGCGGTATATAGAAACTGCAAAAAATGGGAATACCCTTAACCAACATTATCAGCGCTTTCATTTATCTTGGTGCTGTTTCTGACCTTCTCCTGCTAAACTGTTTCTTCCACCTGTAAATACTGCTTTTATGCCTGCCGCCAACAAACGTTGTACCATAGCCGCTTTTGCGATCCTGTTGTCATTTACCGCCCGGCCGCAATCTTCCTTGCTGCATTTTGAACCCGTGGGCTTTGCCAGCGTAACCATTACCGATAGTTTCTGGAAACCAAAAATCGGCAAGGTAGCCAACAAAACACTGGCTGCCTGTATCTACCAGACGGAAACCGCCACTGCCCGGATCCGCAATTTTGAAAAAGTGGCGCGTGGCAAAGGGGAGGCGCATGAAGGGATTTTTTATGACGACAGCGATGTGTTTAAAGCACTGGAAGCAATGGCCTATTCGCTCAAAACAAATCCCAATCCGGCGATAGAAAAAAAATGCGATGAATGGATCGATAAAATTGCTGCTGCGCAATTGCCCGACGGTTACCTCAATACCTGGTATACCCTGAAAGGACTTGATAAGCGCTGGACCGATATGAGCATGCACGAAGACTACAACGCAGGCCATATGATAGAAGCCGCCGTAGCTTATTTCGACGCCACCGGCAAAAGAAAATTTCTGGATGTAGTCATTAAATGGGCCGATTACTTTGACGGGCTTTTCGGTCCCGGAAAAAGAGACTGGGTAACCGGCCACCAGGAACTGGAGCTGGCATTGGTGAAATTGTACAGAACCACGCACAATGAAAAATACCTGAAACTGGCCCACTGGTTGCTGGAAGAACGCGGGCACAAACTGGCAAAAGGATATACATGGACAGACTGGAAAGACACCGCCTATGCGCAGGATCTAGTACCGGTACGTGATCAGAAAGAAATTACCGGGCATGCGGTACGGGCCATGTACCTGTATACCGGCGCGGCGGATGTGGCAGCGCTTACCGGCGATGAAGGTTACCTCAAAGCCATGAGACGGGTATGGGAAGACGTGGTGTACCGCAATATGTATGTAACCGGCGGAATAGGTTCTGCGGGCAGCAATGAAGGTTTTACCACCGATTACGACCTGCCCAATGAACAGGCTTACTGCGAAACCTGTGCTTCTGTGGGCATGGTATTCTGGAACCAGCGCATGAACCTGCTTACGGGCAATGCAGAATACATAGATGTACTCGAAAGAAGCCTGTACAATGGTGCGCTGGATGGTTTGAGTTTGTCGGGCGACCGGTTTTTCTACGGCAATCCGCTGGCTTCCACCGGCAAAAATGCAAGAAGGGAATGGTTTGGAACCGCCTGCTGCCCGGCCAATATTGCGCGGCTGGTAGCATCGCTGGGCAACTATATTTATGCCAGATCTGCCAATGGTATTTGGGTGAATTTGTTTGTGGGAAGCAATACCAGCATCCTCCTTGAAAAAGGGAAGGTAGACCTGAACATGGAAACCAATTATCCCTGGGACGGAAAAATTGTATTGTCTGTTGACCCGGCCAGGAAATTAAAATTTGCACTGCACCTGAGAATACCCGGATGGGCCGGCGGTACCGCCGTTCCCGGTGATCTGTATACTTTTCTGCAGAAAGACAACGATATGCCGGCATTATCTGTCAACGGCCAACCGCTTGCATTTACAAATGAAAACGGGTACGCTGTTATTGACAGGGAATGGAAGAAAGGAGACAAGCTGGTATGGAATTTACCCATGTCCGTAAAAAAACTGGCAGCCAAGGAACCCTTGAAACAAGACAAAGACAGGGTGGCATTGCAACGCGGCCCGCTGGTATACTGTGCCGAGGGCGCAGACAACGGCGGAAAAGCGTGGAATATCATCTTCCCTGAAAAAACGGAGGTGGCCACTATAACGGGTAAAATACTTGATGAGCCCGTTGTATTATTGGAAGCCACCGTGCCGGTAGTTATCACCGCAGCCGACGGCTTCTCGCTTCAAACAATCAACAAAAAGATAACCGCCATTCCTTATTACACCTGGTGTAACCGGGGTAGTAACCAGATGCAGGTGTGGTTGCCGGTAAAAATAAATGACATAAAAGTAAACTACTGACCATTCAATGAGTAAAATATACAAATGGGGCATCATCGGCCCCGGAAAGATTGCACAGAAATTTGCTGCTGCACTGGCCTTGGTGCCAGATGCTGCATTGCATGCGGTTGCTTCCAGAGACAAAGCAAAGGCGGCCGATTTTGCCGCAGCACATAATGCAGCGGTTGTTTATGACAGTTACGAATCGTTGGCTGCCGACGAAGCCATAGATGCCGTATATATAGCCACCCCGCATACCTTTCACCATGCTCATGCCATGCTTTGCCT
>Ga0070670_100005832_pt1 | contig 10414 bp, 12 predicted proteins | sample KBSS63metaG_FD_64665 | JGI IMG/M metagenome (GOLD analysis project Ga0070670, IMG submission 64665) | Switchgrass rhizosphere microbial communities from Kellogg Biological Station, Michigan, USA - KBS S6-3 metaG | ecosystem: Host-associated > Plants > Roots > Rhizosphere > Soil ... | reverse complement strand
TAGCGAACGCCGAGTTCCTTGCCGACCCGGCGAACGTCGGGCGAGGTGCCCTTGTACGAGAACGACGAGTTGCGCGCGATCACGAAGAGCGTATGAAAGCGCGACAGCTCAGTGATGATGTCCTCGGTGATGCCGTCGGTGATGTACTCCTGCTCCGGGTCACCTGACATGTTGATGAAGGGCAGTACCGCGATCGAGGGTTTGTCGGGCAACGACAGGTCGAGCTGGCCCACGGCCGGCCGGGGTTGCGTTGCGGCCGCCGGCGCTGACCCTTCAGCGTGTACCGCAAAGGCACGCACCTGTTCGGAAATGTTCTTCACGACCTGTTCGCCCTGATCGTCAAAGCGCGCAGCGACCCTGCCGCGTACCGCTCCTCGCACTGCGTCCGAGATGACGACGCCGCCCGGTTCGGCGAGCGCTTGCAATCGTGCGGCGATGTTCACGCCGTCGCCATACACCGTGCCGTCGGCCTTTTCAATCAGGTCGCCCATGTGGATGCCAATGCGAAAGAGCAGGCGGCGATCCTCGGGCGCTCCAGCTGAATGCTTGGCGAGTACCTCTTGAACCGCAAGCGCTGCCGCCACCGCCCCAGTCACCGTCTCGAACACGGCCAGCACCGAGTCGCCAGCCATGTCGACGATGCGACCGTGGCGAGATTCGGTCTGCGAGCGAAACACGGCACGCGCCGCATCCAGCGCCCTTACCGTGGTAGATCCATCGCCGGCCATCAAGCGCGAGTATCCCGCCGCGTCAGCCGCGAGAATGGCTGTAAGACGATGCGAGAAGCCAGCCTCGTCCATGTGCACGTGCCTTGGATCCTGCGCCCGCCGGTTCAGCTCGCCCGAGTCGACCGATGACGCCTTGCGCAAGTCTAGGCCCGCTCGGGAAAAGCGGAAGATGGCGCAACGCGATGGAGGACTCGATGCAGCCACTGATGGTTTTCATGTCGTGCTCTGCTCTTACAGCACGCGTTGCACGGGCCTTTGTCTGGTGCTGGAACGTCGCCTTGTCTCGGTGCGGATCCACACTCGATTGGCACGACGGGCAGAACTGAACCGCGCCTGCAGCGTCCTTCAGGATCCGCTAAGCGGACGGATCCCAGCGACCGGTTGTGGCCGGACGCGGGCCTACGTGAGCGTCAGCTGCTCGGCGCGCGCACCCGAACAGCGGGTTTCAAGCGCGGCGATCGGAACCAAGAGGCTCCGCAGTCGACCCGGTGCTGCCGTTCGTCCTGCCGCTGCTGACGACAGCAAACCAGCGAACTGCCGCCGTTCGCGGCGCGCTGCCTGATGGCCTGCGGAACCGGTGCGCGTATCCAGTTCGCCCTTCAAAAGGTTCTCCGAACACCTGCACTGCCCATCCTGCAGGATGTACCCTGCACGAGTTGCAGACCGCATCCCGGGAGCGTGCGACACAAAGAGGAGCACGCGCAATGATCAGTCGCACCCCATCCGTTAGGTCTTTGTCTGTCTGCGCCAGCCTTGCTCTTGTCCTTGCCTTGCTCTTGCCTGCCGTCACGTACGCGCAGTTGGTGCGAATCGCGCGCATCGGGGTCCTTTCCGCTGGCCCGCCGCCGTCCCCCACTGCACCAGCGCCCCCGACCCGCGAGGCGCTTCTGCGAGGCCTGCGTGAACTGGGGTGGATCGAAGGCCAAAACATCGCGTTCGAGTACCGGTACGCGGCCTGGCAGGTCGAACGGCTTCCAGACCTTGCTGCGGAGCTGGTGCGCGCCAACGTGGACGTCATCATCACCGGCGGCTACCGGCCGGTCCTGGCCGCTCGGGATGCGACGCGGTCGATCCCCATCGTCGTCCATACCTGTGATCCGGTCGAAACACTCATAGGAACCCTCGCTCGTCCGGGGGGCAACGTGACGGGCTCCACGTGCCTTTCCGCCGAGCTGAGTCCGAAGAAGCTCCAGTTCCTGAAGGAGACCGTTCCTGGTGCGACGCGGATCGCCGTCCTGTTCAACCCGGATGATCCAGGCCCGACGCTCGGGATGAAGTTGATGGACGAGGCGGCCCCACGACTCCAGGTCAAGCTCCAGCCAGTAAGCGTGCGCACCGATGCAGATGTCACCGCCGCCCTTGTGATGCTCGGCCGGGAGCGACCCGACGCGCTCCTCGTCTACCCGGACTTCGTCACCGGGCGGAACCGGCCGAAGATCCTTGAATTTGCGGCGAAGTATCGAGTGCCCGCGATGTACGGATTTCGGGAGTCGGTGGACGACGGGGGGCTTATGTCCTACGGATCGAACCTCCAGGAACAGTTCTACCGAACAGCGTTCAGCATTGACAAGATCCTCAAGGGTGCAAATCCGGCGACCATGCCTATCGAGCAGCCGACGCACTTCGAACTGGTCGTTAACCGGAAGACGGCGCGAGCCATGGGCCTCACTATTCCCCGTTCCGTGCTGGAGCAGGCCACTGCGCTTGTGGAGTGACACAAGATAGGGAACAGCGCGCTTAAGCGGACCGTTGGGTCGCATTCGCTCGCCGCTGTCGCTCGCCGCGGATGTTGAGCGGCAGCAATCTGGAAAATTGGAAGGCCGCTCTCAGTCTTCGAGAGACGTTCGGTGAGTGGCGTCGTATGGCTGCTCCTGGCCGAGTCCGGGTACACGCGACCGTCGGCTGTTTGGCGGGCCACTCGAACTGCGGATGCGGGAAAGACGTTCGATGGCGGGAGAACTCGTAGTCGCGCCAAGGCTGTCGTACGACTTGTACAACCCGCCTCGACACCGCAGTCATTTGTCTGCCGCTCAGGACCAGGAACTAAGAAGCGTTCGCGACAGTGCGTCAGCTGACCTCGTACAGCGGATGACGTGCGCCTAGCGCCACCCACTCCGCGAAGGATTCATGGCCAACCATGCGCAGCCACTCCTCCCTTCCGCATAGCCGCTCGAGTCGGCTGCGCGCTTCGTGGTCGCTAAAGAGCGCCGCTTGTCGCGCGGTTTGCAACCACGACACCTCGCGATAGTTAAGGAGCGCATCACCGACAGCCGGGCAAAGGCTTGGAACGCGCGGGTACAAGCGGATCTCCGCGTGCCGAGCGAAGTCGCCGGGTACTTCCGAACCGGAAGCAACCATATGAGCTTGCGTCTCGAGGCGTTCTCCGCGGATCCCAGCAGCTAGCATGAGTGTCCGCAGGAAATCGAGCCGCCGAGCGGCCGCGCCGAGTTCGCGTGCGTCCTCCGAATCCTCGTAGGCCTCGATCGAGATCCTATGCTGGGGGATGGTGCGCGCCCTCCACGCGGCCTCTTGTATTCCAGCAAGGTAAGACTTTTCACAGAGCTCGACGCTACCCACATCAAACACCGAAATGTATAGGTAGCACTTAGTGATCTTCATACCGCGTTGTGTGGCGCGTAATGTCAGGCGTGGAGCCTTCTTCAGGTAATAGACAGACACCAAGGCTAACTGGTCCCTCGCCGTCGAGCGGCGGAGCGGCAATCGTCCATGGCACGTGATGCCTTCGCCGCGCTCAAGTCAATCGTTGCGACACCTTGCCGCTCGCTGACCATTGCGGGAAGCCTACCGTGATCCGGGCGCTATCGCTTGTGCCGGATGAACTACACAAGTGCTTGACGCCTCGTCCGTCTCAACCACATCAGTCTCGGCGATGGGAGCCAAGACCGCCGCGTTGATCAAGCGGCTAGGCGGGGTCTGCACGGAGCGGTCGACATGTGGGACACACACGGTGTCCGGTCCAGCACCTCCCTGTTGCTCTGCTCTGCTTGCTTATCATCTGTTCATGGTCAGCAAGCACGGCACCGTCAGCAGCGCCCAAGCGAAAGCTGAAGTGGACGCACGGACAGAGAGCCGGGCTCGGGCGATGCTGGACGAAGCGGCGAGCCTCGCCCCAGCATCGACGAACGGTGATGCTGAACTCGCTGACCAACTCAGTGAGAAAGCGAGGGTCGCCTGGACGAAGAACGGCCTGCTGATTCCATCGACCAAGCTCGCTGAGGAGTGGGGAATCACCCGCGGGGCGCTTGACCAGGCAGAAGAAGGGTACGAGGTCTTCCTGCTGAAGATCAGGGGCCGGCTATGGGCGCCTGCCGTGTTCGCCAAGCTGAAGCGATCGGCAGTGGCGAAGGTGTGCCGGACGATGCCCAGTGCAGACGAGGTATCGAAGTTGTTCTTCTGGATGCAGCCGCACGGTGCGCTGGGCCGCAAGACACCCGCACAGGCCATACAAGCCGGTCAGTTGGAGCGGGTGCTGGAGATCGCACGCGGCCTAGCGGAAGAGAACGGCTGGGCCCATGCCGAGGCTGCCTGACAAGGGCGTATTCGAGACGCCGCTACTCCCTAAGTCGGCTACCGTCAAATGCCGCCGTACGACCTGGCGCGGCTTGCAGGTGGCCGAGCGCAGATTCAGTCTGGATAAGGGGGCGTTAGCGCTTCATTGCGACGAAGTTGCGGAGCAACTTCGCTTGTACAGTTAAGCGCAATGTTTACCGCAAGCGGACGGCTCTGGTCTCGATAGCCATGAACGCCGCGCTTCTTTCCACTTTCCAGATCACGTCCGACGCACCGCGCCCGATTTCGGAGACTTTTACCTATGAACAGGCAGCACTCACACGCACAGTTGACACGGCTCGGGTACGTATTTAGTTTCTGAGGCGCACCCGCCGCCGCCTTCCGTGCCCCTCGTCATCGTCAGCAAGCTGATCGGCGCCGGCCGCGGCCTCGCCGCCGCGCTGGTGCGCCGTGCCAGCGTCGTCGCCCTCGACTGGGACACGCGCCAGAAGAGCCGCTTCGAGGCGCTCGACTCGGCCGGCCGGCGCCTGGCCGTGTTCCTGCCGCGCGGCCGCATCGTCCGCGGCGGCGACGTCCTCGTCGGCGAAGACGGCTCGCTGATCCGCGTCGAGGCGCTGGCGCAGCCGATCCTCGTCGTCACCGCGCCCGCGGGCGGCGACGCGGCGAGCGCCTCGCTCGCGCTCGCCAAGGCCGCCTACCACCTCGGCAATCGCCACGTTCCGCTCGAGGTTCGCGCCGATCGCCTCGTGCTCGAGCCGGACCACGTGCTCGCGGAACTGCTCGCACGCATGGGCCTCGACGTGGCGACGACAAGCGGCGCGTTCGAGCCCGAGCCGGGCGCCTACGACACTGCAGGAACCGGTCGCGGACACGCACACCCGGCGAGCGCGACCCACGGCGACGGACACGACCACGCTCACGAACACGGACACGGGCACGGACATCGGACCGGGCACGACCATGCACACGCTCACGACCACGGGAGCGCGGACGAGCACGGGCACGATGCGCACCAGCACGATCACTCCCACGATGCTCGCGATCATGTCCACGATCACTCCTGCGGTCACGCGCACGCGCACGCGCACTCGCACGAGGTGGGAGCCGATCGCCCGGATCTCCGCAAGGAGGATTCGTGAGTGCTGCCCGCCGGCCGCGTCGAACGCCGCGCGAGCGTGCAGCGCGGAGCGGCGCGCTCGCCGCGTCCCGCGCCGGCGACAGGACGCGGCTCTCGCCCGCGTCGCTGCTCCAGCTCATGCGCCTGGCCTCACCCAGCCTTCCGGTCGGCGGCTTCAGCTACTCGGAGGGACTCGAGTCCGCGGTCGATGCCGCATTGGTCCGCGATGAAGCGAGCGCGCAGCGCTGGCTCGCCGACCAGCTCTGCCTCGGGCTGGCTCGCGCCGACCTGCCGATCCTGGCGCGTGCGCTCGCGGCCTGGCGGCGCGGCGACGTCGCCCACGTCGATGCGTTGAACCGCTGGTTCGCGACGACGCGTGAGACCGGCGAACTGCTGCGCCAAGCCGAGCAGATGGGGCGATCGCTCGCGCTCTGGCTGCGCTATCGCGGCGCTGCCGAAGAGCGCCTGGTGCGCCTCGAGGCGCTGCAGCCGGCGCCAACATGGCCGATCGCGTTCGCCCTCGCGGCCGTCGACAGCGGCGCGAGCGCGCGCGACGTCCTCGTCACCTTCGCCGGCGGCTGGACCGAGAACATGGCGCAGGCAGCGGTGAAGGCGGTGCCGCTTGGCCAGGCGGCGGCGCAGCGCATCCTCGCCGCCCTCGCCGCCGAGATCCCGGCCGCCGTCGACGCCGCGCTGCGCCTCGCCAGCGCCGACATGCAGGCGTTCACGCCAATGCTCGCCATCCTCTCGGCGCGCCACGAGGAGCAATACTCGCGGCTCTTCAGGTCGTGAGCGCGGCCCGCCTGTTCTTCTCCTCTCTCCAGGTTTCGATCACGACATGAGCGCCCTGCACGACATCCCGCGCCGCACCCGCACGCTGCCCCCGCTTCGCGTCGGCGTCGGCGGCCCCGTCGGCTCGGGCAAGACGACGCTGGTCGAGATGCTTTGCAAGACGATGCGCGAGACCTGGGACCTGGTCGTCGTCACCAACGACATCTACACCAAGGAAGACCAGCGCCTGCTGACGGTCGCCGGAGCGCTCGACGCGGACCGGATCATGGGCGTCGAAACCGGCGGGTGCCCGCACACCGCGATCCGCGAGGACGCATCGATCAACCTCGAGGCGATCGACCGCATGCTCGTGAAGTATCCCGACGCCGACATCGTCTTCATCGAGAGCGGTGGCGACAACCTCGCCGCGACCTTCAGCCCCGAGCTCTCCGACCTGACGATCTACGTCATCGACGTCGCCGCCGGCGAGAAGATCCCGAGAAAAGGCGGCCCCGGCATCACCAAGAGCGACCTGTTCGTCATCAACAAGACCGACCTCGCGCCCTACGTCGGCGCGAGCCTCGACGTCATGCGCGCCGACACCTTGCGCATGCGCGGCGCGAAGCCGTTCGTGATGACCAACCTGAAGACGCGGGACGGTCTCGGCGAGGTCGTCGCGTTCATCGAGCAGCGCGGCCTGCTGCAGACACAGCGCCCGGCCGGCGACGTGCGCGAAGGGTAAGTTCCGACCGACAGCCGGCGTACCGACCCGGCCCTCGCTTGCGCAGAATTTCGGCGTCGTTGGCGAGCGAGGACATCCATGGGCTTCGGCGTTCTCTTCCTGTTGCTGCTGGTGACGGCGGGCTGGTGGTTGCACAGCCGCTGGTCGGCGCTGCGCGATGCCCAGGCCGCGCGCCGCGAAGCGGAAATGATGTTCATCATGGAAGCGCGCCTGCACGCCGCCGGCAAGGTCGCCGCGAAGCCGGCCGCAGCGTCCGCGCCGAGCGACTTCTGCCCGACCTTGCCCGGCAAGTGAGGCGCGCGCGCCCGCCGGCGCCCTCGTCGACGCGCACGCTTCCGGCCGTGTCTTGCGCTCCGGAGTCCGGCATATCGGCACATTGAAAGGTACTTGACGCGACTCGCTTTCACCGCGGGAGGCGGTGCACAATAATCCGGTATCGGCACCGACCCCCAATCCGTTCATGAGGACGGCGAATGGATCGTGAAGGCATCGGCAAGGTCAGGCGAGCGGAGTTGCTTGCTCGGCTCTCGGCCCTCGAGCAGCAGATCGACGCCCAGGCGGGCCGCGTCCGCCATGGGCGCAAGATGGGCTGGGAAATCACCCTCTCGGAGCAACGCCTCAGAACCCTGCGGGAGTCGCGCGATCTGTATCGGTCGGCCCTGAAGCACCTCCTCGGCGACGATCTGCCGGAAGACCCTCGGCGGGTCGACTGAGCGAGCTATCCGCGTCTCTCCGAGCGGTATCGGCGCGTGACGCGCAGCGCTCATCGGCGCCTCCCGGCAATAGGACTAAGCTCGGGGGATGAAAAAAGACATGGTTCTGACGCCGCTGCCCCCTTTCACCACCGAAGAGGAACTGGCGCTGGCCGCTCGCCTCGACGCGATGGACGGCCCCGCTCTCGCCCACTACGTGGACTCGGCGCAGCTCGCGCTGCGCAACACGGCGCTCGATCCGAGCTGGCGGCCGCGCGTCGAGATCGGCTTGCGCTACGCCGAGGCTGCCGTGCTCAAGGAAGCAGCGGCGTTGCCGGCGGCGGTAGAAGCCCCCGAAGCGACGCCGCCGGCAGCGAAGGCGAAGAAGGCCGCCGCCGCCTGAACGACGCAGCGCTGCACGCTGCCGCTTTTCTCGTCACCCGGAGCGCGTGATGTTCGATTCGCGACTCATGGCCGGCCAGCGCATCCTCGTCACCGGCGGCGGCACCGGCCTCGGCCAGGCGATGGCCGAGCAGTTCCTTCGCCTCGGCGCCGACGTTGCGATCTGCGGCCGGCGCAAGTCAGTGTGCGACGACACCGCTGCCGCCTGGCGCGCGACCTTCCCCGAGCGCCGCATCGACACCTTCGGCGTCGACATCCGCAACGCTCAGGCGGTCGAGGAAATGGTCGAGGCGTTGTGGCAGTCGGGCGGGCTCACGGGCCTCGTCAACAACGCCGCCGGCAACTTCGTCGCGCCGACCGAAAGCCTCTCGCCGCGCGCGTTCGACGCGATCGCCAACATCGTCTTCCACGGCACCTTCTACGTGACGCAGGCGATCGGCAAGCGCTGGGTCGCGGCCGCCAGGTCCGGCGCATGGACGCCCGACCAAGCGTACCGCAGCGTGATGAGCATCATCGTCACCTGGGTCGACAACGGCTCGCCCTACGTCGTGCCCTCGGCGATGAGCAAGGCCGGCATCGAGGCGATGACCAAGTCGCTCGCCATCGAGTGGGCGAAGTACGGCATCCGCCTCAACGCCGTCGGGCCGGGCGAGATCCCGACCGAGGGGATGAGCAAGCGGCTCAACCCCGGCGAAGAGCCGGGCGCGCGCAGCAAGAAGACCAATCCGATGGCACGCGCCGGGCGGATGAGCGAGCTGCAGAACCTGTCGACCTTCCTGATGGCGCCAGGCGTCTGCGACTGGCTGACCGGGCAGAGCATCTTCATGGATGGTGGCAACGCGATCGCCACGGGCGGCAATTTCTACGAGCTGCGGCAATGGAGCGACGCCGACTGGCAGGTCGCGCGCGAGCGCATCGAGGCGCAGAACGCGAAGGACAAGCTGCAGCGCTGACGACGTCATGGCACGAGCGTGAGTGAATCGCCTTCCAGCCTGATCGACGCCCGGATCCGGTCACTCGACGACTGGCGCGGCAAGACGCTCGCCCGTGTCCGCGCCCTCATCAAGCAGGCCGACCCCGAGGTCGTCGAAGAGTGGAAGTGGAACGTTCCGGTCTGGTCGCACGATGGGCTCATCTGCACCGGCGAGGCGTACAAGAGCGTCGTCAAGCTGACGTTCGCCAAGGGCGCCTCGCTCCCGGACCCGTCGGGACTGTTCAACTCCAGCCTCGACGGCAAGGTCAGGCGCGCCATCGACCTCCGCGAGGGCGTTGCCATCGACGCGGCCGCCTTCAAGGCGCTCATCCGTTCGGCTGCAGCCTTGAACGCCGAAAAGCAAAAGAGCAGTTAGGAGTTCACCGCTCCGTGCTCTCGGCCTTCACGGCCCATGCCTGCGTCGCCTGACAAGTTTCCATGGCCCGCTTGTAGGCTTCGCGTCCGCGGACACGGGCGAGATAGGCCCGCTCCGACTCGCCGAGGACGACGCCCCCGCTTCTCTTCGCCAGCTCCAGCGCGTAGGTCACCGAGATGTCGGCGGCGGTGAACATCTCGCCGGCCAGGTACGGCGAGCGCGCAAGCTGCCGCGTCACCAATGCCAGCCGGCTCTCGAACACTTCCAGCGCCTTGTTGGCGCCCCAGTTCCGGCGCTCGGCTTCGGGCGCGAGACTGCGGCTGACGACGACGAAGTAGATGGAGGCGGCGAGGCCGGCTTCGCCGAGGTGAAGGAACTGCTGGTACGCGGGGAAGGCGGGATCGTGCGGATCCGGCGCGAGCGGGGTCGGCCCGTAGCGCGCCATCAGGTACTCCATGATTGCGATCGACTCGACCATCGTGACGTCGCCGTCCTGCATCGCCGGGATGAATCCGGCGGGGTTGAGGGCCAGGAACTCCGGATCGTTCTCGACCCCGGCCCGGAGGTCCACCGGCCTCAGCCGGTACGCGAGCTTCATTTCCTCCAGCAGCCAGACGACCCGGAACCCTCTTCCTTCGCCGAAGACAGTGATCACGTTCGCGCTCCTTTCGGCACGGCTAAGTTGAACGCTCGACGACCGCCTTTCTCGTCGCGACGCACCGATCTGGCGAGCGAGCACCGTCTTGTAGCACCGGCGCATCGCTTCGGTGTGATGCGTGAGGTCGCGGAGGCGTCGGCAGGCGAACGGATCCGTTCCGTGCACCTTCCCTTGGCACGGCCGTTGCAGTCAGCCGCGCCCAGGCCCCCACATGAGCAGTCCCGATCTCGAACTGATCCACCTGGTCAAGCAGTACGGCGCGACCACTGCCGTCGACCGGATCGACCTGCGCATCGAAGGCGGCCGCTATTGCTGCCTGCTCGGTCCGTCGGGCTGCGGCAAGACGACGACGCTGCGCATGGTCGCCGGCCACGAGGCGGTCAGCGACGGCGACATCCTGCTCGGCGCCCGCAACATCACCGAT
>Ga0070670_100005830_pt1 | contig 10415 bp, 9 predicted proteins | sample KBSS63metaG_FD_64665 | JGI IMG/M metagenome (GOLD analysis project Ga0070670, IMG submission 64665) | Switchgrass rhizosphere microbial communities from Kellogg Biological Station, Michigan, USA - KBS S6-3 metaG | ecosystem: Host-associated > Plants > Roots > Rhizosphere > Soil ... | reverse complement strand
AATCTGAAACTCGCCGATCACCTGCTGCGTCAACCCGGACTGCCGCCACTGTTCTTCGAGAGCCACGAGTTGTTCGCGCAGACGTTTCACGAGGACCATCCGAATCCCGGTCGGCACGAGCGCGCCAAGCTCGAGGCGCTCGAACGGCGGGAGCGGTTCGTGTACCGCAACGCCCGCGGCATCATTGCCCTCACGCCGCATCTGCTCGACGACATACGGACCCGCTACGGCGAGCCGGCGCCGTCAACCATCGCTCCCGACGGCGTCGACCTCAGGCTCGCGTCGACCACGGCAAAGTCGACCGCGTGCGGCCGACCGCGGCTGCTGTACCTCGGCAGCCTCCATCGCTGGAAGGGCGTCGAGATCCTGATCGAGGCATTGCGGGAACTGCCCCAGGCTACGCTCCGAATCGTCGGCGGTGGCGGCGAGCGGATCCGCGAGCTGCGTCGGCTGGCCGAAGCCGCACGCGTCGGCGAGCGGATCGAATTCGCCGGGCCCGTGGCGCCGGCGCGCCGCTTCGAAGTGATCGCGGACGCGGAGATCTGCCTGCTCCCGTCAAGCAACACGAGCATCGGCGGACGCTACACGTCGCCGCTGAAGCTGTTCGAGTACATGGCGATGGGCAAGCCTGTCGTCGCCGGCAATCTTCCCGCGATGCGCGACGTGCTCCAGCATGGCCGCAACGCGCTTCTCGCCGAGCCCGGCAGTCCGCAATCGTTCGCGGCCTGCATCCGCGACCTGATCGGCAATCCGACCTTGAGCCGGGCGCTCGGCGACCAGGCACGATCCGACGCTCGCGGTTATTGCTGGACGCGCCGTGCCGAACAACTGGGGCGGTTCATGCACGACGTGCTGCATCGCTCGGGTCGGCCGTCCCGATACGGCTATTACGGAGCCTGAATGCTCAAGTGCGTATAATTTGTATTATGTCAAATTAGACATGCGACGGTTTTTCGAGGTTCTCGCCCCTTGTCCGCTCAGCGCAATCACGCCGTCCCTTCGTTGTATCCTCGGGCCCTCCCCGATGTAATCGTTTGCCATGCAGGTGCCCGCCGCGGCTCGCAAGCTCGCTCGATGATGTCCCAGTCGCCATTCATTCGTCCGCGGCGATGACCGGCCACGTTCTTGTTCCCGGCAACCCGGAGGCAAATCGCACCGCGCTGCTGTCGATCGCGCGGGCGCTGCCGCGTCCCGCGTTGTTCGATCAGCCGACCAACGCGGCCCAGCGGACGTGGTTGATTGCGCGAATCGGAATGCTGGACCGCGTCGACCTGCCCGAACTGAACGACGGGCATCGGCTGCCGGGCCGCGAAGGCCGGACGACACCCGCTGCGGTCCTGATGCCGATCGTCAACCGGCCGGATGGCATCACGCTCCTGCTCACGCAGCGCAGCGACTCGTTGCCCGATCATCCGGGCCAGGTCAGCTTTCCCGGTGGCCGGCAGGAGCCCGAGGACGTTTCGCCTGCCGCGACGGCCCTGCGCGAGACCGACGAAGAGATCGGTCTCGCTCCGGAACGGGTCGAAATCCTCGGAGTCGTCGGTCGTTACGAGACGGTCACCGGCTACTCGGTCACACCCGTTCTGGGCTGGGTCGAGCCGCCATTCGATCTGGCGCCCGATCCCGTGGAGGTCGCGGATGTCTTCGAAGTACCGCTGGCGTTCGTTCTCGATCCGGCCAACTTCGTCCAGCGCCACCGGGAAGTGGCAGGCCGCACCCGGCACTATTTCGAGGTACCGTACGGCGAGCGCTACATCTGGGGGGCGACCGCCGCGATGATCCTGCTACTGTATTACGCGCTCGCGGCGCCGTTGCGGGGGCTCGAAACCAACGTCAGATAATACTTTAATAACAAGTTTCAACTTATTGTTAAATAAAATTATATTGTAGTAAAAATTAGCTGTAGGTCGCGGACGTCAGACGCGCGTCTTGACCTTGACGTATTCTGATCGGTCGATCGAGCGAACCGTCACTTTGTTCACTTCGGTCCCTTGCAGGACGGTCAGAACGATGTCGTCGCCGGGGCGGCGATCCTTCCACAGCACCGCATAGAAGTCCTCCAGCTTCGAGATACGATCGCTGCCGACGGACAGCAGAATGTCGCCGGCACGCAAGCCGGCGCGCTCCGCGGGGCTGTCTGCCTGCACCTTCTGGACGTACACCCGCCCTTCCATTTCCTGCGACGTGATGCCGAGCCACGGGTGCTTGCCCGCTTTCGCGCTGCCGGTCGCGACGAGCTCGTCGATGATCGGCTTGAGAAGCTCGATCGGCACGAACATGTTGCCCGGGATCCGTGCGCGACCTGCCCGGTTCGGATCGCGCAGCGCATCGTTGACGATCAGCGAACCGACGCCCACCAGCTTGCCTTCGCGATCGATCAGCGCGGCTCCGCTGTGATCGAATCGGGGCGGCGTGGTGAAAATCGCGCCGTCGATCATGTATTCCCAATAGCCGGCAAAACGCCGCTTGGCGACGACGGTGGCCGAGGTCGCCGCATCGACGCCCCCGGCGGTCGCGAAGATCGCGTTGTCCGACTCCTGCACGGCCTTCGAATCGCCGAGCGGGATCGGCTTGGCGTCGAGCGGTGCCAGCGCCCGGACGAGTCCGAATCCAGTGCCGTGATCGTACGCAACCATCGAAGCCGGAACGACCTTGCCGCGGTTGTCCTCGAGCTCGATCGTCTCGGTCTCGACGATCAGGTAGCCGATCGTCAGCGCCAGCCCATCGGGACCGATTACGATGGCGCTGCCCTCGCGTTCGGATCCGAGCGTACTGAGCGAACGCGCGTCCGGCAGCGCTTTGGAACGCAGCTTGACCACCGCGCCGATCGCGTGCTCGAGGCGCTCGGCGGTGGCCGCGTCGCGTTTCGCTGTGGCGCTCGTCTCGAGCGACGGGCCGGCGGGAACGGCGGGAACGAATGCCGTCAGGACGACGGCAACTGCGAAGCGACCGAACAAGACCAGGGAGGGGTGCGCCACGGCGGGGCTCCTGTCAGCGCGAGGAAAAACGATGGTATCGGCTTTCGGCTCGGCGCGCCAAGCTTGGAGCCGGCAGCGCGGTGCTACACTTTTTCCGCCCTCTTCCCGGTGCCCGTCCCATGAACGCAGCGACGCCTCGCGACCGCCAGCTCGAAATCCTCACGCCCCACGGCTTCACGCGGATGCAGTACCTCGAATGGGGCGAGCCGGACAACCCGCGAGTCCTCGTCTGCGTGCATGGATTGACGCGAAACGGACGCGACTTCGATGCGATGGCCGAGGAGCTCGCGTCCGATTTCCGTATCGTCTGCCCCGACATGCCGGGACGCGGTCGCAGCGAGTGGTTGCGTGACCCCGGCGATTACGTCTTCCCCGTCTATCTCGGCGCGCTTGCGGCGCTGCTGGCGCGCGTCGACGCAGGATGGCTCGCCTGGCTGGGAACGTCGATGGGCGGATTGCTCGGCATCGTCCTTGCCGCCCAACCCTCGACGCCGCTGCGGGCCCTGGTCGTGAACGATGTCGGCCCCGAGATCCAGCCGGGCGCCTTGGAGCGCATCGGCCAGTACGTCGGGGCCGATCCGGTATTCGATTCGTTCGAGGCGCTGGAAGCGCACATCCGCGCCATCTCGGCGCCGTTCGGCCCTCTCACCGACGCGCAATGGCGATTCATGAGCGAGACGACGGCGCGCCAGCTGCCGGACGGTCGCTGGAAGCTGCGTTACGACCCGGGCATCGCCGTGCCGTTTCGCGGCGCGACAGACCAGAGTGCCTTGCTCTGGCAGCTTTGGGACGCGATCCGATGTCCCACGCTGCTGGTGCACGGTGCGCAATCTGACCTGCTGTCGGCGGACACTGCGCGCCGAATGACCGAGCGCGGCCCGAGGCCTCGGCTGGTCGAGTTCGCCGATGTCGGTCACGCGCCGATGTTCCTCGATGCGGCGCAAATCGCGCCGGTCGCGGCCTTCCTACGCGGGCGCGTGGGGCAGCTCTGACGACCGTTGACCTACAATGGGCTCGTCGATCAGCCGAGTCACGTGCATCACCCCGGAACCGCGATGGCCCTGAAGCTTTCCCTCCTGCCCACTGATCATCGGACCGACCGGCCGGCGACCGTATCGCTCGACGAAGTCAAGCAGACGGTGACGGGCCTCACGTTCGAGCTCGAGCCGGTCGAAAGCACGCGCATCGTCATGGCCGCCATCGAGCGGCTCAACCACTGGAAGGTTGACCCGACCGAACGCTGGTATCTGCTCGAGGAGTATTTCAACGCCGTCTCGCAGACCTGGCCCCAGATCGACGAACTCTATGGCAACGTCGCCCACCCGATGCACCGGGAAGCAGCCAGTGCAGCCGACGTCGCGCTCGGCGTAGCGAATGCGCTGGCCATGGGCTACAAGCGCATCCTCGCCGACCTGACGCGGATGCGGCTCGGCTTCGGTCCGCCGAAGGTGCCGTCGCTGCTCATCCATCGCTGCCAGCAAACGCTCGCGCGCATCCTCGCCGTCAGCTACCTGAGCTTCCGTCCGGTCCCGGCCAACGCCTGGTTCGAGACGCATCAGATCTACATGCTGGCCCGCGAATCCGGCATCGCCAACATGCCGTACTCCGACCAGACGCCCGGCTTCACGCCTGAAGTCGCCTACATCCAGGTCCTGCTGCTCGCGCTCGCGAATCCGTACGGCTTCCTCCCGGGACAAATCGCGCTCGCCCTGTCGTTTCTCGGCGATTACGCTCATCTCGCCAAGCTCACCGACACGCCGCCGGTGCACCGGACCGCATCGGCGCTCGCCGTCGTGCCGATCGGCAGCGACCAGCCGCCGATGGCCGCCCGCAAGGTGGACGTGCCCGAGCACGCGCACGCGCTGTACCTGCACTGCTACGACGTCGTCTATGCGATCAACCGGCATGTGCAGGAGCTCGAGGCCGGAACGGCGTGGCCCGCGGCGAGCGTCGCCGATACGATCAGCCAGCCGCAATACCTGAATTTCGTCGAACGCCTGCTGCGCGAATGGGGGGTCGCACCGACCCGGCAGGAGCTCCGCTCGGTCGGCGATCGCGTCGTGACCCTTTGCGCCGGACTCGTTCCGATCTTCCACGCCATGCTCGAGGTGGAGGACGCGCGGCGCGGGAGCAACCGAGTCACCGAGCCGGACACGGTGCATAGGGTGCAGTGCACGGTGCTCAACCAGACCGACGGCGGCTATGCACTGCGCCTCGATCCCTCCGACTCGCCGGTCACGCTCCGCGTAGGCGAAGTAGTCGGGCTGCTCGAGTCGCGGCAGCGGCGGATCCCGCTCTCGGTGATCCGTTGGCTGCGGTTCGACGCCGGGTCGGGGCAGACCCGGTTCGGCGTCGAGGTGCTGTCCACGAGCCCCGAGCTCACGAAAGCCGTGATTCCCATGAAAGCCGGGATGGAGCTGCCGGCGATCGTCCTGCCGCCCGCCTTCCTCACCGACGAGTTCTCGACCATCGTCGTTCCTCCTGGCGTCCTAGCCACCGACCTCGAGTTGCATATCGGCGGGTCGGTGCATCCCGAGACGGTGATCGTCACGCGCCTGATCGAGCAGACGCTCAGCTTCGAGCGCTACGAATTCATCCTCGTCGACGAGTGACTGCCGCCGTGTCCGCCACACCGTTGCCGCCGCCGGGTAACGACGTCCTCGCGACTCCAGCCGACCGCTGGCTCGTCGGGACGGTGCTGACGCTCGCCGGCCTCGTCGTCATCTGGGAAATGTGGCTGGCGCCGATCCGGCCGGGGGGCTCGTGGCTCGCGCTGAAGGCGCTCCCGCTGTGCCTCGCAGTGCCGGGGTTGCTGGGCGGACGCACTTATACACGCCAGTGGCTGAGCCTCTTGCTGCCGCTCTATCTGGCCGAGGGTGTCGTGCGTGCCTGGAGCGAGCCCGGCCGCGTTCGCGCGCTGGCCTCCGGCGAGATCGTGCTGGCAGCACTCGGCTTCGTGCTCGTGCTGCTGGTGGTGCGCGAGCGGCGCCGCGCCGCGGCGGGCGCCGCATGATGCGCTACGGTCCCCCGGGCGCTGGGGCGCCGCGTCTTCGCCTGCGGCGAAGGCGTTGCCGACCGCGACGCGCGTCGGGCTTCTACACCCCGACCTGATCTTCCCTCAACCCGTCCTGAATCCGGTCCGATCGATCGGAGGGACTGTCTTTGCCAGACGTTTGCGAGCCGCCCTATGTCGCACTCACGATTGCCGTCCACGCCGCGCCGCGTCATTGCGTGCTTGCTGCCTCGATTCCGCGACGGCTTTTCGCTGATCGAATTACTGATCGTCGTCGCCGTGACGGCGATCCTGGCCACGATCGCCTATCCGTCGTACACCGCGTACAAGGTGCGCGCGAACCGGGCGGCAGCGCAGTCGTTCCTCGTCGATCTCGCCAACCGCCAACACCTGTTCTTCCTCGATGCCCGCGCCTACGCCGCGACGCTTGCGCAGCTGGGCGCGAGTCCGGTGCCGAGCGACGTCGAACGGTTCTACGCCGTGGCCGATCCCGACGTCGACAACGCCGCCAGTCCGCCGCGGTTCGTACTGAACGCGGTGGCCCGCGCCGGAACGCCGCAATCCCGCGACGGCGACCTGAGTCTCGATTCCACCGGTCGGCGCGCGGGGTCATGGTGATCGCGACTCCTGCACGCGCGACATGGTGCGACCGACGCGATCCGGGGCATGCAGGCGATGTCGCGCGCGGATTCTCGATGATCGAGGTGCTGGTCACGATCGTGCTCTTGTCGGTCGGGCTGATGGGGCTGGCGGCGCTCCAGTCACGCGGCGGAGTCGTTGCGATCGAGGCCGCGCAACGCACGCATGCGCTGCTGCTCGCACAGGACATGCTCGAGCGGATGCGGGCCAACAAGCCTGAAGCGCCGGCGTATGCCGGCAGCGACTACGGGACGGGCGTCGTGGCGGCTTGCTCGTCCATTCCGGGCGTCGACCGCGATCGTTGCCAGTGGTCCGCCGCCTTGGCCGGTGCCGGCGAAGCGATAGGCGGCCGGCTTGCCGGGATGCTGTTGAGCGGACGCGGTTGTGTGCAGTTCGACACGGCAGGTACCGCGGTCGTTATCGTCGCCTGGCAAGGGTTGAGCGCGACGATGGAACCGGCGCTCGACTGCGGGCGTGGGGCGTATGCCGACGAGCGGATGCGGCGAACTATCGCTCTGAGCGCGTCGTTGCCGCCTCTGACGCCATGAGACGTCTCGTCACGCGACGCCCGGCGCGCCGCTGGTCGCTCGGCGTCACGCTGGTGGAGCTGATGGTCGCGCTCGCCATCGGTCTGCTCGTGCTGGGCGCGATGAGCGGGCTGTTCGCGGCGAACGCACGGTCACGGGCCGAGATCGACCGGTCCGCGCAGCAGCTCGAGAACGGGCGCTTCGCTCTCGACCTGCTGCGCGACGACCTCCGTCAAGCCGGATTCTTCGGCGGATTCGCCGCGCCGGGCCACACGGTCAGTCCGTGCATTCCGCGTACGGGCGTGCCGTTGACCGCGGCCAACCTCGGCTGGTCCGCTGCCGGCGCCGCGTCGCCACTCGCGGTCCACGGCTATCCAGCGAGCGAAGTCCCCGCCGGCGACAGTTGCCTCACCAACGCGAAGCCGGACAGCGACGTGCTGATCGTGCGCAGCGTCGAGACGACGCCTGTCCCCGTGGCGACGGCGGCGGGAGCGTCGTTCGCCAATGACTGGTATCTCCAGGTGTCGGCGTGCGCGAACGGGGCGATCGATCCGGGGACGGCACCGTTCGTCGTTGCGGCCGGGGGCACCGGCGCAGCCACCCGGTTCACGCTGCACGAGAAGGACTGCGCGACGCCGGCGCCCCTGTGGCGCCTGGTCGTCCGCGCGTATTACGTCGGCCGCTGCAGTGTCTGCAGCGGCGCCGGCGACGGCATACCGACTCTGCGCATGGTCGAGCTGTCGGGCACGACGGCCACGAGCGCTGCGGTTGTCGAGGGCATCGACGCACTGCGCTTCGATTACGGCTTCGACGTCGCCGGTACAGGACGGGTCGACACCGTTCGGCGCTGCGCGGCGGCGACGCCATGCGCAGATGCCGATTGGCAACGATTGGCCAGCGTCCACATCCACCTGCTCGCCCGCGCGACGACGGCGTCACCCGGTCACCAGGACGGCAAGTCCTTCGACATGGGACTCGCCGGCACCCTTGGCGCGCGTGGCGACAACTTCCGCCGGCGGCTGTACGCGATGGTGGTCGCCTTACCCAACCTCACCGGTCCGAGGGAACGATGACTCGACGAATCGTCATTCGCCGCCACGATGCGGCACACCAGCGCGGAGCGACGCTCTTCGTCGGCCTCATCATGCTGCTGCTCCTCACGTTGCACGCGATCGCGACCCTGCATACGGGCTCGACGCAGCTGCGCATCGCCGGCAACGCTCAAGACCGGCGGGCGGTCGAAGCGGCCGCCGACGGCGTCCTCGGCGCGACGATCGCGACGGCTACCTTCGCCGACGATCCCGCGGCCGCCGCCGGGGGCACCCGGTCGATCGATGTCGATGGCGACGGCAGCGCCGACTTCGACGTGGCGCTCGCCGCGGAATGCCGAGCGGTGCGGCCGCTGCCGCCAGTGTCGATCGACGGTGCCGGCGAAGACGACGCAGCGTGCATCTCGAGCGCGTCGCTCAACGGCGGCTCGCTGTGCATGCAGACGCAATGGGACGTGCAGGCCATTGCCGCCGTCGCGTCCGGCCGTCCGGCGAGCGGCGCGCGCAGCGAGATTCACCAGGGCGTCGCGCTGCGACTGCCGAGTCACGTGGCGCTCGGATCATGCTGAGCGGCCTCGTGTTGTCTCGCCATTCGTTCGTGGCAACGGCCGCCACGGCTGCATGCGTCGCTCTCGTCGCCGTCGGCAGCGGTGGGGTACGTGCCGAGGACATCGATCTCTTCGCCGGGGCGGGTGCTGGCGCCGGCGGCAATCCGACGTTGCTGCTCGTCGTCGACAACAGCGCGTCCGGCAACGAGCCGTTAGCCGGCGCGTCGAAGCTCGAGGTTATGCGCCGCAGCATCGCCACGGCGGTCGCCACGCTGACCGATGTGACCGGACAGATCAACGTCGGGATCATCGCCTTCGACACTTCCGGATCGGATGCGACGCAACCGGCACGTCCATACGTTCGCTACGCGGCCCGGCCGATGTCGGACGCCGCGAATCGGGCGAATCTCGTCGCCGCGCTCCAGGGCATCGATGCGCCTGCCGGTGCGACCGAACGTGCGCCGTTCGCGCTTGGACTTGAACAAGCACGTCGCTATCTGGGCGGCCTCGGCCCGGTCGGCCCCGCGCCCGCGCCGGGGTTGGCCGACGACGGGGCGGCGCTGACGGCGAGCGGTGCCGCGTTCGTAAGCCCCCTGGGGCCGGACGGCTGCGACAAGATCCTGCTGCTAATGCTCGGTGCCGGACCCCCGTCGAACTCGGACGCCGCGATATCCGCCCCGTATGTTGCGGCCCTGAACGGCGGCACCCTGCCGGCCGTGCTGCGTCTGCCTGCGCCCTACCCTGCGCCGGCCCTGCCCGCGACCCAGCTCGCGGCGGGCGACTGGGCCGACGAGCTCGCCGGACTGCTGCGCCGGACGCCGTACGCCGATGCGGCGAGCGCAGCGAGCGGCACCGTTTATCCCGAGACGCTGCTCACCTACGCGGTCGCCGTGCACGACCCAGGGTCGAGCACGGACAACGCGGCGCTCGCCGCATCCGGCCGCGCGCTCCTGCGCAGCGCAGCGTCCCAGGGCGGTGCGCAGTACTTCGACGCCACGGATGAAACGTCGATCGCGCTGGCGCTCGAGGCCATCTTCGCCGAGGCATTGTCCATTCACGCCGTGTTCAGCGCGCCGGCGCTGCCCGCAAGCACGAACCCGGCAGGGACGTTCGCGGACCAGCTGTACATGGGCATGTTCCGCGTCGACGGACTCGGTCGGCCGCGCTGGACCGGTAACCTGCGGCAATTCCGGCTGGCCGTGGACAGCTCGTCCGGGACGATCGATCTGCTCGACGCGCGCGGCCAGCCCGCGCTCGATCCGCTATCGGGATTCGTCGCGCCGACTGCGACGAGCTACTGGACGACGGCGCGAACCACCGGGCCTGTCCTGCCGTCCGGGTCGACGACGGTCGATTTCTTCATGAACGCACCTGCGGGCACCGGTCTCTCGACCGTGCAGCAGGCGCGCGACCTGCCCGACGGCAACGTCATCGAGAAGGGAGGCGCGGCCCAGCGGCTGCGCGCCGCGCGGCTCGGCGACCAGACAGGCCGCAAGCTCTACACCTGTCCGCTCGCCGGCTGCTCGGCCGGGGCTGCGCTCGCAACCGATCCGGCCTATCGGTTCGACACGACGGCAATCCGGTGCGCGACTCATCTCTTCGCTTTCGGCGCGAATCCTGCCACCTGCACCGACGAACTGCCGGCGCTCGTCGAGTGGATT
>Ga0070670_100005828_pt1 | contig 10416 bp, 14 predicted proteins | sample KBSS63metaG_FD_64665 | JGI IMG/M metagenome (GOLD analysis project Ga0070670, IMG submission 64665) | Switchgrass rhizosphere microbial communities from Kellogg Biological Station, Michigan, USA - KBS S6-3 metaG | ecosystem: Host-associated > Plants > Roots > Rhizosphere > Soil ... | reverse complement strand
TGGGGCACGTCAACGATCGGCCAAGATGAGAGAATAGCATGCCGCTTTACGAGCATGTTTTCCTCGCGCGCCAAGACCTCGCCCAGGCCCAGGTCGATGCGCTCGCGGAAAATGCCACCAAAATCGTCGAGGACAACGGCGGGAAGGTCGTCAAGACCGAAACTTGGGGGCTTCGCAGCCTCGCCTATCGGATCGCCAAGAACCGCAAGGCCCACTACGTCGAGCTCGACCTCGACGCGCCGGCGCCGGCCATCGCCGAACTCGAGCGCCAGTCGAACATCAACGAAGACATCATCCGCTTCCTCACCATCCGTGTCGACGAGCATGAAAAGGGCCCGTCCGCGATGATGCGGCGGGGCGACAAGGAGCGCGGGTCGCGCGGTGATCGCGAAGATCGCCCGAGCTTCCGCGCCCGCGAAGAGGAGGTCGAATAATGGCCCGCGCGTTTTTCCGCCGCCGCAAGAGCTGCCCGTTCTCCGGAAAGGATGCTCCCAAGATCGATTACAAGGACATCCGCCTGCTCCAGGGTTTCATCTCGGAGCGCGGCAAGATCGTCCCATCGCGGATCACCGCGGTGTCCTCCAAGAAGCAGCGTGAGTTGGCCAAGGCGATCAAGCGGTCGCGCCACCTCGGCCTGCTTCCGTACATCGTGAAGTAAGGAGCTCAGGACATGGAAGTTATCCTGCTTGAGCGCGTCGAGAAGCTCGGTGCCATCGGTGACGTGGTCAAGGTGAAGAACGGGTTCGCCCGCAATTACCTGCTGCCGAACAAGAAGGCGCTGCGGGCGAACGACGCCAACCGCAAGCTGTTCGAGACGAACCGCGCCCGGATCGAGGAAGAGAATGCCGCTAATCGCTCCGTGGCGGAGAAAGAGGCGACAGGCGTCGAGGGCAAGTCGGTTCAGCTGATCCGCCAGGCGTCGAACACCGGCCAGCTCTACGGCTCGGTCAGCGCCCGCGACATCGCCGAAGCGCTCGAGAGCGTCGGGGCGAAGGTTGCGAAGCGTCAGGTCGTGCTCGATCGTCCGATCAAGGCGCTCGGCGTGCACGAGGTCAAAATCGCGCTCCACCCGGAAGTCGCGGTCACGGTGAAGGTGAACGTCGCTCGTTCGCCGGAAGAAGCCGACCTTCAGGCCCAGGGCATCGACGTCATGGCGCAGATGTTCGAGCGCGACGCCGCGCCGATCATCGACGAAGAACCGGCGACGGAAGAGGCCGAACCGACCGATGCTGCCGAAGCCCTCGAGGCTCCGGCGGCCGACACGGCCACCGCCGACGAAGCGCCGGCGGCCGAGGACAGCGATCAGGAAGCCTGATCGCGCGCTCCTCGCTGCAGTGAATCTGGCCGCCGGTCCACCGACCGGCGGCCTTTTTCATGCGGCCAGCGGTTCGTCGCAAACCCGCCGGTCGCTCGGGAACGCTTGGGAGTGCCGCCTTGTTTAGCAATGCAGAGCAAGCGGGGGCCATGTGAGGGAGTATTTCACGATGGCCGATGAACGAAACGAAGAGCAATTCAAGGGAACCCAGGACAAGGCCGGCCAACAGCCAACCAGCGAGCAGAACGAGTCGAAGGATTTCGGTCAGCAGCAGGGTCAGCAGGGCGGCGCGCAGGACACGATGAGCAGTCGCGATAATAGCGATACGGTGACCAGCGATCGCCAGTCTGGCGCCGGCGGCTCCGATCAGCCGTCGGGACAGGGCTTTGTCGGATCGCAGGGCACCGACAGTAGCGAGTATCTGCGCGAAGGCGGCGACTCGTCAGAGACCAGCGGCAAGTCCGATTTCGCCAGTCAGGGCCAAGGCGCCCAGAACGACGACAGCGATATGGAAACCGGGCAGGACTCCCGCGCCCAGCGCAGCGATTCCGACATCGAAGGAAGCTCCGGCGACGCCTGACGAAACCAGCGTTGACTGACCACGCCGCGCCCCCCCCCGGGCGCGGCGTTTTTTATATCGGAACGCGCTCGAGGATAGCGGCTTCCTGCGCAACCATCGCTTTGAAGCTCGGCCGGTCGAGGATGCGCTCGGCGTAAGCGATCGTCCGCGGGTAACGCGCGGGATCAAGCGTCATGTTGAGATGACGGAAATTAGCGAACGGACTGGCGACGGCAATGTCCGCCAGCGTCAGACTATTGCCGACCAAATAGCCGTCGTCGCCGGGCACCACCCGCTCAAGATACTCGAGGATCGGTGGCAGTTCGTCGCGCTCGGCGGCGTCGGCTGCCGCCAGATCTCCTTCGCGACCCATGAACCTCGGCGCCACGATCCGGTTGAAGAACATCTTGGCGCCGCAGGCGACGACGATCGTGTCGGCGAATTCCTCGAACCAGATGGTCTTGCCGAGCTGCTGCGGATCGCGCGGAATCAGCGCCGGCTCGGGGTATTTGGCTTCGATATAATGGACGATCGCGGTCGAGTCCGGCAGGCAATAATCGCCATCGCGCATCGCCGGCATCTTGTTGAATGGGCTGGCCGCGCAAAATTCCGGCGTTCGGTTCGGAAATCCGGTCGGCTGAAGGTCGACCTCGAGGCCTTTTTCGGCCGTGAACGCCAACACCTTGCGCACGAACGGCGACAGGGACGACCCGTAAATGGTGATCATGCTTTGCTCCGTCTCGCTTGGACGGCCGCCAGCGGCCGCGTCCCTCAACGAATTCGGTAATAATCCGCGATCCGGTCGAGCGCGAGGGTCAGAACCAGCTTACCCGCACGCGCCGGCCAGCCGAGGGCGGCTTCGGCCTCGCGCATGCCGTCACCGGCGCACACCACCCGCCACAAGATGTCGGAAAGGCCGGGGCCGGCGCTGCGAACGGCGTCGTGGAACCGGCGCCGGGCATCGATCTGGGCGCCATTGAGGTCGGGCTCGGGCGCCGACCCGCCTCGGCCCCGCGCGATCGGCGCGGAATCCCATGCCATCGTTACCCGCGGGGCAAGCTGACCGCGTTCCCAGTCGCGGCGGAGCCGCTCACCGGCGTCGAACTGGCGTTGAGACAACAGCCCCCGGGCAAACAGCCATCCAAGTGGCGAATCCGCCAGGTTCACGGTCACAGTCCGCGCCGCGCGCGCGCCAGCCGGGCGGATGTCCCCCGTCACCGTGCCCTCAACGATCCGTTCCCGCAGCAACCGGCCTCCACGCTGGTGCGCCATACTTTTCATCTCCTTTTCCTCGAGTCGGACCCCCTTGCCATATCGGCGAAGCTGTAGGACAGTTGAAAAACCCTTTTGGTTATTTCGGGGGCAGGAGCATGATCACTCGCATTCGGGAAGTGCGGCGGGCGCGCGGCATGACCCTCGACGACGTCGCCAAGGCGTGCACACCGCCGACCACGGCCCAGACCATTGGCCGGCTCGAGACTGGAACCAGGACGGTATCGGTTGGCTGGCTCAACCGAATCGCTGCCGCGCTCGGCGTCGAGGCGCAGGATCTGGTCGACGGCGGCCAAGCGGCCGACCTCAAGGTCGCGGCGGTCCTCGGACCGGGCGGCGCGGTCGCGCCCCGTCGGGCGGCAATCGTCGTCCCGCCACGCGCCGGCGCCGGGCAGATCGCCGTGATCGTTTCACGCAGTGTCGGCGAGTATCGCGCCGGTGACGAAATTTGGTGCCAGTCTCTGGCTGCTGATGACTATGCCGGCGCCCTCAACCGCGACGTGCTGGTCCCTCGTCCCGCTGGCCGCTTCCTGTTCGGCCGGCTGATCAATCGCGACAATGAGAAACTTCAGATCCTGCCGCTTGAAACCGGCGGCCGGCAACAGGTCGTGGCCAACCCGCCGTGGCTCGGTGTCGCCACAACCTTGGTCCGCAATCTCTGATCTCGACGGAGGTGGTGGGCGGTGACGGGCTCGAACCGCCGACCCTCTCGGTGTAAACGAGATGCTCTACCAACTGAGCTAACCGCCCGAGCGGTCTCGTTGCCACGCGGGCGGTAGGCGGGCAAGCGCCGTCAGACCACGCCGATCCCCCCGACTTCGGCGAAGTAGCGTCGCAGGGCCTGGCTGGTGTGCGGGGCGAGCTCGACGAAAACCCGACGCCCGTCATGCGGGTCGGCGCGGCGAACGAACAGGCCCTGTTGCACCATTGTTTTGAGCCAGCGCAGTGCGGTCGTCGCCGGCACCGCGGCGGCAATGCACAAGCTCGATACTGGAACGCGAAGCTTCGACAGCTCCGCCTGCAGCAGGTCGAGCAGCATGTCCCACGCCGGGTCGGCGAACAGTTCCTCGTCGAAATAGCGGCTGCGCAGGCGGCGGGCGCGAATGATCGCGCGCAGCATGTCCATCGATACGTCTGGCACGCTTCCCGCGTCGTCGATGTCGATCGGACGCGTTGCGGCCGGGCCGGTCGACAGCCTGGCGAGCGTTGTCGCGATCCGGCTCACCTCGTCGCTGAGCTGGCGTAACCGCGCCGCGTTACGGTCGGCGGTTATGTCCGCAACCCGGCTTGGCCGCGCAATTCCCGATGTCGCGACCGCGAGGGCGGCGGCGCGCTCGGCATCGTCCGCGTCAACGATGATGGTGAAATGCGCGTCCAAGGCGTGCCCGCCGAGTCGATCGAGCACCGCGGACGGCGCGGCAACAACCGCCGCGTATCGGCCGTCGGAGATATCTGCGGCCATGGCGTCGAGTACTGCCGCGGCTGCTGGCCACAGGTCGTCGCCGTCGAGCTCCAGCCACAGCGCGGAGGCGGCGGCCTGCTGACGCAAACGGTCCGGCGCCGGGCCGAACTCCACCGCATCGGCGACGCGCAGCCCGGCCAGGGTGACGGTCTGTCGCGCGCGCGCCTTGGCGGTCTCGTTGTCCGCGACGATCAGGACCGGCGGCACCTCGAAAGAACTGTGACGATTTTGGTTATTGCTCAGATACGGGTCCATGGCTGCACACCTATAGTGCCGAGACCGAGCAACCCGGTGATAACGCGCATTGTGGAGCGAAGTCAGGCCATTTTCGTGTCCGTTTCGGACCTACCAGCAACGGTCGCGTAGGCATCGGGTAAATAGAGCGACGGCCGAAGGAGTCGGAAGTGCACGGAGCCCCCGATAAGGCCATCGCGTCGCAACGTGCGCGCTGGCTGGATGAGCTGATCAGCGCGATTCAGGAAGCGCAAAAACTGGCATGGCGCCTTGGGGTCGCGGAGGGCGATTGCGACGAGGCGCGACAGCTTTACGGCCGGCTGGAAGCGGTGCGGGACGAGATCGATTTACTGCGGTCCGGGGAGTGGGTCTTGGTGTGGAAGGAAATCGATCCGATATGGCGTGATAAGCTCTTGGGCGGCCTCGGCCCGCCCGAAAATGCGGGCAAGAACCAGCATCAGACCCCCAGTGGCAGGTCGCCCCCGCCGGCGAAATCCTGAAGGTACGGTCCGATCGCCGGCGCGTCCCAACCGGCGGTCGCCAGGAACCCGCGATTCAAGAATGCCTTTTTGCCATAGGCCAGCGGCTCGCCATCGGGTCCGTCGACACGTCCACCAGCGGCAAGCAGCACGGCATGACCAGCCGCGGTATCCCATTCGCTGGTCGGCGACAGCCGCGGATAGATGTCAGCAAGCCCTTCGGCGACGATGCAGAACTTCAGGCTCGAGCCGACGCTGACGTGATCGCACACCCCCACCGCCGCTTCGAGATAGTCGGCGGTGTTTTGGGTGAAATGGGATTTGGAGGCGACGGCGACGGGATTGAGACCGCGCTCGCGGGTGCGGATGGCATGGCGTCCGCTAGCGTCTTCCAACCACGCCCCTTGCCCGACAATTCCGGCATGGAGCGTCTGGCGCGCCGGCGCAAAAACGGCGCCGAGCCGAGGCGTGCGCTCCCGGATTAGGCCGATATTGACGGTGTAATCATCGCCGCCACGAACGAATTCTTTGGTTCCGTCGAGCGGGTCGACCAGAAAATACGTGTCACCGTGGGCGGGGATTCGGCCGGCTGCCACTTCCTCCTCGGCGATGACCGGAACACCCGGCGCAGCGCGCGCCAATGCAGCGAGAATGATCAGCTCGGCCGCGCGGTCCGCAGCGGTGACCGGCGAGGAATCGCCCTTGTGCTCAACGTCGAAGCCCTGCCGCACGACTTCCAGAATTGCCTCACCCGCTTCGCGAGCGGCCTGGACAATCTCGTCGAGGAGTCGTTGCTCGTCCAAACTCAGCGCGGCGCCATGCGGATGCCGCCGTCAAGGCGGATCGCTTCCGCGTTCAGATACGGCGTTTCGACGATGAACGCCGCGAGCTTGGCATATTCATCGGCCTTCCCGAGGCGCTTCGGGAACGGGACCTGGGCGCCGAGCGCGTCCTGCACATTAGGCGGCATCATCGCGACCATCGGCGTTTTGAACACGCCGGGCAGGATCGTGTTGACCCGGATGCCGTCGTTCATCAGGTCGCGTGCGATCGGCAGCGCCATCGCCAGCACGCCGCCTTTCGAGGCCGAATAGGCTGCCTGGCCGATTTGCCCGTCCTGGGCGGCCACGCTGGCGGTGTTGATGATGCAGCCCCGCTCGCCGTCCTCCAGCGGAGCGAGGTCGACCATGCCGAACGCGGAATGGGCAATGCAGCGGAACGTTCCGATCAAGTTGATCTGGATGGCCAGCTCAAACTGGCCCAGCGGATAGAATTTCGCGGCCTTGGTTTCCTTGTCACGAGCGACCGTCTTGGCCGCGTTGGCGACGCCGGCGCAGTTCACCAGCACACGCTCCTGACCATGCGCTGCGCGCGCCTTGGCGAAGGCGGCGGTAACGGTGTCGTCGGACGTGACATCGGCCTCGCAAAACACGCCGCCGATGTCCGCGGCAACCGCTTCGCCCCTTGCGGAATCGCGATCGAACACCGCAACCTTGGCACCCCGCGCCGCAAGCTCGCGCGCCGTTGCCTCGCCCAACCCCGATGCGGCGCCTGTCACCACCGCAGCAATTCCCTTGATGTCCATCTATCCCTCGCCGGTGGAAATCCGTGAGCTTTCGCTGTGTCGCGGCATTGCCACAGTCGCCGCTCAAGTAAAGGAGTTCATCGTGAATCCAGCTTGGATGGGGGATAAGCGGCGCTACATTATACGGCCACGACGGCGCCGTTCGATTGCAGGGGTATGGTGGTGAAGAGCAGCAAGCTACCCATTTTGACGGTTGGCATCAGCCTGTTGGGCCTGACGGCGGCAACGCCGGCAGCGGCGCAACAGTCTATCGGGGCCCCGGCCGCAAGCAGCGTAGGTACGTTCTACAGCAGCTGGACCGCTCCGCCGATCTGGTTCCGTAACGGGGCCCCCAATGCGGCCATTCCGCAGCTAGTGAGCATTCTCAAGCGCGCGCCGTTCGACGGTCTTGCCTCCGGGCCGCAGCTCGCCGCTCAGGTCGAATCCGCGGTGGCGCAGGCGCAAAGCGGCCAGGCTACCGACGTCGCCGCTGCGGAGCGCGTGCTGTCCACGGCGTGGGTCGAATATGTGCAGCAACTCAAGCGGCCGACGCCGGGCATGACCTACGTCTATTCGGTGCTCCAGCCGCAAGGGTCGCGAGCCGACCAGATTTTGCTGACGGCGGCGGCCGCGCCATCGCTGCAGCAGCACCTCGCCGCTGTCTCGAACGTCAATCCGGTTTACATGCAATTGCGCGACGCCGCCTTTGCCCAGGCACAGGCGTCGGGCGATGCGACGCCTGACCCGCGCCTGCTCGCCAACCTCGATCGCGTCCGTTCGCTCCCGGCCGGAGGAAAGTTCATCCTGGTCGATTCCGGCACGCAGATGCTGACCATGTTCGAAAACGGCCGGCCCGTGGATTCGATGAAGATTGTCGTCGGCAAGACCGAGTATCCGACGCCGATGATCGCCAGCGTGATGTATTACATCGTCTATAATCCGTACTGGAACGCGCCCGATCACCTCGTTCGCAAGATTGCGCAGAACTATCTCAGCATGGGCGACAAATATCTGAAGGGCCGCGGCTATCAGGTGATGGCCGACTGGACATCGGGCTCGGCGGTCGTGCCGAGCGACCAGATCGACTGGAAGGCGGTGGCCAGCGGCAAGACGCAGATCCGCATCCGACAGAAACCGCAGGACGACAACAGCATGGGGGACCTGAAATTCCCGTTCCCCAACAAGCTCGACATCTTCCTCCACGATACGCCGCACAAGGAATATTTCGCGAAGGCCAACCGCAATCTCTCGAACGGTTGCGTCCGGCTTGAGGATGCGCGTCGCTTCGGCCGCTGGTTGCTTGGTACCGAGCCTCGGCCGCCGGGAACCGATGCCGAGATCCAGGTCCAGCTGCCGCAGGGTGTACCGATCTACCTCACCTACACCACGGCCCAGGTTCGCGACGGCAAGATCGCCTACTTTGCGGACCCGTATCGGCTCGATCCGACCGGTCGCAGCGCGAAGGCCGCCGGCCAATAGTTCAAGTCGCGGGCTCAGACGGGCCACGCTCAAAGACAATGATGCGCGATTGACCCGACCCCGGGCTAGCCCCCGTTCGCGTCTTCACAAGGCAAAGAAAAACCGGCCCGGGCGGGTGCCCGAGCCGGCCTTTCTTGTCGCGCTGCCTTAGCCGCGCTCTGGCGCCGGCGGCGGCGGCGGAGGCGGAGGCGGCGGAACCGGACACGCGTCCGTCGCCAGGATCACCGAACCGTCCGGGCACGTCTGCGTCGCCGGAGGCGGCGGCGGAGGCGGAGGCGGAGGCGGCGGCGGGGGCGGCGGAGGCGGCGGAGCGGCGAAGTTGTAGATCACGCTCGCCAGCAGGCTGTGCGAACGCCAACGGCCGTCGAGGTCTATTGCTCCGAGCTGCGAGTCCGACGCGCCGAACTTGAGGTTCGGAACGTTGAAAAAGCGATACTTCAAACCAACGTCGATGTTCGAGCTGACCGCGTAGCGCAGGCCAAGGATGCCCTGCCAGGCGAGACCGCTGTCGGTATCCGAGAAGGCGACCACGCCAGCCGGCGTAACCGTATCGGCGCTGTACTTGACGCTGGCGAGACCAACGCCGACCCCGGCGTAGCCGCTCAGGCCGTCGTCATCGCCGAAGTCGAGCAACAGGTTGATCATCGCCGAAAGAGCGCGGGCGCGGCCGCCGGCGTCGTAAGCGTCGCCCGGTCCGCCGCCCGCGATACGCGGATCGATGCGGAGCTGATTGACGCCAGCGCGCTTGTAAGCAAGCTCGCCCTCGAGACGCAGCATGCCGAAGTCGTAACCCGCAATCAGGTCAACATCGTAGCCAACGTTGTGCGTAACGGTAATGGCATTCCCCAAATCGAGAACGCCGTCGTCATAATCGACGTCCGCGTCTTCGACCCACATCGCACCGCCCTCGATCCCCACATAGGGCGAGTGGTCTCTGGCGAAGGCGGGTGTCGCCAACCCTGTCGATGCGAGCGCCACCGCAATGGCCAGCTTGCGCATAATTGTCCCCTTTCACTTGCGTTCTGAGATTGAACCGCTCGAACACATTATGAGAGCGCCGGTTGCGGCGCAAGCGGGGGATTGCTCGCGAACTGTTGCGAAAAAGCCGCAGCGCAAATCTGGGCATTTATCAAGCCATTGTTCGACTTGGCGTTTTACGTCTCGATCAATCCGTGCTGTCGAAGCGCTCCGAGAATTTGTCCGACAACGCCCGGCCAGCAGGAGCCAGACACGCCAATCAACGCCTGACGGCGGTAGCTGGCCGGCATGCGCCCAGAGCGCGAACAATCCTTCGGCTTTCGCCAGGCCCGGGGGAGTCATCCCCGCAATGGTCCGTCGGCTGTCGTGAGCGTCTGCTTCGATCAGGCGGTCGAGCAGCAACCGTCTCTCATTCACCCAGCCCGGACACCTCCGCACTGCGGGCTCGCTTCACTCGGGCGGCAGGAATCGATTTCGCCACTTGGACACTCCAACAAAAAGGGCCGCGCCCCCCAGGGAGGCCGGCCCGACTCGCTATTCTAAGTAAAGTATATAATTGCCTACCGAGTACCTAATCAGCGTGACAATGTCAAGCTATTTTTACCAATACGGTTCGTTTTTCTGAAATTGTATTTCGTTTGAACTGTTCGCCTTCGTGCCCCCACCTACGGAACGAAGGAGAAGTGTATGCTTGCTCACCGCTTGGCCATCCTCGCTGGCTTGTCGCTCGCTATGGCCGCGCCGCTCCCCGCACAGCAGGCGATGGTGCCGATCATGGTGTCGAACTTCAGTTTTGCGCCGCGGCCGATCCGTCTCGCCGCCGGTCGCCCGGTCACCCTGACGTTCGTCAACCGCTCCGGCAGCGGTCACGACTTCACTGCCCAGCGCTTCTTCGCCAGCTCGCGGATCCTGGCCGGCTCTGCCCCGGACGGCGAGATCGAGCTCGCTCCGCACGAGACCAAGATCATCCGCCTCATTCCCGTGGCCGGCACCTACAACGCCCATTGCAGCCACTTCTTCCACAAGCAGATGGGCATGACCGATCAAATCATCGTGAACTAGCCAGGCTGCTTC
>Ga0070670_100005826_pt1 | contig 10417 bp, 10 predicted proteins | sample KBSS63metaG_FD_64665 | JGI IMG/M metagenome (GOLD analysis project Ga0070670, IMG submission 64665) | Switchgrass rhizosphere microbial communities from Kellogg Biological Station, Michigan, USA - KBS S6-3 metaG | ecosystem: Host-associated > Plants > Roots > Rhizosphere > Soil ... | reverse complement strand
TCGCCTTTGTCGCCACGCCGTTTTCCTGCCGCGCCATCGACATGCTTGTCGACATCGGGGTCGACGCCATCAAGATCGCCAGCGGCGATCTGACCTACGACGAGTTGATCGCGCATGCGGCTCGGACCGACCTGCCGGTCATCATTTCGACTGGGATGTCGACGCTGGCCGAGACCGCGCACGCCGTCTCCGTGGCGCGCGCGCAGGACGGCTCTCAGCTCGCGTTGCTCCACTGCGTTTCTGCGTATCCGGTGCTCGACGGCGGCCAGAATCTTCGGGCGATTCAGACCCTTGCGCGCGTCTTCGGCGCCACCGTCGGCCTTTCGGATCACGCCCGCGACGGATTTGCCGTGCCGATTGCCGTGACCTTGGGCGCCTCGATCTACGAGCGCCATTTCATCCTCCCCGGAGACGACGGCGTCGACCGGGCCGTGTCGAGCACGCCCGGCCAGCTGGCCGAAATCGTGGCGGCTGCCAGGCGGACCCAGGCGGCGCTCGGACACGGGCGCCGCGAATGTCTCCCGACCGAAGCGGTCAATCTGACGGCCAGCCGCCGCGCGCTGCACGCCACGCGCGCGCTCGCCGTCGGCGACGTCATCGACGCGGCAGACGTGGCGGCACTGCGCCCCTCCCGGGGGCTGCCGCCGAACCTGAAAACCGAGCTGATAGGCACGACTGTGGCGCGCGCGATAGAGGCCGGCGCGCCATTTCTGGGACATGACCTTCCGATGGCACGGAGCCAACGTGGCGTCGCTTAAGCCCGATCGTCAGATGAATCCGCGATCGCCCGACGCGTCAACGCGAATGACGACCGGGCTTAACATTCTCGTCACCGCTGCATCGCGGCGGGTGCCGCTGATTCGCGCGTTCCAGGACGCGCTCAAGTCGTCCGGCATCCGCGGCCGTGTCGTCGTCACCGACGTCAACCCGCTGTCGCCGGCCGTTCACGCCGCCGAGCGCTGGTATCACGTGCCGCTGGCGACGGCGCCCGATTATCTGGATGCGATTTCCGCCATCTGCGAGCGCGAGCACATCGGCCTGATCATCCCGACCATCGACGACGAGCTGGAACTGTTTGGTGCCGCGGCCCACAGTTTCGAAGCCCGTGGCATCAAGGTCGCGGTTTCGCCGGAGGAAACGAGCCGCATCTGCAACGACAAACTCCTGACCTGCCAGCACCTGCGCGCCAAGGGCGTCCGCGCCGCCGCCACGTATCTACCCGGCGAGCTGCCGAAGGGCATCCGCTTTCCGCTGTTCATCAAGCCGCGTGGCGGGCGCGGCAGCGTTGGCGCCTACCCGATCCACGCCGAGAAGGATCTGGCCTTTTTTGTCGAGTACGTGCAGAACCCCGTCGTCCAGGAATACCTCGACGGCCCCGAGTTCACCATCGATGTGTTGTGCGATTTCCGCCATCGGCCGATTTCGATCGTGCCGCGCGAACGCGTCGTCATTCGCGCGGGCGTGATCGATCGCGGGCGGACCGTGCACGACCGCCAGCTGATCGAGTTGGGCAGGGCCGTGACGCAGGCGCTGCCCTGTGCGGGTGCGATCAACATTCAGTGCCGGGTCGTCAACGGCGACCCGGTCGTGTTCGAAATCAACCCGCGTTTCTCGGGCGGCATTCCGCTGACGATTGCGTCGGGCGCGGATTTCCCGCGGTATCTGGTCGACCTCGCGCTCGGGCGCGCCGTGCCGGCCAGGATCGGACGCTTCCGCGATCAACTGTGGATGACGAGCTACGAAGCCTCCATCTTTGTCGACGCCGAAGAGCTCGCCACCGGCCGCAAACCGCCGATTGCGATCGGGGTCGTCGCATGAGCCGGGCCGTCATCATCCTGCAGGCGCGCATGGCGTCGGCGCGGCTGCCCGGCAAGGCGCTGGCGTCCATTGGCGCCCGCACGCTGGTCGCTCACTGCTTCGCCCGGCTCCGCATCGGCGGCGCCGCGCCCGTGCTGCTGGCGACGACGGCGAAGCAGGAAGACGACGTGCTGGTGGCCAGTGCCGCCAAGTACGGCATTCCCTCGTTTCGAGGTCCCGAGGACGACGTGCTGAGCCGCTTCGTGCTCGCCGCCCGGTCGGTGGGTGCGAGTTATGTGGTTCGCGCCACCGGCGACAATCCCGCCGTCGACATTGGCGGGCCGGCCCGTGTGCTTGCCGCACTCCGCGAGACCAATGCCGATCACGTCATCGAGGACGATCTGCCGTACGGCGGCGCCGTCGAAGGGGTCACCATTGACGCGCTGATGCGCGCGTCCGAACTGGCGACTGACGCGGCGGACCGGGAACATGTCACGCCGTTGATCCGCCGCGATCGCGATCGCTTCACCGCTCTGCGGCTGGCGGCGCCGGCGCACCTGCGGCGTCCCGACGTTCGCGTGACCGTGGATACCGCCGACGATCTGTCGTTCATGCGCGACGTCGCTGCTCATCTCAACCACTGGTCGTCAGAACCCGAACTTCGCCGCATCGTCAGCGTCGCCGCGTCGCTGGCGCGCGGGGCGCGTTGCGCCTGAGGATGAACCGCCTCGTATGAGCCAGCGTCCTTCCAAACGACTCGAATACGCCACGCTGATTGGCGTGCCCGCGGCGATTGGCATCGTCCTGCTCGCGCAGGTGCTCGAAGGCGCGCCGACCCGTGCCCTGTGGCAGCCGACCGCCGCGCTGGTCGTGTTCGGCGGCACGCTCGCCGCCATTCTCGTCAGCTATCCGGCGGCGCTGGTCCGGAGAACGGTGATGGCGGTGAAGGGCGCGTTCATCTCGCGGACCGAGCCGGTCGAGGCGGTTCTGGCCGGCATCATTCAGTACTCGCAGGTATCGAGACGGAAAGGTCTGATTGCGCTCGAGAGCGAAATCGATCGCGCCGTCGATCCATTTCTGAAGATTGCCCTTGGATTGGCCGTCGACGGCACGAATGCAAAGGTCGCGCGGCAGATCCTGGAAGTGGAAAGCGACGCGCGCCGTGAGTTCGACGAAGGGCCCGCTGATGTGCTCGAGACGGCAGCGGGGTATACCCCCACGCTCGGCATCCTGGGCGCGGTGCTCGGTCTGATTCACGTGATGCAGAGCCTCAGCGATCCGTCGAAACTGGGCAGCGGCATCGCCGTGGCGTTCGTGGCGACCGTTTACGGCGTCGCCACCGCCAATCTGTTGCTGCTGCCGCTGGCGACGAAGCTCCGCGGAGCCGCGCGGCGGTCGGCGATCAATCGCGAGCTGATCATCGAAGGCATTACGGCGGTGCAGGAAGGGCTCAATCCGCGCGTCATCGAGCAAAAGCTGCGCGGCTTCCTGATCGTCACGCAGCAGGACGGCGCCAGCCGGCGGGTGGCGTAGACCATGCGGCGCTTGCAGGTTCGCCACCGGCCGCACGTCTCGCGCGAGCGCTGGCTGGTCTCCTACGCAGACTTCATCACCCTGCTGTTCGCGTTTTTCGCGACGATGTACGCGATTTCCAGCGTCGATGCGCAAAAGCTGTCGACCGTCGCCCATGCCTTGCAAGTCGCCTTCGACGATTCACCCCACGGCCGATCGCTGGCGTCAGGCCAGGGCCTGCTCCCCGAAAACGGCGTGCTGGTGTCCGGACAAACCGAGAAGTCGACGGCCGATGTTCAGTCGAAAGTCTCGCGCGAGCTCGCCGAAGAACTGGCCACCCATCGCCTCGAGCTGATTGTCGATCGCCGCGGCGTGACCCTTTCGATCCCCGAAGCCGGGACGTTTGCGATTGGCCACGATGAATTATCGGAGACCGCGCAGGAACTGGTCGGGCGTGTCGCCACTACGCTCGGCGGATTCGGGAACTCGGTCCGGGTCGAAGGCCACACCGACGACGTGCCGATTCACAACTTGCGGTTTGCGTCCAACTGGGATCTCTCGGCCGCGCGTGCCAGCCGCGTCGTCGAATTTCTGATCGCGCGGGGACTCAATCCGGATCGGCTGTCGGCAACCGGCTTCGCCGAATTTCATCCGCGCGTGCCGAACACGTCGCCGGAAAATCGCGCCAGCAATCGCCGCATCGATCTCGTGATTCTGAATTCCGCGACCACGACCGCCGAAGAACCGCAAAGCCGATAACTGCGGCTCGCGGCTACTCAAGCTCCCCCCCCGCCTGCCGATTTCCATCCCGGAGCGCTTCGCGTTCCGCGTTGGTCCTTTACACAAAGGCACATGGTGACGCCCGAATTACCTCACGTACTCGTTGTTGGCGACGATCCCGACGGGACCTCGTCCATGTGCCAATCGCTCGCCTCAGGACGTTTTCGGTGCACCGGTGCGGTCGGCTCGATCCAAGCGTTCGCCGTCAGCGAGAAAGAGGCCGTCGATGTCGCGCTGCTCGACGTCTCCGGTCTGAGACCGGAAGACGGCTTGACGCTGGCCCGGCGCCTTCGGGAACAGATTGAAGACCTTGGCGTCGTGATGGTGGCCGACACCAGGAGCCTCGAAGATCTCGTCGATGCGTTGCGCGTCGGCGTCGTGGACTACCTGGCCAAGCCGCTCGCGGCGGGAGAGCTCGCCGATGCGGTGCGGCGGGCGGTGGAATGGCGATCGACGATTCAGTTGTCACGCGGCGTGCTCGGACGCCACGAACAGGAAATGGCGCTCGGCGCGGCGCGGATTGCCGAAGTACTCGCCGAAGCGGGCATCGCGTCGTCGGTGGCCCTCGATGCGTATCTGTCGAAGCTCTATGGTCAGAACGTGGCGGCATTCGAGCACACCAGACGGGTGGCCTCGGCGGCAGTGCTCATCGCCACCAATCTGAAGATTGGCGATCCGCTGCTCGGGCACATCGAGCGTGCGGCGCTGCTGCATGACGTCGGGAAACTGGTGATCCCGAGGGAGATCATGCGGAAGACGTGGCCGCTCGCCGCCGCCGAGCACGCCCTGATCCGCTCGCACGTGCGGGTGGCCGCCGACCTGGTGTCGCGGATTCCGTTTCTGGCGCCGACGGCGCCGATCCTGATCGCCTCGCGCGAGCGCTTCGACGGCAAGGGTTACCCGTTCGGGCTTCGCGGCCGCGACATTCCGCTCGGCTCGCGGCTGATTGCGGTGGCCGAAGCGTTCGACACGATGCGCGCTGGTCCGGTCGGTCAGCCCGGTTCGGTTCACGCCGCCAATGCGGAGCTCGTCCAGGGAGCCGGCACGCTCTTCGATCCCGACGTCATCAAGGTGTGGCTGCGATGCCTTGATCGATTTGAAAGCCCGGTCGCCGCGGTGATGCATTCATGAACACGCCTGTGAGCGCAGACGCGCGCGAGCGCGAGAGACGACAGAGGATCCGATGCTGGTCATAGTTGGAGCGTTGATCGTATTGGGGTCGGTGGCCGGCGGCTACCTGATGGAAGGCGGCAAGCCGCTCGTCCTCAATCAGCCTGCCGAGTTCCTCATCATCGGCGGAGCGGCGCTCGGCAGCCTGCTGATCGGTACACCGCCGTCGGTCATCAAGAAGCTGCTCAATCAGTTGAAGACGCTGTTCGGCTCAGGCACTTCCAAGACCGACTACAGCGATCTGCTGGCGATGCTTTATCAGTTGTTCAAGGTGGCGCAGCAGTCGGGAGTGATGGCGCTGGAGCCTCACTTCGAAGCGCCGGCCAACAGCAACATCATGACCAAATATCCGAAGTTCCTGGCGCGGCACCACGCGGTGGATTTCCTGGCCGATTCGGTCAAGGTGATCATCATCGGCGGTATCGGCGCGCACGACTTCGAGGCCCTCATGGACGAGGACCTCGACGTCCGTCATCACGAGGAGGCCAAGCCGGCGGCCACGCTCGGCAAAGTCGCCGATGCGCTGCCCGGTCTCGGCATCGTCGCCGCGGTCCTTGGCGTAGTGATCACCATGGGCGCCATCGACGGTCCGCCGGCGGAAATCGGCCACAAGGTCGGCGCGGCGCTGGTCGGGACGTTTCTCGGCATCTTGATGTCGTACGGCTTCACGCAACCGCTGGCGACCAACCTCGAGCAGCGGGTCATGCAGGAAGCCTATTACGAGCAGTGCATCAAATCGGGCGTGCTGGCGATGTACAAGGGATTTTCTCCGATGGTGTCGGTGGAATTCGCACGGCGCGTGCTCCCGGACGAATTGCGGCCGACGTTCGACGAGACTGAAAAACTCTGTAAGGGCGTTCGCGCCGAAGCGGCGGCGGCAGCATGACGAATCCCGTCCAACCCGTCATCGTCGTCAAGAAGAAGAGCGGACACGCTGGTCACCACGGCGGCGCCTGGAAAGTCGCCTATGCGGACTTCGTCACCGCGATGATGGCGTTCTTCCTCGTGATGTGGCTCGTCAATCAGAGCAAGCCGGTCAAGGCGGCGATCGGCGGCTACTTCCGCGATCCGGTCGCCTTCGAAGCGAGCGGCGGGCGAGGCGTGCTGCCGGGTGGCGACACCGTGAATCCGCCGAAGCCGGTGACGCCCGATGCCGAGGCGGAAGAGCGCAAGCGCATGGAAGCGGCGGTGATGCACATCCGGGAAGGGCTGGACGCCGACGCGTTCAAGTCGCTCCGCGATCAGGTCGAATTCAGCATCACCCCTGAAGGATTGCGGATCGATCTCGTGGACAAGGACGATTCGACGTTCTTCGATTCCGGCAGCGCCAGCCTGCATGGCGAAACCGAGCGGCTGCTCAGCGTCATCGCGCACGAACTCGGCACGCTCGATCATCACGTCGATCTCGAGGGTCACACCGACAGCCGCGGTTACGCCACGACCGACAAGTACTCCAACTGGGAATTGTCGGCCGATCGCGCCAACGTGGCGCGGCGCACCATGGAGCGGAACGGGCTGCGCCCCGACCAGGTGACGAGCGTCAGAGGCCTGGCGGATCGGCAGCTTCGATTCCCCGCGAATCCGCTGGATGCGCGTAACCGCCGCGTGTCGATTCTCGTGAAGAACCCGCTGCTGAAGACCGCGGAGAAGACCACGGTCGATCCGGCAGCAGAGGCGAAGCCGGCGGCATCAACGTCCGAGGGGGCCGCGCCCGCGACCCACTAACTGACGACAAACATCCGTTATCGGACTATATGAAGCGATTCATTGCGCTCGTTTCGACGTTCCTGCTGGCGCTGGTCGTCACTACCGGCGCACAGGTTCGCCCGCCCGGTCGCCCGATTGCCGCGACGACGGCGCGCACGGCGATGCACGCCGCAGACCCGGCGATCAACGCGGCATTTTTTGACGCCAGCGTCCTCCACGAAATCCGGCTGGACATCAACGCCAGAGACTGGCAGACGCTGAAGGAGAATTACCAGTCCAACGCCTACTATCCGGCGGACTTTCGCTGGGATGCGCAGGTGGTGCGGAATGTCGGGATCCGCTCCCGCGGAACCGCCAGCCGTAGCGAGGTGAAGCCGGGACTGCGCGTCGACTTCAACCGCTACGCGGCGGACCAGACTTTACTCGGGCTCACCTCGTTCGTGCTGCGCAACAACACGACGGACCGGACCAACATGCACGAACGCCTCAGCATGCTGCTGTTCGAACGGCTGGGGGTGCCGGCACCGCGCGAAGCCTACGCGAAGTTGTTCGTCAACGGCGCCTACGGCGGTCTCTACAGCATCGTCGAGTCGATCGACAAGAATTTCCTGGCCCGCACGCGGAATGAGAACGACGGGTACTTGTACAAGTTCGACCGCAACGTCGGGGACGATCCGTACTACTTCACCTACGGCGGTCCGGATGCGAACCTCTACGTTCCGCATCCGTTCAAGCCGGAAACCCACGAATCGGATCCGCATCCTCAGCCGATTGTCGATCTGATTCGAACGGCCACCGAAGCCAGCGACGCGACTTTCAGGGACGCCATCGCTCAGTACGTGGATCTCAGTGCGTTCATCAAGCACGTCGCAATCGAGATGTTCCTGAACGAAAGCGACGGCGTGCTCGGCGACGCCGGGACCACCAACTTCTATCTCTACAGACCGCCCAACTCGAACCTTCACGTCTTCATCCCGTGGGACAAGAGCGAAACGATGCGCGATCGCACCCGCTCGATCTTTCACAATGTGGACGATGGGCCGGCTGAGAATCAGAATCGCTTGATGACGCGGGCGATGGCGTATCCCGATCTCGCCAATTGGTATCTGGACGTGCTGAACGCCTGCGCTGATTCAGCCGCTGAGCCGGCCGAGGGAGATCAACGCGGCTGGATGGAGCGCGAGATCGATCGCGAGTTCAATCAGATACGTGACGCCGTGCTCGCCGATCCGCAAAAGACCTACACCAACGACGAGTTCCTGCAGGCCGTCGAAGACCTCAGGAAATTCGCGCAGGACCGTCCGACCTTCGTGAAGACCGCGGTCGCAAACAAGCGGTGAGCAAAGACATCCCGCGCCTGAGCGCGCGGTGCCGCCAACTCACGGCAACCCGTAATCCTTGAACGCGTAGTCGCGTTCGACCACTCCGGTTCCCAACTGCTCCGGAGCAATGGTCGGATCAGGAATCTTGTGGCGCACGGGCTTCAGATGTCGCAAGTAGACGACGACCGCGTGCCGGTCCTCTTCGGTCCAATTCGAAAAGTTGGCCCAGGGCATCGCCGACGAGGGTGCGACGTGGCCGTCGGGGAAGACGCCGCTGCGCAGCACGCGCTTCACCTCATCGTCCGACCGCCGGCTCAGCCCGGTTTCGGGATCCGGTGTCAGGTTGCGGCTGACGAACGTTCCAGTCGGCGTGTGGATCTGAATGCCGCCCCCGGCCAGATACCGCGTGTAGTCGGGGCCGTTCGGACCATTGGCCGCGTGGCAGCCGATACAGCCTGTGCGCATGACGATCTCGCGGCCGCGCTCGGCGATCACCCGCTGGAGCGGGTCGGCGATGTCGCTGGCTGGCGGCGCCACTTCTTTCATCGTCTTCGAGAATTCTTCCGGTGTCGTGGTGAAGAACGGCGGAATGAAATACAGGAATGCGAGGAATCCGCCCAGCGCAATCACCAGGACGACGAGCGCGGCCCACTTGAGGAGGCGTTTCATGGCTTCACCTCCGCGACGGCGGAACCCGCATTGCCCGCGAAGAACGTCAGCGGTGGATCCGCGCCGAGGATGAGCACGTTGAATTTCCCCCACAAGTGAAGAGGAAGGAATTTCCAACTCGGCTGAGGCACCTTGTTCCGAACGGGTGGAACCGTCCGGAGATAGGCGACGATGGCATTGAGGTCGTCGTCCTTCATGGTCGAAAACGACGCCCAGTCCATGGGGAACGGCAGCAATCGCGTGCCGTCTTTCAGGGTTCCCTGCGTAATGACCCGTTTGATTTCGGCATCAGACCAGCTGCCGAGGCCGGTCTCCTTGTCGGAGGTGAGATTGCCGGTCGGAAATTCGCCGTAGGGGTCGACGCGGATGCGCAGGCCGCCGGCGAGCCGCAGGCCGGGAATGACGCGTTTGTGCTCGTCGACCGGCGAATGGCACAGGGTGCACCCGAGGGTCTCGACGAGATACTGCCCGCGCTTGACCGGATTGGCCTTGGCTTCGGCGTCCTGCCGGGCGTAAAACGCCGTCGCTTCTTCAGCGGTCATTTCCCACAGCGGCTTGCGCGCCAGCGAGACGACGTAATTCGCGAGATCGTGCATTTCGCCGTCGCTGGCGGAGTCCTTGAACGATGGCATCGGCGTGCCCGACATGCCGGAACGGAAGCGCAGGAAGATTTCGTCGGAGGTGGCGCCGCCGCGGAACGTCCATGGCTCGGTCAGATCGGCGGCATGCAACGGCTGTCCCCAGTCGTCTTCGAATGACGTGGCGGTGGCGCCGGTGCCGTGGCCGTCGGTGCCATGGCATTTGCCGCATTGCAACTTCTCGTAGACGGACGACCCCCGCAGGACGCTCTGCGGCGAGGACGGGACGGTGGCCCCGGCCTGAATCGGCGTCGGTTGCTCGCCGCCGAATCGGCGTGAAAACGTCATCACGTACGACACGACGGCACGAATGTCGTCGTCGGGAAGAATCTGCTGCCAGGCCGGCATGGCCGTGCCGTACAGGCCCTGGCGCACCGAGCGCAGCAGATCGTCGTCGGTCGGGATGCTGCCGCTTTCCGTCGATCGGATCTTGTAGCGGCCGAGGGTGAAATCGCGCGGGCGCGGCGTCATCAGATGCGAGGCGGGTCCATCGCCCTTGCCTTCGGTGCCGTGACACTCGACGCAGTGCGCGGCGTAAACCGCCTGGCCTCGCGATCCGCCGGCCGGCGCGGGAGCAGGGCCTCCGCGCTGGGCGAGCATGCGCGGGCCGAGCGCAAGCGCCGCGACGAGCCCGCCCGCAACAAGCACGATCGCGCGCACCCGGGATGCGTTGGGGTTATCCATATGTTGTTCTTGTTGAATCCGCACGATGTCGTGCGGGCATTCATGATGGCACGAAACTCAGAAGCGGGGATAGAGGCAGTTGGGCGTGGCGTTGTGCCCGATGCCGGACGGCGCCGATGATGATCGCGCGCGTCATCC
>Ga0070670_100005824_pt1 | contig 10420 bp, 9 predicted proteins | sample KBSS63metaG_FD_64665 | JGI IMG/M metagenome (GOLD analysis project Ga0070670, IMG submission 64665) | Switchgrass rhizosphere microbial communities from Kellogg Biological Station, Michigan, USA - KBS S6-3 metaG | ecosystem: Host-associated > Plants > Roots > Rhizosphere > Soil ... | reverse complement strand
CGAGGCGCTGATCCTGTTCGACACCAGCCTCGCCGACGAAGTCGCGGTGCGCCGCAAGCGCGCCGGCCACCTGCTTAGCAAGGGGAGGGTGCTCGCGGCGCAGATCCTGGCGATGCTCGAGGACGGGCTGTGGCTCGGCAATGCCCGCGCTGCCAACTCGGCGGCATTGGCGCTGGCCAGCGCTGCGCCCGGCCGGCTCGTCTACCCGGTTGAGGCCAACGAGCTATTCCTCAAGGTCAGCGACGAGGAAGCGGCCCGCCTGCGCTCGGCCGGCTTCGATTTCTACGAATGGGGCCCTGGGCAGATCCGGCTGGTGACGAGCTGGGATTCAGACGCCGGCGCAGTCGACCGCCTCGCCACCGCGATCGCCGCCCTGTGAGCGAAGCGGGCGCGTCCACCTTCCGCACCGTCACCCTTCCATTCATCGTCTTCACCGCGATCTGGGGCTCGACCTGGATCGTGATCCGCGGCCAGCTCGGCGCCGTTCCACCGCAATGGTCGGTGACCTACCGCTTCGTCATTGCCGCGGCCGCCATGGCCGCGATCGCGCTGGTCCGCCGCGACGGGCTGAAGCTGCCCTTTCCCGGCATCGTCGCTGCGATCGTCCTCGGCTTCACCCAGTTCTGCATCAACTTCAACGCGGTCTATCTCGCCGAGCGGCACATCACCTCGGGCGTGGTCGCGACCGTGTTCGCGCTGCTGCTCATCCCGTCGAGCCTGCTCGCCTGGGCCTTCCTCGGCCACAAGCCGAGCCGGCGCTTCTTCTGGAGCTCGCTGGTCGCGGTCGCGGGGATCGTCCTGCTGTTCGTCCACGAGGTGAACGAGCATCCGGCCAATTCCGGCCAGATCGCCGCCGGCATCGCGCTGACGCTGTTCGGGATGGTCGGTGCGTCGGCCGCCAACGTGCTCCAGGCCCGGCCCGAGGTGCGGCGCTTTCCTTTGTTCACCACCCTCGCCTGGTCGATGGCCTTCGGAGCGCTGATCGACGCGATCCTTGCGCTGATCATGACCGGGCCGCCGGTGATCGACACCCGGCCGCTCTATCTTGCCGGCCTCGCCTATCTCGCTCTCGCCGCCTCGGTCCTGACCTTCAGCCTCTATTACCCGGTGGTGCGGATCATCGGCCCGGCCAAGGCAGCCTATTCGAGCGTCGTCGTGCCGATCATCGCGATGGGCTTTTCGACCTGGCTCGAAGGCTACCGCTGGACTCCGACGACCATTGCCGGCGCGTTCCTGGCGCTGGGTGGAATGGTCGGAGCGTTGAGCCGGGAGCGGCCGGTTGTGACTTCGCCCGACGCCGCCTAAGTCCGCCGCCATGGACGTCAGAACCAATCCCGAAGCGCCCGCCGCTCCCGCCCACATCGCCATCCGCCGCGAAGACTATCGCCCGCCCGACTGGCTCGTCCCTGAGATCCGCCTCGACTTCGACCTCGGCGCCGAGCGGACGGTTGTCCGGGCGACGCTGGAGGTGGTCCGCAACGGCGATCACACTCGCCCGCTTCGCCTCGACGGCGACGAGTTGAAGCTGCTTTCGGTCAAGGCCGACGGCGAGCACCGCATGGACGGCGAGCAGCTGGTGATCGATCTGTCCGGAGACCGCGCGACGGTCGAGACCGAGGTCGAGATCAGCCCGGCATCGAACACCAAGCTGATGGGACTCTATGCGTCGGGCGGGATGCTCTGCACCCAGTGCGAGGCCGAGGGCTTCCGCCGCATTACCTTCTTTCCCGACCGGCCCGACGTCCTGTCCAAATATCGCGTCCGGATGGAAGGCGATGCGAACGCCTTCCCCATCCTGCTGTCGAACGGCAACCGGATTGCCGCCGGAGAGAGCGCGAACGGCCGCCACTGGGCCGAGTGGGAGGATCCATTCCCCAAGCCGTCCTATCTGTTCGCGCTGGTCGCCGGCGATCTGCAGGCCAACCGCGACAGCTTCACCACCATGTCCGGCCGCAAGGTCGACCTCGCCATCTGGGTGCGTGAAGCCGACCTGCCCAAGACCAGCCACGCGATGAACAGCCTCAAGCTGTCCATGGCCTGGGACGAGCAGGTCTACGGCCGCGAATATGATCTCGACCAGTTCAACATCGTCGCAGTCTCGGACTTCAACATGGGGGCGATGGAGAACAAGAGCCTCAACATCTTCAATTCCGCCTATGTGCTCGCGGACCAGGACACCGCGACCGACGCCGACTTCGACAACATCGCGCGCGTCGTTGCGCACGAATATTTCCACAACTGGTCGGGCGACCGGGTCACCTGCCGTGACTGGTTCCAGCTGAGCCTGAAAGAGGGCTTCACCGTGTTCCGCGACCAAAGCTTCGGAGCGGACATCGGCAGCGCAGCGGTCAAGCGGATCGAAGACGTCCGGGTGCTCCGCGCCGCGCAATTTCCTGAGGACGCCGGCCCGCTCGCCCATCCGGTGCGGCCGGACAGCTATATCGAGATCGGCAATTTCTACACGGCGACGGTCTATAACAAGGGCGCCGAGGTCATCCGCATGCTCGCGACGGTGCTTGGGCCCGACAAGTTCCGCGCCGGCACCGACCTTTATTTCGACCGCCACGACGGCGAGGCCGCGACCTGCGACGATTTCGTCAAGGCGCTTGAGGACGGCAGCGGCGTCGACCTCAGCGCATTCAAGATCTGGTACAGCCAGGCGGGAACGCCCAAGGTCCGCGCCCGGCTCGATTACGACGCCGAGGCGCAGACCGCGACCTTGCACCTCGAGCAGCGGGTCGATCCGACGCCCGGACAGCCGGTCAAGCAGCCGATGCCGATCCCGCTCAAGACCGCGTTGATTGGCGAAACCAGCGGTGCCGAGATCTGCCCGGAACGGCTGATTATCTTCGACAAGCCGAGCGGCAGCGTCCGCTTCGACAAGGTGACCGAGCCGCCGCTGCTCTCGATCAACCGCGGTTTTTCGTCACCAATCATCATGAACGCCGAGCGCAAGCACGGCGAGCTCGAGCGGCTGGCCCAGGCCGACACCGACCCCTTCGCCCGCTACGAAGCGATCCAGGACATCATGATGCGGACGCTGACGGCCGCCGCGCGCGGCGAGCAGGCCGATCCGGCTCCAGTGATCGAGGCCGTCGCTGCGACGCTGAGGTCCAATTCGCTCGATCCCGCGTTCAAGGGCGAGGCGATCCTGCTTCCATCCGAGGCGCTGATCGCCGACCGCATGGAGGTCGTCGATCCCGACGCGATCCACGCAGCGCGCGAGGCGCTTCGCCGCTCGCTCGGTACGGCTCTCTCGTCAGATCTGCTTGCGGCGCACCGCAGCGACGGTGTCGACGGCGACGACCTCAGCCCGCGCGCCAAGGGTATCCGGCGACTGCGGACGGTCGCGCTGGGGTTGATCGCCGCGGCGGATGCGGCGCAGGGCGCCGCGCTGGCCAAGGCGCAGTTCGACCGCGCCGATAACATGACCGATCGTCAAGGCGCGCTCGGAATCCTCGCGTCGCTCGACGCGCCCGAGCGGCAGGCCGCGCTGGATGCGTTCTACGATCGCTTCCATGACGATGCGCTGGTGCTCGACAAATGGTTCGCGCTTCAGGCGGCTGCGCAACGCGCGGACACGGTCGACCAGGTCCTGAAGCTCGAGAAGCATGCCGACTTCACCATCGGCAATCCCAACCGGCTGCGCTCGCTGGTGGGGACGTTCGGCGGCAACCAGTGGGCGTTCCATTCGCCCGACGGCCGCGGCTATCGCTTCCTCGCCGACATGATCCTCGCCGCCGACCGCATCAACCCCCAAGTTGCGGCGCGCATGGTCCCGCCGTTCGGCCGCTGGAAAAGGTTCGAACCCAACCGTTCGGCGCTAATGAAGGCCGAACTGGAGCGCATTGTCGCGACTCCGGGCCTGTCCAAGGACGTGTTCGAACAGGTCTCGAAGAGCCTGGCCTAGGCTCCGCTGTTCCCAACCCAACCGGCGACTTCGCGAGCCACCTGGTTCGCGGCGCGGTTGAGGGCCGGGCCGACGGTGCTCGCAGTCCCATCGGCAGGGGCAGTCGCGACGAAGCGGCGGCTTTCGACCCGGTTGCCGCCGGCGGTCGACAATGCACCGTCATATTCGACCACGACTTGGCCGGTCGAAGCGTCGTAGCCAAACTTCTGCAGTTGGCCGCTGACGAGCAAGCCGGGATCGAGCGAGGTCAGGCCATTGTCGAGCACGACCCGGTTGGTCGTCCGCCGGATCGTCTCTGCGACCAGGCCCTGGAACAGCCGGTCGGGCGTGTCGATCCACGTCAGGTTCGTCACATATTGCACGTTACCCGGGCTGATCTGCACCGGCACGCGCACCGTGTGCAGTTCCTTGGACGTGAGCGGCACGGCGACGGTTACCGATTGTCCCGCAGCGGCTGTCCTCGTGACTGGCCCGGAATCCGGAGCTTCCGGAGTGAGCGACTGCAGCACGGTCGGCGCCTTGCCGCCGCCGAGCAGCCCGCCGATCGAACAGCCGGCGAGTGCCGCCGCCAACACGCCCGCAGTCATCATCCGCAACACAGGCTTCATCGGCGTTTCCCTGGCTTGTAGTCGGGCAGCTTCTCGGGCCCGAGCGCGCTGCCGATGCCGCCCTGCTCGACCCGTTCCGACACGCCCTTCAGCGACTTGGTCAGGTCGCGCATCTCGTGGACCAGCTGGTTGGCTTCGGGCAATGTCGACTTGGTGAAGTTCTGTACGCCGGGACGGGCGTCGGAAATCATCGCGTTGAGATTGTCGGCTGCCTGCTGGACCGAGGCGATCGCTTTCCGCAGGTCCTGCGCTGCCGGGCGCCCCTGCTCGACGACCAGCTTGTTGGTGTTGTCCGAAAGATCGCTGACATGCTGCGCTGCGACTCCCGCGTTCCGCACCGCGACCTGCGCGTCCTTGATCGCCTGCGCCATCTCCGGCGCGTTGTCGGACAGGACCTTGCTGGTGTGGTCGATATTCTCGAGGATGTCGGCAATCGCGTTCTGGTTCTTGTCGCTGAGCATCTCTGTCAGCCGCTCGGTCAGCCGCTGGATCCGCTCCATCAGCTCCGGAGCGCTGTTGAGGAGGGCGGTGAGGCCGCTCGAGCTCGCCGGGATCACCGGGCATCCTTGCGGACCCACTTGCGTGATCGGAGGCGCACCCTTGACCGCTCCGTCGAGCTGGATCTCATTCGCACCGGCGAGGCTGATGCTCTTGATCTGGGCGGTCGTGCCCTGGAGGACGGGAGTCTCGTCGTCGACCTCGATTCGCACCCACACGAATTCCGGGCGGTTGGGCAGCAGCGAAATCTTGGAGACCTGCCCGACCGGCACGCCCGAGAAGCTGACGTTGGATCCCTTGTTGATCCCGCCGACCGCCGGGAAATAGATGTCGTAACATTTGTTCGCGCCGCTCGAGAGGCCGGCGATCCACACGATAAACAGCAGCGCGCCGATCAGCAGCGCCACGGTCACCGTCCCGACCATCACGTAGTTCGACCGGGTCTCCATCAGGCTTTCGAATGCTCCACGATGTCCTCATGACCAAGTGCTGCCGCCCGTCCGCGCGGCCCGTTGAAATATTCTTGTATCCAAGGATGGTCCAAAGCCAATAGTTCCGGAATCGTTCCGACCGCGATGACCTTGCGGTCGGCGAGCACCGCTACTCGGTCGCACACCGCATAGAGCGAGTCGAGGTCGTGGGTAATCAGGAACACCGTGAGGCCGAGCCGTTCCTTCAGCGACCGGATGAGCTCGTCGAAGCTCGCCGCGGCCATCGGGTCGAGGCCGGAGGTCGGCTCGTCGAGGAACAGGAGCTCGGGATCGAGCGCCAGCGCCCGAGCGAGGCCGGCGCGCTTGACCATTCCGCCCGATAGCTCGCTCGGATATTTCGGCCCCGCGTCCGGCGGCAGCCCGCCCATCGCGATCTTGTAGGACGCGATCTCGTCGAGGAGGGGGGGCTGGATGTGCGGGAAATATTCGCGCAGCGGGACTTCGACATTCTCCGCGACGGTGAGGGTCGAGAACAAGGCGCCATTCTGGAACAGGATGCCCCAGCGCCGGCGAATGTTCTTCGCTTCGTCCTCGTTGCGGCCGATCATATCCTCGCCCAGCACGCAGATCTCGCCCGCGTCGGGAGTCTGCAGGCCGATGATCGAGCGCAACAGCACCGACTTGCCGGTGCCCGACCCGCCGACCACGCCGAGAATCTCCCCGCGGCACACGGTGAGATCGAGGTCGTCGTGGACGACCTGGTCGCCAAAGCTGTTGCGCAGCCCGCGAACTTCGATGACCGGTTGGCAGCCGGGCGGTGTCATATCCACCCGATGTTCGAGAAGAAGACCGCGAACACGGCGTCGAGCACGATGACGAGGAAGATCGACTGGACGACGGCGATCGTCGTCCGCGTACCGACTTGTTCGCTGTCGCCCTGAACCAGCATGCCCTGGAAGCAGCCGGACAGCGCGATGATGAAACCGAACACCGGCGCCTTGATCAGGCCGACCCACAAATCGGTCAGCGGGATCACTTCCTGCAGACGCTGGATGTAGGTGATCGGGGGAATGCCGAGCGACAGCCAGACGAACATCCCGCCACCGATCAGAGTCAGCAGCATCGACCAGAAGGCGAGCAGCGGCATCATCACCACCGCCGAGATCAGCCGCGGGATCACCAGCGCCTCGACCGGCGACACGCCGATCGTGCGCATCGCGTCGATCTCCTCGGTGATCTTCATCGTGCCGATCTGCGCCGCGAACGCCGAACCGGAGCGGCCGGCCACCATGATCGCGGTCATCAGCGTGCCGAGCTCGCGCGCGGTGATTCGGCCGATGAGGTTGATGGTGTACACCTCGGCACCGAACTGGGCGAGCTGGACTGAGCCCTGCTGGGCGATGACGATGCCGATGAGGAAGCTCATCAGCCCGATGATCCCGAGCGCGCGGACGCCGACGACGTCGAAGCGCTGGACGACCGCGTTCACCCGGAACCGCCGCGGCCGTTTGATCACCGCTGCGAAGGCGATCAGCGTCGCGCCGAAAAACCCGAGCAGGCCAAGCAGGGTCCGGCCAGCCTCGACCACCCATTCGCCGAGCTCGGTCAAAGCGCGCACCGCGCCCGAAGGCTGCTCGGGAATGACCCGCGCCGGCTTGTCGAAGTCGGCGACCTGCTTCAGCAGGCTGACCTCGTCGCGGCTCGCTCCGATCACCTTGGCGCCGCGGTCGCGCACGGTGCGATAGATGATCCACGCCCCGACCGTGTCCATCCGCTCGACTTCGGACAGGTCGATGGTCAGTGGGTCGGGCAATGCGTCGAGCTCGCGCTGCGTGGTCGCCGCGCGGATGATGGTCAGACCGCCGGCGACCCGGTAAACCGACCCGTCGGTGGCTCCCGCCGAGATGTGCTCGTCCGCCATTCGCCGCGGATGAATGCGCGAAACGGCTTTTCGGCACAAGTCGGCGCCCGCTTCTGCCACTTTCCTGCCGGGTTTGGTGCATCTATGCCCGGATGATGAGCGACGATGCCGCCCTCCTGTTCGTACCCGTCGGCGCCAATCCGGCCCGGCCGTTCGGGATGGATGCGCGCGATCGCGCCTGCCGGCTGGCGACGAACGCCGGCTTCGAATGCGCCGACGCGCCGCGGCAAGGCCGCGCGGCGCTGATCGTGAGCCTCGCTTACGCCTGGGACCCGGCATGGCTGAAGGCGATGCGCTCGCGGCCCGGGACGGTACTGACGCTCGGCGGCAAGCCGGTCATGGCGCATGTCCCGCGCGACCGCGACGCGGCGGCCGCCGCTTCGGCGGTGGAGGCCGGCAACGCGCTCGATGGCTATGACGCGCTCGGCGCGGAGACTGCCGAGCTCAACTATGCCGAGTTGCGCAAGCGCGACCGGCCGTTCGTGCTGCCGCTCGACCCCAACGACCCGGAGCCGGTCGAGCGCGCCGCCTATGACGCTTCGTACAAGGGCGTGACCGACGTCCTGACGCTCTACCTCTGGCGCCGGCCGGCTTTCTATCTGACCCGCTGGGCGGCGCGCGCTGAGCTCACTCCCAACGTCGTGACACTGGTCGGGGCGATCCTCTGCGCGCTGGCTTTCGTTCTGTTCTGGCGCGGCCTTTACTGGCCCGGCGTGCTGGCGGGCTTCATCTTCATGGTGCTCGACACGGTCGATGGGAAGCTCGCGCGCTGCACCGGCGCCTCGTCCAAGTGGGGCAATGTGTTCGACCACGGCATCGACCTCGTCCACCCGCCTTTCTGGTGGTGGGCGTGGCTGCACGGCCTCGCCGCCTACGGCCGGCCGCTTGCGCCGGTCTATGCGACGATGGTGCTGTCGGCGATCGTCGGCGGCTATGTCGCCCAGCGGGTGATCGAGGGGGTGTTCATGCGCCGCTTCGGCGGCATGCACATCCACGTCTGGCGCAAGATCGACAGCCAGTTCCGGCTGATCACCGCGCGCCGCAACCCGAACATGATCATCCTCGTCGCGGCATTGCTCGTCGGGCGGCCGGACAGCGGCCTGGTGCTGGTCGCCTGGTGGACGATCATCAGCCTGATCTTCCACGCAGTCCGCTATGCCCAGGCGAGCGAAGCCGCGGCGCGCGGGCAGAAAATCACCTCCTGGCTCGAAGGGTGAGCTGGACTGCGGTGGTCCTCGCCGGCTCGCGGCCGGGGCGCGATGCGTTCGCGCAAGGCTTCGGCACCGACCTGAAGGCGCTGATCCCCGTCGGCGGTGAGCCGATGGTCCGGCGACCGGTCCGCGCACTGCTCGCGAGCGCGAACATCGGGAAGGTGCTGGTCCTCAGCCAGGCGCCTAATCGAATCGCCGCCGAGCTTCCGAACGACCCGCGGATCGAAGCGCGCGAATCGAAGGGCACGATCGCCGAGACGATGCTGGCGCTGCTCGACGATCTCGGAACCGCGTGGCCGCTGCTCGTGACGACCGCCGATCATGCGTTGCTCGACACTGCGACCGTGGATGAATTCTGCGCCGCCGCCGAAGCGGGCGACATCGCGATCGGCGTGGTCGAGCGCGCCAACCTGCTTCGGCGCCTGCCGCAGACGCAGCGCACCTGGCTCAAGTTTCGCGGCGGCGCCTACACCGGCGCCAATTTGTTCGCGCTGCGCTCGCCGGGGGTTCGTCCGGCGATCGAGCTGTGGCGCTCGGTCGAGCAGGACCGCAAGAAGGCGTGGCGCATCCTCTCGCTGCTCGGACCGGGCGTGCTGCTGACGGTCGCGCTTCGCCTGGTCAGCCTGGACGAAGTCCTGTCGCGCCTGTCCGCTCGCATCGGCCTCCGCGTCAAGGCGGTGCAGCTGGCCAATCCCCTCGCCGGGGTCGATGTCGACAAGCCGGCCGACCACGCGCTGGCCGAAGCGATCCTCGAGGGCCGGGCATGACCGACCTCGCAATCTACGACATGGACCGGACGATCACCCAGCATGCGACCTACACGCCGTTCCTGCTGCACTGCGCGGTGCGGCGCGCGCCCTGGCGGTTGCTGTTCCTGCCGTTCGTGATCCTCTCGATGCTTGCCTATGTCGCGCGGCTGATCGACCGGGCGAAGCTCAAGGAGATCAACCATCGGCTGCTGCTCGGCGGCCGCGTTCACCCGCGCGAGCTCGAGCCGCTGGTCGCCAGCTTCGCCGACGGCCAGCTCGCCACCAACGTGCGCCCCGGCGCGCGCGCCGCGCTTGCCCGCGACAAGGCCGAGGGGCGGCGGCTGGTGCTCGCGACCGCCTCCTACCGCCTCTACGCCGACGCGATCGCCGAGCGGCTGGGGTTCGACGACGTGATCGGCACCGGCTCGGTGATTGGGCTCGACGAACGCGTTCACGCCAGGATCCTCGGCGAGAATTGCTACGGTCCGGCCAAGCTCCGGATGATCGCCGACTGGGTCGAGAAATCGGGCCTCAAGGGCGCCCACGGCCACGTCCGCTTCTATTCCGACCATGTCTCGGACCGGCCGGCGTTCGAATGGTCGGACGAGCCGATCGCGGTGAACCCCCACGGCAAGCTCCGCCGCCTCGCCGAGCAGCGGGGGTGGCGGATCGAGGATTGGGGCTGATGCTTCGTTTTGCTCGCGATGGTCGCTAAGAGCTGCGGCAAATGACCGACACACCGTCCAAATCCGTCTGGAAGACCATCGCCGACAAGGAGTCGAAAGGCCGCGACCTGTCGCGCGACACGGTCGAGGGCATCCGGCTCGAGACCGTCTACGGCCCCGACGACGCGATCGACAGCGGCTGGCCCGGAATCGCGCCCTACACCCGCGGCCCCTATGCGACGATGTACGCCGGCCGGCCGTGGACCATCCGCCAGTATGCCGGCTTCTCGACCGCCGAGGAATCGAACGCTTTCTACCGCCGCAACCTCGCCGCGGGGCAGAAAGGCTTGAGCGTCGCCTTCGACCTCGCCACCCACCGCGGCTACGACAGCGACAATCCGCGCGTCGCCGGCGACGTCGGCATGGC
>Ga0070670_100005823_pt1 | contig 10421 bp, 9 predicted proteins | sample KBSS63metaG_FD_64665 | JGI IMG/M metagenome (GOLD analysis project Ga0070670, IMG submission 64665) | Switchgrass rhizosphere microbial communities from Kellogg Biological Station, Michigan, USA - KBS S6-3 metaG | ecosystem: Host-associated > Plants > Roots > Rhizosphere > Soil ... | reverse complement strand
ACATCAACGAGCCCACTCGGCCAGGTGACTCTCACGGTCGCAGTTGGCGACGTTCCGATCCCGAAATGCATGGGTCCAGCTCCTTGAGAGGCCCACTCGCCCCCGCCACCGCCGTTGTTCTGGCGGAACGCGATCGCGTCGTCGTGCACCACGGTGACCCGCGCTCCAATACCATGGAGGTTGGATTGCACACCCTGCAGGTTCAGCTTGATGTAGTGATTGTCGTTACCGTTGTTCCTGAACAGGTAGTGCAGGCCTATGAAGGCATCGCCGGTAGCTAGGTTCGGACCTATCCCGTCCTTTACGGCCAGATCGAGGAAGCCGTCGTTATCGTAGTCACCCCACGCTGCCAGCTTATGGGCGGAAGTGAGTTGGTCATCCTGCAGCGCAACACCTTCCTGAGCGGCCACGTCTGTGAAGGTGCCGTCACCGTTATTGTGGTAAAGAATATTAGCATTACCCGGGCCGATGATACCCGTTCCAGGCCGCGCAACAAAGAGATCGAGCAGGCCGTCGTTGTCGTAATCCCCCCAGGCTGCCGCCCAGGTATTGGTACCGTCATCCACGTGCGCGGAGTTCGTAACGTCACTGAAGGTCCCGTCCCCATTATTGTGATAGAGGGTATTGCTCAGGATGCCCTTGCCGCTCTGCTTGCCTCTCGAAATGTAGAGATCAAGCAAACCATCATTATTGTAATCACCCCAGGCGATGCCCTCGACGTTGGCCTTCGGAGTTAGGCCGGAAACGCTCGTGACGTCGGTAAAAGTACCATCACGATTGTTATGGTAAAGAGCCTCCGAAGCGTTGTTCCCGCCAAAGACCACATCCATGTAACCGTCATTATCGTAGTCAGCGAAGGAGCAGAGGGAGCCCTCCACGATGCCGTGCTCGGCGTCGGCTAGTCCCCCAGCGCCATCCACTACGGTAAAAGTTCCATCGCCATTATTATGATAAAGGCGATTCATGGTGTCGGTGTCGGTCGAGTCGTTAGGGATATTCTTGACGAAGATATCGATGAGGCCGTCGTTGTCGTAATCGACAAAGAAGGAGCATTCACCGTAGTCGCGGTTGGTGAGGATGCCGGCGGAATCGGGATCGACGTATTCCCACGTGCCATCACCGTGACCCTTGAAGAGTTTGTTCGTCGTGGGCGCAAGCCCGCCGCCTTGGAACGCTGGTTCCGAGACAAAGACGTCAATATTGCCGTCGCCGTCGTAGTCGCCCAGCGAAATGCCCTGCCACGCCCCGGTGTCCGGCGGTTCCATCATGATCCCTGACGTATCAATGACGTCAGTGAAGGTCCCGTCGCCGTTGTGTATGTAGATATAGGGATAGATTCCGTTATCTGGGCCCGGCGTCTCGTGGTTTGGCAAAAAGAGGTCGAGCAGCCCGTCGTTGTTCAGGTCGCCCCACATTGGGTTGCCCCACGATCTCGTCAATTCGCGATGCAGTCCGGCGGCGACCGAGACATCCGTAAACTGTTGCGCGAAAGTCATAACGGGAGCCGCCAGCCCCATCAGCAGGAGCAGACAAATAAGGCCCTTCCTCAACCTTCGAAACGGACCGGTTTTCTGCCCTATTGGGTTGCGAAAAATGGTTCTGTGGAAGACGAGTCGTGAACTGCGCGTGTACATAATATGGCTCTCGGTTGGGGAAACGATGCGAAGCCCTAACTTTTGACAGATTTCAAGAAAATTGTCAATCAATTTCGGGCTTCGTCCCCTCGGCTGACAACCTGATTCTCGCTCGGAGCGCAAGGGCCCCATGCCGTCCGTCATGGCATGGAAACAGCTTGGTCGAAGCTATGGAATCAAGGTTCGCGGCGCGTCCATTAGCGGATCGGCCCCGCGATACCCTGCCGCGACTCCAATCTTTGTCCAGGCTGTTCTTTGGTGCCTTGTTTCTTGTCGCGGCCGGCAGCTTTTCCTCGAAGGCAGAGGAGGCGCCGGCGACCGGCCTCGACTCGTTGCCGGAAGTCGAATTGTCCGCACTGAGCCAGCCGGATTCCAACCCGCTCGGAGCGCACGCGCTCGCCATTCGTCCGCTGGAATGGAAACACGGCGAGACCGAGCATTTCGTTTATCACTTCAACCACAGCTATGTCGCGACACCGATTTCGGTCGAAGCCGAGTTCCACTTTCGTGTTATCACCCGGGAACTCGGTTTGGATAGACTACCCGGCGGGTCTGCCAAGTCGCATATTTACATTTTCGAGAAAGCGGAAGACTGGAAGCTGTTCCAGAACGAGGCGCGTCTCGAGCCATGGACCGGCGGAATTCACTCGCACGGCAGCCTTTTTATCGTGCGCGATCCCGCCTATCGGTTCGCCAACAACTCGTTAGGCCACGAAATTGCGCATCTCGTTCTCTTTCGTGCCTATGAGCATCCGCTTCCGCTTTGGCTTGAGGAAGGGTTTGCGGAATACGTTTCGCGCGTGACGCGCGCCAGCTACCAGCGCGCCCGCAATTACATTGCCCGCCCGCGGTCGGAATCGATCGTGAGCGATCAGCTCATGCCGGTTTCGCAATTGGTCGCGCTAAGGGATTATCCGTCGCTTGAGGAGGTTGAGATCTTTTACGATGAATCCGAGCGGCTCGTGCGCTTTCTCGTCCGCCTTGATCCGGCCGGCTTCCGCGGGCTCCTCGCCGCCCTGGCCCGCGGCGAACGGTTCGACACCGCGCTCATGCACAACTACGCTGACCGATTCGCCGATGTTGCCGCGCTGGACAAAGAATTCTGCTCCTACGCCGCGAAAGACGCGGTCCTTTCCGCGCGCGCGCCCTAGCGCATTCCCGGGCTGGATCGGTGCGGCCGCCGCGATCGCTGCGCTGCATCTCGTCACCCCTCTGGGGGCTCAATCGCCTTCGCCCACCTGGCCTTTTCCGAGCCGCGCTACAGGCAAAACCGCCGCCCCGACTTCCCTCCCGACGGTCGTTCCTTCGACGCCGCCGCCCTACGACGTGCCGCTGCAACAGGAACGCTGGGAACAACTGGCCGATCATGCCATCAGTCCGGCGGGTGAGAAAGCGCTGGCGATCCGGCTACAGCAATGGCGGCACGGCGAGACGGAAAATTTCATCGTTCATTACCGCAGCCTGAGTGACGCATTGCAGATTGCGCGCGAGATCGAGTTCGATCTCTGGTATGTCGCCCAGTCGTTAGGCGCAAAGCCAGAACAATATGCCCGCAAATCGCACGTGTACGTTTTTCAGAACGAGAAAGAATGGCAGCTATTTCTCTCCGAGACGCAGGCCCCGGCCTGGGCCCACAGCTTCGCCAACGGCGACGATCTTTTCCTTGACGTCCGAGCCGCCCAAGGCGGGTTCGACTCCCAGACTCTGGCGCACGAGACCACCCATGCGATCGTGGCGCGGATCTATGGCAATCGCCGCTGGCCGCTCTGGCTCAGTGAAGGCTTTGCCGAATATATGGGCTCGGCCAGCGTCGCCGCGCGCCATTGGCGCTCGCCTCTGTCCAACCAGCGCAAGCTCCACTTCGCCGAAATGAGCGTGGCGGAACTGACCGCGACCGGGCGTTACCCGGCGGATCCGGAAGCGGTCGCGCGCCTCTACGACACGAGCGCGAAATTTGTCCGCTACCTTTTCAACAGGTATCCCAAGGAATTGTTTCCGAGATTCGTCGAGCGCCTTCTCGCCAGCGAGCCGTCCACCGCGGCCCTGGTCGAAATTTACGGCAACGAATTCGCCGACATGGCAGAATTCGAAAAGCGCTTCCGTCGTTTTACCCGCTGATGAAAACCAAAGTCGCCCGCAAAAGTGCCAGCGTCTATGCCGTCGTCGGCTCGGATGAGAGCGCGGTCAAAACGGCCGCGAGCAAGCTGGCAGCCAAACTCGCGCCGGCCGATGCGGGCGATTTCGGAGTCGAAACGATCGATGGTTGTGCCGACAATGCCGACCAGGCCGCGGCCCGGATTCACGCCACGATCGAGGCGTTGCAAACGCTCCCATTTTTCGGCGGCGGCAAACTCGTCTGGCTGAAAAACGTTAACTTTCTCGCCGACAACAAACTCGGCGGCGCGGCCGCCGTGCATGAAGCGCTCGAGGAATTGCGCGCCGTTCTGGAGAGCGATTTCGGCGGCGAAGTGAAATTTCTCCTCAGCGCCCCGGAAGTGGACAAGCGGCGCTCCTTCTACAAAGCGCTCGCGAAGCAGGCCGAGCTCCAGGTCTTCGACAAGCTCGACTCCAGCCGTAGCGGCTGGGAGGAAGAAGCGACCGATCTCGTTCAATCGTTAGGCAAGAAGCGCCAGTTGCGCTTTGCAGGGGAGGCGCTCGATCTTTTCGTGCTTCTCACTGGCGGCGACACCCGCACCATCAACAACGAACTCGAAAAGCTCGATCTCTTCCTGGGTCCGGCGGAGCGGCAAGTCACCCTGGAGGAGGTTCGCACGCTCGTTCCGATTTCGCGTACCGGCGTTGTTTTCGAGCTCGGCAACGCCCTTGCCGCGCGACGTCTTGAGCGCGCGCTCGCCCTCGTCAGGCGGCTGCTCGATCAGGGGGAAAAGGCCATCGGCATCCTGCTCGTCGCGGTCATCCCGACGGTGCGAAATTTACTCCTCGCCAAGGACCTGATGCGGCGCCACAACCTGCCGCGTCCAAGCGCGCCTTTCTCGTTTATTTCGACCCTCAATCGTCTCCCGGCCGCCGCGACCGCCCATCTCCCGCGCAAGAAAGACGGCTCCATCAACGGTTATGCGCTCGGGATCGCAGCCATGCAGGCGCATGGCTTCGAAGTGGAACAACTGATCGCCGGCCTCGAGGCCTGCTTGCAGGCGAACCTCCAGATTGTCACCAGCCAACTCGATCACGAGCTGATCCTCAATCAGGTGGTCGTGAAGTTGCTGGCCCCCGTGCAGAAGCCGTAGACGTTTCTGCGCAGTCTATAACCCGTCCACTTGTTTGCGCGCGGTCGGTCCGACCCAGGGAATGTCCCAGCGCACGCCGCTGAAGGCTTTCAGGATCGCGATGATGAGAACGACGAGAAAACCGATATTTACTGCCGCCCAGATGAGCCAGAGGAGAAAGGCAAACAACCAGCCAATCGCGGGGATGCTGGCCAAAATTCCGTAAACAATGCGCCAGGCGATCCCAAAGAGGAGCCAGGCCGCGCCAAAAATGATCGACTGCATCGCATAAAAACGCACAAAGGCATCTCGCTTTTCCAAGAGGTAGAAAACGATGCCGCCGATGAGCGGGAAACAGGCCAGCGCCGCGGCGACGTTGGATGGCAGGTCGGTGGAAGTAGGGCGCGCCGTCCCCTCGGGATCGGGAACGGGCGGAGGCGGTGGTGCGACAGGATCGGCTGGATCAGGCATGCTTCAATTTAACACGAATTCGGCGCGGCGGAGCAAGCTTTGCTTGGCGCCCGATTTCGCTTACGCAAAGGGCGGACCGGATGTTATCGTGCGCACACGAAAAACCTATTTATGAAGAAATCGTTAGGCGCTTTTACCCTCATCGAGCTGCTCGTTGTCATCGCCGTCATCGCGATCCTGATCTCAATCGCGTTGCCGGTCTTCAGCAGCGTGCAGGAAAAGGCGCGAATCACGCAGGACCTCAACAATCTCCGCCAGCTTGGCATCGCTACGCAGACATATGTCAACGACCATGACGGGGTCCTCTTTACCGCCAATAGTATCTGGATGACACAATTGCATCCGAAGTATCTGCCGAACTGGAAGGTTTTTCAGTCGCCCTTCGATTCGCGCGCCGCGCAAGAGAGTGATACCGCCGCGCCGGTGAGCTACGGACTGAATGGAAATCCAATCAATGGAAACACCAGCATTGCTGGACTTTCGACCGACAAGATCGTTCGGCCTACCGCTTTCATCCTCATCGCGCCGGCGCCAATTAGAGGTACTTCGGTGAGCTTTGCCGGCACTCCCGCAGCGGCTGTGACCGAATATAAGGGTGGGAGCGCGACAGGGGGCACACAGAACAAACGAACTCGGATTAATGCGCTTTTCGCCGACCTCCACGTTGGCACGCTCACCTGGACGGATTTCAAGCTCGACCAGGACACAGCGAATACCCAAGGGGACGCGAATTACCGGTGGGATCCGGCCGGTCACGGCGTTACGCCGTGAAATCTGTCGAAGTCCGCGTCGGCCAGCATTCCTACGAAGTGCTGATCGGCCCAGGATTGCTCGAAAACATTGGTCTGCTCGTTCGGGGAAGATTGCAGGGTCCGCGCTGTGCGATTCTGGCGGACGAAAATGTCGCGCCGCTTTTCGGAGAAAGAGTGCGCGAGAGCCTGCGACGATCCGGTTTTAGCACGGAGTTGCTCACCGTCGCGCCGGGGGAAGAGGCGAAGTCGATGGCGCAGGCCGCGGCCCTTTGCGAAAAGCTGAGCGCGGCCGGGCTTGATCGCTCTTCGTTCCTGGTTTCGTTAGGCGGAGGCGTGGTCGGAGACCTGGCCGGTTTTGTCGCCGCCATCTACCACCGCGGCATCCCTTATGTATCGATCCCGACCACCCTCCTCGCACAGGTCGATAGTTGTATCGGCGGGAAGACGGGAGTGAACTCCAGCGCAGGCAAGAATCTCATCGGCAGTTTCCATTATCCCGCGCTCGTGGTCGCGGATACGGAGACGTTGCGCTCCTTGCCGGAACGAATCTGGCACGAAGGTTTCGCGGAGGCGATCAAACATGGGATCATTCGCGACGCGGAGCTTTTCGATTCGCTCGGGGCGGTGGAGCGCGAACATCCCGAAGCGTTCGTCGAGCGGAACATCGCGATCAAGGCGGCCATCGTGGCCGCAGACGAGCGCGAGCGTAACGACGTCCGCTCGCTCTTGAATTTTGGCCACACCATCGGCCACGCGATCGAATACGCCGCCGGCTACGGCAACATGTTGCACGGCGAAGCGATCAGTCTGGGGATCCTGGCGGCTGCGCAGATCTCGGTGCGGCGCGCCGGCCTTTCGTTAGGCGAGGCGGAGCGCATCCGGGCTGCCCTCCAGGCACATGATCTTCCGGTGGTGTTGCCGGCGGATTTTCCGCGCGACAAGATCCTCGCCGCGCTTCCGCGCGACAAAAAATTCGAGAATGGCCGGGTGCGCTTCGTCGTCGCGCACGAGATCGGTCGTGCCAGCGTCGCGGATAACGTGACCATGGAGGATCTCCGGGGCGCGGTCGCAGAATTGTAGCCGGGGCGCTGATCCCAGTGGGGATCCGCGGTTGGAAGTGACGGTTCTGGTTACAAGAGAGCGCCGACTTTAGTTGCGAGGTCCCGCGGTCGTCGCGGCCACCCCGTCGGTGACAAGTCATCACCTTGCCCTTTTGAAATAAGCCAGCAGACCATCGACCACGCTATCCACATACTCGCGGTAAATGCTCGGCTTGCGGCGTCCCGCCACCAACCGCTCGCCTTCATAATCCCCCGCTTTCACCCGCACGAAGACGACGCGGCTGTTCATCACGTAAGGCTCCAGGTAAATCGTGGGGCAACGATAAAGCCGCGTCGCCATCAGGTTGCGCGCATAAACGTATCCGCTCGCGCCCGCAGCGATTGCGTTCCCGGTCTTGTATCGATACGGCGGCAGGCCGGTCTTTTTCGCCATCATGTGAGCGAGCGTTTCGGCAAGCGCGAGTTCTTCGGGAAACGCGCCGCTCAAGAGCTTCTGCAGCATTTCGAAACGCTCATCATCGAATTCGAGTTCGGCCGGCAAGTAGGCGCCGTTAACGAGAAGGTGAAGGTGATTTTTCCGTACCAACGTCGGGTGTTGCGGGTCGCCCCAGGGCTCGGCGTTGAAATGAAGGCAAAGGACGAGGTCGGGTTGCAGCCGGTAGTTGATCAGGCTGGCGCGGCGCCTGATTTCGCTGTTCCGATAAAAAAGCTCTTCCCGTTGCCAGGCGACGGTGTGCTCCTTTTCCGGATCGGCCGGGCCGTCGAAATCCTCACGCGGATCGGTGATCCCGGACCGCTCCAGAAATTGCCGGGCGATCGCTTCAAAATCCGAGGGGCGATATGGCGTGAGCGGCTCTGCCTCGTCCCGTACCAGCGAGACCCTCGCGCCCAACGACTGGAGACGCGCGGCGAGGAGCTGGGCCACGCGCAGCGTCATGTCGCCTTCCTGCACCGGTTGGTTGTCGCCGATCTTGAACCAGCGCTCCTCCATTTGCGCCCACGCACCGCCGAGGTGCCCGGGATCGAGCGCGATGTGGAAACCGGCGAGCGGACGCGTTCCCGGGGTCGCGGCAAGAGCCGCCGGATCGCTCCACCAATGGGTCAACGGCAGGCGCTCGGCATCGCTCTTCGCGAAATGCAGAACAAAGCGATTCTGCTTTCCGCTTTCGGTCAGAATCCGGACCGCGTCCGGCTCGATCCGAAACAGGTCGGGATTGTATCCCGGGGCGCAGTAGACATCGTTGAGCAGGTGCACGAACTCGTCGTGTGTGATGGTGGCCTGATACTTCTCGAGTTCGCTCCAATCCGGTTTGCGTCCGAGCGTGCTCAGGTTGCCTGAGAATTCGTTAGGCGGCTCCTCCTCCAAAGCACGCGCTCCCGCAGCGAGCAGAACGAGCCCGGCGACAACAGAGATGAGGCTGCGGGCAAACATCAGCTTGGGATTTTTGAGTTTAATACGATGATCCGCGGATGCTCACGATTCTTTTCCTCGGCGATGTCGTGGGTGAGCCAGGGCGCAACGCGATCATTGCGCGCTTGCCGGAGTTGAAGCGGGTGCACGCAGTTGATTTTATCATCGCCAACGGCGAGAACGCCGCCGCCGGGCGCGGCATCACCCCGAAGATCACGATCGATCTCCTCCGCGCCGGGGTTTCGGTCGTTACCAGCGGTGACCATATCTGGGACCGAAAGGAGATCCTGCCCTATATTGAGACGGAACCGCGTCTCCTGCGCCCCCTCAATTATCCGCCGGGCGCGCCGGGCGCGGGCACCGTCGTGCTCGAGACCGCCAAGGGAAAAGTAGGCGTGATCAATGTGCAGGCGCGCACCTTTATGCAGCCGATCCTGGAAAATCCTTTCCCCATGCTCGACGCGGCGGTGACGGAAATGCGCGCCGAGACTCCGGTCATCGTAATCGACGCGCATGGTGAAACGACGAGCGAAAAGATCGCGCTCGGCCGTTATCTTGACGGCCGGGTCTCGGCTGTTTTGGGCACGCATACGCATGTGCAGACGGCGGATGAACAGATTTTTGAGAAGGGAACGGCTTTTATTTGCGATGCCGGGATGTGCGGGCCGGTCCATTCGATTCTTGGCCGGGAGATCGGGCCGATTGTGGGGCGTTTCATTTCCAATCTTCCCGCGCCCTTTCCGGTGGCGCAGGGCGAGGCGCGTCTGCGCGGAGTGGTCGTCGAGGTGGAGGAAACGACGGGCCGTGCCCTCAAGATCACGCGCATCGATGAACCGGGCACGCCCGCGCAGACCTCGCCGGCATAATTTGCCATTTGGCAGCAGCTTGCACTTGCGGGACGAAATTGTTGCGACCAAACTCCCGGCCTGCCCGATTTTATTAGAAAACGCAACCACGCCATGAAAATTCTCAACCGCCACCTCGCCGCCGCGCTTTTTTCGCTCTTTCTATTGCCCACGATGGCGTGGGCCGATGCGAAGTCCGATGCCTACCAGTTTGGCAAAGAGGGCATCGAAGCCGCCAAGAAAAAGCAGTGGGACAAAGCGATTGATCTTTTCCAAAAGGCGGTCAAGGCCGACCCGAAAGAGGCGAACAATTACAACAACCTCGGTCTGGCCTATAAGGGCGCGGGCAAGATGGATGAAGCGGTTAAAGCCTTCGGCGGCGCGATCGAAGCAGAGCCGAAAAATTCCGCCGGCTACGTCAATCGCGGGGTGGTCTACACGTCGCAGCAGAAAAACACGGAGGCCATCGCCGACTTCAGCAAGGCCATCGAGCTCAATCCAGACAGTGTTTCCAGTTACCGCTTTCGCGCCTTCACTTACCTGCAGATGAAGGAGTACCAGAAGGCGATTGAAGACTACAACGTCGTCCTGAAAGAGAAGAACGACCCCGCCATCCTCGATCGGCGCGCCTTCGCGTATTGGAATATAAAGGAGTACGACAAGGCGATCGCAGATTTCAGTACCATCATCAAAGACAAGCCGAAAGAAAAGGAAGCGTATCTCGATCGCAGTTACGTCTATGAGTTGAAGGGCGACCACGACAACGGGATCGCCGACTGCGACAAAGTATTGAGCCTGGACCCCAAGAACGACGATGCGATCAACCGCAAAGCCCGGCTTGAGTATCAGAAGAAGCAGGCCAACGCCACGCCCACACCGGTCCCGACGGTGCGGCCCCGCCGGCACATGCCGGACGAGCCGACTCCGACGCCGCATGGCAAGGGTTAGGCGCAACCAAGGCGCTGCTCTCGGTTCTTTGACCCTCCAGCTCACGGGGCCATCGACCCCACGCTACAGCTG
>Ga0070670_100005821_pt1 | contig 10425 bp, 10 predicted proteins | sample KBSS63metaG_FD_64665 | JGI IMG/M metagenome (GOLD analysis project Ga0070670, IMG submission 64665) | Switchgrass rhizosphere microbial communities from Kellogg Biological Station, Michigan, USA - KBS S6-3 metaG | ecosystem: Host-associated > Plants > Roots > Rhizosphere > Soil ... | reverse complement strand
CTTCATTTCGGTCCGTGAGACCAGAGACGCGGCGGTCGAGGACGTTTCGGGCTTCCTGCCCACCATCGGCGCCTACGGTCTGCGGCCCAAGTGGGCGTTCGAGACGGTTCCCACGCAGTTCAAAGACAAGGTGCGCGAGCTGCAGCAGCGCTATGACACCTCCGAACACGTCGTGGTGGGCGGCGTCAACGACAGGCTCGTGCGCGAGCTCGGCCTCACCGACTACCTTGCCGGCCTGCGGACCATCTCCGGCACGGCTGCGCACGCCAGCGCCGCGTTGCAAGGCCTCGCCGAGCGCGGCGTTTCCCGCTTCATGTGCGCCCTGCCCGGCAACGCTGACCCGATCGGCACCATGAACCGCGTCAACGCCGCCTACAAAGGCGGCTGAGAGCGTTCATTCAAATCTTGCCGTTGCGGCATAGTCGCCGGCGGCTATCGCCTGTCATCGTTACCGACGACGGCCCGATTGTCGGGCAGGCTGGCGGCGTGGCGCGCTGCGACGAAGCCGAACGTCGCCGCGGGTCCGATCGTGCCGCCACCGCCGGGGTAAGCTCCACCGAACACCGTCGCCATGTCGTTGCCCGCCGCGTACAGGCGCGGGATAGGTTCGCCGCTGTCGAGCAGCACACGGGCCTCGCCGTCGGCGCGGATGCCGGCGAAGGTGCCAATGTCGCCAGGGTAGACCTTCACCGCGTAGTAGGGCGGCGTCTCGATTGGAGCCAGGGTCGGATTGGGGGTGACGTCCGGATCTCCCAGAGCCCGGCTGAACTTGCCTTCGCCGCGGTGGAACTCGGGATCCCGGCCCTCGCGTGCGTTGCGATTGAAGGTCTCGATCGTCGCGGCCAGGCCCTGCGGATCGATGCCCGCCGCGCGGGCCAGTTCGTCGAGAGTCCCCCCGCGCATCAGATAGCCGGTGGCCAGGTAGGGCCACAGCGGTACGGGTGAAGGCTTGGCGAAGCCCAGGCCGAACTTCCGCACGGCCCGATGATCGCCGATCAGGAAGGACAGCGCTGGCTTGCCCGCGCCGCGGGCGGTGAGCATCGGTTCGGCCACGTCCTGCCAGGCTTGGGACTCATTCACGTAGCGCGCGCCCTCGGGCGTCACCGCGATGAAGCCGGCCTTGGCTGTGCTGAAGCTATGCATGAAGGTGTGGGCGGGCCCGCGCCGTTTCGGAACCCGGGTGACGGGCATCCAGGCGCCGTTGTTCGCCGCGCCGACGACGCGTCCGCCCAGCGATTCCGCGAGCCGCGCCCCATCGCCCGTGTTCGTGGACGGGGCCAGGGAGAAATGCTGATCAGGGCCCGCGGGATGGGGGTACCAGGCAGCGCGACGTTCCAGGTCGAAGGGGAAGCCGCCGGTCGCCAGGACGACCCCCTTGCGCGCCCGCAGAACTCGCCGCCGGGCCCCGACGGTGACCTCCACGCCCGACACGCCTTCGGGCGACGAAAGCAGTCCTGTGACCGGCGTCGACAGACGGATCTGCACGCCGGCGTCGATCGCCAGCTTGGCGAACTGCGCAATAAGCGCATTCCCATTCACTAGGTGCATGGCGCGCCCGTAGCGTACGAGTTCCCAGGCGTGGTTCAGCATGCGCTTGGCCACATAGGCCGCCGACTTCCAGGACCGCGTCACATTCATGAAATGCTGCATGTCTGGGCCGGAGCCGATCCTGATGCCCAGGAACGTGGTTTCCGGAAGCGGCTCGCGCAACTCGGATAGCCGTTGGCCGAGAATGGAGGCGTGTACGGGCGCCGGGGAGACCGCGCGCCCGCGTCGAGCGCCCGGAACCTCGCTGTGAAAATCGCCGGCGTAGGGCTCGGGATTCACGCACAGCCCCGCCTCCAGGAAGAGGTCGAGCATCTGCGGCGCCTGGGTCAGGTAGGCCTCCACGCGCTCGGGGTCGAAGTGGTCGCCCGCCAGATGCCGGATGTAAGTCCGCGCATCCTCCACTGAGTCCCTGAGACCGGCCTTGGCGGCCAGCGAGTTATTGGGAACCCACATGAAGCCGCCGGAGTAGGCTGTCGTTCCGCCGAAGTGTTCAGTCTTCTCCAGCAAAGCCACGTCCAGGCCCGCCTTCGCGCCGGTCACCGCCGCCGAGAATCCCGCGGCTCCAGAACCGACGACGATCAGGTCGAAGGTTTCCTGGTCGGCATCGTCCATCCCGGAGTCCCCCCAAGTTTCGCCGTCGCCGGCTGGCCGGGGCGAGCGGCGACGTACGACGCATCTGCGCTCTTCATCGTCGTCGCCATACGTCGACGCCGGGGAAACGTGTGTCAACAGGAACTTGACCAACCGGTTCAATGTTGGTCATCTGCGGGCGCATTTTGACGGTTTGCGAAAATGGGTCCAAGTCAGGAGCGGTCGGGTCGTCGACAGGGGAGGTGCGCATCGCCTCTCGACTTTTCGGGCCGTGTCGCGCTGGTGACCGGCGGCGGCACGGGATCGTGCGAGCCACCGCGGTAGGGTACGCCCGGCGTGGTGTCTACGTGATCTCGGCAGGCCGCAAGGTCGGGGCGCTGGCGACGGCCGCGCGACAGACTCCGGCTAGGAAGCCCTGTCAGACGACTACATGCATTCAGTTTGAATTCACCAAAAACTCGAACAACTTTCTATTGTGGATCCTCGAATTAGTTACTCATAGCCGGCTGGGAAGTTAATATGGGCTCCGAACTCGACTTTTTGGAAATTTTCCGCAGGCACGGCGCTGCGGAACGGACACTCGAGATCGACAAAATAATGGCCACGATTTCAGACCACCCTGTTTGGGAAGTCTGGCCTTACCTGCGATTTGAGGGACGCGAGGCTGTGAGAGCCTGGTATGAACGGCAAATCATTCACTACTATCCCTACACGTCTAATACCAGAAGCTTAAATCAGTGGTGTGTAGGAGAAACGGTCATCGCCGAAGCCGAATTCGTATACACGCCGCCCGGAAGTAAGGACTTAATAGGTCGTGCAGTTGCAATTTTTTCCTTTGACGACAACCGATGTTCCAAGGAACGGATTTATTTTACTGGCTCGGCATTTCCAACGCTCTTTTGGCACGCATACTCCCAGGACCGGACAATATCAAAGATCAAAGGTATCAGTATATTTTCCACGCCTCCGCTGCAAGATCACCAATCCTACCCTAAATTGACGCGTTAAGATCTTAAGTCTAAAATATAGGAGGCCGAGATGAAGGTCGGAGTGGTATATCCGCAAATTGAACTTGGCGGCTCGGCCGAGGCGGTCCGGAGCTTCGCCAAGGCGGCCGAGGCGTTCGGTTACGACTACATCAGCGCCTACGACCACGTGCTAGTCGGCCCGCACGACGAACGTGACCCTCCCCTCGTCGGCGGAGGCTATACCGAGAAGCATCCCTTCCACGATCCCTTCATGATGTTTTCCCACCTGGCCGCGATCACGCCAAAGCTGGAATTCGTTTCGGGCGTGCTGGTCCTACCCCAGCGGCAGGCGATACTGGTGGCCCGACAGGCGGCGGACCTCGACCTCTTTTCCGGGGGACGGTTACGACTTGGAGTGGGCACGGGGTGGAACTACCTGGAATACCAAGCGCTGGGGATGGATTTCCCTACCCGCGGGCCAAGGCTGGATGAACAAATCGATGTAATGCGGCGCCTGTGGAGCGGCGGCGTACAAAGCTTCAACGGTCGCTACCACCGCGTGGACCGAATGGCCTTGAATCCGCCGCCGACCCGTCAGATCCCGATCTGGATGGGCGGACGCAGCGAAATTGCGTACCAGCGGGCGGCTCGGACAGGCGACGGCTTTATATTCGCAGGCCGACCAGAGCGGGCTCGGGAGGCCTGGACACGGATTTACGACCTCCTGGTGGAGGCCGGCCGCGATCCTGCGCACTTTGGCCGCCAACTGGACCTCTGGGCCCAACCGACACCGATGGAAATGCGCGACCTAGCGCTGCGGTGGCAAGAGGCGGGTGGCACACATGTCGGGGTTGGCACGGTAAACAGGGGCCTGGCCACCCTAGGCGAGCACATCGCCTACATCGCCGAGGCGAAGCAGTTGATAGACAATGAAGGCCTGCAAACCGGATGAGGGTGCAGCCGCCGCCTATGGCGGGAAGAAACTACCCCTGCAAGCGTAGCGACTGTGCAAGCGCCCAGAATTTCTCGTGTTGCAAGTGGTGACGACTAGCACGTCGCCGCACAAGATTTATGATTATTCTAGGCGAACCCTCCAGCGGCTTGAGAACGACTTCGCCGTGCGCCTGAAAATCATAGTCTGTGGGAACGATAGCGAACAGCACCGGTCTGTCATCGGGACTGCACTCCAAGATCATCGATTCATGCAGCTCTCTGCTTCGTGTGACATGCACGCCGAAATCCGCCATCTGGTCGAGATAAGTGTCGATCTCCTCTTTCAAAAGATGCGAATAGGCGGCCAAGGTCCGTCCCGCGAGGTCTGAGGCTGAAATCGCACCACACAGCGCCAATGGATCAGCGCGATGCATCAGAACGCCGATGCGATGTTCTGAAAACGGCATCGCCTCCACTTCATCATCACTCAACGTGGCGCCAAATACGAAATCGCAACGCCCGGTACGCAGCGCGTACAGTAGGGAGCGCGCATAGCCGCGCTCCACTTCCAAGCTCGTGGAAGGCGAAATCGCCTCGAATGCGTCGAACAACTTGACCAGGTTAAGGTCGCGCGCGCTGAGCGCCGGACACCCGATCCGAATTCGGCGAGACCGGCGGCGCCTCATTTCCTCGAACTCGGCCTCGAACGCCGCGACGGACGCAATTACCGGGCGAAGTGCTTCATAGAGTCTTTCGCCCTCGGGCGTCAGGGACGCCCCGCGCGAACTCCGCTCAAAGACAGCCGAGCCAAGTTCGTCTTCCAACGCCCGCATTCTCGCTGACAGCCAGGGCTGCGCCAGCCCGAGCCGCTTGGCCGCCCGCGTAAACGAGCGTTCCTCCGCGATTGCAGCGAACTGCAGCATCAAGCGAACGTCGGGCATGTCATCCCATAAGTATTTCGTATGGAAATGCCACATTGCGGCTTGGACGTCCAACCACGCTTGGCGCTACGAAACGCTCGCGAACGCCAGGGAGGCGCAAACGATGCAACCGATCAGAGGCCTTGATCGTGGTCAGACGGCTGCGCTGTTGATCTCCGAGCGCCAGAACGCGATGACGAACAGCGCGGCGGCCGACCGGATGCACGGATGGCGCCTTTCACCGGCACGGATCTCGACGCGCTGCTTCGAGGGTTCGGCGTCGAGACCATCGTTCTCAGCGGCATCTCCACGAACATCGCGCCGCCGGGCGCGGCGACCGAAGCGGTGGCCCTGGGCTACAATGTCGTGCTGGCCGAAGATTGCACCGCCGGCGGGACGCCCGAGAGCCACGAAGCTCAGCTCGGGCTGCACCTGCCTCTACTGGCCACGATTTCCGACAGCCGCGCCATTGCCGAGAGCCTGACGGCCATGCGTCAGGCCGCCGCCGTATAACCGGATCACCATCAAGCCTGGGACACTGGAGACCTACATGGCCTTGCCGCTGAAGATCGGCCTCAACATCGTCTGGATGAAGCCCGAGCTGCAGGTCCGAACGGCGCAGCTTGCGGAAGACCTGGGTTTCGAGGGCGCCTGGTCGGGCGAGCACCTGGCGTTGCCGGCCGGCGACGCGGACTGGTGGCGAAAATATCCCACGGCCATAGCGCTCGGCGACAAGGCCACCGAAGACGTCGTCAACTTTCGCCCTCACTCGGCCTTCGTCGACCCCTTGATCGTTCTGGCGGCCATCGCATCGGCGACGAAGAAGATTCGCCTCGGCGTAGGCATCTACATGCTGCCGCTGCGCGATGCGGTGCTCGCGGCCCGCATGGTCGCATCCCTCGACGTCCTGTCGGGCGGGCGGCTCGATCTGGGCGTGGGGCTTGGCTGGAGCGAAGAAGAATACAAGTTCACCGGCAACGACTTCGCCAAGCGCGGCCGCAAGATGGACGAGTCCATCCGCGCCATGCGGGCCTGCTTCGAGAACGAAAATCCCGAGTTTCACGGGGAGTTCTACGACTTCGGCCCGATGGGCTTCGAGCCCAAGCCCATTCAGCGCCCGCTGCCGATCCTGGTCGGCGGCGGCACGCCCGCAGCCGAGCGGCGAGCGGCGTTCTTGGGCAACGGCTGGCACGGCGCTGCATCGAGCATCCCGCGCATCAAGGCGCTCCTCGCCGAGGCCGGACGCGCGAATGACCCCTTCCAGTTCAGCAGCATTACGCTCGGACCGGTTCCACGCGCCGACCTAGAGGCCTTGGCCGCGCAGGGCGTGCAGCGCGCCGTCGTCACGCCCTGGGTGGGACGCAAGCTTGGTGAGATCGGCGAGGAAGGCCTCAAGGACCTGGAGCGCTACGCCAGGGACATCGGGCTCGTCTAGGCCCCGGCAGGTCGTCCCTCGCCCGCACGGCCGGCGCTTCGAACGCACAACAATCTGGAGGAAAGCCATGGATTTCGGGATCAAGGGCAAGGTCGCGCTCAGCGGCGGCGGCAGCAAGGGGATCGGCCGGGCGATCTCGGAGGAATTGGCGCGTGAGGGCTGCAAGGTCGTCGTCGCGGCGCGGGGTCAGGAGGCGATCGACGAGACGGTCGCGGCGATCCGCGCCGCCGGCGGCGAAGCCTGCGGCGTCAGCGCGGACATGACCACGAAGGCGGGCATCGAGGCGGCGGTGGCGTCGGCGACCAGGACCTACGGCGCGCCGGACATCGTCATCGGCAACGTCTATGGCCCCACGCATGGGCGCTGGGACGAGACCAAGGACGAGGACTTCCTCGAGGCCTATGAGCACATCGTCATGAGCGAGGTCTATCTCAGCCGGGCCGTCATCCCGGCGATGAAGGCCAAGGGCTGGGGGCGGATCGTCACGGTCAACTCGATCTGCTCGAAGGAGCCGCATCGCGAGCTGCCGCTGATCACGGCGAACGTCACACGCGTGGGGACGACGGCGCTGAACAAGAGCCTCGCCGACGAGCTCGGCAAGTTCGGCGTCACGATAAATACGCTCGGCACCGGCGGGTTCGCGACCGAGCGCTACCGCAGCTACATGAAGCGCAACGCCGAGGCCGGGGGCCGGCCCTACGACGAGACCAATGCGATGAGCCGGCCGGATACGCCGGTCGGACGCCTGGGCTATCCGGAGGAAATGGCTGCGGTCGCCGCATTCCTCTGCTCGACGCGCGCGAGCTACGTCACCGGCCAGTTCATCGTCGTCGACGGCGGCCGCGTCGCCTCGCTGCTCTAAGAGCGAACAATCTGTCTGAGTGGAGGAGAGCGTGATGACCAAGCCCAAGGCGCTTGTCACCGGCGCGAGTCGCGGCATCGGAAAGGCGATCTGCATCGCCCTTGCAAAGGCCGGATACGATGTCGCTGTCTCGGCGCGCACGGTTCGCCCCGGCGAGACACGAGACAACTCACTGACGGTCCACCGGTCCGACAGTCGTCCGCTGCCGGGCAGCCTGGAGGAAACAGCCTCGATCCTCGAAGCGGAAGGCGCTCGAACGCTGATGCTCGCCGCCGATCTGACGGACCGGACGTCGGTGACGGCGTGCGCGCAGGCGTTGCTCGACAAGTGGGATGGCGTCGACCTGCTGGTGCATAACGGGCGATATCTCGGCCCTGGCCTGATGGACACCTTCTTCGATACGCCGGTCGACGCCTACGGGAAGTTCTTCGAAGCGCACTGCATCGCACCGATCGTGCTGACCCGCGCGCTGCTCCCGAAGATGCTGGAGCGTGGCGCAGGACAGGTGGTCACGATCACGTCGTCCTCCGCCTACAACACGCCGCCGGCCCCTGCCGGCCAAGGCGGTTGGGGCCTCGCCTACGCCGTCGGCAAGGCCGCGGGCCACCCGCTGGTGGGCACGCTGCATGCTGAGTTTAAGGACCGTGGGATCCGGGCCTTCAACGTCCAGCCTGGCTTCGTCGGGACCGAGCGCAACGAGATCGCGGTCAAAGACTATGGGAAGGAACTTGTCGGCGCAGCGCCGCCTTCGGCCATTGGAGCCGTCGTGGCTTGGCTCGTCGCCAATCCAGATGGCGCAGCTTATGCCGGGACGACAATCGAGGCGCAGGACCTCTGCCGGTCGATGAAGCTCCACCCTGCCTGGGACTGATCCAGCCCTATAAATCCAGCGACCTACAACCTGTATGGCATAGGTCACGATATTTGTGATCGAGCATGCATTGCATGCCGATTAGCTTAGTCATGCGGGCAATTTCCAGACACTACCGAAGGGTTTTTGATGGATGAATAGAGGGTGCTCGCGACTCCCGGCCGCTTGGGGTCGCCCCGGTGCGCCGGTCTCAGCCCGGCCTCGATCCCACCGAAGAGGACAAACCCCGCAGATGACGAAATTCGACAAGGATGACCTGCTCGATGAGGCCACGAAGCGCACAGGCCTGACCGATTATGGCGACCTGGCGCTGGAGGAACCGCTCGGCGTGCTGCTGAACTCGCTCGACCACGAAGCGGACCTCACGCCGGCGCGCCGCGAGCACCATCGTCAGAACATCATGCGGGTGCTTGAGAAGCGGCTGAGGCTGGTCGACGATCGCAAGACCTATCCGGAGATCGCCCAGCAGGAGATCAAGGCCCCAATCTTCATCGTCGGCCTGCCACGCACCGGCTCCACCCACCTGCACGCGCTGATGGCGCTGGGCGTGGGTGTCCGCAGCCCGCTCCATTGGGAGATGATGATGCCCTCCCCGCCGCCGCAGAAAGAAACCTTCACCACCGACCCCCGGATCGCGGAGGTTCAGGCGATGGTCGCCAAGACGTCCAGCGAGCTGATGAAGCGCCACCCGTTCGACGCGCAGCGGCCCGAGCAGTGCTGGGGCCTGTTCGACTGGACCTTCATGAACTACAGCCTGCTGTCCGGCGACGGGTTGCCTACCTATCGGGACTGGCTGCTGAACGCCGATTTCGCGGACATGTACGAGGCGCATCGCCGAACGCTGCAGCAACTGCACTGGCGAAATCCCGGCCGCTGGGTCCTGAAACTGCCGAAGCACGTGTTCACCATGGACTCGCTGATCCGGACCTACCCGGATGCGGGAATCGTCTGGACCCATCGCGATCCCGGCTCCGTGCTGCCGTCGGCGGCGAGTTTCGTCGGCAAGATCCGCTCGGCCTCGTCGAACTACGACTCATGGCGGTTCGGCCTTGAATGGACGAGCTTCGAGGAGCTGGGTCTGCATCGCGGCCTCGCCGCCCGTGATCAGCTCGGCGATCGCCTGAAGGTCTGCGACGTGCACTACAACGACCTGATGCGCGATCCGTCTGGCACGGTCGGGCAGATCTACAGCTTCTTCGGCCACCCCTACGACGACGAGACGCGCGGCCGGATCGCAGAGTGGATGGCGAAGAATCCGCAGACCAAGCACGGCGTGCACAGCTATACGGCCGAGCAGTTCGGGCTTTCAGAGGCGGGTTTGCGCCGGCGGTTCGCTGCCTACATCGAGCGGTTCGGCGTCGAGCCCGACGCCTGAGCCGCGAGACCGCGGGCGCATCGGACGTCAATTCCGCGACCCGACTTCGCTGACTGGACCAGGCTGGAACGACCGCCGGGCGTGCTTGCCTCTCGCCGAGCGTCGTCCTAGAGCCATGACGCCCGATCCGCGTGCAACGCCGGGCTGACAGGGGGGATGGTGGCGCAGCCTGGGCCGTCGCAGACTGGGGGCGAAGAGAGCCCTCTGATCCGCACGTTCTTCGAGCGGCGCGAGAACCTGATCCTGTTCTTGGCGGCGCGGACGCGCGACATGGCCGCCGCCGAAGACCTGGTGCAGGACCTTTACCTGAAGATCGCGGAGCTCGAGCCAACGGCGGAGGTGCGGACGCCTGAAGCGCTGCTCTACCGGATCGCGGCGAACCTGATGGTCGACCATGTGCGCAGCGCCCAACGCTCCTCGCGGCGCAGCGCCGCCTGGCGGATCGAGACCCGGACCGTGCTGGGCGGGCATGACGTGGCCCAGGAGGCGGCGGCCGACGAGGTGGTGATGGGCAAGGAGCGGGTGCGCCAGCTGGCCGCCGCGGTCGCCGCCCTGCCGCCGCAGATGGGCCGCGCCTTCCGGCTGCACAAGCTGGAAGGGATGAGCCAGGCCCAGACCGCCCAGGCCATGGGCGTCTCGGTGAAAATGGTGGAGGCGCACGTCGCCGCGGCGATCAAGCAGCTGGCGCAGAGGCTTCGCTCATGACCCCCGCTGAATTTTCCCTCGGACCTAGGGGCGGGACGCCTCGGCGCCGTCTCTTCTCCTGTTCGTCACCCTCGGCCAGGACTCAGGCGATCCGATGACCAGCATTGCGACGCGGAACGAGGAGGTGATGGCTCAGGCCAGCGCCTGGCTCGCGCGCCTGCAACGCGCGGAGGTCGGCGAGGCCGACGGCCTGGAGTTCGACGCCTGGCTCGCCGGC
>Ga0070670_100005818_pt1 | contig 10427 bp, 9 predicted proteins | sample KBSS63metaG_FD_64665 | JGI IMG/M metagenome (GOLD analysis project Ga0070670, IMG submission 64665) | Switchgrass rhizosphere microbial communities from Kellogg Biological Station, Michigan, USA - KBS S6-3 metaG | ecosystem: Host-associated > Plants > Roots > Rhizosphere > Soil ... | reverse complement strand
GCCGGCAAAGCTATTTCGCAATTGCTCGCTGCTGCTAACGGTTCCAGGTTCGGAGTTCAGGGTTCCGAGTTGTTCGGAACTTGAAACTCGAGACTCGGAATTCGAAACTCCGCTTCGCGGAAAGTACATCAACGCCCAAAGGATGATGGAGATCGCCAGTATGACCGTACCCGCACGCTTTACGAAGAGCCACGATCGCTCGAGCATGTTCGTGAATACCGTGCGAACATTCGGCATTCGATACGGCGGCAGCTCCATGATAAAGGGCGGCGGCGGCGCTTTGAGGACGGTGCGCTTCAAGATGAACGCAACGACAACGGCGACCAAAATGCCAAGCGCATACATTGCGAGCATCAGCACCGCACCGAGCGAAATAAAACCGAGAACCGTCTGGCCGGCAAAGAACGCCGCGATCATCAGCGTGTATACAGGCAACCGCGCGGAACAACTCATGAACGGCGCGATCATGATCGTGGCGAAGCGGTCGCGTTGATCCTCGATGGTCCGCGTTGCCATTATCCCGGGGATCGCACAAGCAAAGCTGCTGATTAGCGGCAAGAACGCTTTTCCGTGCAGGCCCACCCGGCTCATCAGGCGGTCCATCAGAAACGCCGCACGAGCCATGTAGCCCGAATCTTCGAGCAGCGAGATGAAAAGGAAAAGCAGCAATATCTGCGGCAGAAAAACAAGTACGCCGCCAACGCCGGCAATGATGCCGTCTACGACGAGGTCCGTCAGTACGCCCGTGGGCATTGCCGAACGAACAATGTCGCCAAGCGATCCGAAGCCGGAATCGAGCAGATCCATTGGCACGGTCGCCCACGTAAAGATCGTTTGAAATATGAGCAAGAGAACGGCAACTAAAATGACAAGGCCGAAGAACTTGTGCGTCAACACGCGATCGATCTTGTCCGATACGCGATGCGCATCGCGATCATTGTGCCGTACCGAGTCCTGGATCGCGTCCGAAATGAATTTGTATCGCGAAAATATCTTTGCGTTCGTATCGTCGCTCACGTCACTATCGAATTCGATCTTCAGATTCGGCAGACTGCCTTTCGCTGCCGCGACTTCCCTTTCAAGATCTTCGACGCCTCGGCCAGTTTTCGCGTCCATCGCCACCACGCGCACGCCCAGTTTTTTCGAGAGCCGGGCGATGTCGATCTCGTGCTTCTGCTTTTCAAAAACATCGATCATCGTCAGCGCGATGACGACCGGGATCCCGTATTCGACGATCTGCGTGACCAGATAAAGGTTGCGCTCGAGATTTGTCGCGTCGACCACGGCTACAACAACATCGGGCCGCGCAACGCCTTCTACATTTCCAAGCAGAACATCACCCGCGATCTTTTCATCGACCGAAGTGGTGTCGAGACTATAAAGACCCGGTAGGTCAATCAGACGGGCCGAGTTCCCTGCGACGTCCCACATACCGATCTTGCGTTCGACTGTTACACCTGGATAATTTGCGACCTTCTGCTTTAGACCTGTAAGAGCGTTGAAGAGTGTTGTTTTGCCTGCGTTTGGATTGCCGGCGAGGGCGATAATTAGGGCGGCGGGGTCCATATCCGAAGGAAATACTGATTAGCAAGCGGTGATCTCGATCGTCGCTGCTTCGTTCTTCCGGAGAGCCATGCTATAGCCGAGCACGCGGATCTGAATTGGATCGCCGAAGGGCGCTGATTTTACGACACGTACTTCCGTGCCGGGAATTACGCCCATTTCCATAAGGCGTTTTGAAATCACGCTTTGGCCGTGGACAGCTTTTACTTTCGCGGTCGAGCCTGCTGGAAGTTCTTTTAAGGTAGTCATTTCGATTATCTCAAATGTTCTATTGAAAACCGTTTTCAATTTCAATTAAACATTAAAAAAACGCGAATATCAAGGCTGGAGAGCTGAGTTCGGGACTTGAAGGTCGAGACGATAACTGCCTAATACAATTCTCAGCGGCACGCGCCTTTCGTCCGCGCTCAGCCAAACCTTGATCTCCAACGCATCGAGTTGCGGAATTCTTGTGGTCACAGATATTGGCTGCGCCTGCACCTTTGAGTTACCGATCGTGAGCGTCGCTGGCTCCGTTGGCTTGAGCGTAAAAATGTTAGCCGCCTTTCCCTCCCAATATACCGCAACTCGTGTGTCGTTCACGGGAGCCGTGGTGTCCTTGCTCGGCGCCAAATTGAAAAGGCGGATCGCATATAGGAGCGAAAGTATATTTTGAGTGCCGACAGGCACATCGATTGACTCACCTGAAGACAGAATTACCTTACTCGATGTCGGGTCAAATTTTACCGATCGATTAATGCCCGCTAAAGGGCCGTCAAAATGAGCCGAGAGGTCGAATGGCGAGAGCGTTTCTGGGTCGACATTCGAACGAACTCCATTCCCTACGCGAAATAATCCGCCGTTTTCGTTTATTACAGTTGCGGTCAAAACAAGGCTGTCTTTTTTGTTAACAAGTATTCGCTCTTTCGCCGAGAGGAGGATGGTTCCGAACTGACGCGAGCCTGATGAAACTGAATAGGCCAACGTCTCGCCGAGTTCAAACGGCATTCCGATCAGCGGTTGGTTGTCGATATAAGGGAGCGGCGTCGTACTTTGTTTTGGCGTCGGCCTAGGCGAATTTGCCGGGGTTGTACCCGGGGTCGGCGTTGGTTCCGGTGTGTCTAACTGAATACTAGCTATCAGGGCGCGGAATTCACCTCGGGCGGTTCTGACGCGGAATTGGACCGGTACACTGGATTCTTCTGTAGAAATGCTGATTCGCAGCCCAGTGATTCCAGACTCAGCCAAATAATCGCTCTTTACTTCAATAACGTTCGCCGGAAATTCGCCGGCGTCCGACCTAACCGTCTCAGTACCTACCGTCTGAAACGAGACGTTGTAGATCTTCTCGTTCTCGAACATCGTGAACGAACCGCTTCCGCCGGCCGAGCGGATCTTGTAAATGATCGAGCTAAGATCGAAACTGCCCGGCGCGCGTTCGGTAACGTTGGTTGATGTCTCGATCGGACTGCCTGCACTTTTGTCGACGTTCTTTACAAAGAAAACGCTGCCATCAATAGGCGAAACCAATGCGGTGCGGTGGGTGTCTAACAGCATGACGCCTACCGTAACAAAATTGAGCGTCTTTAGTTTGGATTGGATCTCGATGGCCGTCTTGCCTTTGAATTTACCCTTCGAGACTACGTAGGTTTCAGCGTATGCGACGTTTTGAAATTTATCGAATGAAATCGAATATGTGAGACGCTCACCGACACGAAACACCCCCAAGTTTTCGGTTTGCGCTTCAACACGGCTAATAACGTTCAGACCCGCCCACCAACCGATGGCCGCGATCGCAACTTGGATTCCAGTTATAATGTGAGGTTTTCGCAAGCTCTAAATCGGGGATCGATATGAAATCTCGCCGATCTCGTGTGAGATCGACAGCGCAGCTTCCCGCATGTTTGCGGCCTGGGTAATCGGACGGCCGACGACGATGTAATCAGCTCCACATGCGATCGCATCTGCCGCAGTCGTTACGCGCCTTTGATCGTCAATTGTTGCAGACGCTGGCCGAATGCCCGGGGTTACGACCAAAAACGGCGGTTTGATTGTCGTTCTGATTGCCGCCGCTTCGCGCGCAGATGCGACGACTCCGTCTAAACCATATTCTGCAGTAAGTTGTGCGAGTTTCACAACCTGTTTTTCCATATCGTTTTCGATGCCGGTTTCCAGAAGGACGTTGGAATCTGAACTCGTCAAGACAGTGACCGCAATGATCTTCGGCCGTACGAGCGATTCGCGTTCGCATGTTTCGTTCATTTCATCCTGGGCTCGCTTCATCATCTCGCTGCCGCCGGAGGCATGAACGTTGAACATCCAAACACCAAGTCGGGCGGCCTCAACCGACGCCATTGCAACAGTGTTCGGAATGTCATGAAACTTAAGGTCAAGAAAAATCCGATGGCCTTCGTCACAAAGGCGTCGAACAAAACCCGGGCCGGCCGAGGTGAAAAGCTGAAGGCCGACCTTAAATGCACCAACCGAACCGGCCAATTCGCCGACGATCCAGTGCGCTGCACTCGCCGATCCAACATCAAGCGCGACGATGATTTTGTCTTTGACGGAATTATCTAGTTCGGTTAGCTGTGCATGCATCAAGTCTCGGTCGTCAATCCATATCCAACGGATTACGGAAGGGTTTGTCCGAATCCTTGTCAGCACGTTTGAGCGCCTCCTGAAACTTTTCTTCGAGCAACCGTTCACGGTCTTTCTGCGACGACATCTCCTGCGCGAAGATCTGTTCCCGAGTTTCCTTCTGTTTCGCTAGATCGCCCTTTAAGTCCTCAAACGATCCAAGGACTTTTTTCTTTTCCTCAAGGGCAAGGATTGCGCCCGTCTGTGAGTCAACTGTAAGACTTGCGTCGCAGCATGGGCAGATTATCGTGAATTTCTCCATCTCTTTATTTGTCGGTCTTTTTCAGCGCCCTTCCGGTCTTCGATTCGTTTGATCTCGAGGCTCCGGCGGTAATCCCCGACAACGTCAATACAGTAGCCGAAGGGACCTGGTCGAGTTGCGGGATAGCCGTGCCGGGAAGATCGATGACACGCCCGTCCCTTAAATAAACTTTAATGGAAGAACCATTGCCGTCATATACCTTTTCGACCTTTGCGAGCGTGGGATGTTTTTGCCATACCCGGATCTCTCGTGCGACGTCTGTCAACTGCGTCGTTATGGTCGAGTCCTCTGGTGCAGACCGCGCATTTATCGGGACAGGTTTAGACGAAGTGTTTGCGGCGGCCGCGCGCATTTCCTCGAGCTTAATCTTGAACCGATTCGACGCCGATTCAATATTCGCGTTCGCCGGCATATTGGGGTTCGGATCCACGCCATTTAAGCTTGATGTGTTCGCCACCGCGGCGATATTCACCTCGCTCGATGAATTGTTTGACGAATTGGTCGCAATATCGCTGGGGCTGCAAGCTGGAGCAAGCAACGTAGTTATAGCCAAAAGCAGAGGTGCCGTTCTCAGCGTTTTAACATTTCGAAAAGGCCTTTCTTTACGGATTCCCATTCGCTTTCAATGATACTGAAATAGACGCTGTCACGAAACCTTCCCGATTCAGTGATCATGTGATTCCGAAAGACTCCTTCTTCCTTAGCACCGATCCGTGCGATCGCGTTCCGCGACTTTTCGTTTAACGCGTCGGTCTTGAACTCAACACGAATACAATTCCACACCTCAAAAGCATGCGAAAGCATAAGAAACTTCGCTTCAGTATTGACAAATGTTCGCTGCCATTCCGGAGCTATCCATGTCCAGCCTATTTCCGTCTTTCGGTTTGGTTTGTCGATATTCCCAAACCGTGTTGAACCAATTACGCGCCCGGATGTTTTGTCTCGCGTGATAAACGGAAGGCAGATTCCTTTCGTTTGGTCATCCAACGCGGACCGCACGTGTTCATCCATTGCCTTAACGTCGCGGACTACCGAAAGAGTCCATTTCCATAGTTCAGGCACGAGGCCGACATCACAAAGGGCAGGAACGTGATCGGTTTGCATTGGTTCCAACGAAATTCGCTCGCCGCTCAAAACAAGAGGTTCTACATCCACCCGAAGATTGTAACGGCTATCCGAACGAACAGACAATGAGACATCACTAGGAACGTTCATTGAAAAAAGGCTCACCGCGTTACGATGGGCCGTTTTTTCGAAGTTCTGATCCGCTAAATATCGTAGTACATCGAGAATTCCAGAGGGTGCGGGCGGAGCCGCAACGGGGTTATTTCTTTTTCTCGCTTATACGCGATCCATTTTTCGATCATTGCTGTCGAAAACACATCGCCTTTCAAAAGGAAATCGTGATCGTTTTCTAGGGCCGTCAACGATTCGTCCAGGCTTCCGGGCAGCGACGGCACATTCGCCAGCTCTTCCGGCGGAAGATCATAGATGTCCTTATCGAGCGGGTCGCCGGGGTCGATACGATTTTGAATTCCATCCAGACCTGCCATAAGCAGAGCCGCGAATGTGAGGTATGGATTGCAGCTTGGGTCCGGCGGACGGAATTCCAAACGCTTTGCCTTCGGCGACGGCGAGAACATCGGGATGCGAACTGCTGCGGACCGGTTGCGAGCCGAATACGCGAGATTTACCGGGGCTTCGAAACCCGGGACGAGCCGTTTATAGCTATTCGTTGTCGGCGCCGCGAACGCAACCAGTGCCGGAGCATGTTTCAATAAACCGCCAATGTAGAACTTGGCCATCTCTGAAAGCCCGGCATATTGATCACCCGCAAATAAGGGCTCTCCATCTTTCCAAAGTGATTGATGGCAGTGCATTCCTGACCCATTGTCGCCAAAAACAGGTTTTGGCATGAAGGTCGCGGTCTTCCCGAACGCATTGGCCGTGTTCTTCACAACGTACTTGAACAACATTACATTGTCGGCGGTGTGAAGAAGGTTGGAAAATCGAAAATCGATCTCACACTGCCCCGCAGTGGCGACCTCATGGTGATGACATTCGACATCGATGCCGACTTCGCCAAGAGTGCTGGAGATCGTGTTTCGAATATCAATTAATGAATCCATCGGCGCGACGGGGACATAGCCTTCCTTTGGACGAATGTGATATCCGTTGTTCGGATTGGTAGCATCGCCCTTGCGGCCGGAGTTCCAGTGGCCTTCTTCGGAGTTGACGGAAAAACCCGCTGAGTACTGATCGTTGTGGTACGTCGCCTCGTCAAAGATGAAGAATTCGGCCTCCGGACCGACGTTTATCGTGTCCGCAATACCTGTGAATTTCAAATAGCTCTCGGCACGCACAGCCACCGAACGCGGGTCGAGCGGATAGCCGTCCTTTGTGATCGGCTCCATGACATTTGCGATCAGGCAAAGTGTCGTTTCCTCGGTAAACGGGTCGACCCAGAATCGCGACGGATCTGGAATCAACAACATATCCGATTCGTTGATGGCCGCCCAGCCGCGCAAACTTGATGCATCAAAGCCGAACCCGTCCTCAAACGAATCTTCCGAAAGCTGCGAGATTGGAAATGTTAGATGGTGCCAAGCACCTACAAGATCCGTAAAACGGACCGACACAAACTTCGCTTCCTGGTCGGCCGCGAAATGTAAAACGTTCTTTACGCTCATTTATTCTCCTAAATTTGAATGATTACAATTCCCGTTGTAGCAACGAGTGTGCCGCAGGACCGGAATCATATAAACTTATATGCTCCTTAGATTAGATCCAATGTCAAAGGGATATTCGCGTGCGAGTTACTACATTTATGTTGGTTCGAGCGTTGAATCCTACAAAAGCGTCGTCATAGAGAGTTGTGTCTTCTGATCCATTTTTTGCACCGCTAACATCGGAAAGCACTTGTCTGTGCACCCGCATGCGTATAAACTGCATCTTTAAACCGAGGAAAACTTGAATATGCTCACACGAATGATCTCACTCGCGGCCTTTGCAATTGCCGGGAGCATTTTCTTTATGTCTTACAACAGTAGTTCCGCAATGGCTGATATAGAAGCGACCGTGGTAAATCCGCTCACTGAAAAATGGACCGGGCCCTTCGGCGGGGTGCCAGCCTTTGACAAGGTAAAGGTGGCTGATTTCAAGCCGGCGCTTGAATCGGCAATGACCGACAACCTGGCCGAGATCGACGCAATCGCGAATAGCAAGTCCGCTCCGACCTTTGAGAATACGATCGTTGCTCTTGAAGACAGTGGCCGGATGCTAAGTCGGGTTCTTACCGTTTATGGAATCTGGTCCGGGACGATGAACAACGACGAGTTCAGCAAGGTCGAAGGGGAAATGGATCGGAAGATCGCGGCCCATAATGACAAGATCACGCAAAACGTCGCGTTGTTCAAACGTATCGAAGCTGTTTACAACAGTCCCGAATCTAAGAAACTGTCGGGGGAGCAGCAGCGTCTTGTGTGGGTTTATTACACCACCGCGGTTCGTCAGGGCGCTAAGCTTGATGCCGCGAAGAAAGCTCGACTTTCGGAGATAAACCAAAGCCTCGCGGGCCTCTTCACGAAGTTCAATCAAAACCTCCTTGGCGATGAAGGCCAACTGTACGTTTTGCTTACGGATCCGGCAGATCTCGCGGGTCTCCCCGAATCGCTGAAAAACTCGGCCGCATCCGCTGCTAAGGCGAAAGGAAAGGAAGGCTGGATGATCAGGAACACCCGTTCGGCGATCGAACCATTCCTGACATATTCGGCACGGCGTGACCTTCGCGAGAAAGCATACCGCCTGTTTATCAACCGTGGCGATAACGGGGATGAACGTGATAACAACGCCATCATTTCGCAGATCCTTCAGCTTCGAGCCGAACGTGCCAAGCTGCTTGGCTATCCGACGCATGCTCATTGGCGACTCGAAGACTCGATGGCAAAGACGCCTGAGAATGCGATGAAGCTTATGGAAGGTGTCTGGCCGGCCGCGGTTGCCCGTGTCAAAGAAGAGGTCGCGGACATGCAGGCCCTCGCGGACAAAGAAGGTGCGAAGATCAAGATTCAGCCCTGGGATTATCGCTATTACATGGAAAAGGTCCGAAAGGCGAAATTTGACCTTGATCAGAATGAGGTCAAGCCCTATCTGCAGCTCGACAAAATGCGCGAGGCGATGTTCTGGGTCGCCGGCGAACTTTTCGATTTCACCTTTTTGCCCGTTTCCACTGTGCCGGTCTATCATCCTGACGTGACGGTTTACGAGGTCAAGAACAAGAAAACGGGCAAACATATCGGGCTTTGGTATTTCGATCCCTATGCCCGCGACGGCAAGCAGTCGGGCGCATGGATGAACGCATACCGCAACCAGGAGCGAATGAAGAGCGATGTTGAAACGATCGTCTCGAATAACGCCAACTTCATAAAACCAAATTCCGGTGAGCCATTGCTCATTTCCTGGGATGATGCCGTCACAATGTTTCACGAGTTTGGCCACGCGCTTCACGGCTTGTCCTCGAACGTCACTTATCCGACGCTTTCGGGCACCAACGTTTCGCGAGATTATGTGGAATTTCCGTCGCAGCTTCTCGAACACTGGTTGTCGACGCCCGAAGTGCTGCAGAAGTTCGCGGTACATTACCAGACCGGCAAGCCGATCCCGCAGGCTTTGGTCGATAAGATAATGAAGGCATCCAAATTCAACCAGGGTTTCGCGACGGTCGAATACCTCTCGGCTGCTCTCGTCGATATGAAGCTTCACCTGGCGGCGACGCCGGATGGGAAGATCGATCCCGACGCGTTCGAGAAGAAGGCCCTTGCCGAGCTTGGAATGCCGAGTGAGATCGTAATGCGGCACCGAACGCCGCAATTCGGACATCTGTTCTCGAGCGACGGCTATTCGGCAGGTTACTATAGCTACCTTTGGTCGGATGTGCTGACGGCCGATGCCTTCGGAGCCTTTACGGAAGCCGGCGGTCCATATGATAAGAAGGTTGCCGAGCGGCTGACGAAATACGTTTTCTCGGTCGGCAATACCGTTGACCCTGCCGAAGCCTACCGCCAATTCCGAGGCCGCGATCCGCAGGTCAGCGCCCTGATGATCAAACGCGGGTTTCCGGTAACGCAGTAACGATAGAACGGTCATAAATGACGTAAGGCGGGCATTGCCCGCCTTTTCTTGTCTCTGGCCAATCGGTATTTCTCGCCAAAACCCAGATGTTTGCGCCACCTGGCGCGGTGGACAGGGTGGCGCAAGATGGCGCAAACATCGCGTTTTGCGGGGACGTGGGCGAGTTTGATACAAAAATGTCCCGTTCCAAAGGCGGGACAAGTGGCACACTTGGGCACGCATCGTGGTTTTTGCGAATCGTGTTTCGAAATTCGCCCTCGCCTTCAACCTCCATTACGTTCATACCTGTCACAAACAGCCGTCGCTAATCTGCTGTTGCAACATTGTATCATATATTGCACGATATGAAAACGATTTTTTTGAAGGACGGTAGGCTTTCCGACTTAAGGAAGGTAATCGGAAGCGAATTTTCAGCGAAAATGAAGGTGAAACGCGAACATCTTTAGTAGACTGCGTCGTCTTTAGGAATAATTAGGTCAATCGGAATCATTCTCGGCGTGAAACGACTAAATATTATTGTTGACAGCATTCCGGCGTTGTAATAGAGTCCAGCCAATATCACAGCTAAAGGGTTTTGCAGGCTAGTCGCCATCTCCCGAGATTTCGATCCGACACAGGTGACTTTTTCCATCTATGTCGAGGAGACTTCCTTGTCACTCAATTGTAAAATTGCCGACCGACCTTTCTCGCAGGCTCGAATCGATTTGTTCTTGTCGACACGCCTGCTGTTACCGCGTTCTAACTTTCGGACCGATCGGCCGACCCCTGATCGCTGCCGGGCGGCGAATGAGTCTCTTCAAATTTCAGCATCCGAGATATTAAGGAGCAAATGACGAGATTTTTCCAAAGACATTTT
>Ga0070670_100005817_pt1 | contig 10427 bp, 7 predicted proteins | sample KBSS63metaG_FD_64665 | JGI IMG/M metagenome (GOLD analysis project Ga0070670, IMG submission 64665) | Switchgrass rhizosphere microbial communities from Kellogg Biological Station, Michigan, USA - KBS S6-3 metaG | ecosystem: Host-associated > Plants > Roots > Rhizosphere > Soil ... | reverse complement strand
CTCGCGCCGCTCGAACAGCGGCGAGGCGCCGAATCCGAGCAACATCACGCCGATCCACGGAATGACCGGGTAGGAGAACACCACGAAGAACGGACCGACCGCACCTTTCATGCGCGCATGCAGCGCCACCCACAACGGCGCCATGCCGGGCGCAAACGAATCGGCCGACGGCCACACGTAGTCGAGCGAGTTGTGGAGCAACAGGATTGCCGCGCCGAGCAGCAGGCAGACGCGGCGGCCCAGGAACTGGCACGCGGCCAGCACCACCATGCTCGCGCCGATGGCCCAGATCACCTGCAGCAGCACGAAGGTCTTCCCGCCGAGCTGCACGCTGCCGAACGGCGCGAAACTGAAACCCGTGGCGATCACGAACCATTCGACCGCGATCAGCCACAAGCCGCGGGTCAGCAGCAATTTGCCGAGCTCTGCAGGCGGCCGGCGCAACACCATGAGCCCGGCGCTGGTGCCGGCCAGGAACACGAACACCGGCGCGCAGAAGTGGGTGATCCAGCGCGTCAAGAACAGCGCCGGGCTCACGCCGGGATCGTTCATGAAATCCTGCGTGAGACCGGCGAGGAAGTAGTCGCGCACGTGATCCAGCACCATGATGACGATCACCAGGCCGCGCAGCGCATCGATGCTCGTCAGGCGATAGTTGCGCTCATCACCGCGCGCATGGCGGGCACGGAAAACCAGCAACTCGGAAGACACGGACACGCGGCACCTCGCACGAACAGCCCCAGTGTTCCTGGTCTGTCGCGCGCGAGGAATGGCGGGTTCGGTCCGCGCGGCGATCGCGGACGAGCTGCAATCAGTGGCGGACTAAACGTAGCTCAACCACCACGAGCGGTTGCGGGCCTTCACGCTGGCCACCCAGCGGCAGAACGGGTACAGCGCCGCGATGACGGCTGCCCACACCAGGTACACACCGGCCAGCGAAATGCCGTAGCCCTGCGGGTAGAACGGCGGAAACGTCATGAGCTGGTGCGGCTCGAAGCCCTGCCGCATGCCGAGCATCAGGCTGAGCGTGTGCAGCAGATAGAAATGCGCCACGTAGAACGCGAATGGCACGCGGCCAAAGGTCACGAACATGTCCTTGAGGAAGCCGCGCATGCGATCCGCGTACGCGCAGAGGATCGCGGCAGGCCCGAGCGTCATGGCCAGGAACAGCAGGCTGGGCGGGTACTTGGTGACATTGAGGAAGTCGATCAACGTGCCAGACGCGGTGGCCTGAACCTGCCAGTGGTTAGGCTCGCCGTACGCGTCGGCGAAACGCAATACGATGAACAGCACGCTGATGCCGAGACCCCATCCAATGAGCGCGCGGTCGCGCGACTCTGGCGCGCGCTCGAACAGCACGGACGCGCCAAAGCCGAGCAGCATCACGCCGAACCAGGGCGCGAGCGGGTACAAGAATAAAAAGTGGAACGGCCCCGCGGTCTTCGAGATCACCGAGTGCAGCGTCGCCCAGAGCGGCAGGCTGGTATCGAGCAGGCCCTTGGCTACCGGCCAGTGTCCGTCGAGCAGATTGTGGCCGAGCACGATGACGGCGCCGAGGGCGAGGCAAGCCTTGCGCCCGAGGAACTGCGCGGCCGCCAGCAGGACCATGCTGGCGCCGATGGCCCAGATCACCTGCATGAAGGCCAGCGTGCGTCCACCCAGTTGCTCGATGCCACCGGGCGCGAAGGTGATCGCGGTGGAGATCACGAAGATCTCGATGAGGATCAGCCACACGCCGCGGGTGAACAGGAACCAGGCCAGCTCGCGCGGTGACTTGCGCGCGACCATGAGCCCCGCGCTGGTACCAGAGAGGAACACGAACACAGGCGCGCAGAAATGCGTGATCCAGCGCGTCAGCGCGAGCACCAGCGGCACGTTGGGGTCGCCCATCGGGTCGATGGCGGCGCCGGAGTGAAAGAAGTCGCGCGTGTGGTCGATCGCCATGATGACGATGACCAGCCCACGCAGCATGTCGATGGAACTCAGGCGATACGCCCGTTGATCGTTCACGAGTCCCCTCCCCCAAACTGGAGAGGGATATTGAAACTTTCACGCGGCTGGGGCAAATGACAGTCGATGAAAACCACCCTGTACGGCATTCCCAACTGCGACACCATGAAGAAGGCACGCGCGTGGCTCGAATCGCAGCGCATCGATTACGAATTCCACGACTACAAGAAGTCGGGCATCGAGCGCGCGAAGCTCGAATCCTGGATCCGGGTCGCGGGTTGGGAAGTGCTGCTGAATCGCGCCGGTACCACGTTCAGGAAACTGCCCGACACCGCGAAGGCCAATCTCACCGAGGCCCGGGCTGTGAAGCTCATGCTCGAGCAGCCTTCGATGATCAAACGCCCGGTGCTGGAGCGCGGCAAGACACTGCTGGTGGGTTTCAACCCGGAGAAGTACGCGGCCTTGAAATAGGCGAGCGGGTCATCCATCGACCTTTCTCCTCGCCCACCCACCTGCCATCAACCAGCTTGTAGTCGATGGTGCCGCCGGTCCAGCCCGCGCCCCAACGGACCTGCGCACGCGTGCGCTGCGGATCGATGACGGCGGTGAATCCCAGCGGATCGAATGGGCCGTAGCGGGCTCGTAGCTCGTCGATCTGCTGTGGGCTGACCACGATCACTTGTCCATCGACGCGTAGTCCCGCGAACTGACTCGCGTCGCCCTCGATGAACTTGAACAGCATCGAACCCGTCGTGCCAGGCGCGCGGGCCGTCGACGCCGGAGAACTGGCGTTTCGCGTGGGCTCGATGACCGCAGCACGTTCGTAGCCGGTCAGCTTGCCGAGCAGGTCCGCGAGGATGGGCGCCAGCACGTCGGGCCTGGCACGCGCCGAGACCTGCGGGAAATCGTCGTAGGCATCCGCGAGCCCGTCACCGTCGGTGTCCGGATTGTGAGGATCGGTGGTTAGCTTGGCCTCGAGCAGATCGGTGAACCCGTCGGCATCACTGTCGCGCTCGAGATCGGCCAGAGGCAGGTCGATGTACAGATCCTGTGCCTCACGTCGCACGCGCAGGGCAATCGGCGGGTGGGTGATCGAACCGGGATCGAGCTCCGCGATCCGCACTTCGAGCCGCAACAGGCCCGGCGCGAACAACGGCACGCGTGGCTGGTCCACTACCACGTAGGGCTGCTGGTACTGGAAACCCAGATAGACAGGTGACCGCCAGCTCGCGCCGGCGTCGCGCGAGCGCAGCAGCCAGTAACCCCCTGGGCTCACTTCTCCACCCGGATCCACCGCCGGGGAAATGCAGATGGCGCGGATCTCGTCGCCGGATCGCTCGGCGCGCAGTAGTTTGAAGCTCGCGGGCAGCGGCACTTCCCGGGTGTAGCCGGTAACGGGACTCGCGGATTTCTGCGCACCGCTCATCGGCACCTCGCTGAAGCGCGGCAGTCGCGAGCTCATGGCGCTTGCGGTCCACTCATGCGGGGACGTGCAGCCCGCCGCACGGCGCGACCGGGGCAACTCGTCGCGGAATTGCTGCCAGTATGTCTGGAAACCCGGCGGCAGCGCCTGGAGCTCACGCTCGAGCTGCGGCCATGTCTCGTCACGCCGGATCTGCTCGCAGACGCGCTCCTGCATGACGCTGGCCGCGGTCTCCATGTGGTTGGCAGCGAGAAATTTTCCCACCACGCCTTGCACCGCCTTGCCGTAGGCCGTGAGAGTCCACAGCAATGCAGGAGAGTTTTCATTGCCTACGTAACGGTCGTACAGATCGGCATCGGTGTGCCCGGCCGCGGCATCCTCCAGGAAGGGGGGAGCCGGTGTATCGCGAACGAATTCCGCGCGAGCCTCGGCCACATGCCCTGCCGCGATCAGCGCGGCCTCCCATTGCATTACCGCCTTGTTGCGCAGGTCATTCGCCTCGGGCTCGGCCAGCATGCGGTGACCCGCGACCTGCACGACGGAGACAGGCCCGCGCAACACCGCGTCGCGTCGTTCCGCGCCGAGGCCAGTGCCCTCGCCGAGCAGGCGCCACGTCAAACCATCGTCACCCGACAGGCTCCAGAAGTAGCGGGTCGCGAGCACGGCCAAGTCGCTCGGCGGACCACCGCCGTCGGGAACGCCGTCCAGCGTCCAGCGCGCCGCTGCCAGACCTGCGGCCGGTTCGCGCCACCCCAGATAACGCGCCAGTTCGAATCGGCCGACGAGATTTGCGGGATGCAGCCGCACGAACTCCGGCAGCCACTTCAAACACGTCTGCAGTTCAAAGAAGTGAGTCTCCGAGAATTTCCGGGCCAGGTAGGCGTCGCGCACTTGGGCGTCATCGCACAGCAGGTCGCTCATGGGATTGAGTCCGACGGCCCACAGCTCGGGGGAATCCGCTGCCGCCGCGGTGGCGCGACGATAGCTCTCGACATACCGCCGGTTTCGTTCGGCCAGCGGCATTTCGGTGGCGAACTCGTACCGGCCGATCACGCCTTCGATGAGCTCGGTAGCCGCCGCCTTGGGGATTTTCCAGCGCAAGGCCAGCGTGGCCGCCGCGCCGGAGACTTTGGCGCCGTCTGGCGCGTCACGCACGGCGCGATACAGCACGGCCATTTCGCGGAAGTAGGGGCCCTCGTCCCAATACTGATTGGACTGCAGGAAACTGTGGATCTGCGCATCGGTGACACCGGCCAATGCCGGCGCCGAGACCCACACGATCGCCAGTGCCGCGGCGAGACGTCTCATCGTTCCGCCCTCCTTGGCGGGTTATACCAGCGTCATGTAGCCACGGGAGTCAGCGGCAAGCTACGCGGGTACTTGCGGCCATTGAGCAGCTGGCCGATGAAGGTGGCCCGTACCAGGTAGTGGTAGCTGCTCAGCAGCAACGCCGTAGTGATCGCGAGGATCAGCGCGAACTTGACGCTCCATTGCAGTGGCCAGCGCATCATCCAGGACTGCAGTGACCAGACGATGGGAACGTGCACCAGATACATCCAGTACGAGGCGTCCGATAGATAGCGCCAGCGCGCATTGGGTTTCGAACACCAGCTGAGCGCGGCGCCAGTCAGCCCGAGCACCCAGCACCACGCACCCAGCGTATATGCGATTGCGTACAGCGCGCGCCTCTCCGGGGTCATCGCCAGGGGAGTGAGATGCGATTGCAGGCCGACGATGGACGAGGCCGCGCAGGTCGCAACCACGGCGATGGCCAGATACAACTTCCAGTCGCGGCGTATCAGCTCGAACAGCGAGAGCCGGCGATGCAGCCACCACCCGACCAGAAAAGCGGATCCGTATCCGAGCAACGAACCCGCGGGCGGCACGAGGCCGGCAAGCGGCGCGGGAATGCCGCCCATTTGCGCCCAGGTCGGCGTGAGATACAGCAGCACCGCCGTCGGCAACGCCATGCACAGTGGCGCCAGGCGCCAGTCGAGCGCTGCACGCAGCGCACCGTCCAGCCCGGCCCGAGCCAGGCCTTGCCTGTCGAGCCTGTTTCCCACGGCGCGCAGCGCCAGCAGCAAGGCGTACATCACCAGCAGTAGATAGAGAAACCAGAGATGAAACCAGGGGATTCCCGGCGGCATGCCGCCCTGGCCACCCTGGGCGGGGTGCATGCCCTGCTGCTTCGCGGCCCAGACGATGGGAATCACGACCAGCGGCAGCAGCAGTGGATAGAAGATCACCAGCGGCAGACCGACGCGCCGCAGGCGATTCCTGACGAATCCGCCCGTCCCGAGGCGCTGCATCAGCAGCCGCGCGAATAATCCTGCCACGAGAAAGAACAGCAACATGCGGAACATGTGCACGACGAAGAAGAACACTTCGAGCGTGAGGCTCTGCGAAACGTCAGCGATCGGAAATCGCAGCTCCCGGAAACCATTCAGAAACGACATGGTGGCATGCAGCACGATGCCGAGCAGCAGGGCCGACGCACGCAGCGTGTCGAAGGCGTGGAATCGTTCGTCGTTCATCGGTGGCCCTCGAGTCGTGTCGCATAACTCTCCAGGCGCTGCCGACGCCGCGCGGAGCGACGCAGCAGCAGCACATTCCAGGCGAGCACGCCGCAAATCCAGGCTGCAGCCGCGGCGAGCGCCAGCCAAGAGCCGGCGCTTGCGGACGCGAAGTTATGCATCTGGTACGAAGTCATGTAGACGATGACGAACGACACCACGAAACTGAGCGCGCGGCCGAAGCGCAGCTCCGCGGCCACCCAGTCCTCGCGCGCCATGGCAATACGCAAGCTGGTCAGCAGGTCCTCGCCGCCCAGCGGCTCGACATGGTTTCGCCGGAAAGCGACCCACCCCATGACGACGCAGACCGCGATGAAGACGCTGGACACCCAGATGAAGGGCGAGGCAATCGACATCCAGATGCCGACGACGATGCCGAGCCCCAAGCCGGCGAGCTCCACGGCGGCGAGCGCGCGCATCGCTGCATGCTCGCGCTGGCGATGCTGCTCGAGCTCGTCGACGGACACGGCCGCGCCTTCCGCCTGCCATAGCCGCGTGAGTTCCAGCCACTCGGGGGATTGGCTCATCGGCTCTCTCCTAACAAGGTGCGCAGCATTTCGCGTGCGCGCGTGCCGCGCAGCGATACCGCGTTCTGCGTGATCCCCAGCGTGTCGGCGATCTCGCCAGGCGTGAATCCTTCGAGCAGCAGTACGGCGACTTCGCGCAGCGATATCGGCAGCGCACGCACCAGTGCCGCGAGGCGCGCACGTTCGTCGTGCTGGATGGCGTGATCCTCGGGCGTGCGCTCCGCGGCCACGAGGTCCTCGGACAGTGGTGCCAGCGCCGGCTCCCGTACCGCGCGTTCCACGTGCGTCGCGATGCGGTACTGCGCGATGCGCGCGACGTAGGTGCGTTCAGAACACTGGCCCCGGAATGCAGGCCACGCGCGCCACACGGCCACCAGGATGTCCTGCGCGAGATCGCGCGCGCGTTCCGGGTGTGCCTCGTGGCTGGCCGCCAGCCGATGACACAGCGGCGCGTATTCCCGCAGGATGCGTTCCAACCCCTCGGCGATGAGTGGATCGGACATAACTGCGTCATGAGGCGGGGGCATCGCCTCAACAGTACCGATGCGGCGGAATTCCTGTCAGGCCGAAAGAAAAAAGGCGCCGCCCGTCCGCACGAGCGGCGCCTTCGCTGGGGATCCACGCTGCCACTTCGCGGAAGTGCGTCCCCTCTCCCTTCCCCCTCTCGAAACCTCAGAACCCGTACTTGGCCGTCACCGCCCAGAACATGCCCGGCAGATCGTAGGTGCCGGCGTCGTAGCCATTCAGCGAGCAGGTGTAGCAGATCGGCGGATCCTCATCGAACAGGTTGTTCACGCCGAGTGAGAGCTTGAAGTTCTCGACGTTGAACGCCTTGGTCCACGCCACCTGCACGTCGTTGTAGATAGCCGAGTCGAGCTCGTGGAAGGTCTGGCCGCTGTCGCAACCCGGCACGTCGGCCACCAGCGCATTGCCGCAGTACTCGTCGACCGCATCGATGTAGCGCGTCGTGAAACTCAAGTCCCAGGCGCCGCGCGACCAGCCGAGCACCACGTTGGCCTGCAGTTCCGGGATGGCGCTGTCGCTGACCTCGATGCCTTCGGCGCGCTGCGAGACGTTGCCGAGCGTATCGACGGCGCTGTACTCGAGCACCTTCGTGGCCTGCAGGCTGGCGGACAGCGTGCCCCAGGACAATTCGTTGCCGCGCCAGTCGATCTTGAAGTCCACACCGTCGGTCTTGATCGAGCCCAGGTTCTCGAGAAAGTTCTCTGGCGGACGCAGGTCGCCACTGCCGATACGCGAGAACGGCGCGCACAGATCGGCGTCGGTGCCACCCGCGGCGAGGCAGGAGTTCAGCAGCGCCTGGATGTCCAGCGCCTGGATGGCACCGTCGATCTCGTGGTTGTAGTACGTGAGCTCGAAGGTCAGGCGCTGCGCGAAGCCCTCCGCCCATGTGGCGTCATGCACGATGCCCAACGTATAGCTGTCCGAGTCTTCGGGCTGCAGGTCCGGATTGCCGCCGGTGAACGTCGTGATCTGCGTGTTGGCCTGCTCGAAGCCACTGGGCACGCCCTGCGCGCGGCAGGCAGTTTCGAGCGGCGTGGTATTCGGGCCATCCGCATCATCGACCACCGTCCCGCCAGTCGGACCGCATGGATCCACCAGCGTCGCTGCGAACTGCGTGAGGCCATAGAGCTCGCCGAGGTTCGGCGCGCGGAAGCCCTTCGAATAGGTGCCGCGGAAGGCCAGCGCCTGGATGGGTTGCCAACGCACGCCCGCCTTGCCCGTGGTCTCGTTGCCGAAAGTCGAGTAGTCAGACCAGCGCAGCGCGGCACTCAGGTCCAACGTCTCCAGCACCGGAAAGCTGAACTCGGCGTACACCTCGCTGACGTGGTAACTCGCCGAGACCGGCGCGGCGAACGAATCCTGCGATTCGCCGTTCTGGCGCAGCGGGTCGGGCAGGAAGTCGCCCTCGTACTTGCGGTGCTCGGCGCCCACCGCGAAGCCGGCGGCCCGATCGCCGATCTGGAACAGGTCGCCGGTGATATTCGCGCTGAACAGCGTCAGGATCTGTGTGCTCTGGTCGACTTGCGTGGTGCGGATGTAGTCGATCATGTCCTGCGTGAACTGCCGGCCCTGGCCGCCGAAGAGGTCGAGCGGCACGCAACCCGGAACCTGCGCGCAGACTGCCGGATCACCGAGCGCGATGCCCATCTTCGCAACGTTGTAGCCGTTGCGGAACACCTGCTGCGCGCTGTTCTCCGAGTACACCGCGTTCACGTCCCAGTGATAACGGCTGCTCGAACCGAACTGTCCCTCGATGCCGAGGTTGGCGTACCAGGTGTCGACGTCCTGATCGAACGTGCGCGGCCCGACTTCCACTGGTCGGCGCGTGAACACCAGCAGGTTATCGTTGGCGGTCAGGTCGATGCCGAACGGGTTGTAGGGATTCAGCGCCGAGATCGAAATGTTGTCGGCGAGACCACCCGTGCCGGCGCCCGGTCCCACGAAGATGGGCTCCGGTGCCGCGCGGTTCGACGACTGCCGGTTGTTGAACAGGCCCTTGGCATACACCGTCACGCCGTCGCTGATGTCGAAGTCCACGCGCGCGAACATCGACTTGCGTTCGGACGGAGTCAGCAACATGTTGTAAGGCGCGTAGTTGAATCGATCCTGGTTCGTGAAACCGTGGTAGGTGCCCGCCGCGGGATCCGCGGGGTTCCACACCGGCGTCGTGGTGCCGTCATTGAGCGTGAGGTTGTAGAAGGTGTCCGCCGCCGCGCACGAACCGGTCTGGCCCGTGGGCCGCGCCGGATCGCAGAAGCGGAAGCGGCCCTGCGGTGTGCCGGAGCTGCCGGCCGCGAGTCCCGCCTCCGGCTGCGGAAATGATGACTGCTCCCACTCGTCCGAGCCGATTTCGTCCTGCTTGTAATAGCTGGCAACGAACAGGCCGTGGAAGGTCTCACTACCGCCGCCCAGCGTGATGCTGGCGTCGGTGGTGGCGCCGCCCATGTCGAACTCGCCGCGATAGCCATTGAGCTCGACGCCTTCGAAGTTCTTGCGCGTGATGATGTTCACCACGCCGGCGATGGCGTCAGATCCATAGATTGCCGACGCGCCGTCTTCGAGTACCTCGACGCGATCGATGATGCTCATCGGGATGGTGTTGAGATCGGCGGCGCCGGATACGCCCGAGGCCGAAGACTCGTTCACCCAGCGGATGCCGTCGACCAGCACCAGCACGCGCTTGGAACCCAGGTTGCGCAGGTCCACCTGCGCGGAGCCCGCACCGATGCCGCCGCCGTCGGGTGGATAGCCAAAGTTGCCGGAGGAGTTGAACTTGGTGTTCAGCGCCTTGCCGCCCGTGGTCACTTGCTGCAGCAGGTCACCGATGCTCGCGAGCCCGGTGCGCTCGATCGCGTTGCGATCGATGATCGAGATCGGTTGTTGGGCGTTGGCGCTGGACTGGATGATGCGGGAGCCGGTGATGACCACTTCCTGCATCTGTTGATCGTCGGGCACCGTCTGCGAGTGAGCCGCGGAGACGGCTAACAGGATCGGCAGATAACCAATAGGCTTTTTCATGCAATGACCCTTCCTGGTTGGGTGATCGCCGTCCCCCTCCTTGCGGCGAAGTGCTCGCATATCTACGCCTGCGGCTGCCAAAAGGAAAGACTTATGTCGCACTGGCGCGACGAGTGATTGGCCTACAGAGACAGTCCGAAGAGCGATATGTCGCGTTATTGCAACGCGTCAGGACTTGGTAGCGCGCGCGGTCTTCATGGACTCGACCTTTCTGGGGATTCGTTCCCCGGCACCGCTGCGCGAGCGCAGCGCGGTGGTGATGGTCGTGTCGCCGCCCGCGGCCAGCATCGCTGCGGAGTTGAACTGCATCATCCACGCCAGGCATTTGTCTGGTGGGATTGCGCCCGAGTAGCGGTAGCCCTGCGCGTAGTCGTAACCCGCCGCCGCCAGGAACTGCGCGTCCCATTCCGT
>Ga0070670_100005815_pt1 | contig 10427 bp, 8 predicted proteins | sample KBSS63metaG_FD_64665 | JGI IMG/M metagenome (GOLD analysis project Ga0070670, IMG submission 64665) | Switchgrass rhizosphere microbial communities from Kellogg Biological Station, Michigan, USA - KBS S6-3 metaG | ecosystem: Host-associated > Plants > Roots > Rhizosphere > Soil ... | reverse complement strand
TCCTCGATGAAGCGCAGGCAGGCGTAGATCATCGCCGTGCAGTACCAGAGCAGCGCGGCAACGGCGATCGCAGCGAGCGGCAGGACGAGCCTCGCGAGGACCGGTGGCGCTGCCTCGATCGCCAGCCACCACAACGCGACCAGCGTGATCAACGCCGGCAGCACGATCACCTCGCGCGACAGCCACGAAGTGCGCCACATCGCCGCCGCCCGCCAGGCGCGCGCCGGCCGGCCAAGATGCAGGAACGACGCTGCCAGGCCGGCGCACAGAAGAACGAACGCGGCAACGAGGCCGAACGCGAGAAACGCCGGCGTCATCGGCACGCCCCCGAGCACGGCGAGAGCCAGGGCGACGATCAGCCCCTGCGCGGCACCCGCGAGCGTCGTGAAGGCAACGACCGAGAACGCCGGGTTCATCGTTGTCGCGCCGCGGCCCGCGGCATCACTCGGCCCGCCCGGTGCCGAGCTCGCGTGCCTCGGACGCATCCTCGCCGGCGGCAGCCGTGATGCGGCGCGGCAGGTACTGATTCGCGGGCGACGTCTGCCATTCGGGCATCAGCGCATAGCCACCGCGCTCGCGGATCGCGCGCGACACCTCGGAATCGGGATCCTTGACGTCGCCGAACAGGCGCGCCCCGGTCGGGCAGGCCTTGACGCACGCCGGCTTCCTGTCTTCCGGTGCGAGCAGCGGGTCGTAGATGCGGTCGACGCAGAGGGTGCACTTGGTCATCACCTGGCGCTCCTCGTCGATCTCGCGCGCGCCGTAGGGACAGGCCCACGCACAGTATTTGCAGCCGATGCACTTGTCGTAATCGACCAGGACGATGCCGTCGGCCTTTCTCTTGTAGCTCGCGCCGGTCGGGCAGACCGGAACGCACGGCGGGTCCTCGCAGTGCAGGCAGCTCTTCGGAAAGTGGACCGTGTCGGTGTCGGGGAAGACACCCGCCTCGTAGGTCTGGACGCGGTTGAAGAAGGTGCCGGTCGGGTTCGCGCCATAGGCGTTCTGGTCGGTCAGCGGGCCGGCCGATCCCGAGGTGTTCCATTCCTTGCACGAGGTCACGCAGGCGTGGCAGCCGACGCAGACGTTGAGATCGATGACGAGCGCGAGCTGCTTCGCTGCCGACGGCGGCGGCGGTGTCGGCGCGACCGTGTCGCCGGCGCCGAACAGCGCCTTCAGCGCCGCGATCATGGCGCGCTCGTGCCGAGCACCCCGGGGACCCCTGGCGTCGCCGCGAATCCGGGCGATGTCGCCTCGGCCTCGTCTGCAGCCGCCGGCCGGATGCGGACGCGAACGTCGTACCAGCCGGCCTGACCGGTGACGGGATCGGAGTTGCTGATCGTTCCCGCGCCGTGCGGCAGCTCGTCGCTGATCAGATGATTGAGGACAAAGCCCTTCCTCGCTTCGTCGGCGCCGGGCGCGAGCTGCCAGGCACCGTCGGCCTTGCCGATCGCGTTCCAGGTCCACACCGTTCCGGGCTCGACCGCTTCGCTGTAGCGGACCATGCAGCGCACCTGGCCCCACTGGCTCTCGACCCAGCACCAGCCGCCATCGGCGATGCCGGCCGCGCTCGCTGTTCGCGGATTGACATGCAGGTAGTTGTGACTGTGGATCTGCCGCAGCCAGGCGTTCTGCGAGTCCCACGCGTGGTACATCGCCATCGGCCTCTGCGTGATCGCGTTGAGCGGAAAGCGCGCGAGGTCGACCGCGGCGTCCTCGAGCGGCGGGTACCAGAACGGCAGCGGATCGAAGTAGGTCGCGATCCGCTCGCGCAGATGCGCCGGCGGTTGGCGCCCGGGCGTCTTGCCTCGCGCGGCGAGGCGGAAGGTCTGCAGCGTGTCGCTGTAGAGCGCGAGCTGGACGACGTCGTTCTTCTGCCGCCAGCCCTTGTCCTTGGCGAAGTCGAGGTAGGCGCGGTTCCAGTTGCGCATGTAGTGCATCGTCTCCGGCAGCGGGTAGTGGAAGACGCAGTCGTTGTCGGCGTACATCTGCCACTGCTTCGGATTGGGCGCGCCGCGCAGGTGCTCGCTGCCGTCCTTGCCGCGCCAGCCCATGAGAAAGCCGATCCCGGGCTGGGGCTCGTAGTGGACGACGAAGTCGGGGTAGTCCTTGAACTTGCGTTTGCCCTCGCCGGTGCTGAACGCCGGCAGCTGCAGGCGCGACGCCAGCTCGATCAGCACTTCCTGGAACGGCTTGCACTCGCCGAGCGGGGCGACCACCGGCACGCGCACCGAATCGGCCGGGCCGTCGAACTCGGAGATCGGCCGATCGAGCATGCTCATCGCGTCGTGGCGCTCGAGATAGGTCGTGTCGGGCAGCACCAGGTCGGCGAAGGCCACGGTCTCGCTCTGGAACGCGTCGCACACGACCAGGAACGGAATCTCGTGCTCGCCGTCGGCGTTCTTGCGGTTCAGCATCTCGCGCACCGCGACCGTGTTCATGGTCGAGTTCCAGGCCATGTTCGACATGAAGATCATCAGCGTGTCGAGCCGGTACGGGTCGGCGCGAGTCGCGTTGGTAATCACGGTGTGCATCAGGCCGTGCGCCGAGAGCGGGTGCTGCCACGAGAACGCGTGGTCGATCCGCATAGGCGTGCCGTCGGCCTCGATCGCGAGCTCGTCGGGACTGGCCGGAAAACCGAGCGGCGCCGCGTTGAGCGGCGTGTTCGGCTTGATCATGTCGGGCGAGTTGAAGGCGCGAAAGTTGGGGACGATGTGGCGCGGATAAGGCGCCTTGTGGCGAAAGCCGCCCGGACGGTCGATCGTGCCGAGCACGCTCATCAGCACCGCCAGCGCGCGAACCGTCTGGAAGCCGTTCGAGTGCGCCGCCAGGCCGCGCATGGCGTGAAACGCGACCGGCCGCGCCTGGGTCGTCGAGTGCTCCTTGCCCCAGGCGTCGGTCCAGGCGATCGGCAGCTCGAACGCCTGCTCGAGCGCGGTCGTGCCGAGCTCCCGCGCGAGCTTTCGGATTCGCTCGGCGGCGATGCCGGTGATCGCGCTCGCCCACTCGGGCGTGCACGGCAGGACGCGATCGCGCAGCAGCTGGAACGACGGCGCGACCTGAGTTCCGTCGGCCAGCTGGTAGCGGCCTTCGAGCGCCGGATCGCAGCCGTCGGCGATGCCTTCGGGATACGCCGCGATGATGGTCTCCGAGGTGCGGTCGAAGACAAGCTTGTTGTGCGGATGGCGGCCATCGCCAGGCGGCCCCTTGGCCGGGTCGGGGTCGTGCGCGAACATGCCTTCGCGCTCGCCGACGTCGAGCACCACCAGCTGCGGCGCGTTGGTGTAGCGCTTCAGGAACGCATGGTCGATCAGGTCGCTCGCGATCAGCTCGTGCAGCAGCGCCATGAAGAGCGCGCCGTCGGTCCCCGGCTTGATCGGGATCCACTCGTCGGCAATCGCGGAATAGCCGGTGCGCACCGGGTTGATCGAGACGAAGCGGCCGCCGCCGCGCTTGAACTTCGCGAGCGCGATCTTGAGCGGGTTCGAGTGATGGTCCTCGGCCGTGCCGATCATCACGAACAGCTTGGCGTGATCGAGGTCGGGGCCGCCGAATTCCCAGAAGCTGCCGCCGATCGTGTAGATCATCCCGGCAGCCATGTTGACCGAGCAGAAGCCGCCGTGGGCGGCGTAGTTCGGCGTTCCGAACTGGCGCGCGAACAGGCTGGTCAGCGCCTGCATCTGGTCGCGCCCGGTGAAGAGCGCGAACCGTTTCGGATCGCTGGCGCGAATCCGCGCCAGACGCGTCTCGAGGATCTCGAACGCGCGCGGCCACGAGATCGGCTCGAACTCGGCCGCGCCGCGCTCGCTCCCGGCCTTTCTGAGCAGCGGCCGCGTCAGCCGCGCCGGCGACACCTGCTTCATGATTCCCGACGCGCCCTTGGCGCAGATCACGCCCTGGTTGATCGGATGCTTCGGATTGCCGTCGATGTAGCGCAGCACGCCGTCGCGCAGATGGACGCGGATGCCGCAGCGGCAGGCGCACATGTAGCACGTGGTGGTCTTGATCTCGACCTTGGCGCCGGGCGCCGGAGACGCCATCGGATCATGCAGCGGCTCCTTGCCGCAGAGCCGGAAGAGAGCATGCTTCATCGCCTTGAATATAGTGTGGTGGCCGTGGCCGCGGCCACGAAACTCGCGGAGGCACGTCATGAGCAATCGATCGCGACGCGAGGCGCTGGCCCTGCTCGCCGCAGGCGGTGTGGTCACGAGCTGGCCCCGCATCGGCAGAGCCGAGGTCGCGCGCCTGCGCAGCTGGCCGCTCGGTGCGCCGCAGCCGACCGGCATCCACGACGTCGCGCCCGCACCCGACGGCGGCGTCTGGTTCTCGGCGCAGCGCAGCGGTCATCTCGGCTGGTTCGATCCGCAGAACGGCCGCGTCGAGCTGATCGCGCTCGGCAACGGCTCGTCGCCGCACGGCGTGATCCAGGGACCGGACAAGGCGGCGTGGCTCACCGACGGCGGCCTCAACGCGATCGTCCGGGTCGGCTGGCCCGATCGCTCGGTGCGCGTCTACCCTCTGCCCGCGGCTCGACGCGCCAACCTCAACACGGCGAGCTTCGACCACGACGGCGACCTCTGGTTCACCGGCCAGGGCGGTGTTGTCGGCCGCCTCGCCGTGAAGAGCGGCAGCGTCAGCGTCAAGGAGGCGCCGCGCGGCACCGGCCCGTACGGCATCTGCACGACGCCGCGCGGCGACGTCTGGTGGTGCTCGCTCGCCGGCTCGTTCATCGCCCGCATCGACCGTGCGAGCGGCGACTCGACGATCGTCGAGCCGCCGACGCCCAAGCAGGGAGCGCGCCGCGTCTGGAGCGACAGCCAGTCGCGCATCTGGGTCAGCGAGTGGCTGAGCGGCAACGTCTCGATGCACGATCCGGCCAAGGCGACGTGGCGCACCTGGCACCTGCCCGGGCCGACGCCACGCCCCTATGCGGTCTACGTCGACGAGCGCGACATGGTCTGGTTGAGCGACTGGGGCAGCAACGCGATCGTCCGCTTCGATCCCGCGAGCGAGACGTTCGAGCGCGTGCCCCTCGCCAACGACGGTGCCGGCGTGCGCCAGATCCTCGGTCGCCGGGGCGAGGTCTGGCTGCCGGAAAGCGGCAGCGAGCACATCAGCGTGCTGCGTACCGGCTAGGCGCGCAGCACGTCGCGGCGCTCAGCGCTGGCTGTGCATCCGGCCGAGCACGATCGCCAGCGCCGCGGCCCCGAGCGACTTCACCAGCGCCGGATGCTGGGCATAGAACTCGCCGGCCTTGTCGACGATCGAGCCGTCGTGCTGCTCGGCATGGGCGGCGATGGCGGCGGCATCGGCGGGCGAGATCTGGGACGCCTGAGCCGGCGTGATCGTCGGCGCTGCGTTCGCCGGAGCGCCGGCGCCGCCGAGGGCGCGACCGAGCACGCCACCGCCGAGCGACGCCAGCACGCCGGGCCCGACCGTGCGCAGGATCTGGTTCAGGATGCCAGCGCGCTGCTGCGGGTCGGAACGGCCGAACAGATCGCCGACCATCTGGCCGAACGGCGGCGTTGCGTCGGAGCGGAACGCCGCGGCAACGCCGTTGCCGAGCTCGTTCGGGTTGCTCTGCTGCGCGACCTCGTCGAAATGGCCGCCCACGCGATCGGGCTCGACGCCGGAAGGATCTGCGTATTGCTTGAGGATGTCGAGGATTCCCATGTTCATCGGTCCTTGGTGATGCGTGTTGCCGCGGGTGAGGCCTCGGCGGAAGGCGGCACCACGGGTGCGTTCCGCGACGACGGACGAGGACACCAAAGGATAGGCACGCGCCTGGTGACGTCGTTGTAGGCATTCGCCGCTTGCCGACGCCGGTCGACGACCCGGGACGCCTTGCGACGTTTCAGCGAATCGGCTCGGCGAGCAGCATCAGCGTCGCCGCGTCGGGCACGCCGTCGAAGTAGCGATCGAGCGCCGCGGCAAAGCACGACGCGGGGGGTGAGAGCGCCGCGAACAAGGTCATCGACGAGCGGAATTTCAAGTCATCGGGTGCGCCGAGGACCTCGAGCGCGCTCTTGTCCCGGACCGCGAGCATCAGCTGCGTGCACTCGACCAGCCGCGCGCCGAGCAGCGGGTGGGCCAGGTACGCAGCCGCCTCGGCAGGCGAGGCGATGCCATAGCGGCGCGCGGTCTCGCTCCGGCCGAGCCCGCGCAGCTGCGGAAAGACGAACCACATCCAGTGGCTTTGCTTTCGCCCGCGCCCGAGCTCGGCACAGACCTGCGCATAGACCGGTGCCTGCGCGGTGACGAAGCGCCGCAGGTCGTGCGGATCGTCGGTATCGGCTTGGCCCGCGCTCACCGCCACTCCGTCAGCGCTGCGGCATGTCCTTGGCGCCATATCCGAGGCTGACGGTCGCATCCGCCGGGATCGGCGGCATGGTCGCGTTCCACGTCTCCCAATCGGCGCGCAACGCCGCCAGACGTGCAGGATCGCGGCCGCCGTGATTGGCACGCTCGCGTTCGTCGGCACTCAGGTCGAAGAGGTAGTCGTGGTCGTCGACGCGCAGATACTTCCACCGGCCGGTGCGCAGCGCGCGCTGGCCGCGATGGTTCATCCGCCAGCGGAGCGGCCGATCGAAGGTCGCGTCGGGATCGGCGAGGACCCGCATCAGCGAGACGCCGTCGAGCGGGTGCCCGGGATCGGCGGCGACGTCGGCAGCGTCGAGCAACGTCGCGGTCCAGTCCATCGTCATGCACTGCTGCTCGCTGGTCACACCGATGCGGCTTCGCCGCGGCCAATGCGCGATCCACGGCACGCGAATGCCGCCTTCGGTGAGATCCATCTTGCCGCCGACCAACGGCCAGTTGTCGCTGAAGCGCTCGCCGCCGTTATCGCTGGTGAAGACGACCAGCGTCTCGTCGACGACACCCTTGGCGGCGAGCGCCGCCATGATCCAGCCGATGCCCTCGTCCATGTGCCCGATCATGCGGCGATAGCTGTGGATGTTGCCGCCGTGCAGGTGAAAGAGGTTGTCCTTCACCTCGGCAGCGAGCGCGGCATCGTCGCGTGTCTCCCACGGCCAGTGCGGCGCGGTGTAGTGGACGCTGAGGAAGAACGGCGCTCCGTGCGGCGTCGCGGCGCGCTCGATGAAGTCGACCGCGCGCTTGGAGATCAGGTCGGTGAGGTAGCCGTCTTGGTGGTGCTCGCTTTCGCCTTGCCAGAGGTCGTGCGTGCCGCGCGAGTCGCAGTGGCTGAAGTAGTCGACTCCGCCCGACATCGGCCCGAAGAATTCGTCGTAGCCCGAGCGCAACGGACCGAACGCGGGCGGGTAACCGAGGTGCCATTTGCCCATGAGCCCCGTCCGGTAGCCGGCATCCTTGAGCAGCGAGGGCAGCGTCGGGTGGTCGGGCGGCAAGCCGAGCGTCGCGCTGCCGCGGCTCCTGCTGTTGATCGGCTCCTCGGCGGCGCCGCGCAGCCGGTACTGGTAGCGCCCGGTCATGAGTGCGAACCGGGTCGGCGAGCAGACCGGCGCATTGGCGTAGCCCTGGCTGAATCGCACTCCCTGCGCCGCAAGCCGGTCGAGCACGGGCGAGACCGGCACCCGGGCGCCGTAGCAGCCGAGATCGGCGAAGCCGAGGTCGTCGGCGACGATGAAGACGATGTTGGGTCGGCGCATGGCTCGCGACGGAGACTACTCGGGCCCGTGCTCGCCGCGCAGCGCGGCAGCGAGTGCGCTGCGCGAGCGCGCCAGCGCTTGCGCCGCATCAACGCTCGGAGCGTCCGCCGCGCCGCCCGGGTCCCTGCCCGATCCGGGCGCACGCGAGCCGAAGGCATGTGCGTAGACCCAGGTGAATTCGGCGCCGAGCAGGAAGATCTGCGCCGAGTAGTACATCCAGACGAGCAGCAGGATCAGCGAGCCGGCGGCGCCGAAGCCCGAGGCGAAACTGGTCCGGCCGAGGTACAAGCCGATCAGCGACTTGCCGATCGCGAACAGCAGCGCCGTCACGACGGCGCCGAGCCAGACGTCGCGCCAGCCGATGCGAACGCGCGGCATGATCTTGTAGATCAGCGCAAAGGTCGCGGTCACGAAGACGAAGGTCACGCCGAAGTTGAGCGCCTCGACCAGCAGGGTCCAGGGCCCGACGAGGTGGGCCGAAAACTTGGTCATCGCGGCCAGCCCGGCGCTGGCGACGAGCGAGACGATGAGCAGGAAGCCGACGCCGAGGATCATCCCGAACGAGAGCAGGCGCGAGCGGACGAGCGACCAGAGGCCGCCGTCGGCGCGCACCGGGGCACGCCAGATGCGGTCGAGCGAGTTCTGCAGCTCGCCGAAGACCGACATCGCGCCGAGCAGCAGCACCACACCGCCGACGATCGTCGCGAGAACGCCTTGGGCCGGCTTGTTCAGGTTCTGCAGCAGGCTCTGCACTGTCGCCGCGCCGTCGTCGCCCATCAGCTCGCGCAGCTGGTCGAAGATGTGGCCGCGCGCCGCGTCGGGCCCGAACACCAGCCCGGCGATCGAGATCACGATCAAGAGCAACGGCGCGATCGAGAACAGCGTGTAGTAGGCGAGCGCCGCGCCCATGCTTGGCGCGTAGTCGTCGACCCAGGCGGCAACGGCCTGGCGAACGAGGTCGAGGAGCTGGCGAAGTTTCAGGGGCACGGCGTCACGGGCATGGGGGCGAAGAACGCTCTATCATCGCCCGCCAGGCCAGGGACGGCGCCCTTTCGCGCCTTCGAGTGCCGCACAACTCGCAGGAGACACCGATGATCGCTCGCCGTTTCGCCCTGGGTTCCCTCGCCGCTGCTGCCGCGTTCGCCTTCGCCGGCTGCGGCATGATGAAGTCCGACGATAAGGGCGGCGCGATGACCGTGCCGCTGTCGGCGAGCAACGAAGTGCCGCCCAACTCGAGCTCCGGCACGGGCACCGGCAAGGTCGAGCTCGACGGCAACGTCGTCAAGTGGACGGTCACGTATTCGGGCATGACCGGCCCGGTCACCGCCGGCCACTTCCACGGCCCGGCGCCTGCCGGATCGAACGCCGGCGTCGTGGTGCCGTTCGCCGGCCCGCTCGCCAGCCCGATCGTCGGTTCGGCGACGCTGACGCCGGCACAGGTCGACCAGCTCAAGGCGGGCCTCTGGTACATCAATCTGCACACCGCCGCCAACCCCGGCGGCGAGATCCGCGGCCAGGTGAAGTAGGCTCGCCGCCCTTCGCCCGCGAGGCGCCGCCGGTCTACGACCGCGGCGCCTTTGCTTTTTCCTCTTCGCGCAGCCGCAGCACGCGTCGCTGCACCTTGCCGGTGGTGGTCATCGGCAAGGCGTCGATGAATTCGATCTCCTTCGGATACTCGTAGGGTGCGAGCTTGCCGCGCACGTGGGCCTGCAGCTCGCCGGCCAGTTCCGGCGACGGCGCAAACCCCGGTGCCAGGACGACGAAGGCCTTGACCAAGGCTCCGCGCTCCGCGTCGGGCTTGGGAACGACCGCGGCGTTCGCGACCGCCGCGTGCTTGACCAGGCAGTTCTCGATCTCGCTCGGGCCGATGCGATAGCCGGCGGCCTTGAAGACGTCGTCGCTCCGGCCCTGGTACCAGAGGTAGCCGTCGGCATCCATGACCGCGGTGTCGCCGGTGCGGCACCAGCTGTCCTCGGGATCGCCCGTGAACTTGGCGCGGGTCGCGTCGTCGCGCTTCCAGTAGCCGAGGAAGAAGATCGGATCCCGATCGCCGTGCCGGTCGCGCCGATGCAGGGCGACGTCGCCGGGGGTTCCGCGCGCGCATTCACGGCCGTCGTCGTCGATGACGGCGACGCGGTGGCCGGGATACGGCCGGCCCATGCTGCCGGCGCGCGCCGGCCAGCGCACGGCGCAGTTGCCGACGATGTAGTTGATCTCGGTCTGGCCGAACATCTCGTTCGGAACGACGCCCAGCGCATCGCGGCACCAGGCGAAGACGGCGTCGCCGACCGCCTCGCCTGCGCTCATGATGGCGCGCAGCGCGAGGTCGAAGCGCTGGCGCGGCGCCGGCACCGCCTTCATCATCGCCTTGAGCGCGGTCGGAAAGAGAAAGGTGTGGGTGACACGATGGCGCGCCATTACCTCGAACGCCAGCTCCGGAGCGAAACGGCGCTGCAGCGCGACGATCTCGCGCCCGAAGTAGAGCGTCGGCAGCAAGGCGTCCATGAGGCCGCCGGTCCACGCCCAGTCTGCGGGTGACCAGAACACGGCGTCGTCCTGCGGAAACCAGTTCTGACTGCAGACGAACCCCGGCAGGTTGCCGATCAGGGCGCGATGCGGCACCAGCGTCCCCTTCGGCGGGCCGGTGGTGCCGCTGGTATAGATCAGGACGGCGGCGTCGTCGGCCTTGGTTTTCACGGCGACGAACCGGCGGCGTTCCGCCGTGAGGGCTCGTGACCAGTCGACGTCGCCCTGCCCTTCGGCGGCGCCAACCGCGATCACGGTCGCCAGCTTGGGGCAGAG
>Ga0070670_100005813_pt1 | contig 10429 bp, 7 predicted proteins | sample KBSS63metaG_FD_64665 | JGI IMG/M metagenome (GOLD analysis project Ga0070670, IMG submission 64665) | Switchgrass rhizosphere microbial communities from Kellogg Biological Station, Michigan, USA - KBS S6-3 metaG | ecosystem: Host-associated > Plants > Roots > Rhizosphere > Soil ... | reverse complement strand
GATCCGGGATCCGGGATCCGGGATCCGGAATACTCAAGGCAGGTCGAGAGCAACCCGACCACGCACCCCGCATCCCGATTCCCGCATCCCGTCTCAATCAATCGAAATCTTCCGCAGCAGATTGAAGTCCGACAGCATCTTCCCCGCCCCGAGGACGACCGACGAGAGCGGATCCTCCGCCATCGCGAGCGGCAGTCCTGTTTCCTCGCGCAGCCGTTTGTCGAGGTTCTTCAACAGCGACCCACCGCCGGTCAGGACGATGCCCCGATCGACGATGTCGGCCGACAGCTCGGGGGGCGTGCGCTCGAGCGCGACGCGCACGGCGTCCACGATGACGTTGACCGTCTCCGCGAGCGCCTCGCGGATCTCCTCGTCGGTGATCGTGATCGTCTTCGGCACGCCTTCGATCAAGTGGCGTCCCTTGATCTCCATTGTCATCCGCTCGTCGAGCTGATAGGCCGAGCCGATCTCCATTTTGATCGCTTCGGCGGTGCGCTCGCCGATCAGCAGGTTGTACGTCTTCTTGATGTACTGGATGATCGCCTCGTCCATCTCGTTGCCGGCGACGCGCACCGCCTTGCTGTAGACGATGCCGGCAAGCGAGATGACCGCGATGTCGGTCGTGCCGCCGCCGATGTCGACGATCATGTTGCCGGACGGCTCGGTAATCGGCATGCCGGCGCCGATCGCCGCGGCCATCGCTTCCTCGACCAGGTGCACCTCGCTCGCCTTGGCGCGATACGCGCTGTCCTTCACCGCGCGCTTCTCGACCTGGGTGATCTCTGACGGCACGCCGATGACGATGCGCGGGCGCACCCAGACGTTGCGGTTGTGCGCCTTCTTGATGAAGTAGGTGAGCATCTTCTCGGTGACCTCGAAGTCGGCGATGACCCCGTCCTTCATCGGCTTGATCGCGACGATGTTGCCGGGCGTGCGCCCGAGCATGTCCTTCGCGTCCTTGCCGACCGCCTCGATGCGGCCGTTCACCTTGTTGATGGCGACGATCGACGGCTCATTGACGACGATCCCCTTCCCGCGCGCGTAGACGCACGTATTGGCCGTGCCGAGATCGATCGCCAGATCGCTCGAGAAGAGAGAAAACAGACTTCGAAGACTCACTCAAACTCCTTCACGTACCCATTGCCGATTGCCGGCTTCCGAGTGCCGATTTTTCGATGGCCGATTGCCGATGGAGATTGGCAGACCGCCGAGTAGGGTCACTCAATCGCCAATCCACAATCTCAATCGAAAATCGACAATCTCAAAATCTGCAATCGGCACTCGGCACTCCGCTAGCTTCCCGCGACGTAGATGCCATTCTTCCCGTGCTCCTTGACGTAGTACATCGCCTCGTCGGCGGCCTGGATCAGGCCGTCGGCGGAGGCCGCCACGTCCGGCAGCGTCGCCACACCCACCGAGACGGTGAGATGGATGGCCAGACCGTCGCCCTGCAGAAACCTGAAGGCCGCGATTCGATCGCGGACGCGCTCGCCGACCGACACCGCGCCGTCGCTGCCGGTATCGGGCAGAATCAGCGCGAATTCGTCGCCGCCGAACCGCGCGACCATGTCGGTCTCGCGGGCACTCGCGCGAATCACACTCGCCGCCTCGACGAGCGCGCGGCTGCCGAACAGATGCCCGTGGGTGTCGTTGATCGACTTGAACCCGTCGAGATCGACGAAGAGCAGCGACAGCGGACGGCCGCTGCGCGAGGCGCGCTTCGTCTCGCGCCTCAGCACCTGCGACAGGTAGCGCGAGTTGTACAACTGCGTCAGGTCGTCGGTGACCGAGAGCGCCTCGGCGCGCTGCACACGCACCGCGTTCTCGAGCGCGATCGCCCCCGGTTCCATGCCGGCGAGGAGCGCTGCGACGGTCGCCGCAGCAAATCGCGGCGTGGTCTTCGACGGCGTGCGATCGACGCCGACCACCGCGCCGATCGTGCGGCCCCGGCACGCGAGCGGAAATCCCACCGCGGCGGCCCCCGCCCCGTCCGCGATTCGGCGATCCTCGCCCAGATTCGCAGAGGTGTACACCTCGCCGCTCCGCATCACCCACGCAGCGACCGCCTGCGCCGCCGACTCCAGCGGCGGCGGTAGCGCATCCGCCGCCATCGCACGCGTCCCGCCGCCCCCGTCCATCGCCATGACGAGCCAGCCGGCCGCCGGGATCCATGTCGAGACACGCGCCAGGAGCGCCTCGGCCACACGTTCCGGTTCGAGGCTCGCATTCACGCCGCGAATCATGTCCGCTAGTACATCGGCACGCGAGAGCTTCCGCTTGAGCGTCGCCTGTAGGGGCCGGAGCCTGCCCGCAAGGTCCCGGCGTATCGCGGCTGTGGCTTTGCGGCTCGATGGACGACGAACGCGGGGCTGTCGACCGGTCCGGGTCAATCGGCTCTGCGTCCTGTTGGAATGGCGAATCCCTCTAAGTCCTTCTATCCATCAGAAATATAACACATTAGCGGCGCTCGCAGAGAACGGAGGAGCTGGAGAAAACGGAGCAAACCGCTCTCGCGAACCACGGCGAAACCGAGGCACGGAGATCACTTTTGGGAGGAGGTAGTCCGCGGCAGTTTCTGGCGAGACGCCCGTAAAATGATGTCGGGTTGAAAGATCGTGTGGTTCTCCCGAAACAATTCCTCCGTTTCTCCGTTGCTCCGTGGTTAGCGCCAGCGCCTTTCTCCGTTTCCTCCGCCCCCTCCGAACTCTCCCGAACGTGGCATAATTATCGTTTCCGAGACCCCCGAAAGAGGCTGCAGAACCATGACGATGCTCGACCGGATGCGCCGACACAAGGGCTGGCTCAAGTGGAGCCTGGCCATTGTGATTCTGGCGTTCGTAGTGCTGTACATCCCGAGTTTCCTGAAATCGGATCTCGCGGGAAACAACGACGTCGTGGCCTCGGTGGAAGGTCGGGACATCACCGTCGGGCGGTTCCGGGCGGCGTACCAGCGACAGATGCAGGCCTATCGCGCTCAGTTCGGCGGCAACGTCGACGAGCGGATGCTGAAGCAGCTCGGCATCGACCAGCGCATCGTCCAGCAGATGATCGAGGAGGAGACGGCGCTCGCGGAAGCCTCGAAGCTCGGGATCGGCGCGACCGACGAGGAAGTTCGCACCCGCATCGCCTCGATGCCAGGCCTTCAGGAAAATGGCCAGTTCATCGGTGAGCAGCGCTACCGGCAAATCCTGCAGATGCAGACGCCGCCGCTGACCGTCTCGGACTTCGAACAGCAAATCCGGCGCAGCATCACGGTCGAAAAGCTTCGCGCCGCCCTGACCAACTGGATCAGCGTCAGCGACAAGGAAGTCGAGGACGAGTTCCGCCGGCGCAACGAGAAGGTGAAGCTCGCGGTGGTGTCCTTCCCCGCCGACAAGTTCCGCGAAGGGCTCGAGGCCACCGATGCGGAACTGAACGCGTACTACGAAGCGCACAAGAACGAGCTGAAGATCTCAGAGAAGCGCAAAGTGAAATACGCGCTGGTCGACATGCAGGCGATCCGCAACAAGATCACCGTCTCGCCCGACGACATCAAGCGCAGCTACGAGGACAAGGAGCAGCAGTATTCGACGCCGGAGCAGGTTCGCGCGAGTCACATTCTGCTGAAGACGCAGGGGAAGGACGACGCCGCGGTAAAGAAGCAGGCGGAGGATCTGCTGGCGAAGGCGAAATCGGGCGCGGACTTCGGCAAGCTGGCGTCGCAGTACTCGGAGGACGACGTGAGCAAGGCCAAGGCTGGCGACCTCGACTTCTTTTCGAAGGGTCAGATGGTGCCGGAGTTCGACAAGGTGGCCTTCTCGTTGAAAGTCGGCGAGATCAGCGATCTCGTGAAGTCGCAGTACGGCTACCACATCATCAAGGTCACCGATAAGAAGGCGGCGACCAAGAAGTCGCTCGACGAAGTGCGCGCCCAGATCGAGGACGAGCTGAAATGGGAGCGCGCCCAGAGCGAGGCGCAGCGCGTCGCGGACGAAGTGGCCGGCAAGCTGAAAACGCCGGCGGACTTCGACGGCTATGCGAAGGGACGCGGGCTCACCGTCGGCGAGTCGTCGTTGTTCACGCGTGAGGAGCCGATCGCGGGGCTCGGCATGGCGCCGGCGGTCGCGGAGCGCGCGTTCGAGATGAAGGATGGCGAGGTCAGCGAAGCCGTCCGGACGCAGCAGGGATTCGCGTTCATCACCGTCACCGGCCGGCAGGATGCCTACGTGCCCAAGCTGGACGAGGTCAAAGCGAGGGTCCGCGAGGAAGTGCTGAAGAAGAAAGCGGTCGACGTCGCGCGGCAGAAGGCCGCGGCAGTCGGCGCGCAGATGAAAACCGGCGACTTCAACGCGGCCGCGAAGGGCGCCGGGCTCGAAGTGAAGACGACCGAGTTCATCGCGCGCGGCGGCCCGATCGGCGATGGCGGCCCGAGCCCCGCGGTCGATGCCGTCGCGTTCAAAATGCAGCCGAATGAGGTCAGCGATCCAATCGTCACCGACAACGCCACCGTGATCGTCAAGGTGCTGGAACGCCAGGATCCGGTGCCCGCCGACGTCAGCTCGGGCAAGAACACGCTGAAGGGCGAACTGTTGAACGAGAGACGAGGCCAGTTCTACACGGCCTACATGACCAAGGCGCGCGACCGGATGAAAGTGAACGTCAACCGCGAGCTCATCGCGCAGCTGGTGGCATAAGAGGGCTTCAGGCTTAGGCCTACGCCTTGAGCCCTGAGCCTTACCTGACGAATACGTTCGGCATGATCGCGAGCGGTTCGCCTCTGCGGAACACACGCAGCGGGGCGGTTAACGTCTGAAGCGGCCGCGCATCCTTGATCCCAAGCAGCATCCCAAGCCCCATCGAACGCTCCGACGCGCCGAGCGGATCCTTGAGCAGGTCGTAAAAGGACTTCTTCCCGGGGAAGACGACCAGCTCGACTTCGCTGTCCGGGGACAGCTTGGCGCGCTGCTTCGCCACCGCGAGCGCGCGTTGCAGGCCGCCGAGCTCGTCGACGAGTCCGAGCTGCTTCGCCTGCGCCCCGGTCCAGACGCGTCCCTGCGCGATCGCGTCGATCTTTTCCGGCGTCGTGTTGCGTCCCTGCGCGGCCTTCTCGACGAACGTGTCGTAGGTCGCCTGCATCTGCTGCTGGATGCGCGCGCGCTCTTCGGGGGTGAAGGGCTTCACCGGGGAATAGAGATCCGCATACCGCCCATCCTTCACCCCTTCCATGTTCATCCCGAGCTTCTTGAGGGTGCCGTCGATCACGAACTTCAGCATGACGACGCCGATGGACCCGGTGAGCGTCGCGGGCTGCGCGACGATCGCGTTCGCGGGCATCGCGATGTAGTAGCCGCCCGAGGCGGCGACGTCAGACATCGACGCGATCACCGGCTTTACGTTGCGGGTCAGCATCACCTCGCGCCAGATGACGTCCGACGCGATGGCGGATCCCCCAGGGCTGTCGACGCGCAGCACGATCGCCTTGATCGAACTGTCCGCGCGGGCCTTGCGCAGGTACTCGAGCAACGTGTTGGAGCCGACGACCCCGCCCCCTGTCGTATCGTAGTTGCTGTCCCCCGAAGCGATGACGCCGCTGGCGTAAATCACCGCGATGCGCGGCCCGCGGTTCAAACCGACCGACATCGCGCTCGTGTGCCGATAATCGGCGTCGGTCAGGAAATGCGCGGTTCCCCGCGGCGACAGCTTCACCTTGTCGTCGATCTCGTCTTCATAGGCGACGTCGTCGATGAGGCCGGCCCGGATGGCGTCCTCCGGCAGGAACGGGCCGTGATCGATGAGCTGCCGAATCTCGCTCTCTTTCTTGTGGCGGCCGTCGGCAAGTCCGCGAACCAGCTGCTCGTAGAGGTCCGCATTCAGCGATTCGGCCATCTCACGGTGAGCCGGGGTAAACGTGTGCTCGGTGAACGTATTGGAGGCGGTCTTGTACTCTCCGATGTGCAAGGTGTCGGGATATGCGCCGATCTTGTCGAGCGTCCCGCGCAGAAAGAGCTCGTAGCTCGCGATGCCGGTCAGATCCAGGCTCGCCGTCGGGCTCAGGAACACCTTGTCGCACGCGCTCGCGAGGTAGAACTCCTGCTCGCCACCGTATTCGAGAAAACCAATCGCCAGCTTCCCCGAGCGCCGGAAGTCGACGATCGCGTCGCGAACTTCCTGCACTTTCCCCCAGAGCGCTGCGGTGCTGGCGGGGCGGATGATGACGCTCGTGACACGTCTGTCGACCTTGGCCTTGCGCAGCGCGTCCACCACGGACCTGACGGTGGGGGGCGCCTCGAACAGCTGACCGAGGACGCCGACGGGCTCGATTTCCTGCAGATCGCCGCGCACGTTCAGCACGAGCGTGGAATTGCCCTCGACCTGCGGCTCGCGGCCAACCAGGAGCGCCATGGCGACGAGCCCCATGCCGGAGATGGCCACCGCCAGGATGATGAGCACCAGAACGATCCAGACACCGCGCCTAATAGCCACGTGAATCCTCCAACTGACAGAATCGCCGGAATCGCCGAATTTTTGTTCCGTGAATTGATCGATTCAATTCCGGCGATCTTGGCAATTATGGCAATTCTGGCAATTTTTGGAGCGGTGATTCGGCCGGGCCTGACAGGACCGCACCTGTCGCCTTGAACCGCGAGCCATGGCACGGACAATCCCATGTCGCTTCCGCTTCGTTCCAGTCGACGTTGCAGCCGAGGTGTGTGCAGACCGGCGAGAGAAGTGTCAGCTTCCCGGTGTCGCTGCGGTACGCCGCAACCTTGTCGCCCCTGAAGTCTACGATCTTGCCCGTGCCGCGGCCGACCGCCCGCAACGTCTGCGCGTCCGGCCCGACGATGCGATCGCGAATCAGATAGTACGGGTAGTCGACGTTCTCCTTGATGTAGTTCCACACGCCGCCTTTGACCTTCGTGCGCCCGGTGTCGAACAGCCCGTCCCACGGGTTGCGTCTCCCGAGCACGGCATCACGGGCCATCATTCCCGCGAGCGTGCCGAACGTCATGCCGTTGCCCGCGTATCCCGTAGCGGCGAACTGCCGCGACGAGGTTTCGCCCATGTACGGCAGGCCGTCGGGCGTCCCGATGACCTGAGCGGACCAGCGGTGCGTAACCTCGATCTGAGGGACGACTTGTTTGAGCGTGGTCTCGAGGGAGCGATAGCGCGCTTCGGTGTCGTTCGCCTGGCCGGTCTTGTGATCCTTGCCGCCGAAGATGACGTAGTCGAAGCCGCGACGCGGGTCCAGGCGCAGGTAGTTGTACGGATCGGCGGTATCCCAGAAGAGCGCGTCGGGGATCGTTCCGCTCGGCACCCGCCCGCCGAGAACGTACGTCGAGTAAAGGTACAGCTTGGTCTGGAAGAGCGTCGCGAGGGCGATATTCGTTTTGCCCATCAACGGCGTGTGCGTGGCAATCACGAGGTAGCCGCACGTAATCGTGTGGCCGTTCGCCTTCACCGACAGCGGATTGTCGCAGACCTCTTCGGATTCGGTATGCTCGAAGACGTGCGACCCGTCGCCTTCGACCAGCGCTGCCAGCGCCGACAGATATTTGCGCGGATGGAACCGTGCCTGCCCCTCGAACTCGACTCCCGGCCGGTTGAAGAACGGCACAGCGTCGAGGTACCGCGCGTCGAACCCCAGCTCCGTCGCGACCGCGGCTTCGCGCTGCAGCCGCGGCGCTTCGTGTTCGGCGTTCGCCGTCAGAGCGGCGAATTTATAGCCACGCACCCAGTCGAAATTGCAGTCAATCGCTTCTCGCGAGGCTATCGCCTCGATCTCGAGGATTGCCGCCAGTCCCCCATCCCACGCCGCGCGCGCGTGGTCGATGCCGAAGTCCTTCACGAGCGTCGTGAGGTCCGCATCGGTCACGCAAGTGAGATGGGCGGTCGTGTTCATCGAATCGACGCCGCCGGCGCGCTGCCGATCGATCACGGCGACCGACTGCCCTGCCCGCTTCAACAGGTACGCCGCGGTCAGCCCGGTAATCCCCGCACCGATGATCGCGACATCCACCTTCAGATCGCGCTCGAGCGCTCCGAAGCGCGGCATAGTCGCGGAGTCGAGCCAATACGAATTACGATCCAGCTCAGCCATCTGTCTCAGTCCCCTGCGAACCAACAAGCAATCCTTGAGCCTTGAGCCTTGCCCTGAGCCGGAGCCTTGAGCCCTGAGCCGTGAGTCCAATTCCCAAGCTCCGCATCGGCACGAGCTACTGGCTGGATCAATACAAGGGGCGCCCCCCGCGATTCCCGGCGATGCACGGGCGTCACGAAGCCGAGGTCGTCGTCATCGGCGGCGGCATCACCGGCTGCCTCACGGCGCATCTCCTCACGCGCGCCGGGATCCGCGTGATCCTGGTCGAGGCACAGCGCATCGGGCGCGGCAGCACCGCGGCGAGCACCGCGCTCATCATGCAGGAGCCGGACGTCGATTTCCGCGACCTCTCGAAGCGTTATGGCGAGGCGCGAAGCCGACGCGTCTGGCTGCAGAGCCGCCGATCGCTTCGGGGGTTCGTCACGCTGCTGCGGCAGAATCGAATCGACGCCTCCCTCGAGGTGATCCCTTCGGTGTACTGGACCTCCGACGCCAGCACTGCGGTGGACCTGAAGCGCGAGCTATCGCGCCGCCGCCATGCCGGCATCCAAGGGACGTGGCTGTCGGCTGCCGCGCTGCTGCGCACCACGGGCATCCGCGGCGCGGCGGGGATTCTGACGCCGGGCAACGCGCAGGTGAACCCCTACAAAGCGTGTCTGGGCGTGGCCTCGCGTGCGCGCAGCGCCGGGGCCCGTCTGTTCGAGCACTCACCCGTGAAGAGAATCAGCGGCGGAAGAACGGGCGTCCGGATTTCGCTCGAGGACGGAGAAGTGCACGCCAGCTGGGCGATCGTGGCCACCGGTTACGCCACGGCGGAGTTCAGACCGCTCGCGGGACGGTTCCGCATGACGAACACCTACGTCATTGCGACGACGCCGATTTCGGCGCCGACGAAACGACGCATGGGACTCGGACCGGTGATGCTGTGGGACACCAGCGACCCGTACCACTACGCGCGCTGGACGCCCGACCGGCGGCTGCTCTTAGGTGGCGAGGACGAGCCGCGGACACGCGTGCGCAATCGCCGCGAGTGGTTGAAGAACCACGCCAGCAGCCTCAGCTCGCACCTCGTATCGCTCTTTCCCGCACTCGACGGTATAAAGCCGCAATACGCCTGGGAAGGGTTATTCGCGACGACTCCCGACGGTCTGCCGTACGTCGGCACGCATCGCCGCTACCCGCGACAGCTCTTTGCGCTCGGCTACGGCGGAAACGGCATGACGTTCGGCTACATGGCGGCGGATATTCTCCGGCGATACGTCACCGGGAAGGAGACCGAGGAGGATCGGTTCTACGGGTTCGGGAGGAACCGGAGGTGAGCGGAGTCAACGGAGAAAGGCGCTATCGCGATGCTCTTCTCCTAAAACAAAATACTCCGTTACCTCCGTTGCTCCGTGGTTAGCGACAGCGTTTTTTTTTCCGTGCTCTCCGTCTCCTCCGATATCTCCTTATTGCGGGGGCGGCGCCGGCTTCGCGAACACCGAATCCTGCACCGGCGCGTTGATCTTCACGTCGGTGAACTTTTCGGTGGTGACTGCCATGTTCGTCGCGTGGCGCACGGTGAAGGGCACCTTGACGCCGCTGACATCGCGGTAGTCGCTGTAATCGACCTGCTCGCCAAGCGCCATGATTCCGAAGCCGCCGGTCGAACCGCTGACGATCGTCCGCCGGACCAGCAGGCCCGAATCGCGATCGAACGCGAGCTCCTCGGTGACGTTCGGATACGGATTGCCGGTGAGCACGACGACCGGCTTGGCGTCGATCGTTTCGTACGCCGGCTTCACCGCCAGGTTCTGATAGCGCTCCTTCAGCCGGAGCGGCAGCGCGAAATCGGCGAGACGCGTGGCCTGCTGCGCCTGGAACCCGTTCAGATCGCGCGGGTTCGCGCCGCCGCCGAATCCGCCGCCACCGACCTGCCACGCAGCGGTGCCGTTCGTGGCGCGGATCGTCGGGTTCGGCTGCGTCGAGAGCTCGGAGCGATACTCGCCGGTGTTCTTCTCGGTCACCGTGACATTGGCGGTCGTGAGGTCGCGGTTGGTCACCGTGCCGGACATCACGCGCGTTTTCGCATTCTGCAGCGCCTGCTGGCCGCCGAGCGACTGGACGTACTTCGCGACGACCTGATCGACGGTCTCGGTCACCGGCGGTGGCGCCGGGGGCCCGCCCTGGCCGCCGCGCCCTTGCCCACCCGGACCGCCCGCGCCGGGAGCAGCCCCCGGCGCTCCCGCAGGAGGAGCAGCCGCTCCAGGCGCAGCCGCTCCAGGCGCAGCCGCACCCGCGCCCGTCGCACCGCCGCCAGGTCCGCCTCCGGGACCCCCGGGGCCGCCGCCGCGGCGCCCGCGCGCCGCCGCC
>Ga0070670_100005812_pt1 | contig 10430 bp, 15 predicted proteins | sample KBSS63metaG_FD_64665 | JGI IMG/M metagenome (GOLD analysis project Ga0070670, IMG submission 64665) | Switchgrass rhizosphere microbial communities from Kellogg Biological Station, Michigan, USA - KBS S6-3 metaG | ecosystem: Host-associated > Plants > Roots > Rhizosphere > Soil ... | reverse complement strand
AGACTACAGCAAGACCCGCGTGACGCGCGCGGGTGGTCGGTCGGTGGAAAACCCTTTCGTTCAGCTGCTTTGCGCCGAAACGGCGGCGGCCATTGACGAGATGAAGAGCATCTTGCATCGCAACTTTGGCAATCTGCACGCTTATGCATGCCGGGGTGAGACCCCTCCGCTCGAGGAACGCTTGCGATACAAGTTTCAATCGACCGCCGTCACTGAGCGGTGCACTTTGTTGGCCGCGCGCATCTTCAAGGCGACCGGGGCCGCCGGTCTTTCCGAGGATCTGCCGTTTGGCGGAATCCTTGCCGATCTGACGGCTGGGCGTCAGCACATTTCGAACCAATACGAATACGTCGGCAGCAGTTGGGGCGGTGTTATGTTCGGCCTCGAGAACAAGGACCTGATGATCTAGCGGGGATCGCCAGCGGGCGTTGCACGCAAGGTGCGTGCTCGTGGTTGGTTCAAGGCGGACTCGACGGCGGCGATGGCTTTGAACAAGTCATCGGCATCGTTTTTCAGCTGTATGAATGTCTTTGCAATTTGCCTGGGATCACTGCCCGAGCCTGCGTGATAGAGGACATGCGCGTGGCCGATGATGGACGGGCAGCATTGGTCGGCGGCGACCAGGAGCGAGAGGATCGAATCGGGCAGAGGCTTGTGCGGGCGGTGCTCAGACATGGTCCTCATCTGCTCGTCCAGCGCGCAGCGGCGCGCCATGAGACCGGTAATGGTCATTAGAAAGTCGGCCGCCAGTGGCGGGTCGGCCGGAATGGCGACCGGTTCGGATTCGCCCCCGGTAGCGACGAATCGGGCGTAGCGGTGCTGCCATCCCTCGATCTGCCGATCGAGAAAGGCGCGCCGTGCCGCGTGATCCGCGAGCGTAGTCAGGTGGCCATCGAGCCGCGCGAGGAAACGCCTTGCCCGGTCGGTGGGCTGCCCGGCGCTGCCATCGGCAATGCGCGCGTCGCGATCAATCGCATGGTGATGGCGGCGCCGGACCTCCCGTTCGAACCCTCCCGGCTGCTTCATGTCGCCGTCGACCTCTGGAACGCCCCAAAATGCTTGCCAGAGGATAGCTACACTAAGTAGCCGAAGATGTCAACTACATTTTGTGACAACAAAAACAAGCACGAATCAAGTCCGGCTACGACGCCCAATGCTGTTGACTCGCGCTGCCCATTCGATTGCCACGTCGGCAATGGGCTTCTCGGTCGAGGAAATAAGGTTAAACAGCCCCTCGGTCTTGCTGCGCTGGATTTGCTTGATCAGGATGCGGCCATCTTCGAGACCCACGATGCAGAGTTCGCCGATCAGGTCCGGCGTCACCGGGCGACGAACATCATCATAGAAGACGAGCCAGCGGTTGAAGAACGCACCCAGGCTATCGCCCCGGATTTCGACCGCGACCGTGTCTTCGGTCAAGCCGGGAGGCGGATCGACTTCGTCGAGATCTCCTTGGGCCACCGCATAAAGATGCGCCTCGGCGCCAGCGCCGACATAGCCGACGACCCGCACTTTACGCGCCGGCGGCTGCTCCGGCTCGTCGGATGGAAATGGCTTGCGGCCGGTCAATAGCCACTCCGGCGTGACGCCGAAAAAGCGCCCATAGCGCAGGGCTTCGTTCGGGCCGTAGTCACGGCCGCCGGGGGCTTCGGCGCGTTCGTGAGCACCGTAGGTCGAAACCGCAATCCCCATTGCCTTGCCGGCGGCCCGCGCCGATTTGAAGCGCTTTTCGCGCGCGATCCGCAACCGCTCTCCGCGTGTCGTCATCATATGATCACTGTAGCCGCCTCCCAACTACATTTGGTGGTTGACAATTGAATGCGAAATGTGGTTATATATGTTCGCTCCCAGATCGTAGTCGAAGGAAAACCGCATGGACGGGCTGACGGAATGCCGAGGGACATTGCGTCGACGTGCGGCAGCATCCTCCTGGACGGATGAGCGCATCGCCCATGTGGCGGAGCGGTGGTCGCAGGGTATCACGGCGCGACAGATCGCCCAGGAACTGGGCGGCGGCCTCAGTCACAGCGCGGTGATGGGAAAAATCCATCGGCTCGGGATTGCTGGGCTCTCCCCCAATGCCTGGGCGCACCGCAAGCGGCGTGGAGGAGACGAACGTCGCATCCCGCAGTGGATGGTTACACTTCTCATCAGCGGCATCCCCCTGCGCCAACAACGGCTGCCTCCGGTCTGGGTGATCAAAGCCAAGCCGTATGTCGACGACCCCGGTCTCGACGCGGACATTCCGCTCGCGCAACGTCGCTCGCTGCTCGAATTGGCCAGCGATAACTGCCGTTGGCCGGTCGGCGATCCCAGCACCGGCGACTTCTTCTTCTGCGGGGCGCAACCGCTGCAAGGTACGCCCTATTGCGCGGCACATGAGGCGCGCGCACGCCGGTCGGGAGTGGAAATTGCGGGACATGGCAAACCGGCTCGGCGCCGTGCCGGGGATCACAGCCGCGGTGCGCGCGCCGCCTCCGGCGGCGAAGTCGCCAATAAATGTCAACGGGTCCAGGTGGGAAGATGACCAAGCATAACAGACGATTCGAGCCGCGCGTCCCTAAATCCGCAAGAGCACGACCGGAACCGCTTGCGGTGGAGCACCGCGCGCTGCCAACGCAGGAGCGCATGCGTCGGGCTGGCCGTGATTTCGAGCGCGGTGATACCGGTCAGATCACCATGCGGGATAGTCCGCTGGAACGCGCATACGCGCGCAAACTCATCAATCACCAGCAATATTCGATGGGCCAGAAGTACCATCATCATTGGTATCATGCCGGCCTCGTGGATCAGCTTGCATCGGCTGACCTCAACCGGATCTTCGCGCCTGGCCTGGGCAACTATTCCGGGATGGCGAAGACGGAAGCGCAGGTCTTTCACCGACAACGTTATCGGGAAGCGACGCAGGCCGTCGGTAAGATCGGATCACATGTCCTGGAATGGGCGGTGTGCCGCGAAATTCCACTGGATCAGGTCGGCTACACGCTGGGCTGGGGCACCCGTCCACAGGCATATGCCGCCGCGGTGGAGCGGATGAAAACCGCCTTGGATGCGTTGTGCGAACTGTGGGGGCTTGCGCGCTGAACGCAAGGGCCACGTGTCCTTTGCCGCTTGCGGCGTCGACCTTATCTTGAAGTTTCGATGCGACCGGTCGGGCCTGCCACTGCCGACGCCTCGTCTATCACGCGTCGGCACGCACGAACGGGAAGTTGATGGAAAACCTGCTTCTCCTGCTTCCCGATCGGCCGCAATCCGTCGTCGTGCGCTATCTCCTCACGACGCTGATCGTGGGGATTTGTTTTCTCCTCCAGGTCGGCGTGGAGATGCAGTCGGGATTCTTCGGGTTCTTCCTGCTGCTCCCGGGAATATTCATCGCATCGCTGATCTTCGACCGGGGCTCCGGGTTCTACGCCACCGTGCTAAGCACCGCGCTCTCGGTCCTCGTCCTCATGCGGCCCGGTGGCGGTTTCGGCCTGCTATCCCAGCATCTCGTGCCGCTGGTTCTGTTCCTGCTCATCGGGCTCGGCCTTGCGACGGTGAGCGAGGGGCTGCGCAAGGCACTCGAAAGAGCGGTTCGTGCCGAACGCGTCAAGGATCTGGCGCTGTATGAGCTTAACCATCGCATTCGCAACGATCTCGCCATGATGGCATCGGTGTTGGAGCTGCAGACGCGCGCACAGACCGACCCTGGCGCCAAGGCGGCATTTCGTTCCGCGGTCGGACGAATCCACGTCATCGCCAATGCACATGACCACCTGTTGCCGCGCGACGATCAGTCGTCGATCGACATGAAGGAGTATCTCACCGATTGCTGCCGGCATCTGGCCGACACGCTGCGCGACGTGCGGCCGATTGCGGTCAATGTGGAGGCGGATCCCATCTACCTGCCGAGCGACAAGGCCGTACCCGTCGGCCTGATGGTGAACGAGCTCGCGACCAATGCCTTCAAATACGCATTTCCCGACGACCGGGCGGGCACGATCACGGTACGCTTCCGAAACAGGAGCGATCGGGAGTTGGAGTTGGTCGTCGAGGACAACGGCAAAGGCTGTCCGCAAGGTGCGAAGGAGGGCTTGGGCTCCCGTATCGTGCGGCTGCTCGCCCAGCAGTTGAAGGGCGACGTGACAACCGAGTCCGCGGGGCCGGGATGCCGGAAAATTATCGCCTTTCCGGCGGGCGAACGCTGATGCGACGGGACGCTGCTTCCATCCGCGGGCTCCGTGAAATCGTAGCCGGAGGCGGGCGCGCTGCAGCGTCGAAGGAAAGCGATCGGACGTCAGCGGTCGCGGCGTCGATCCGCCGTCTGTCGGTTGGACGATGCTTTTTCGTTGAGGATGGCCTTGAACTCTTCCTCCAAGGCCGCCAGCGTTTCCAACCACGCGGCTGCATTGAGCAGGCGAGGGGTCCCGACGCGGCTGGTGGTCTCGTCTTGCGGGTCTTTCAGCACCGCAGAGCTCTTTCCATCCATGGCATTACTCCACTCTAATCGCATCTCCAGGAACGAATTCCCGCGAAGGATTCTTTGGCCGTCCTTCATGCGCCGGTAGGGTTAAAGCCCGGTTAATGGCGCTACAACGCCTCCGGACGTGCCGGCGCGCCCGGTCTGGATCAATGTCAAAAAGGGAGTCCGGTCAGGGACCGCGCAGACCCTCTGGATGCATGGAAGCGCCTGCGGCGCGCGCCGCGACCAGACGAGTTGGCGGTATCTCGACCTTCCCCAAGGGATGGGATTGCCGCCGGCAGCAGGCACGCCGGCGGAGGCGGTCGCGGAGTATGTGTAGTTGGAACGCGGCCTATTGGGTTGCCGGCCGCCGGCCCACCTGGCCAGCCGGTCGGCACCATAGCTTGCGATCTCAAATGCGGATCGTGCAACCTTCTCGAGCTGAGCGTCCTCGGTGTTACTGGTCCGGCTGCGCCGGAGCAGCCGCGCGATCCGCCGACATCCCAGCTTGATGGCCGGCTGGGCGAGGTGGCGCGACGTCTGCCGCCAGCGACTCCGCGATTTGATAGTTGTTGGCTACCCGCACCCAGGAATCCCGCAGCCGATTGAAGAATGTTCGCGTCTCTTCGTCGCGCGCCGTTTGAGCTTGATCGGCGCACATCGCAGCCCGGTTAAAGGCTTCCTCGGCTGTGGTCATGGCAACACCTCTGCGCACTTCTTCCAGCAATACAAATACCGTCCGTGGAATTGGTTCCGCAGGAGCAACACAAGTCAGTGGCGGTCGAGATCTCCGTTCGGAGAGCGCGGGCGCCCGACGGTCACTTGCGCAGGGTCTGCCGCTTCGTGCGCAATCTCTTCGGCCTTGGCCTGAAATTCTGCGGCAAGGGTCCGCAGGCGCCTGGCAACGCCGAGGTCGATCGTAGCCCGCGAGAGACCGAGCAGGGCTTCGGCCTGTCGTCGGAAATACATTGCTCGTTCCATTTTAATCCTCCCCCTTGGCGGGGACGGTTCCAGTCAAGTGCGATCAACGGCACAACTGCGGCTTCGTTCCAGCTTCGGGTGGCCGGCGCCCCTGTTGCGGACGTGTCGCACTACGCCTCGAGACGATGGCACTTTCGGTGGCGTCCGGCTGTGAGGCGCATCACATCCGGCCGCGCTCATGCGTCGAAAGGGCCTTCGGGATCGGGGAAATCCGGCGGCCGATCATGCCGCGGCGACGAGCCCGGCGCGCGCCGTCCGGGCCTGGTCCCTCAGCGCAATACATCGCCGAGGCGTTCGACCCCGGAACTACTGGCTGCGTTTTCGGTTGAATTGGGAACGAGGCAACAGAGGATTAGACATGAAAACCTTTCTGCTAACGGTGACGACGGCAGCCGCCGTGCTGACGTCTGCGCCCTTGCTGACCGGGACTGCGACGGCAGCTTCCCGCCAATTGGCGCAGGTCGACGTTCAAATCGCGCCACCGGCGGTCCGGATCGAGGAAGACCGCCGTCCGGGAGTGGTGATCGAGGAACGGCGCCGGGTTGCTCCAGGGGTGGTGATCGAGGGCACGGACGGCCGGCGGCGTGATTGCGTGACCCGCTCGGAGAGCGAGACCCGCAATGGCGTAACGGTTACGGAGCGGGAGCGGGATTGCCGTTAAGGCAGCCGCGCACCCGCGAGGCGTGAAATGGCCCCCGTTTCAGGGGGCCATTTCCTTTCGCGAAGGAAGGTGCCGCCGGAAACGAGCGGATCGCCCGCTACGTTTCCTTCTCGAATCCCTCTTGCGGGATGAACTGCGACATCTTCCTGGTGGGTCTTGGCCGCCGCCGGTCGTTCCGTCCGCCCAACGTGCCGGCGCGCGGGCTGCAGCGCCGCCAGCAGCTTCGGCGCCTTCATAAGTCGGTGAGTCGATCGCTCCCGGACCTGCGCCCATTGCCCCTGCAATTCCGCGCATTGACCCCTAGCCCATGCCGGCTTTCCGGGCGCGCTCCGTCAGCTAAACTGGCGTCCAGCGACCTTACGCGGGAGAGATGCACCATGGACGCACGAAGCGATGACGTCATTCGAATAGGCAGCTTGGAGCTTCGCTTCCTTGTGGATGAGATCCGGGCCGCGGGAAGCGTCGTCGTGTTTGAGTTCGTCGTGCCGCCGAACGCGCGGGTGCCGGCACCTCATTATCACCGCGAGGTCGATGAGGTGGTTTACGTCCTTGATGGCACCGTCACGACCACTCTCGATGGTCGCAAGCACGAGCTTCGCCGTGGGGAAAGCCTATTCGTGCCGCGCGGAAGCGTGCACAACCATGAAAATTTCCACCCGGAGACGGCGCGGGCTCTGATCACGTTGACGCCGGGATCCATTGGACGGCGCTATTTCGAGGAGGTGGCGCGAGAGGTGAACGTGCCGGGAAAACCTGACTTGGCCAAGATAAAGGAGATCATGCTGCGGCATGGTCTCGTGCCTGCCTGAGGGCGATGGGTTCTTGCCGGCTTGCGCGTCCGCTGGCCCGTGTCGATCGGGAGCGACTGTCCACGACCGATACCGCAGGCCGGCGATGGCTTGGATCGAGAACTGTTTTGCCGGGTTTCGTTATCGACCGGTAGGCGGCGCCACCGGTTCGTCACGGAATCCTGCCCGGTCGAGCGCGCGGCGGACGCTGCCTGACGCCTTGGCCTGCTCCAGAAATGCGCTGACATAGGCCAGCGCGTTCGGCCGGTTCTTCGGTACGGCAATGGCAATGCCGGTTTGCTGGAAGCCTCCGTCGACGATGCGGGAGCCCGGCAGCTCCGCCACGAACGGTGGGAGCGAATCGCGCGACAGTGCGAAGGCGTCGGCCTTGCCCGTTCGCAGCATCGCCACGGCTTCTTCCACCGAGGTCGCCGCGGTGATCCCGGTATTCTTCAGTGTGCGGCCGGCGGCGCGGATCGTGGTCGTGTTGGCAATGCCGACCACGCGGACATTGGGGCGATCGACTTCGGCGAGGGTTTTGATGCCGGACGCGCGGGTGACCATGTAGGTGCTCTCGATCAGGCAATAGTTCGGCCCGAAGTCGACCCGCTTCCTGCGCTCGTCATCGACGGGCATGAAGGAAACATCGATGGCGCCGGATTCGACGGCATCGGCAGCCAGGCCCGAATTGGGCACGACCATGAACTCCGGCGCAACGCCGAGCTGCTGCGCGAGTTCGTTGACGAGATCGACGGTGACGCCACGGGGGCGTCCGTCCGCGTCCTTTACGGCAAAGAACGCCGAAAGCGCCGGCGCGTAGACGATGCCGGCGCGGAGCTTGCCGGTGGGAACGAGTTCTTTCATGGCGGCGGTCTCGTCGTTGGCCCTGGCGATATTGGTCCCGCCGGCGAACAGCATCGCTGCCAGCAGCAGCGTGACCGGTTGGAAGCGCTTCACAGGGCGCTCCTCCTCATCGGCGCACCGGTCGGATCGCCGCAGCGGCTCCACCGCTGCGTCCCGGCAGAGGTGGCGTTCGCTTGTCTCAGGCGCGCGCGCATGCTGCCGTCACGCTGCATGCCGCTTGTACGACACCGGCATCCGCTTTGCATCAGGCGGTGAATGCTCTCATCCTTGCAGGGATGGTCGGCTCGCTGATCGCGGGCGTTCGTGTCGCAGTCGAACCAGTGGACGACGATCGTGGCGTCGATCGCTTGCCTTTCGTTCGCCGGTCACCGCCCGCGCGCAGAAAACTGCAGGGCCGCCCTGGGCGGCCCTGCAGCGAGATGCTTCGCCCTGTTATTGTTCTGCTTTGGAAAGTGACGTCTTCTCACTGCTGAAGCGACAGGGAGAAAACCACAAGAGCGTGTCTTCGTTCCCGCTGCCGCCGAAAGAATGTACTGACGGACCTGCACCGCAAATCGACTGACGGGTTTTTGCCCGGGAGTGCACTTTTGCCGGCGCGATCTCGATAAGAGCGCCGCTGCAGCGATACTTGATGCGATACCGCAATCCATCATCCGCAATCGTGCAAGCGTGAGATGGGAATCGCAAGGCTCGAGCGTGCGCGCCCTTGCCGCAAGAATGATTTGAGGAACAAGCCGGACGTTCGAACGTTCGCAAGCGGGCCGTTGTTCGCGCGCGCGACAGGGAAAACACGCGGACCGTTTTTTCTGAAGGCTGAGAGGTGAAGACGATGATCAATCGGGTGCGCAGCCGCATGGCGCTGCGGCGGCATGAAAAACAACGGCAACGATTCAGCTCGTACGACACCACGCGCGTGCCGGTCGTCGGATTTCTACTGAGTGTCGGGACGCTGTTGTTCTTCGGCCTGATCGGCCTGAGCGCCTGGTTCGAGCCCGCACTTCCCGATGCCGCGGCGAAATTGCGGCTGGCGCCGACGGCCGCCTCGTTCCTGGCGCAGTCGCCGCGCGTCGGCGGCCGATGACGGATGTGGCCCGTATTGCGTGGCGGTCTCCGGCGTCGGCGTGAGCGAGGTGGTCGCCGCTGGGCAGCCGTCCCGTCGCGCCGGCGTCATCGATGCTTCAGCGCGGTGCCTCGGAGGAGGCGCGATTGGCGCCGGTGGGCGTTTTTGTTGGGGATTAGGCTCGGCGCAATTGCGTCCTCGCCGCAAACGTGATTCGGTCATGGCGTTGAGTCGCAGGAGATGCGACGGCCTGAGCGAGCCGCGTCAAACGGATACGACCTTGGCAGAGATGCGCCGTTTGGGATTGTGAGACTGCCAGCTCACTTGTCATGGCTCGGGAACGGAAGAGGCGCCCGCAAGCGGCGCCTCTTTTGTTGTCCGCCGCGTCCAGTCCGACCGGCGAGCCCCCGCTACGACGCCTCCGCGAGCGCGGGCGCGTCCGACTTGGAGGGGGGAAAGGCGCTCTCGCCGTAGGTCCAGATCGTATCGAACTGGTTCTTTGCCTTCTGCAGCAGAACGACGGAGGGCTTGCCGTTCTTTCCGCACTCGTTGGCGAGTTCGATGGCGGCGTGCAAGGCCTCCCGCTGGGCCGCGAAGGATCGCTCCTGATCGGCCGATTTCACCGCCCACTTCCCCTTGCGCTTGAGCACGATGAACTGGATGAGCGCCACCTAGTGGAGCCCGCCGAAAAGCCAGATCAGCAGGATGATGGGAATCGGAATTCCGATCAGCCAGAGTAAAAGACCTCTACCCATTTTGTTCTCCTCTTGGTTGGCCCACATAAACGTCCGCAGGGAACTAAGGTTCCACCGCGGCGAGGCGAGCGTTCCGCCTCGGGCGGCGAGATCGCACCGGCCGATGCGCGTGCCGGACCTGGTCGCGGACGATCGCGCGGCCGCTGACGCCGCACGGCTGCCGCTAGCGGCGTGCGCATTGCACTTATGTTAGCAACAGGAATCAGCGGAGCGGGCGCGCGCGCGATGCTGCGCGGACTGCGGTCTTGCGTGCGATGTTTCGGTTCGGCGCGCAGCGCGCGGGAGAGCCGTTTGCGGGCGATTGGTCTCAGAGCGGGCGCGTCGGCCGCTCCTTGGCGCCGGAAGGTCGGATTTCCGACACACTTGCGCAGGGGTGGAACCGGACACCGTCCATAATCTCGCCGCGGTTATTATTAATGACGTCGGCCTACCACGGGTAATCGGGGAGTGGTTGGATGAGTGGCAAATATTCTGCGGAGTGGTGGGAGAAAATCGCAGATCTGAACCGGGATAATAATCCCGTGCAGGATCGCGCCAGCGTCGTTGATTATCTCATTCAGACGACGGCCCGCGGCGCGCGCTCGCCGGCGAAGGACGTGAAGCGGTCCGGCAACGGCACGGCATCCTCGAAGAAGCAGGAACGCTCGCTGGCGGAGTGACCGGCGCGCTCGCGCGCGGCGGACCTGCCCGGGTCGAGCGCCTCGCGCCGAGACCAGCTCAGCGCCGTTTGACGCGTGCGCCGCCGGACCTGGTGTCCGACGTCGGGCCGCGCTCGCCATACTGCAAGAACCAGGGATTCTGCATGCAGGAGCCGCCGCCGCGTGCGGTCTCCATGCATTGTTCGAACGAGTTGAACGTGCAGCTCTGCGAGATCGTTGCG
>Ga0070670_100005808_pt1 | contig 10432 bp, 10 predicted proteins | sample KBSS63metaG_FD_64665 | JGI IMG/M metagenome (GOLD analysis project Ga0070670, IMG submission 64665) | Switchgrass rhizosphere microbial communities from Kellogg Biological Station, Michigan, USA - KBS S6-3 metaG | ecosystem: Host-associated > Plants > Roots > Rhizosphere > Soil ... | reverse complement strand
CGTCGAGGCCTGCACAAGACGACGCAGCTCGTCTCTCGTATACCCTCGCATGATCGAGACGACCCCGTCGTGACGGCTGACGGGGTGGAAGCCAAGCGGGAACGACGCGAGCCAGAGTCCAGCCGCGGCGAACCAGCTTCGGCGCAAGTCGCTGATGATGACGCGAATCCGAGCGACGCGATCGAGCTCCTTCAGCACGCGTGCCGCGCTCGTGTCGTCGAAGTGATGCAGCGTCTGCGAGCACATGACGACGTCCACCGAGCGATCGGCGAACGGCAACGCGGTGGCGTTGCCGCGCACCGCGTTGCCGGTTCGCGCCCGGCTCGCAACGGCGAGCGTTTCGGCCATGTCGATCGTGATGAGTGAGAGGTCGACACGCTGCTGGCGCGCCAGCTCGCGCGCTCTGGCCGCGATGTCCCCGACGCCACTGCCGACATCAAGCAGCGTCGCGTTCGAATCCAACTCCGGCAGGACGTCCCCGAGCTCGAGCAGGACCGCGCGCGTTCCCCCGAATAACGCATTCGCCAGGGCAACGTCGGCCAGCGAGCGACGAACCAGGCGTGGGTCGACACCAGGCGCATCGAGATATTCGAACCCCCGGCGCCGTGGCGGAGTGATGAGTGTGGTCACGAGGCGAAGACGCGACGAGTCAATGTCAACGCTCGAGCTGGGCGTAGCCGCCACGGTAGTAGAGCAGCGGCCGATCGGCGAACGGTGTCGCGGACTCGACTTCGCCGATCACAATCGTATGATCCCCCGCGCCGTGATGTGCCACGAGCCGGCACTCGAGATGCGCGAGCGCGTCGTCGAGCAGCGCCGCACCACGCTGGCCGCGCTCGTAGCCCACGCCATCGAATCGCTTGTGCTCATCGGGACCGGAGAATCGTCGCGAGAGCGCTTCCTGGTGCGCGGCGAGAATATTGACGGCAAAATGCGACGCGCGAAGCAGCATGTCGTGCATGGAAGCAACGCGGTCCACGCACACGAGCACGAGTGGCGGGACGAGGCTCACCGAGCAGAATGCGCTGACCGTCATGCCGTAGTCGTTCTCGTTGTCATCGCGCGCGGTGAGCACCGTGATTCCCGACGCGAACCGCCCGAGCACACTGCGAAAGGTATCGGGATCGATGGTCACGGCGCCTCGTGGTTCACGAGCGCCTGATCCTGACGCTTCGTTCCGCGGGTCCATGGCACCAGAAGGCGGAGAAGAAAGCTGGGGCGAAGCGCTTCGCGTGCGGGCACGAAGTCGCCCGTTACGCCGACGATCGTGTGAGCCATGTGCGGCCGGAGCGCGAGGGAACGTGCGGCGACATTCATGACGGCAGGGAAGGTAACCGCCACCCCAATGATCTGCTCGACAGCCCATTTGCCACGGAACTCGGCGATGCGGGCGATGTCGTACGCACGCAGAGGCGCGTCGCGATCCGCCGGTGTAGTTGCCGCGAGCGCGTCGATGATGCGGGGCGCGAGAAGCTCTGCGCCCCGCAACGCGGCGTAGATCCCCTCCCCCGTGAACGGGTCGTAGAAATCCGCCGCGTCCCCTACGAGCGCTGCGCCTGGCGCCCACGCGCGGCGCGCGGCAGACGCGAAGGGGCCGGTTGCGAGCACGGGCGTCACGCGGACCGCCTTGGCAAAGCGTGGTGCCACGTGACGTCTGCGCGCGATCCAGGCCTCGACGAAGGCTGCAGGGTCTCCCGACGCTTCGCGCGCACGCGTTCGGGGAATGACGACGGCAACGTTCGTCATACCGCCGCCGACGTCCGCGAGACCGAGGTAGCCATCCCGTTCCACGTGCATCTCGCCGCTGTCGCCCATCTCGATCCCGGCGAAATGGGTGACGAAAGCCATCCGTCGCTGCGCGAGTCTCGTCGCGGCGAGATCGAGGCGGCGCGCGACGACCGATCTCAACCCATCGGCACCGACGACAACCGACGCCGAAAGCATTTGCGTCTTTCCGCTTGCGTCGATCGCGTCGACGCCAGTCACCCGGCCGCTCGGGTCCCGCCGGAGGGCGGTTACTCGAACTCCCTCGCGAACGACCGCTCCGGCGGCGCGCGCCCGATCGAGCAGCAGGTTATCGAGGATCGTGCGCCGCAGCGCGAGGCCGCGATCCCGATACCCTCGAAAGCCGTCGACATCCGCGAACCGCCCATGAAACGTCGAGCCGTTCGGCGCGCGTACGCGCATTCCCGCGAGATGTGCGGCGCCGGACTGTTCGATCTGCTCGAGCACGCCCATCGCATCGAGGATCCGCGAGGCCTGGGGGCTCATGTACTCCGAGCATGGCTTGTCGCGGGGGAAATGCGATCGGTCGAGGATCGTGACGCGAACGCCCGCGCGGGCCAACTGAAACGCCGTAGCGGCGCCTGCCGGGCCGCCGCCAACAACGATCACCTGCGTCACGTGCCTATCCACCCGGAGACTCCACGCATCCGCGACGTCACATCAATCGGGATCTACCGAGCAATGCGCCCGTACGCTTGGGACGCCAAGTACAGTGTGTCGCCGGTTATCCGATAGGAGAACTCGAAGGTTCCGGCGCTGGGCGGGAGGTAGGTAATGCGCACGCTCTGTACGAGTGGCTCCCAGCGAGCGGCCACGGTTTGCGCGTCGGCAAGCCCGGCGGTGTAGTTCCGCGTAACCAAAACGCGGCTCGCGCTCCCATCGGCATTGAACCGCCATGTCGTCTCGCTGGAGCTCGCAGAACCGTCCTCGGCCAGGAAGTAAAGGATGCGACGCCACGTACCGACGAGCTCGGAGGATGCGGTCGTTCCGGTCGCGCCCGTCCCGGCTGTGCCAAGCGTTCCATCACCTGGCGCGCTCAGACGACCGCCATCACAAGCGGCGACGAGCAGCAGCAGGAGGCACAGTGAGCGACGGAGCACGTCGGGAATAAGGAACAGGGAATCGGAACGGCTGGACCGGGAACAGGGACCCGAAACCGGGAACCGGGAACCAGGAGAAACGTCGAGAATCAGTTAGCGAGTGAGCGCTGCGGCGACGCCCGCACCAACCACGGTACACACCACGTTCACGAAGTCGTTCCTCGCACCGGGCACGCCACCTACCACGCGAGTCGCCCCGCCACAGTAATGAGTGCGACGCTCCGTCGCCTCCGAGCAACCGTCACACCACCGACGCTCCTGAACAGTGCCTCCCATCAGGGAATCCGCCAGCGAGCCCAGAACGCCGCCAATGAAAACCGCAGCCGCAGTGCTGCCGAGTCCAACGAAGTAACCGAGGCCCGCGATGAAAGCCGCACCTGCGACCGACGCGAGCGTTCCTTGTACCGTGACGCCGCCGGACGTGCCAGCCGGAAGCGGCTTGAACGAGATGATGGACCGCGGCGAGCCACCTGCAACCGTGCCGACTTCGGTCGCCCACGTATCGGCGGTCGCAGCGGCGAGCGCCCCGAGCGCTCCGGCTGCCCACACCGAGGCTCCGGTTGCCGCAGCAAGAAGGGCTCCGGCCGCGAACACGCCGCCGTTGGCGAGCACCTGCACGGCGTCGCGCTCGTTGCCCTTCTCGACAATTCCGCCGATCCGAGCCTCACGGGTCGCGCGCTTGAAGTGCGAGAGTGCCGACGACGTCACGAAGAAGACGATGAGGACGGTTGCCCACGTCCAGCCCGCGATCGCCGCCGCGGTTCCGACCAGGAGCGCGGCGATCGCTCCACCCAACGACAGCACGCGCACCGTCCGTGCGACAAACGCAATCGCGCCCGCGAGAAGGAATCCCGCGAGCGCACGTTGCATCACGATGCCACCAGGGTGTAACGGACAGTCGGCGCAAGGCGCTTGTACGTCGTTTCGCGCGCCGTTAGCTTCGCTTGCACGTCTCTAGTGATCCATGTCACCGACGGTCGACTCGCTTCTTCCACTCAGTTTTCTCGAAGCCGTTCGCAACGTCGACACGCCTGACGACGACCCCGACACCGAACTCGTCGCCGAGTTGCGCAACAAGCGCCTCGGATTGAGCGACACCGTCTACGCCCAGATCCGTCGGTACTCCGACGCGGTGAAACGTAGTCAACGGACTGCTCGCGACGAAGCGGTGGCGCTGGCTCGTCTCATCGGGCGTCGTCCCGACGCCGAAGCGGTGTTTCGAGCTGCCGGTCGCTATCTCGCCAACGAGGCGTATCAGGGCATCCCGGCCATGACTCGTCGCGTCATGCTCACGCTGCCGTCCCTCGTGGCGCGACCCATAGCCCTGCGGCACGCGAGCCGCATCGTCACCCGCTATTTCAACGGCACCGTCTCGCGGGTCGGATCGTCGGTGCTGCTCGAAGTCCCGTCGTCCGTGACGATCGACTCGGCGCCACGCTCCATTGGGTGTGCGTATTACGAGGCGGGGCTCGCCGAGCTGCTACGACTTCTCATCAACGGCGGCGGCGCCGTCGATCACGTGCGATGCATAGCCCGCGGGGAAGGCACGTGCAGCTGGCGCGCCGAGTGGCGCCCCCTCAACTGACTCGATCCCTCCGATGCTGGACGAACGCTCGCTCTCGCGCGTACAGCGCGCCCTCGCTGACGCCGGCCTCGATGGTTGGCTGATCTACGACTTCCGCGGGCTCAACCCGGTCGCCAAGACGATGCTTGGGATCGAAGGCATGGCGACTCGGCGGATCTTCGGGTTCATTCCCGTGACCGGGTCGCCGACGGCGATCACGCACGCGATCGAGCAAGGGCCGTGGCGTCAGTGGCCCGCCGCGTGGAGCAAGGAAGTGTACAGCTCCTGGCGCTCGCTCGAGTCATACCTCGCGGCACTCGTCCGCGGAAAGCGCGTGGCGATGGAGTACTCCCCTGGCGACGCCGTACCGTATCTCGACCGCGTGCCGGCCGGCGTTCTCGAGATGGTTCGCGCGGCTGGTGCGGAGGTTGTGACCTCCGCGGAGCTCGTGACGCAGTTCTACGCGACGTGGACAGGCGATCAGCTCCAGTCGCATCGCCGAAGCGCCGAGAAGGTCGCCGAGATCGCGCGTCGCGCGCTCCAGCACGCGGGCACGGAAGCGCGCGCCGGGCGGCCTACCACGGAGCATGCGCTGCAACAGCACATCCTCGGTGAGTTCGACAAGGCGGGGCTCGAGACGATCGACCCGCCAGTCGTGGCCGTCGGGCCTAACGCGGCGAATCCGCACTACGAGCCACGGGCCGACAACCCCGTTCGCATCAAGGTCGGTGACCTCGTGTTGCTGGACCTCTGGGCGCGCGAGCCAGGCGGCATCTGGGCCGATCAGACGTGGATGGCATCGGTCGGTGAGCCGAGCGCGCGTGCAGTGCAGGTGTGGACGGCGGTTCGAGACGCACGCGATGCCGCCATCGCGCTGCTGAGCGATCGCGTGGCGGGTCGCACGACGGTCCGCGGCGGCGAGGCAGACGACGCCGCGCGCAACGTGATCACGACCGCAGGCTTCGGCGATCGCTTCACGCACCGCACCGGTCACTCGATCGACTCACGCGATCTTCACGGTTCCGGCCCGCACATCGACAATCTCGAGACGCGCGAGGAGCGATTGCTGGTTCCCGGAGTCGCGTTCTCGATCGAACCGGGCGTCTACATTCCGGGCGAGATTGGCGTTCGCTCGGAGGTGAACGCCTACGTCGGCGACGGCGAGCTCGTAGTGACGCCCGCCGAGTATCAGCGCGACATGATGGTGGTGTGACAGCAGTCATGAGCTATCAGCCGCCAGCCGTCAGTTAACCTGCCGAGTCCCCAGTCCCCAGTCCCTAGTCCCCAGCAGTCGCTGCGCCGAGAGCTCGGGCTCTTCTCGGCGGCGCTGCTCGTCGTGGGCGGGATCATCGGGAGCGGGATCTTCTTCACCCCGACGGAGACCGCACGGGCCCTGCCGACGGCGGGCCTCGTCTTTCTCGTGTGGGCGGTGGGCGGCGTGGTGGCGCTCGCGGGCGCGCTGACCTACGCGGAGCTCGGCGCCATGATGCCTGACGCCGGCGGAGCGTACGTATACATCCGCGAGGCATTCGGGAAGCTGCCGGCGTTTCTTTACGGGTGGATGGCGCTGCTCAGCATCGGCACCGGGGCCCTTGCCGCGGTGGCGTTAGGCTTCGCCGGCTACGCGGGGCGTTTCGTGGATCTGACGCCGTTGGGTGGCCCGATCGTCGTGGCGGCGGCGACGATCGCGGTGCTGACCGCGACGAACTACTTCGGCATCAAACCGGGCGCGCTCGTGCAGAACGTGCTTGCCGTTGCGAAGATCGCCGCGCTGGCGGCGTTGATTCTGGGTGGCTTCGCCCTCTGGGCGAAGATCGGCGCACCTCCACCTGTCGCGGACGCACCTGCGCCACGCGCGTCGCTCGCGAGCGGTCTCGCCGCCGCCTTCGTGGCCGTGCTGTTCACGATCGGCGGGTGGCAGCAGATGAACATGGTGGCGGGCGAGATCCGGGATCCGGCGCGGACGATCCCGCGCGCGCTCGCGCTTGGCATCGCGATCGTCATCGCCTGCTACCTCGGTGCCAACGCGGTGTATCTCCACGCGTTAGGCCGTGATGGGCTCGCGGCGAGCAGCGCCGTCGCCGCCGATACGGCAACTCGGCTCGTCGGATCGATGGGCGCAACGCTCATTTCGGTCGCAGCCATGCTGTCCATTCTCGGGTTCGTGAATGTGGTGATCCTGGCGACGCCTCGGATCTTCTTCGCCATGGCGAAGGATGGCGTGTTTCTGCAGGCGGCCGCCCGCATTCATCCGCGATTCGGATCGCCGCACGTGTCGGTGGTGATCATGGGTGTCTGGGCGATCGCGCTGCTGGTCATCACGCGCGGCCGGATTGGCGACCTGCTGAGTGGCGTCGTGTTCGCCGACTGGATCTTCTTCGCCCTTGGCGCGGCGAGCGTGTTCGTGCTCCGTCGCAACCGGCCGGACGCCCCGCGTCCCTACCGCGCGTGGGGATACCCGATTGTTCCGGGCTTCTTCGTAGTCGCGGCGATGTTCGGGGTCGTGAGTGCGTACGTCGCGTCGCTCGGGACGTCGTTGTTAGGCACCGCGATCCTGCTCATAGGAGTCGTGGTGTTCTACGTCGCCCAGCACCGCCACCGCGTTCCCCGGACCAGGCCGGGCGACGGTTGAACGTATTGCCGCTGAGCAGGCACGCGCGTCCGGTGGCGATCGGATTGGCGATCGTGGTGGTGGCCGTGGGATGTGACCGCGGGACGTCCCGCCGCGCGGGATCCGACTCGAGCCGGAGCACAGACGGCGAGGCCGTTGCGGCGACCGCCAGGTCTGCCTCACAAGCTCCCCCGTATGCGCCCCGGCCACTCGACGCGTTCGGCAAGGTCTCGGGTTTCGTCGAGCTCGAAGGACCGCCGCCGCCAGACACGGTCTTTCAACCGACGGTGGATCAGCCGGTTTGCGGCACCAGCTTTACTCGGCGGGGCATCGAGCGGGCGGGGAAGAGGACGATCGGCGTCATCGTGTGGATCGATGGGCCGCGCGCCGGTAAGCCGCTGCCGCCCGATCGGCGGTTCGACGTCATGAACCAGAATTGCCTGATGTTCCCCGAAGTGCAGGCGGCGATTGCCGGTGGCACGCTGAATGTTGGCAGCCTCGATGCGGCGGAGCATCGGACGCGCATAACGCGAAGTCGCACCGCGGAGGTGCTGGCGACGATCCGCGAGACGGACGAAGGCCAGGTGGTGCCGAACGAGCAGGTGCTGGTAAAGCCCGGCGTGCTGCGCCTGAGTTGTGACGTCCACTCCTGGACGCACGCCTGGATCGTAACGTTCGACCAGCCGTATTTCACGACGACCGGCGGCGACGGCTCGTTCTCGATCGACTCGATTCCGCCGGGCCGCTATCGGCTGCGGCTATGGCATCCGAGGCTCGAAGACGTCGAGGAGACCGTGACGATCGAGGCAGGCAAGACGGCGACCGTTACGTTGCGGGCGAAGAGCGCTCGATGAGTGCGGCGTAAGGCGCAACAGAACAGGTAATTGGTTACTGGAACTGGTTACCGGTAATCAGAACCCCCGGGATGCTCATCTCGCTAAGAGCGGCATCCGGAGGGTTCAAATAACCAATAACCAGTTCCAGTAACCAATTACCTGTGTTCTTCAGACTCTCCGGTCGATGACCATCGCGACGAACAACAGCGCCAGATAGAGCAGGGAGAACTTGTAGACCTTCCACGCCGCCTTGTTCCAGTGCGGCAGCGAACGCACCCGCAGGATCCCCGCGAGAAGGATTGCGCCTAACGCGAACGCGCTGGCGAAATAGAACCACCCGAACGCGCCGAACGCCACCGGCAGCAGCGTGAGCGGAACGAGAATCAGCGTGTACCAGAGCATCTGATCCTTCGTCTCGCGCTCGCCCCACACGAGCGGGGCCATCGGAACGCCCGCATTCCCGTAGTCGCGCTGCTTGAGGAGCGCCAGCGCCCAGAAGTGGGGCGGCGTCCAGTAGAAAATGATCAGGAACAGGTACAGCGCAGAGAGGTCGACGTGATTCGTGACCGCTGCCCAGCCCACGAGCGGCGGAAATGCCCCGGCCGCCCCGCCGATCACAATGTTGTGCGGCGTGGACCGCTTGAGCCACCGCGTGTAGATGAACACGTAGAAGTAGAAGCCCGCCAGCGCGAGCGCGGCCGTCAGCACGTTCACGAACCGCGCGAGCATCCACGTGGCCGCGCACGACAGCGCGACGCCGAACGCCAGCACCGCCGGCGGCGTCATGCGACCACTCGGAATGGGACGAAGACGCGTCCGCGCCATCCGGTCGTCGATGTCGCGGTCGAGATACATGTTCACCGCGTTCGCGCCGCCAGCCATGAGATAGCCGCCAACGGCCACGAGGAGCACCAGGCCGACCGACGGCGTCCCGGCGACGAACATCGGCGCGATCGTCGTCACGAGCAGCAGCGAGATGATGCGCGGCTTCGTGAGCGCGACGAGGTCCCGCGTTAGGCTCGCCGGACGCGTCTGCTCGATCGTGGTGTGCGTCACGTCGCGACCTCCGCCGCCCGCAGCGTCGGACGCGGGGACGGGACACGCGCCGCTACGCCAACGCCAAGTGCCCCGCGACGGCTCAACATCGCCAGCATGACCACCGCCACCCACACGAGCGTGCCCACCGCCTGGTGCAGCGACCGGATCAGCGCCGGCAGCTGCATCTCCACTAGCGCTGCTGCCACCACGAGCTGGACGAACACCAGGCCGAACGCGGCGAGCGCTGCCCGAATGATCAACGGTGCCTCACGACGGCGAACCACGCCAATCGCGACGCCCATCAGATGGAAGAACAGAAGAAACGCGAGGATGCGGTGGGTCAGCTGGATGTGTTGGGTGCCGCTTGGCACGAGCGAGCCGCGGCAGAGCGGGAAGCCAACACACGACGCGTTCGCCCCGGGCACGTGGGCGGTGAACGCGCCCATCACGAGGACCAGGAAGGTCAGCGCCAGGGCCGCCCGCGCGCCGCGCCACGTTCTCGCCGACGCCGTTCCGATCTCGGCGCTCGCCGCGCCAAGGCCGCCCGCTCGCATGACCGCCGACACCAGCACCGCGAGCAGCGTCATCGCGATTGCCAGGTGTGTTACGATCACGGGCTTGTTCCCGAGCTCGAGCTTTACGGTCACGGCGCCGAACAGCGCCGCGACGACAACGAGCGCGGCAGCGAGCGCGGCGGCGCGAAGCACACCGCCTCGACCGCCAACGCCAGGCGCGCTCCGCCTCACGAGCGCCACCACGAGCAGCGTGACGATCGCGACCGACAGCGTGGCCGCGATGTAGCGATGAGACACTTCGATGATCAGGTCCGGTCGGTCGAGCGGCGGAAACCAGTGGCCCTCACACTTCGGCCAGTGATCGCCGCAGCCGAGCCCCGAACCGGTTATCCGTACGATGGCCCCGAACACGACCTGCGCAACACCGAGTATCAGCGACAGAATCGAAAGACGCCGCAAGGCGTTCATCTCATGCTCCGATGGTCGCGCTGGCGCGACCGATATCCAATGGCAGGGTCGATGGTCGCTCGACGGCTCGCCACGTCAGGTACAAAACGAAGAGTAGCCCAACCGCCGGCAGCACTGCCCATGCTACCTCGACCGGCCGTCGGCTCCGCCCAACGACAGCGCCGCTCTCGTTCTGCTGTTCGGCCTTTCGTGCGCGCCCAAAGAGCAGCGAACGCAGAATGGCGACCTCGGCGAAGACGCAGCAGGCGGCGGATATCCAGAACAGCGCGGCTCGAATGGTCATTCAGGGACCCGGTGGACGTGCAGCCGTGTCGGACCGCGCGACGACCCCAAGTTGTGTGCGAAAGTCACGCCGAAAGGTGTACGGTGCCCGCTCTCGATTCAACCGTCCCGGGTGCTACAACCTTCTGACTGCTGCACGCCTCGCGCCGAAGTGCGTCCCGGTATACCATAGGCAGATGCCAGTCACTCCAACCGGAACCGAGAGTCTCCCGCGACGCCTGGGGTTGTTCGGG
>Ga0070670_100005803_pt1 | contig 10434 bp, 7 predicted proteins | sample KBSS63metaG_FD_64665 | JGI IMG/M metagenome (GOLD analysis project Ga0070670, IMG submission 64665) | Switchgrass rhizosphere microbial communities from Kellogg Biological Station, Michigan, USA - KBS S6-3 metaG | ecosystem: Host-associated > Plants > Roots > Rhizosphere > Soil ... | reverse complement strand
ATTTCATGGTCGAATTTTACAAACTCTACGGAAAGGAAGGTTTGTCGAAAGCCGACGCGATGCGGCGTGCCCAGTTGAAACTGATGTACGGGAAATACTCTGCGAGCGAAGCTCAAAAAAACCGTTCCGACGATTTTGTCCAGACCGTTGACAAGACGATACCACCTTACAAGACCGACGCCAGCGCACCTTTTGCACACCCTTTCTACTGGTCGCCGTTTACATTGATCGGCAACTGGCGGTGATCAATTTACCACTTCAAATTGTACGACCTGCGTCGCGTACCTTTTGCTTTCTTTCTTCGAATTGTCGATAACGACCAACTGCAAGATGTAGTCGCTGGGCTCCATTCCGGACCCGAGCGAGATCGCTCCTGAAGAGAGGTATTTTCCGCCTGACGAGCGGAGACCAAGCGGGACCTCGCTTCCGTCAAGGATCAGCTTCCCATCGCGAAAAACACGCACTTTTCTAGTGAGCGCGCCCAATTTGGCTACATCGGACTCGAGCCCGTATAGCTCAAATGCATATTGCAGAACACTACCCTGTTTGAAACGGCGCGCCGAGGTAGCGTTCATCGGATCGGATTCGATCTTCACGCCTGCAGATTGCTTCTTCCATTCATCGGGCGTGAGGCTTTGGACGACCATGCTTGAGAGTACCAAAGCACCTTTTTTGATCTTCGGTATCTGCACGAACTGGCTCGCTGAACCGACAACGCCGGCCAGATCGTCTCGAATTGCCACGCGGTATTGAAATCCGCCCGGTTGTTTTACAGGAAATGTGAAGTTGTAAACGATTCCTTGGTTCAGGATCTTGCGATACTCCTTCTCGTCGACCGAGATCGTATACGAATTGGAAACCTGGTGCGTCGGCTTACCCGTGTCCCCAAAACTTGCCGCCACGATAGAGATCGTTGCTTTTCGTTTCCCGTTCGGCTCCTCGCTGAATTTCAGGTTCTGAGCATTGATATGGAGATACGACCTTACGAACGATCCATTGCGTTCGTCATATCCGAAAAGCGGATTCAGACGCAGTTCGATGCCGCTGTATGCGAAAGGTGAACCGAGAGCATCCATAATCTGCCGATACGGCGTGGCAGGCGCCCCCGCCTGCGAGTTCCGCTGGTCGGTATTATTGAAGAAACCGCTTCGCGATCGAACTGTCGCTCCGGGACGTAGAACACGGACCGATATCTTGTTGAATTTGGCTTTAGCCGCTTCGAACGTCTCGTCGTCGGGTTCGTAAGCAGCCAGATAGTAACTCTGGTCTGCTAGGACACGGCTGACGCCCTCGCTCAGATCGTTGCTGTTTTGGATGGTCAAGCCGCCTGTTTCCTTAGATATTATCGAGAGGCTGTGCTGAGTTTCGAACAGCTCGTCTGAACGATCATTCATTGACGTCGTGCTAGCGCCAACGCTCATATCCGTGACGTTGTCGGCAGCTGTGTATCCCGTATAGACAAGCCCGCGAACATCGATAGTATTTATGACAACTGAAGCGCGGTTCGCCTGATCGATCAACTCTCTGACGAGGGCGAGCATATACGTCCCGTCCATGTAACCATCCTCGTCGCGAGTAAAGACCCTGAATCCATTCGAAAACAGGATGATCGATTTCCGGCCCGGCAGTTGCGCCATTCCGTTGACCAAGTAGCGAATCGCCCCTAATGTTCCCGAAGCGAAAATACTGTTTCGTAGGTCGTTCAACGCAGTCAACCGATTCTTTTCTGCCTGCGCATTCGCCGCATTACGGGGTACTATGCCCATCGAGGCCGCCCGCTCCATTGGTGTCGGCTCGATAGGAGCGAACGCGCTCAAACCGCCCGTACCCAATGGGTTCCATTTCACTTTTTCGATCGCCGCGTACAATAGCCGCTTATCGGATGTGAACTGCTGTAGCGAGCCCATGCCGGCCCCCGTTCGAATGATCGCGACGAGATCGCCATCCTGCATCTGCTCGTCGACGAACTTCTTCAAAGCTATCCGCGTGAAATTAGCGCTGTCGAACGAAAGCGAAAGGTCGTCGACCACCAAAGCAAACGTACGCCGCACTTGCTCCGGCCGGATCTCAGTGCCCGGAATAGGCACATCGATCTTGGGTTTCTTCTTAGCTTCAACTGGTTCCTTTATTGCCCTTTTATCGGAGAAAAAATTGAAGCTTGTGATCCGCTGTTTTTTGCCGTTTTCGTACACCTCGACTTCTTCGGGCTTAAGGTCTTTAATCGGCCTGCCCTTCGAATCAGTGACGGAGAAATCCATCTGGATGAGGTTGGTCGAGATCTTGACGACTTCGCCTTCGCCGGGCGGTGTCGGGCTTGGTTTAGCTGTTTGGGCCGCGGTTGAGAACGCGCAGACGGAAAGGAACGAAAAGAAGACAAAATAAGAACGCATAAGAAGTTAGATGCCCGGCACTGTATTCTAGCTTGTAATGATATTACAAAGCTGCTGAAGCATTGCAGGGATGTTACGTGTAATATCACCGATTTGTTACTTCAAATTGAACAAACTGTGTGGCGGTTTGGCGCTGGCATTTGCCAGTTTGTCCGTAACGATGATCTGCAGGTTCACCGCCGACACTTAGTGCGGATGACGACCTGAAATTCGAAGTAATGAATGATGCCTCGGCGTCGAAAGTGGTGCGATGGCCGTTTGATATGATAATACGAACGTCCATTTGTGCCGTATTATTATCGGCGAACCAGGACAGAATTCCTTCATCAAATACTCAAGAGTTCACCGCATGTTATTAAAGTCAGCCATCAATAGTTTCGCGATCTTTCTTCTTTTACTTTCGCTTTGCACTGTGAGTTGCTCTGCGCAGACCGAGGAGCAGGCTCTGCAGTCGCTACGTCAGCTTACAAAAGACGGCAAGCTGCCGGCGGAGTCGGTGGTCGAAAATTTCGAGCGGCGATTTGCCGGCCGCACCTCGGGAACGCTCGCTCGACTGCTTCGAGCGCGTATCAAATTTGAGAATAGGGATTTTGCCGGTGCCGCCGCCTTGCTCAACACGGATGAATTTGCGAAGAAAACAAAGGTCGGCGATTACGCCCTTTGGCTCCGCGGGCAGTCTCTACAAAATGCCGGAAAGTTTGATGACGCCATCGTCGTTTACGAACAATTGCGCCGCGAATATCCTAATTCGCTTCACCTTGACGATTCGAAACTGAAACAGGCTGAATCGGCGATCGCCGGAGGCCATCAGGCAGTGGTTCCCGCAGTTCTGGCTGATCTCAACGTTGAAAGGAATGCAGCCGCTTTCTTACTGACCGCAAAGGCATTTGAATCGAACGGCGACCAGCAGAACGCGATCAAATTTTATCGCAATGCGTATTTCTATGGTGCAGGAACCGACGGCGCCAAGGAGGCTGAAACCAAACTGACATCGCTCGCTCAAAACTTAACGCCGTCGAATGCCGACGAAGCACGCTCACGCGCAGACAAGTTTTTCGCGTGGAAGAATTACGTTGAAGCCGACAAAGCTTATGCCGATCTGGCCGCAAATTTTTCGTCGTCGCTAACGCCGTCCGTCAACTTAAATCGCCAGATAGCCGCCGCAAGTGCGAAGAAAATGCCGGACGCGCAGAACGCATTCAACGCGATCCCTGCGTCTGCAAAGGAAAAAGAAAAAGCGTATTACGAATTAACGCTCGGCTTTGCAAAAAACAAGCTCTGGCCACAGGCACGACAATATGCCGAGGAGATGCGGCAGAAATATCCGAACGGACCGCTGACCGTTAAAACCTGGGTCGATGCCGGATACGCGGCTCGCGACGCGAAAAACAAAGGCGAGGAAAACTATTTTCTACAGACGGCGCTGTCTGCTTATCCGAACGCGGTAGAGGTTGCCGGAGCCCAATTCGAACTCGCGTGGCTGGAACACGAGAATAAGAATTTTGCCGGCTCGTCTCGAATGTTTACTGAGCATCTGGCCCGTTACGTCGACAAGGACACGACAAATCGCGGCAAGGCCGGTTACTGGGCCGCACGCGATTCGGAACGCGCGGGGAAAACGCCCGAGGCATGCGCGCTTTACGAAGGTGTCATTTACCGCTATTCGGCGAACTGGTATGGCTACCTTGCGCAGCAGAGGCTTGCTGCGATGTCGTGCCCGGCAGGGCAAAAGGTTTCGGACCCACAGCTTGCAAAAGCGATTGCAAATCTAAAATCAGTGACCGTTGCTGCCGAAACGTCCACCGCAAAGGAAATGGAGCGTGCGGCGAAGAGTGATCAGCTCAGCACGATCGGCTTGTTTGACTGGGCGATCGATGAACTGCAGGAGGCGAAGAAGACGGCGCAGAATTCGCCGAAGATAAACCTCGCTCTCGCGCGCCATTACCGCCTCAAAGGCGAGAATGTAAACGCGCTACTCGCGCTTGCGAAAAGCTATCCGGACTATGCACAGATGTTTCCGGAAGAAATGGGCCGGGAAGAATGGGAGATCTTTTATCCCGTGCTCGCGTGGGACCAGATCTCGGCGTGGGCGAAGAACCGCCGGCTCGATCCGTATCAGGTTGCGGGTTTGATACGGCAGGAATCGGTATTCGATCCGCGTGCAAAATCTGGCGCAAATGCATTTGGGTTAATGCAGTTACTGATACCGACGGCACGCGCGGTCGCAAGGAAATACGGTTCGGCGGCTGTCATCAATTCGGCAGAAGACCTTTATCAGCCCGCTGTCAATATCGAGCTCGGCACCGCATACATGCGCGACCAACTCGACAAATATGGCCGCATCGAATACGTTGCGGTCGCATACAACGCCGGTCCCGGACGGGTCGCGCCGTGGCGTGCGTCCTTGCCGATGGAGATCGATGAATTTGTCGAAGAAATTCCGTTCAAGGAAACCAAGGCGTACGTGCAGGGCGTGATCCGCAACGCCGCTCAGTATCGCCGCCTGTACGACGAGAACGGCAACTTCAAACCGAACGTCGGTACCAAACCTCTCCGAGGCGAGATCGATTCAAAACCGCGAGAGCAGTTCACATCTGAATATCCTGAGATAGTGGTAGATGCGAACGTCAGCGAATAGCATCGATGGCTGTTTACGTGGACAAGCTCGTCGACTATTCGTGGCATCGCGGCCCGTCGTGCCATTTGATCGCAGACAGCGTCGCAGAGCTCAAGACGTTCGCCGTCGATATGGGCCTACGTGTTGAGTGGTTTCAGAATAAGTCTTCACCGCATTTCGACCTCACGGCAGAAGCTCGCAAAATCGCGGTGCAGAACGGAGCGATCGAGCTCAGCAACCGTGAATTCGTTGCAAAGATCCGCGAACTCAGAAAACGACGCCTCGCTGGCGAACCGGTCTAGCTTTCTCACAAATTCTTCAATATGAAATTCGTCATCATCTCGTACATATGCCGGACCTGAAACGGGTTTGAAACGCCGTGGCGCTGAGTCGGGTAGACCATCAGTTCGAACTGCTTGTTATTCTTCTGAAGTTCGTTGACGAACTGTATCGTGTTCTGCATATGGACGTTGTCGTCCATTACGCCGTGAATGAGCAAAAGCCGGCCGTGAAGGTCTTTTGCTGCTTTCGAAACGGAAGTGCGGTCGTAGCCATCTTTATTGTTTTGCGGGGTCTGCATGTAACGCTCTGTGTATATCGAATCGTAGAGCCGCCAATCGGAAACGGTTCCGCCGGCAATGCCCGCCTTGAACATCTTGCTGTGCGTCAACGCATACGACGTCATAAATCCGCCATAGCTCCAACCCCAGATCCCGAGACGGTCGCCGTCGACGTACGGGAGCGATTTCAGATAATTTAATCCGTCCTCGATGTCCCTGATCTCGGTTTCGCCCATGTGTTTGTAAACCGGCCAGGTCGATTCCAGACCTTTGCCGCTTGCGGTGCGATTGTCGCAGGTCCAGATGATATAGCCCTTTTGGGCGAGCATTTGATGCCAGATCTGGCGGTTGCCGCCCCAGCGGTTCGCGGTGGTGGGCGCGTGCGGTCCGGCGTAAGCGTATTGCAAAACGGGATATTTCTTGGCTGGGTCGAAATCAGGCGGCTTGATCATCATCGCTTCCATGTCGAAGCCGTCGCGCGTTTTGACCTTCATAAACTCTACCTGCCCAAGCTTGAACTGCTTCAGCGCATCGACCTTGTTCTCATTGATGACGCGCGTCACTGAGCCGGCCGCAGTAACCAGACGGGTTTGTGTCGGCGTGTTAATGTCGCTCCAATTATCGACATAAAAGCTGAATGAGGAATTGAAAGATGCGGAATGCCAGCCGTCGCCCTTGCTTAAACGTTCGGGTTCGCCGCCGGAAAGTTTGACACGATAAATGTTTTCGGCAATGTGGCTATCCTTTGTACCGCTGAAATAGATCCAGCCGTTCGCTTCATCGACGCCGTACAAACCGCGGACTTCCCACTTGCCCTGCGTTATCCGCTTTATCAAACGTCCCTCAGCGGAATAGTGGTAAAAATGGTTCCAGCCGTCGCGCTCCGACTGCCAAAGGAACGAGCCGTCTTTCAGATATGTGGGGTCGCCGTTAATACCGACCCACGCGATGCTCGATTCATTGAACAGCGTTCGGACCGTTCCATCCAGGCTGGCTGCATTGACGTCCAGCTTCGATTGTTCGCGGTTCTGCGCCTGAAAGATGGCCTCATTCTTCGGCGACCAGGCAACACGCACGATCAAAAGATCTTTCGGATCATATTTTTTTATGTCAGCAAATCTAACGCCGCCGCCTACCGGCACGACACCTAATTGAACTAACGGATTTCCGTCGCCCGCCTGGGGGTAATCCGTATTTTCGATCAGTTGGTCATTCGGAATGTCATTCGGCAGAACGAACTTCGGCACGGGCGATTCGTCGAGACGAAGGAATGCGATGTATTTCGAATCAGGTGACCACCAATACGCCTTTTTCTGACCGCGGCCGTAAAGCTCTTCTTCATAGACCCAGTCAAGATAGCCGTTGTAGATCTTTTCACCGCCGTCGGTCGTCAGCTGCTTTTCGCTGCCTGTCGTGAGGTCGATCAAGTACAAGTTATTGCCGCGAACAAAGCTGACAAATTTTCCATCGGGACTAAAATCCTCTTCCATTTCCTCGGTCTTGTTGTCGGTCAGGCGTTTCAAAAATCCCGTGGGTATGTCCCAAAGCCAGATCTCGTCTTTGAAATTTACAAGGATCGCCGTCTCTCCTTTGTTGAAATTGAGCGACGTCGAATTTGCCAGCCGCTGCGTCTCATTTAGAGGTGCGGCGGTCGCAGCCTGAAGTGCGTTTGCGAGTTTGTCGCTGTCGTAATAGGCGGCCGCATTCCCCGAAACGGCGTCGACCCGCACCAGTCTGCCGGTCCGCGTTTCCTTGAACGACTTTCCATCGGCAGCCCACGTAACACTCGCAGGCCGGCCCCCGAATGCAATGCGCTTCGCCGAGTCCGGGCTGTAAATGTCATCAAGCGTCAGGAGCTTATCTTGGGCAAGAACTGATGCAGAGAGCGCAACTATGGCGAAAAGGACCGATTTCATTCTCATAAGTTTTCGTCAATAAATAGAAGGGTTTTTGAAATGATAAGCCAATCCGCGAGACTCTGCCAATCACCGACCTCTGATTACATCAAACACCGACATTCAGCCCAACAAGAACTGAACTTCAACTTGCGCTTTTACCGAAATTGTCCCAATAGCGAGCGTATTGGTGTCGTCTCGCTCGTCCGAAATAGAAAACGAATTACTTGACGCATTTGCATAAGGGCTCCGATAACTGTCGATGTCTTTTTCTTCGATCAAGACCGCTTTTCCCACTTCCTGATTTATCGCTCCGGCGATCGCAACAGCCTTTTCCCGAGCCGCACGAATTGCCATTAAACGCGCCTGATCTTTGTATTTCCGCAACTCTGACGATTGGAAACTGACATTACTTATTTGAGTAACGCCGATTTTTACAACTTCGGTAAAGAACTCTTCGAATTTCTTCAAGTCCTTGAGTTTCACGATCACGGTTTTGGAAACTGTGTAGCCGGCAAATATGTTCGAATATTCTTCGTCTTTGGCGTCTAACCTTTTCCGGTCGAATTTTTCTGCGACGGTGATGAAATCGGTTTTCACATCTTTACTATCGATATTGAATCGCTTCGCAAGTGCTAAGATCCTGCCAACGTTTTCATCATTCTGGTTCTTGGCCGTGACAAGGTTCTTATCGCTCTTCGCAACCTTCAGCGAGAAAGTCACCTCGTCAGGCACTACGAATATTTCAGCGGTTCCGGTTACCTGAACTGTAGGCAGCTTTGTTACGTCAATGCTTTGTGCCGAGATGGCGCTAACCACACAACTCAACAACAACGCTAGTAGAAACACATTCTTTCTCATTGATTTTCCTCCAAATAATTCAATTCCCGATCAGGCCTTCGGGTGCGCCTTTTGGTAGACGTCGATCATTTTTTCCATCGAGACCTGCGTGTAGATCTGCGTTGTTGAGAGTCGGGCATGACCTAAAAGTTCCTGGATGTCGCGGAGGTCGGCGCCTTGGTCGAGCAGGTGGGTTGCGAAGGAATGTCGAAGCGAGTGCGGCGAGATATTGTGAATGTCGGCGCATTGCTTGATGTATTTATCGATCATGCGGCCGACACTTCGCGTGGTGATCCGCGTTCCTTGATAATTTAGAAACACGGCCTGCTCGTCGCGCAGGGCGGCGGGGCAATTGTTCAGAAACGCTGGGCGCGTCGTCGTCAGATAGTGCATCAACGCCTGCAGCGCGTGATCGTGAAACGGCACTATCCTTTGTTTCTTTCTTTTTCCCGTGACGCGGACCATTCGCTCGCGAAAATCGATGTCCCGCATATTGATCGTAACGAGCTCGCCGACGCGGATGCCGGTCGCATACAGGAATTCGATGATCGCGCGGTCGCGGCTGCCGAGTTCCGTATTGATATCAGGTGTCTCGATAAAGCGCACCGCGTCTTCCATCGAAAGATGGTTCGGCAGTTTTCGCTCGATCCGGGGCGTTGCCACAAGCTTCGCGGGATTTGTCTCGAGTTTGCCGTCACGTATCAGAAATTGAAAAAACGTTCTTAAAGACGCTAGCTTTCGGGCGACCGATGTTTTTTTCTTATTCGCAGAATGCAGCGATGCCATCCATTCGCGGATCGTCAACCTGTCGACCTGCTCGACGGGAAAATCGTCACGCCGCTCGATCTTAAGCAAAAACGCTCGAAACTGTTCCAGGTCGCTCGCGTAATTCCGGATCGTGTGGTCGGACACGCTGCGTTCGTATTTAAGATGATCGAGGAATTGTGTGAGGGATTCGTTGAACATCGATGTGTAAATCGTAATTAGTGAATCGTGAATAGTAAAGATATTTCCGCCGGTCCACGGTTTAAGATTCACGATTTACTTTTTGGGAACGTAGTATCCCTTTCTGGTCCTCACGGCCGCTGCGGGTTTGGTTTTTACAGCGACGCTTATCTCGCGAAACTCGCCGCGTTTTTCGGCTTCGTCGTCAGGGTAGTAGCTCAGGATGTATTGCTGTGCGAGCTCGGCGGAGATCTGCTTAAACGCCAGGTCGAGCTCGTCTTCGTCGATCGGCGAATAGACATTGCCGCCGGTTTGGCGCGTCAGCTCTATCATCCGCCGCTCGGCGGCGAGTTGGCGAAGATTTGCGCTTCCGCCGCGGACGCCGGTACGTTTGTAGTTTTCAAAATCTGTGGTCTTTACGACGTAAACCTGGCAATTTGCTATCTGAAGCGTCCTCAAGACCTTTTCGAGAGAATTTTCAATATCGCTCACAGTATCGTCACCGTCAGAAACTATCACGATAACGCGACGCCCCTCGGCACCCGCGAGATAATTCGACGCCTCGACAATACCGTCCAGTAGTGCCGTAGCGCCCTCGGGCGGCGGAAACAATTCGATCGCACGGACGAGCGAAGAGACGTCGCGGGTCAAACCCTGTTCCATTCGCGCGGTGGTCGAAACGCTAAAAAGCGCGGCGAGGTCTTTGTCAGGCCGTACGACCTGCCGAAAGAACCGGACAGCGGCCTCCTTTTCAAATTCACGGGCGACCCGCACGCTCGAGGAGTTGTCGAAGAGCATCGCAAGGCGAATCGGCGTTTCGCTACGGGCAAGGTCGCCGATCTCCGCCGGTTTGCCGTCGATGCGAAGCTCGAAATCCGGTAGTTTCAAAGTTGTGATCGCTCGTCCATTCGCATCCAGCACTGAAACCGGGATGGGCACGAGCGCCGAATCCACCTTGATGACGTCGTCGTCATTTATTTTAGGCGTTGCCGACGGCGACGGCGAGGGAAAGGTGTTGGTTGGAACATAGATCGAGCGTTTCGCCGTTGGCGAAGGCGATGGCGTCTCACCGGGCTTTACACGGCCGGACTGGCCGAACGCTTGGTTCGCCAAACACACGAAAAGCACGAAGATCGAAATTGGGGAACGAAGATCCATGGACGCCTATTTGATTACGAAACAGGCCA
>Ga0070670_100005802_pt1 | contig 10434 bp, 8 predicted proteins | sample KBSS63metaG_FD_64665 | JGI IMG/M metagenome (GOLD analysis project Ga0070670, IMG submission 64665) | Switchgrass rhizosphere microbial communities from Kellogg Biological Station, Michigan, USA - KBS S6-3 metaG | ecosystem: Host-associated > Plants > Roots > Rhizosphere > Soil ... | reverse complement strand
GCTGCCGTGCCGCCTTCGACTGCATAGATCTTGAAAGTGCCCTTCGGTCGCGGGGAGCCGCACATCGCCCATTGCAGATACTCGTGAACGATTTGCTCGTTGTGCACGAGCATGCGGTCCGGCACGGGATAGTGATCGCCGATGATGGAATCGACGAGCTCGTGAACGAATTTGTCGGGGTCGAAGCCGAACTTCTTCACCGACCACGGCACCATGCGCTGCAGGAACGGGGCACCGGGCATGTCGTCGTGTTTGTGCAGCCAGGCTTCGAGTCTCGCCGCCACGCCCGAAGCCTTCGGCATGCCGCCGACACCCGGCGGCAGGTCCAGCACGCGCTTGCTCTCGGTCACCGCGAATTGTCCGAGCAGGAAGAATGCCTCTCGCGGCTCGGTAGCGACCCAGTTCGGGTTTCCTCGCCCGGCGTTCAGGTAAGTGACAGAGGCTTCCTGCGCCGACTTCGTTGCGACTTTGGCGAGAAAATCCTTGATCTCGAACGGCCCCAACTTTTCGTATTGCTTGAGCGTCAAGTCGTCCACCGAATTCTCCTTGCGAGTTCAGGTAAAAGTACTGGTCTCACGACAGGATCATGATGATGACCATTCCCCAGATCGTGAGCAGCGTGTTGCCGACCGCGTAGGTCACGGTGTAACCGAGGGCCGGGATCTGACTCTTCGCCTGGTCGCAAACCAGTCCGAGCGACGCGGTCGTGGTGCGCGCACCGGAGACGATGCCAAGGGTGAGCGCGTCGTGAAAACGGAACAGGTATTTGGCGATGTACATGCCGAGTACCAGGGGAAGCGTCGTCGCAAGGGCGCCCCACAGGAAGAGACCGATGCCCTGCGTCTTCAGGCCGTTGACGAATCCCGGGCCGGCGGAGATGCCGACGATGGCAATGAAGATGTTGAGGCCGACCGAGTTCATGAACCACACGGTCGGCGTCGGGATGCGTCCGAAGGACGGGCGTACCGAGCGCAGCCACCCGCCGATGATCCCGGCGATCAGCGCGCCGCCGGCGGTCGACAGCGTAAGCGGCACGCCGGCCACTTTGACCAGTATTGCACCGATCAGACCGCCGACGACGATCGCGGCACCCACGAAGGCCATGTCGGTTACATCGGTCGGACGGTCCGCTACTCCCAATACCTTGATGACCGCCGAGATGTCCTGCGTTCGCCCGACGAGCGTCAAGAGGTCGCCTCGATTGATCTTGGTATTGGCCAGGATGGGGATGTCGGTTGCGGTCGCACCGCGCGTGATCTTGCGCAGGAAGACACCGCGCGCTTCGGGGATCTGGGCGAGCTCCGCGAGTGTCTTGCCATCGACGGCCTTGTTCGTCACCAGGACGTCGATACCTTCGACGGGCACCGCGAGCAGCTCCTTGTCCTCGACTTCGACCGCCTCCTGCAGCACTCGCACGAGCACTTCGCGCTCGCCGGCGACGGCAACCACGTCGCCTGGCTTCAGGACGGTGTCGGCGGTCGCATCCATGATCTGCCCGTCGCGGCGGATGCGGCCGACGAAAATGCGTGCATCGGGTGTCAGCCCCTCGGCTTCTGCTACACGCAATCCGGCAGCCTTGCCGCCCGGCTGCACCTTGTACGCTCGAAGCGCCCAGCGCTGCCAGCCATAACCGGCGCCGCCGATTTCCTTCTTCCCGCCGCCAAATTTATCCATGTAGTCTTTGCACGCGGCGACGAGGTCGATGCCGAGGAGCTTCGGACCCAGGACGGCGATCACGACGGCCGAGCCCATGGTCCCGAACATATACGTCACCGCGTAGGCCACCGGCATCGAGTCGATCAACGCCTTCGCCTTGTCGGCATCCAAGCCGAGCCGGTTGATTGCATCCGTCGCAAGGCCCATCGAGGCCGAGATCGTCTGCGTGCCGGCATAGAAACCAGCCGCGTAACCAAGGTCGTAGCCCGCGACCTTCGCGATTACTACGCAGGCAGCCAGGCTCAATACACACTGGACGACGGAGAAGACCGCCTGCGGCACGCCATCCTTTGCAATACCTCGAATGAACTGCGGCCCGACGCCATAGCCGACCGCGAACAGGAACATCAGAAATGAGAATGCCTTGAGCGGCTGATTGATCGTGATGCCGATCTGTCCGATGACGACGCCGGCGATCAGCGTGGCGGTCACCGAGCCGAGGCCGATGCCCTTGAAGGTGAATTTGCCGAAGTAATAGCCGAGCGATAGCGCGAGAAAGATTGCGATCTCGGGATATTGCTTCAGCATGGCAAAGAACCAATCAATCATGACAGTCATCTCCGATTTGAACGACTGAGGATGGTGTTGAATTCCCCCGACCAGTCATCGGGGAACCGGCTGCATGACTCATTCGCTTTGCGCGGCTTGCATCAGGTCTGTAGACGTGGCGATCAGCGCGGCGCGTTTTGGAAGCCAGGCGCGCCACCATTTCTCCGATTTCGCTGCGAGATCCGCCGACGGATTGACGGGCGCCGTACCGCCCGTCGATCTTCGGATCCGGCGCGTCATGTTTTCGCAATAGTGTTTTCAATGTGCGGTAACAACATCATCGACGTTTACGCAATGCTGCTCGCAGCTTTGCACGCCGTCCTTCCAATTCTCGACACCTGTGTGCTCCGCAAATGTTGTGTGCGGATCGGGCATGACTTAGCGCGTTCAACTGAGGCGAGTACTTCTCGAAAGTCCTCTTCGGCTTTTCTGAGGCTGGCCGCGTCGTTTCCTTCGCTCAGCCGATGCGTTACCCTTGTGCCACGCAATGCCCTCTCGATCGAAATCGAGGCCCGATCGGGCGCGACGGTTGGATAACGCGCAGACGCGTCAATCTTCTTTACTGTCAACGCCTAAGGCTGTTCGATCGGCGTAACTCGATCGCGATCGTCCGGCCATCGACTGCCATTCGCTGGCATCGACCAGGCGGTCGGACCCTTGGCGTAGGAAGAGCGCGGCGCCCGTCGCAATTGCGGCGGACATCGGGGATATGTCCCGCGATGCGGCGGCGGCTGCTGCTGCAGCGTTGACTGGTTGAACGACGAGCGCGACAAGAACCAAGCCAACGCAAGTCGACTTCGTGCCTGAGAACGTCTAGATATCGGGCGTAGGTTGTTCCGACACGCTGGCAATCATCCACGATTGCGAGCCACGTTTGGTTCGGCGACAATGAGGTTCACGCTCTCATCGAGCTCGACAATGGAGGCAGCGATGGACAAGTTCCTGGTGATTTACAGAGCACCCAATGCGGTGGTCGATGAATGGATGAAAAAGCCCGAGCAGGAGCGGAAGCCCGAAGAGACCAAGATGATGGACGCGTGGAAGAAGTGGATGAGCGCGAACGCCAGCAAATTGAGTGACAAGGGCGCCGGCGCTGGCAAGCCCAAGGTCGTGTCGGAATCGGGTGTCAAGGATGCCCGCAACGACATCATGATGTATCAGATCGTGCAGGCGAGCTCTGCCGATGAGGCGGCGAAGATTTTCGTAGGCCATCCCCATTTCGGCATCCCTCAGGCGACCATCGAGGTGATGCCACTTAGAGCCATGGAAGGCTAGCGCACCACCTCAGGTGTTGGTCTGCTCCGGAGGTACGTCGCTCGGCAGTGACTGTTCGTGCTCGGCGCGCTCGCGGAACGGAGGCACTTCCATTCCGAGCAGGTAGCTCGTCATGCTGAGCGAGCCGAGCGTTCGTGCATCAGCGAACGGCCGCGCTGATTCGCCCGTCGCATTGCAAAGTCCCGCGATGTAGGCGAGCGGCAGAAAATGATCTGGTGTGGGCACGGCGAGCCCATAGTCTCGGTGTTCCTGGACGCGTTCCAGCGCGGCGGGTTGCGACGTCATCACGTCGCGAACGTGAGCGTCGAAGCGGTCTGCCCAGTCGAAACCGCGATCACCATACGACCAGTCGATCCGTCGCAGGTTATGGACGACATTGCCGCTGCCGAGAATCAAGATGCCGCGATCGCGCAGCGGCGCGAGCCGCGCGCCAAGTTCGAGGTGATAGGCGAGCGGAGCCGCGGCATGAATCGATAATTGAACTACCGGGACATCCGCGGACGGGAAAACGTGAGCCAGCACCGACCACGTGCCGTGATCGAGTCCCCAGCTGTCGTGATCGAGGCCGACGAACTCAGGTCCGACGACGTCGACGATGTCCCGCGCAACTTCCGGGCTCCCGGGCGCCGGATAATCGAATGCGAACAATTCCTTCGGAAAGCCGTAGAAATCGTGAATCACGCGTGGTCGCGCCATCGCTGTGACCGCCGTCGCCTGGATAAACCAATGCGCCGAGATCGCAAGCACCGCTCGCGGTCGAGGCAGCGCTTCGCCAAGCGCCCGCCACGAACGGGTGAAATCATTGCGCTCGAGCGTGTTCATCGGCGAGCCGTGGCCAATGAACGCAGCTGGCATTCGAACGGGTTCGCTCATCTCAAACTCCTGCCCGAGCTAGCTGCATGCATTGAGCAATCCAGGCAACGAGACTGCGAGCAACCAGCTCAGCGTTTTCGTCGCCGCGCGAGCATGAACACACAGGCGCACGCGGCACCCATCAGCAACACGCTCCCCGCAATTCCACCGCTGCGCCGAGACCGCTGGGCGTGTTCGAGTGCTGCATAGCGAAGATTGACGATGCTTCCCGGCTGGTTGTGTGCGACAGGGTCGCTCGCCGGAAAGGTGTCGTCGATCGCGCGATCCAACAAGGATTCTTCGCGAGAATCCTGCTGAACCGCGCTGGCCCGCGATTTGATCGCGGATGTCATGGGAGCAATCCTCGTCGCCGCATAATGAAGTTTACTCGGACGACGCGGGCATAGTCCCGAATGTCGGCCACCGCAGCCGCAATAACCCTCGGAGACCAAGATGACCGCCCGATCCAAAGGAGGTAATCGAGCCTCGGCGACAGCGACGATCGGGACGTCGATGAAGGATAGTGAACCCGCGCCACCGACCCCGCGTCACACCCCGAACGACGCCGCCATCGGTTCGATGTGGCCGCAATTGCCACTCGCGCCGTGGCAACCGACCTACGAGACTTTGCACATGTGGACGCAGATCGTCGGCAAGACGCGTCTCGCACTCGCTCCGTTGCAGAATCACTGGTGGCAAGTGACGCTCTATCCGACGGTGCGGGGACTCTCGACGGGCACAATGCCGTGTGAGGGGCGAACCGTCGAAATAGAGTTCGATTTTCGCGACCATGTCCTCGCGATTCGCTGCAACGATGGGCGCAACGAGGTGCTGCCACTCGCAGCGATGCCTGTCGCGCGCTTCTTTGCCAGCTACATGGAAGCGCTGCGCGCGCTCGACATCCAGGTAAGGCTGCACGCCATCCCCGTCGAGATCGTCACGGCGATTCCTTTCGAGCGCGATGTCGAGCACGCAACCTACGATGCCGATGCAGCGAACCGACACTGGAGAATCCTGCTGCAGGTGCAGCGAGTCTTCCAGATGTTTCGCTCGCGCTTCGTTGGGAAGGCGAGCCCGGTGCACTTTTTCTGGGGCAGCTTCGATCTCGCCACGACGCGCTTTTCGGGGCGCAGCGCACCGCGCCACCCCGGCGGCGCGCCGAACTGCCCGGACTACGTGATGGTCGAGGCGTATTCGCAGGAATGCGCGAGCTGGGGGTTCTGGCCAGGCGGCGGGATTATTCGCGAAGCGGCGTTCTACGCGTACGCGTATCCCGAGCCCGCAGGCTACCCGCAGCATCGCGTCGAGCCCGACGCAGCCTACTACCATCCCGAACTGCACGAGTTCGTGCTGCCGTACGAGGCTGTTCGCAGCGCTTCAAACCCCGACGAGACCTTGCTCGCGTTCCTGCAATCCACCTACGAAGCTGCGGCCGATCTCGCCAAGTGGGACCGAGCGACCATCGACCGTCCGCGCGTGCAGTGGCTTGGCCTGGGGTGAAGCGCATTGACTTCGTGCGCAATCGCCAAAATACTTGCCATCCGCCATCGGGCGCTTTGGAGAATTCGATGAATGCAAGCTCGCATGTGAGAACGACCCGCGGGCGCGGTCGTCTCTTCGACAGCATTCTTGACACCGTCGGAGACACGCCCTGCATCCGCGTCAACAACATCGCACCGACGAACGTGCGCATGTACGTCAAAGCCGAAGCCTTCAATCCGGCGTCATCGGTGAAGGACCGGCTGGCGCTCAACATCATCGAGGCTGCCGAGCGCGACGGAACGCTCAAGCCCGGGCAGACGGTCGTCGAGGCCACGAGCGGAAATACTGGCATTGGCCTTGCCATGGTGTGCGCGCAGAAAAAGCATCCGCTCGTCGTTACGATGGCGGACAGTTTCTCGATCGAGCGCCGCCGGCTGATGCGCATTCTTGGCGCCAAGGTGATCCTCACGCCGCGCGCTGCAAAGGGCTTGGGCATGTATCAGAAGGCCGTCGAGCTCGCGAATGCGAATGGCTGGTTTCTCGCCCATCAATTCGAGACGGAAGCCAACGCGGAAATCCATGAGTCGACGACGGGCCGCGAGATCATCGGCGACTTCGCCGGCGAGCGCCTCGACTACTTCGTGACTGGCTATGGCACCGGCGGCACGGTGACAGGCGTTGCCCGCGTACTGCGGCGCGAGCGGCCCGATACGAAGATCATCCTGAGCGAGCCTGCGAACGCTCAGCTCATCGGCAGCGGCAAAAGTCAGCCGCGAGGCGAGGACGGCTCGCCCGCGGCGAGCCACGCGGCGTTCGAGCCGCATCCGATCCAGGGCTGGACGCCCGACTTCATTCCACTCGTGCTGCAGGAGGCGATCGACAAGTCGTACTACGACGAACTGATTCCGATCGCCGGCGCGGAGGCCGTCAAGTGGGCGAAGGCATTGGCGCAGCAGGAAGGAATCTTCTGCGGCATCTCGAGTGGCGCCACGTTCGGTGTCGCGATGAAAATCGCCGAGAAGGCGCAGGCCGGGGCCGTGATCCTTGCGATGCTTCCGGACACGGGGGAGCGCTATTTGACGACGCCGCTCTTCGAAGGGATATCCGAAGACATGACTGACGAGGAGCGTGCGATTTCGAAGTCGACGCCGGGATATCAAATGCCTTGATGGGCGACGAACGAGCACGAATGGCAGCGTCGCCGCTGCGCATTGACGGCGCGAGATTGTGGCGCTCGTTGATAGATCTCGCGCAAGTCGGCGCGACGCCGAAAGGCGGCGTACGAAGGCTTGCACTGACAGACGCCGATCGTCAGGGCCGTGACTGCGTCGTTGGCTGGCTGGAGGGTGCGGGCTGCAACATCGAGATCGATCGCGTCGGGAACATCTTCGCGACCCGTCGCGGACGGCGCGAGACCGAACCGGTCGTGCTGATGGGAAGCCACATCGATACACAACCTTCGGGCGGCAAGTTCGACGGCAATTACGGTGTCCTCGCTGGGCTCGAAGTTCTGCGAACATTGAACGCGGCGGCGATCGAAACCGAGAAACCGGTTGGTGTCGCGATCTGGACCAACGAGGAAGGGAGTCGCTTCGTCCCGGTGATGGGCGGTTCCGGAGCTTTCGCTGGCGTGTTCAGCGTCGAGCACTTGCTCGCACAGCGCGACACCGACGGCGTGACGTTCGGCGACGCACTCGATCGCATCGGTTACGCCGGACCTGCACCGGTCGGCCGACGCGCCCTCGACGCATATTTCGAAGCGCACATCGAACAAGGCCCGGTGCTCGAACGCGAGGACACGGTGATTGGTGTGGTCACCGGCGCCCTCGGCCAGCGCTGGTACGACTGCGTATGGACGGGCCAGGATGCGCATGCAGGACCGACTCCCATGGAAGCGAGGCACGACGCGCTGCGCGCGGCCGCGCAACTGGTGCTTGCGGTGCACTCGATCGCGATGGCGCATGCGCCCGACGGTCGCGGCACGGTCGGCCACATGCGGGTGGAACCGAACTCGCGCAACGTCATTCCGGGCCGTGCGGCGATGACCGTCGACCTGCGTCACCCGGACGATGCAGCGCTTGCGCGGATGGATCACGATCTGCGCGCGGCGGCGCGCGAGATCGCGCAAGAGAAAGGCGTCGAATGCGAGCTCACGCAGGTCGACCAGTTTCCGGCATCGCGCTTCGACGCTGGATGCATCCAGGCCATCCGGGAGTCGGCGACGACACTCGGGTTGTCCCATCGCGACATGCCAAGCGGTGCCGGTCATGACGCGATATACGTCGCGCGCGTCGCACCGACCGCAATGATCTTCGTTCCCTGCAAGGGTGGCATAAGCCACAACGAGCTCGAGGACGCGCGCTCCGAGCATCTCGAGGCTGGCGCGAATGTTCTCTTTCACGCCGTCCTCGCGCGGGCCGGCGTGGCCCCAAAATGATTGTTCGTGGTTGGTCTGATCGACTCATCAAATCGGGAGGAGTGATGAAAGGTTTTCGCTGGTTGGCGTCGGCCGTCGTCGTTGTTGCCATGACGGTTTTGGCGCCGGCACCCGCCGTTGCGCAGAAAACGGGCGGCACGCTCGTCATGATCGTGCAACCGGAGCCGCCATCACTGGCGTCTTATCAGAACACGTCAGCGCCGATCGGTCAGGTGTCGGCAAAGATTTACGATGGCCTGCTCGAATATGGATTCGACTTCAAGCCGCAGCCCAGTCTCGCCAAGAGCTGGACGGTGAGCCCGGATGGCAAGACGATCACGTTCAAGTTGCAGGAGGGGGTCAAGTTCCACGATGGGAAGCCTTTCACGAGCGCGGACGTCCAGTTCACGTACATGAACGTGCTGAAGAAAGTGCATCCGCGCGGGCCGATCACGTTTCGAGATCTCGAAGCGGTCGACACACCCGACCCGCTGACGGCCGTTTTCAAGTTCAAGGAGGCGGCGCCTTACGCAATGGTGGCCCTCTCGGGCTACGAATCGCCGATTCTTCCGAAGCACGTTTTCGAGTCAGGTGATCTCATGAACCACCCCAACGCCAACAAGCCCGTCGGCACCGGACCGTTCAAGTTCGTGGATTGGGAGAAGGGCCAGTACATCCGGCTCGATCGCAATCCCGATTACTGGCGGAAGGGCCAGCCGTATCTCGATCGAATCGTCATGCGGTTCATTGCGGATGCCGGTACCCGCACCGCGGCCATGGAAAAGCAGGAGGCGCATGTCGCCGCATTCAGCGCGATTCCCGGCGTTGAGGTCAATCGGCTCAAGGCGATGCCAGGGATCGACGTCACGACGAAGGGCTACGAGATGATTTCGCCCCTCGTGCTGATCGAGCTCAACACGACGAAGAAACCGCTCGACAATCAGAAAGTTCGGCAGGCGCTTTCGTATGCGATCGATCGCAAGGCGATCATCGACACCGTTTTCTTCGGCTTCGGCAAACCCGCCACAGGACCCATCAGCTCGAACTTCGAGGCGAATAGTTTTTACACGAGCGACGTGCGCAATTACGCGGCGCCCAACGCCGTGGACATGGCGAACAAGCTGCTCGACGAAGCGGGCTATCCTCGCAAGGCCGATGGCGTACGGTTCGAAATCATCCACGACGTCATCCCCTACGGCGAGGATTGGCGGCGCATGGGCGAGCTCATTGTCCAGCAGCTCGGCAAGGTCGGCGTCAAGACGACGCTTCGTTACGAGGACGTGCCGACATGGTTGCGCCGCATCTACACCAATTACGACTTCGAGTTCAATTCGAACTTCCTTTTCACGCTGCCTGATCCCGTGCTCGGGGTCCATCGCACTTACTGGTCGAAAAATGTCCGTCCGGGCGCCCCGTTCTCGAACAGCGCCAGGCTCACGCTGCCGAAGGTGGACCAGTTGCTCGAGGCGGCGACCGTCGAGCCCGACCAGACGAAGCGCGCCAAGCTCTATCAGGATTTTCAGAAGGCGGTTGTCGACGAAGCACCGGTGATCTGGGTGACCGAGATGCAGTTCACGACGGTGACGAGCAAAAAGCTAAAGGATTACCTCGTGAGCCCGCTCGGCGTCTATACGTCGTTCAACAAGGCGTGGCTCGAGTGAATTCGCTCTTCGTCGGTCATCGCTAAGGCTCACCCGACCCGCTGATGGCGGAGGCGCGTAGCAGGTCTTTGCTGCGCGCCGCGCCAACCAATCGATGCTCACGAGGCTCCGCTTCATTGCGCGTCGCCTGGCACTCGCGATACCGACGGTACTGTTCATCGTCGTCGCGAATTTCGTGCTGCTCCACTTGGCACCGGGTGATGCAGCTGAAGTCCTCGCGGGTGAGGCCGGCTCCGCGACGCCTGAAATGGTCGCGCGGCTGCGAACCAAATTCGGTCTCGACCAACCCTATCCGGTACAGCTCGCTCGCTACGTCGGGAATACGCTGACGTTCGATCTCGGCTATTCGCAGCGGCACGGGATGTCGGTCGCTGAGCTGATTGGAAAACGCCTTCCGGCCACGCTGCTGCTCATGGGGACGACGATCGTCATCGCCGTCGGCGTCGGGGTTCTGCTGGGCGTCCTCGCCGCGCGCGGACTCAA